>Ga0160428_1001603_pt1 | contig 16459 bp, 15 predicted proteins | sample SolpanmetagenomM_FD_108198 | JGI IMG/M metagenome (GOLD analysis project Ga0160428, IMG submission 108198) | Solar panel surface microbial communities from Lawrence Berkeley National Laboratory, California, USA - M | ecosystem: Engineered > Built environment > Solar panel > Unclassified ... | reverse complement strand
TGGGTTTGATCGGTTGCTTTCATATGTCCGGCCTGTTTGTGCGGCGTTGTGATGACCGCTGGCCCTGATGGAAATCCGCCGGTGAGGTCCCTAAACAGGCTGGCGCGCGTTGAAGCGCATTGAATCAGACGGGTTGGTCTCACCATTGGCTCGATCGTTACTCATCATCGACTGCCATTACCATTTCGGGTAACCTGGGGTGATTAGGTCAAATTGGCGTAAGGGTGATAGGCCTCCTTGCGGGTCAGCACGACCCAAGCGATCCGAGCGAGTTTGTTAGCCAGGGCCACCGAGACGAGCCGGAAGGGCTTTTTCTCGGAGAGCTTCCTGATCCAGTCCGCCATCGGCGTTGGCTTATCCTTGACGTGGCGCATGACTGCGGTGGCTCCGACGACGAGCAATCGGCGCAGGTATCGGTCGCCCTGCTTGGAGATGCCGCCAAGTCTGGTTTTTCCCCCGGTTGAGTGTTGTTGCGGTGTCAGACCGAGCCAGGCGGCGAACTGTCTGCCTGAAGAGAATTGCTCGGCATCCGTAACGGTTGCAGCTATTGCTGTCGCCGTGACGATACCGAGGCCGGGGATCGTGGCGAGTCGGCGACTGGCCTCACTTTCGGTATGCCAAGTGGCAAGCTGCTGATCCAGTTCCGCAATCTCGGCGCTGACGGCCATGATCTGACGGATCAATATCTCCAATGCCGTACGAGCGTAGGATGGCATGGCATCCCTGTCAGCCATCACCTGCTCGGCCAGCTTGGCGAGGTTGCCGATGCCGGGGTTGGCAACGTGGCCCAGCTCAGCAAGATGCGCTCGCAGGGCGTTGGCGAGCATGGTTCGTTGCCGTACGAGAAGCGATCGGGCGCGATGGGTCATAAGAATGCCCTGCTGCTCGATCGTCTTGACCGGCACGAACCGCATGGTGGGCCGCTGCACGGCTTCGCAGATCGCTTCGGCATCCAGCGCATCGCTCTTCCCCCGCTTCACGTAAGCCTTGACGTACGATGGCGGTATCAGGCGGACTTCGTGGCCCATCGCTGCAAGCGTGCGAGCCCAGTAATGAGCGGTTCCGCAAGCCTCCACCGCGATCAGGCAGGGTGGTAGCTTCGAGAAGAAAGGCACCATCTGCTTGCGGTGCAGCTTCTTTACCAGCACTGTGGTGCCGCTCTCGTCGATGCCATGTGCCTGGAATACGCTCTTCGCCAGATCGAGCCCAATCGTGGTGATCGCCATTGTAAACGCTCCTCTTCCTCTCGGTTGACCGGCCGGCAGCATAGCAACTGGCGGTCGGTGCGGGGGCGTCCACATCATCAGGGTGCTGGCTGGATGGAGGTCGGCATGGATGGGCAAGCCATTATCAATGGATCTGCGTTCGCGGGCATTGGCCGCGGTTGACGAAGGGGTGAGTTGCCGTGCTGCGGCGAGGCGGTTCGGGGTGTCGGCCTCGACGGTGATCCGCTGGCACGACCAGCGTCGCAGCACTGGCGGCTATGCCGCCAAGCCGCAGGGCGGTGACACGCGCTCGCGCCGGATCGAGACGCACCGGGACACGGTCCTGGCGCTGCACGAGGCACGCCGCGATATCACGCTGGACGAGTTACGGCGCGAACTGGGCCAAGCGGGCGTGACAGTGGCGGTTTCGACGCTGCACCGCTTCTTCGCCCGGCACGGGATCACGCGCAAAAAACGTATGGCCCACCCCGTCTGCAAGAGTGAAATTGGACGGCGTGCTGGTCTGCATCAACGTATCCGGTCTCAAGGCATATGCCCTGGCCAAGATGGATCTCGCGCGTCACGGGCCTCATAAAGACGGCGGTGTCGAGCACCACATTTTTGCCCAGGCTGTCGCGACGCGGGGGTCAACCGTTACGCCATCTGTCCTTCACTTCCACAGACATCGTGAGCGGCGTCAGCGCTGAGCCCGCCGCTATTCCTGGTCAGGCTGCCACGAGCGCCTGACTATCAAAACTACGCCCATGCCGCAGCACGGCCACGCGATGCGCGCCAGCTTCGCGGCCAGCGCCACCACCACGACATTGGGATGAGCACGCGCTACAAGCCGGCGCACCCAGTCGCCTGTCGGCGTGGTCTGCCTGGTGAAGTGCGCCATGGCCGCACGCGCCCCGTGGATCAGCTGGACGCGGAGGTATTTGTTACCTCGCTTGCTGATGCCGAGCATCCTGGTCTTGCCACCAGTAGAATGCTGGCGTGGCGTTAGGCCGAGCCAAGCGGCTAGATCTCTCCCCTTCGTAAATGCCGAGGCATCACCGACGGCGGCGAGCAGCGCGGTGGCATTGATGACGCCGATACCGGGGATGGTGGCAAGCCGGCGCGCCTGATCATCGTCACGGGTCAGCGCCGCCAGTTCGTCATCATAAGTCTTGATCCGCCGGTCCATCCTGGCCCACTCATCCCGGAGATCGATGAGCAGCCGGACCGCTCGGTCACTGATCGGAAGCTCAGCGTCCATCAGCTCGTTCAGCCGCTGCACCAGAGATGCCCGGCGTTTGGGCAATATGATGCCGCGCTCGAGGAGCACGGCACGAAGCTGGTTGGTAAGTCGAGTACGTGAGGTCACCAGCCGCTGCCGAGCCCGGTGCAGCACCTGCAGGTCGAGTTGAACCTCGGTCTTCAGTGTCACCAGCCGCATGGTCGGCCGGGTTGCCGCTTCGGCGATCGCTTCTGCGTCACGATCGTCGGTCTTTTGAGCCTTCACGTAGGGCTGGACATACTCCGGCGACATAAGGCGCACCTCATGACCTTGACCTTCGAAGAGACGACCAAGGAAATGGGCGCCGCAACAAGCCTCCATCGCAACGACGCAGCGCGGCAGGTTGGAAACGAACGCGATCACCCGCTCGCGCGTCATCCGCCGTCGTAGTACCACAGCGCCGGTAGCGTCCTGGCCCGCAAGGCTACAGCTGTTCTTACCGAGGTCGATCCCCAGCACAAGCTTTCGGGTCGAAGGAGTCTCACGCCATGAACGGCCCTCAATCCCGCGCCTCTCAAGTCAAGCGCTGCGGCTGCTCCGGAAAGCGCGAAGAAGGGCCTCCGTCGCTAGCGCCGGCCGTCGGGCGTGCGTCCTGCTGTTCCGGTGAATTGGCTGACAAGGCTCTTGCCCTCGAACAAGCTCACGGCAGCGCCAGGCCTGGTGGCTGCTGCTCTGACGGCATGGCCACCGAAGGAACGGCAACGGCCGTGGACCCGGTATGCGGGATGACGGTCGATCCGGCGACGACGGCGCACCACGCGGAGCACGCAGGGCACGCCTATCATTTTTGCAGCGCCGGGTGCCGGACCAAGTTCGTCGCCAACCCCGATACCTATCTCGGCGACAAGCCGAAGCCTGCGCCGACGGCGACGGCGACGGCGACGGCGACGGCGATATGGACGTGTCCGATGCACCCGCAAGTCCGCCAGGAAGGGCCCGGGACGTGCCCGATTTGCGGCATGGCGCTCGAACCCGAAGAACCGTCGCGTGACGACGCTCCCAATCCCGAGCTGGTGGATTTCACGCGCCGTCTTTGGGTCGCGGGCGCGCTCACGATCCCGCTGCTCGTCGTCTCGATGTTCACTGAAATGTTCGGGCTGCACGTCGTCAGTGCTGCGGCCTCTCCCTGGGTCCAGCTCGCGCTCACCGCGCCGATCGTGCTGTGGGCGGGCTGGCCTTTTTTCGAGCGGGGGTGGACCTCGATCCGCACCCGTTACCTCAATATGTTCACGCTGATCGCGATCGGGGTGGGCGCGGCCTTCCTCTACAGCGTGGTCGCGACGCTCGCGCCGGGCATTTTTCCCCCGACGTTCCGAATGCACGGGGGCATGGTCCCGGTCTATTATGAGGCTGCCGGCGTCGTGGTGACGCTGGTGCTACTCGGGCAAGTGCTCGAACTGCGCGCCAGGGCAGCGACGGGGCGCGCCATCCGCGCGCTCATGGACCTCGCCCCCAAGACGGCGCGCCGACTGCGCCCTGACGGCTCTGAGGAGGAAGTCGGGCTTGCCGAGGTGGCCGCCGGCGATCGGCTCCGGGTCCGTCCCGGCGAGGCGATCCCGGTTGACGGCGTGGTGGTCGAGGGCCGCTCCTCCGTCGATGAATCCATGCTCACCGGCGAACCCGCGCCGGTCCTCAAGGAAGTCGAGGCGGCTGTGACCGGGGGCACCGTGAACGGCACGGGTAGCCTGGTCATGGAAGCGCGCGCGGTCGGCGCGGATACAATGCTGGCGCGCATCGTCCGCATGGTCGCGGAAGCGCAGCGCAGCCGCGCCCCGATTCAGGCGGTCGCTGATCGGGTGTCGGGCTGGTTCGTGCCGCTTGTCGTGCTGATCTCGGTGGTGACGTTCGTGGTGTGGTCGCTGGTCGGGCCGGAGCCGCGCATGGGCCATGCCCTGCTCAACGCCATTGCGGTGCTGGTAATTGCCTGCCCGTGCGCGCTCGGGCTCGCCACGCCCATGTCGATCATGGTCGGCACCGGAAGTGGCGCGCAGGCCGGCGTGCTGGTCAAGAACGCGGAAGCCTTACAGGGGCTGGAAAAGGTCGATACCCTCGTGATCGACAAGACGGGGACGCTCACGGAAGGCAAGCCCAAGCTGATCGTGGTCGAAACCTTCGGCGCGATCGGAGAGAACGACATGCTCGCGCTCGCCGCGGCTGTCGAAGGGCAATCCGAACACCCGCTCGCTCACGCGATCGTCGTAGCCGCTAAGGAACGAGGATTGCAGCTCGGCACGGTCGCGGACTTCGCCTCGCAGACTGGCATGGGTGTCAGCGCTACAGTGAACGGCCGCTCGGTCGTGATCGGCAACGCCGCGCAAATCAGCCGGATCGGCGCTGACCCCAAGCCGCTCGATGCCGCGGCCGATCGTCATCGTGGCGAAGGGGCGGGCGTTATCTTGGTCGCGATCGACGGCGCTCTCGCGGGTCTGCTCGCGGTCGCCGATCCGGTGCGCGCTTCGGCGCACGACGCCATTGCCGCGCTTCGCAAAGAGGGCCTGCGCGTTGTCATGCTCACCGGCGACAACCGGGGGACGGCCGATGCTGTCGCGCGCGCCGTGGGCGGTCTAGACGACGTGCGCGCCGATCTGCGGCCCGAAGACAAGGCGCGCATCATCGGCGAGCTGAAAGCGGGTGGTGCCAAGGTCGCGATGGCCGGCGACGGCATCAATGACGCCCCGGCGCTTGCCGCTGCGGACGTGGGGCTGGCGATGGGCACGGGAACCGACGTGGCAATCGAAAGCGCGGGCATGACGCTCACGCGTGGCGATCTCTCGGCGATCGTGCGCGCGCGAAAGCTCGCCCGCGCGACGATGCGCAATATCCGCCAGAACCTGTTCTTCTCGTTCCTGTTCAACGGAATCGGCGTGCCGGTCGCGGCCGGGGTGCTCTATCCGGTCGCGGGCATCCTGCTGTCACCGATGCTGGCCGGTGCGGCGATGGCGCTCTCGTCCTTCACCGTCGTCCTCAACGCGCTGCGGCTCAACGCGGTGAAGCTGTGAACATAGGGGCGGCGTCTCCCAACGCATGATCCGCCACTATGAAAAGATCGGGCTGGTGCCCGCGCCAGCGCGGCGCGGGAGCTACCGGGACTATGCCGATGCCGATGTTCACCGGCTGCGGTTCATCGCCAACGCGCGCGACCGGGATTCCCGATCGAGGAAATCCGCACGCTGCTCGGCCTGTGGCCGGATCGGGAACGGTCGAGCGCGGAAGTGAAGGCGTTGGCCGAATCCCGCGCTGCCGAATTGGGCCGCAAGGTGCGCGCCTTGAAGCCATGCGCCGATCAATGACCGGGCTCGCCCAAGCCTGTCATGGCGATGATCGGCCTGATTGTCCGATCATCGAACGCTTGGCTGAATAGCCGAGGCCTTCCTCCGCCCGCTCAAGCGCGACTACGTCCTCGTTAACCGCACGCCCGATGGCCGCACCGTCATGGAGCAGTTGGCCGCCTGGCTGACCCACTACAACGAGGTCAACCGCACAAGGCGCTGGGGTACCGATTGCCCCGCGAGTACATCACGCAAACTCGCGACGCCCCATCAGGCATTTAGGGGCCAAGAAAAGCAACAGGTTGATACGAGCAATGAATAGATCCGGAAGCCACCCAGATGTGGCGCATCGCGACAGGTTCGCACCGTTGGCGCTCGGCGCGATCGGAGTGGTGTTCGGCGATATTGGCACCTCGCCGCTTTATGCATTTCGTGAAGCGTTGGGCCAGGCGGCCGCTACCAGCATAACCGCATCGGACATCCTTGGCGTGCTCTCGCTGGCTCTCTGCGCGCACCGCGGGTGTCGTTCGTGCCTGAGGATGGAACTGCATCATCACAGCACCTCATCAATCAACGGTTGAAAGCGCCACGCATATTGGCCGATAGCCCATCCTACCTGTTCCCAACGACGTTCCGCAACTAGACATCTAGGCGAGATCGGCAAGCGTGTTCTTCGCCTCTGCCCGCGCGATGCCGACGGCGGATGAACGGCGCCATCTGATCCTTCCACACATGCACGATGCGAAGACGGGCGGTGGATTGGCAACGTCGGCATGTGTGGTGGGCGTCCGCATCGGTGACCTTGGGCTTCTTGCGTGGCCCCGGCTGACCCGGCCTATCGACCTCAGCCAGGCCTTGTTGGATCGGCTTCGATAAACGGTGTCCGCCGAACCGGGGCAAGATCTCGCCTAGCCAAGTTGTTCCTCGAGAGTGCGCGTGCGCGAGGTAACCTCGTCGCCGGTGTGCTTAGTGGACGCTGGTTCAATTAGAAGCACCCAGCATTCCTCCTGAGCAACCGGATTGTGGCGTACGCCGCTCGGGACGGTAAGAAAGTCACCTTTCTCAAGATCGACTGCTCCATCCTCGAAATCGATGCGAAGCGAGCCTTTGACGATGTAGAAGAGCTCGTCCTGGCCATCGTGCGCGTGCCAGACAAGCTCACCTTTCAGCTTTGCCGCTTTCAGCAATTGATCGTTCACCTTGCCGATCACCTTCGGCGACCAGTGCTCGGTCACTCGATCGAAGGCCGCAGCGAGCGTTGTCCGGGAGAGCATACAATCCTCCAGCATCAGCGGCATGATCGATCCGCCGATCTGCTGCCGCCCCCCATACCGGCTCCGCGGACGGCTTCAAGGTGGCCGCTCCTTGGAACGCTGTGCCTCTTCGTTCGCTTAAGGCCTGCGATTTCCGGAGCCCGACCCATGTTCATGCACAACAAGCGCCTGCAATACACCGTTCGAGTGTCAGAGCCGAACCCACGTCTGGCAACCATGATGATGGAGCAGTTCGGCGGGGCTGACGGTGAACTCGCGGCGGCGATGCGATATTTTACACAGGGGCTGGGGGAGGACGATGCAGGCCGCAAGGACCTGCTCCTGGACATCGCGACCGAGGAACTTAGCCATCTCGAGATCATCGGCTCGATCGTCGCCATGCTCAACAAGGGTCTCAAGGCACAGCTCGCCGAAGGCACCATGAAGGAAGCCGAGCTTTATCAGATGGTGGGTTCGGCCGGCAGCAGCGCCAAGGAGTCGATCCTGTTCGGCGGCGGTCCAGCACTCTGTGACTCCGCGGGGGTTCCCTGGACGGCGGCCTATGTCGATTCGCGCGGCGAGCCGACAGTCGACCTGCGTTCCAACATTGCCGCGGAGGCCCGCGCCAAGATCGTCTACGAGCGGCTGATCAACATCACGGACGATCCCGGTATCAAGGACGCGCTCGGGTTCTTGATGACGCGCGAAGTCGCCCACCAGAAATCGTTTGAGAAGGCCCTTTACGCGATCGAGAACAACTTCCCCTCCGGCAAGCTGCCGGGCGTCGAAAAGTACGCGAGCATGTACGTCAACACGTCGCAAGGGGAAGGGGACGCCACCGGCCCGTGGAACTCGGGCGACGAATGGGATCGTGTTGATGATCTCGAGCAGGTGATGCCTATCGATGGGGGCGACGGCACCGCCACTGTGAAGCTTGGTTCTGCTGACAAAAAGGTCGGGCAGAAAATGGCGGCGCGGACCATGTCGGATCCATCGTCCGATCCCACCACCGGTGCCGACCTCGGAGCCGGGCCAGGGGCAGGCCGCACCAAGACCGGCGACATGGGCGGTGCTGCGAATATTGAAGAAGCCCCCGCGAAGGCAGAAGCCACGGTTGCCAAGTGAGGAGCATGCCGGCGATCGTGTGAGCGCTGGCCTGTTCATCAAGCGGGGAGGTGAACGGGCGACGGTGGCGGCGCGCTGCATGAATGCTTGGATCTCGCCGGTTGAGCGCGGACGTGTGCCAGCTTGCGATATTGGCCGCCATCACACAACCGGCTACGCACCCGCGCCTCCTGCGGGTGCCGCTACGGGTCGCCGGCGCATGGCGATCCGCGCTTGTCCTCCACGTCCGTAGCGCTGTGAATGCAACCTGTTTGGAAACTGTGATCGCGATCGCTTAGCCATTTCAGGAATTCGGACCTGTCGCTCCGGGTGGTCATCCGTGGCGAACTGGCCGCACCCTGGCTCGAAACTTCCTCGTCCTTCGCCGCGGCTCAGCGACCTGGTCAAATACCGTCGTAATGGCCTTTTTCGCGGCAGCTTCGCTACAGCCGTCTCTGTCGCGACACCCTGGCGATGATGTTCAGGCTATTTGTGCTACCCGTGAAAGCTTCGCGATGGCGAGCCGCGACACAGCGACTGTGCTGGTGAGGCACGCGCCGCTGCCGTCTGGAAGATGCTCGCCGAGCCTTTGAATACGATGGAGGATACGAAACGGTCGGCGGGCTAGCGCCCGATCGGATACTTCGCGGGCCAAACCGTGAAGGATTCAGACAGCGATATCTGAGGCCATGTCGGGCCAGCGGCCCTCACGTTCCTGATTGCAGCAATGGGCCCTTCAGGATGAGGGAGCCGTTTTCGGCTATCGTATGTCGCGCCGGGCTTGATACTTGACTGGAGCTCTCCTGGTGATCGAAGGGATCGTCCGCCATCGAGCCGCCAAGGCCCGGAACCGAAGTCCCGGGCCCGCCGATCACGCCGCTTGCGCGTTTATCGGAATGCGGCGGATATCCTCGTTTGCCGCCTCGGTCTTGGGCAGCGTCACGGTGAGCACGCCGTTCCGGAACGTTGCGCTCGCCCGGTCGCGGTCGATGCCATCGGGCAGGCCGATGCGTCGTTCGAAGCGGCCGTAGCTGCGTTCCGAGTAGCCGCGATCCTTGTCCTCGACCTCGGATCGCTTTTCGCCGCGCAGCGTCAGCACGCCCTCTTCCAGCGAGATGTCGACATCCTTCTCGTCGAGGCCGGGCAGTTCGGCGGTGACTCGGATATCCTGGTCGGTCTCGCCGAGTTCGACGTGCGGCCACGCCAGGCTGCGGCTGACGCCGCCGAGCGACGGCACGCCGAAGCCACGGAAGACATCTTCGAACAGCCGGTTCACCTCACGTTGCAGCGACATGATGGGATGTTCGTCACGGTCGCGTCGCTCGGCGCTGACCGGGGCAGGGGGCCGGTTCTCCTGCCGGCTCCAGGGGATCAGGTCACGGATAGCCATGGTTTCTTTCTCCTCGGCTGGCTTGAGACGCCATGACCCATCGGCCGCCGCCCTGAAGGAGCGGCACCGACGAGCCGGTTGCGTGATGATCAGGCGGCCTCACGTTCTCCGCTTGGCGCCTCGATCCGGTCGTTGGCAGGCGTGCTGCCGCTGATCGCGATCTTGCGCGGCTTCGCCGCCTCGGGGACGACGCGCTTCAGCTGGATGCTGAGCAGGCCATTCTCGAACCGGGCGTCACCCGCCTCGATGAAGTCGGCCAGCTGGAAGCGACGCTCGAACGCTCGGGTCGCGATGCCGCGGTGCAGATATTCACCCTGCTTTTCGTCGGCGCGCTTGCCGGTGACGGTGAGCTGGTTCTGCTGCGCGACGATCTCGATCTCGTCGGGACGAAAGCCGGAGACCGCGAGCGTGATGCGGTAGCTGTCCTCGCCGTCCTTGACGATGTCGAACGGCGGGTAGCCATCTGCTGCATCGGCGCGAAGGCCGGTTTCGAGCAGGTCGAAGAGGCGGTCGAAGCCGACCGTGGAACGCCGATAGGGCGTGAAATCGAAGTTGGTCCTCATATCCAAATCCTCCAGATGAAGCGATCCGGGCATGAGAAGCGCCAGAGAAGAGCCGGCGCCCTCTATGTCCCACCGGACCCGAACGGCGCCCGGCAACGCTCAGCTAGGCAACGGCTTTTTGTCTTCAAGGCTCCTCCAGCACGATTTTTGTCAAGCGCGGTTCGGATCAGTTGGTGCAGCTTTGGGCAAGCGTATGCACAGTTTGTGGCTGACCGATTGATTGAACGGATGGCCGAAGCGGGATTGTGCCGGACGGGCCGCCCAAGACGCTCTCTGGATCCTCACAGGTGCAATTCTGCCGGACGGCTCTCGACCAGGACAGATTAAGCCGAGGTATCATGGGCGCGGAACCAGTGAGAAAATTGCCGCGTTCATGAGGGCTGATCAGAGACAGGAGGATCCATACTTCGATCGCCAAAACTCTCCGGCACAACGCGCCTGATTTCCAGGGCCGTCGCCCCTTGAGGCTATGGTACGGTTTCAAGGAGCGAGGCCTGCCCACTGCCAGTTTTGCTTTCCCCGCGGGTATCGCGAGCGACATTTCTGACGGTGACCATAAGTCGTCAGCCTAAGTGTGGCCGAAGTGTCGGGGAGCCAAAGCGGCTGGCGCTGCCGGGCGTCCGCCACCGAACGACGATCGATACGCGGGCGATGCAGGCCCCTCCCGTTCTCCTCGGAGGATTAGGACGTGCGCGAACGGTAACGGATACGCGGTCCACCTTTTCTGCTTAATACCATCAACAAAGGAGAATCTGCGATGCGCGTACGCAAGCTTGGACTGGAGGGCCTCGAGGTCTCCGCACTCGGGCTCGGATGCATGGGCATGTCGGAATTCTACGGAGCGCGTGACGAAACCGACGCGGTAGCCACCATCCATCGTGCTATCGACCTGGGTGTTATTTTCCTCGATACCGCCGACATGTACGGCCCGTTCACCAATGAAGTCCTGGTCGGCAAGGCAATTGCTGACCGGCGGGACCGGGTCGTGCTTGCGACCAAGTTCGGGAACGTACGAGGCGAGGGGGGCGAGTTTCTCGGTATCCGCGGGGACGCCGATTATGTCCGGCAGTCCTGCGATGCGTCGCTAAAGCGCCTCGGCGTCGACCACATCGACCTCTATTACCAACATCGCGTCGACCCCGACACCCCGATCGAAGAAACGGTCGGCGCCATGGCTGAGCTCGTGAAGGCGGGCAAGGTACGCTATCTCGGCTTGTCGGAAGCGGGGCCAGAGACGATCCGCCGTGCACATGCCGTCCACCCGATCACGGCGCTGCAAACGGAATACTCCCTGTGGAGCCGGGAGCCCGAAGAGGAGATCCTGCCGACGGTGCGTGAGCTGGGCATCGGCTATGTCGCCTACAGCCCGCTGGGGCGCGGCTTCCTTACCGGGCAGATCCGCAGCATCGATGATCTGGCCCCTGATGATTACCGTCGCCACGCGCCGCGCTTCCAGGGGGAGAACTTCCAGAAGAACCTTGATCTCGTGCGCGAGATCGAAGCGATGGCGAAGGAGAAGGGCTGCACGCCGTCACAGCTCGCGCTTGCGTGGCTGCTTGCCCAGGGAGAGGACGTCGTGCCGATCCCGGGAACAAAGAAACCCGCTCGTCTGGAGGAGAATGTCGGCGCTCTCGACGTGCGGATGACCGACGAGGACCGCGCCCGCATAGACCGGATCCTGCCGCCGGGCGCCGCTGCGGGGACCCGCTACGCCGCGCCGCAGATGCAGGCGCTCAACCGATGAGCGCCGATGCGCTGAAGGGCCAGGTCGCGATCGTCACGGGCGGCGGGCGGGGGCTCGGCCGCGCCATGGTGCTCGGATTGGCGGCCGGCGGCGTGCGCGTGATCGCGACTGCCGCCCGGGAACCGTCGGAAATCGGAACGCTGGCAACCGGGGCCAATGATAAGGCTATCATCCCGATGATCGCCGACGTCAGAAACGAGCAAGACTGTGCCCACGTCGTCGCCACGGCGCTCGACCGGTTCGGTCGGGTCGATCTGCTCGTCAACAACGCCGGACGCGGCATGAAATATGTCAGCGAGCAGTTCCTGGCGGAGCCGACACGGTTCTGGGAAACCGACCCTGACGTGTGGCGTATGGTGATCGACACCAACGTGACCGGGCCTTTCCTGATGACGCGGGCGGCTGTTCCCGCGATGATTGCCGCGGGTCGTGGCCGGATCGTCAACATCACGATGAATCACGCGACGATGCGCCGCCGCGGCTTTTCGCCTTACGGACCGTCAAAAGCGGCGCTGGAGTCCGAGACCATCATCTGGGCGCAGGATCTCGAGGGCACCGGCGTGACCGTCAACGCACTGCTGCCAGGTGGCGCCACGGCAACGGGCATGATCCCGGATAGTCTCCCGCAAGAAGCGCGCCAGGGATTGCTAGATCCGCGCGTGATTGTTCCGCCGCTGCTATGGCTTGCCTCCGAGGCGTCATCGGGCGTGACCGGCCGGCGGCTCGATGCCGCGCGCTGGGATCGAGATATGCCGGATGCCGAGGCCGCAGCCGCAGCCATGGACGACGCAGGCTGGTCAGGCGCCGGATGACGACAACTGCCGAGGTGTTCGGCAAGCTAGCCGATACGAGGATGCGCAATCATCGCCATTTTGATACGATCGATCCCGAGCCCTAAGACCGTATGACCGACCCTCAGCGCCACGTTGATTTTACATAATCAATGTTATCAGACTAGCGGATTAATGGTTAGCCACAGGCACTTTAGCCCAAAACGCCGCCTTCAGCCGACCCTTTTTGCAGTGCGGGACGGCTACGGTTCCCACGAGCGCTGGTCTTTCGGCAGCATACCATTCGGGTCATGGACCGCAAGCCGGTTCGCCGTTGTCAAGTTGGCGCCGAACACCACGAGGTTTGTGCCGTCGGCTTGATGAGTTGAGGGAAATAGCAAGCCAGCCGCACCCGACCGGATCACCTCATCGCCGAGTTGCCACGAAGGCGGCACCTTGTGCTCGACACGCGCGATCCAGCGTTAGTCGCAGTTCCATCCCGCCCACACCGCTGCCCAATGGTCCGGATCGTAGCCAGCGGACAGATCCACAACATTGCTTAGATCGAGCTCGTAGGCCGCAAGTGTCGCGGGCTGCGGGAGGCTGGAACCCTGCTTGTACTCGGCAAGCGCAGTCTCTGGTTCGGCCGAAAGATACAGCGCCTCGACCCCGGGGCGGTTGAAGCGGCCGCCTGCGCGCGCGGCTCCTGCCCCGCTGAGCGGCAGGTAGGCCCATTTCGGCGTGAGATAGCGGTAGAAGTGCCTCGGGACGGTCGCAACACGAAGCACGACTACCCGTTCGCGCCGTCGACCAGCTCGGATAAGTGCGTCATCACCGCATCGGCGTGCCCGCAAGCGACGAGTTCGGCCGCCGTTTTGCGCTTGAGCGTTGCGATCGGTTCATTCCTGAACCAGTATATTGCCTGCTCGAGGTCACCGGTCAGCTCACTCGCGGCCATGATCACGCGCACCATATCGCGTAGCCGGTCCTGGAGTCGCTCCGACGCGGGATTGGCAAGCGTGTTGCGGTGGACGCCGGCGATCTCCGCCAGCCGTGACAATTGGACGCCCAGCGCGTGCGCGACTCGCTTCGGCGAGATATAGGGGGTCTTCGGCTCCTGCAGGCTCGCAACGAAGCTGGATGCGAGCCGTGTGGCGCGTTGCTCACCGACAAGGAAGGCAGTCGCCATCTCACATCTCCGCTGGATCGATGCACAATATATGCATATGTTGCCCGTTGTCAACGGCAGCGCCATAGGCCCACGATGTCGGTCGGCTATGTTGGCGTGAGTGCGACGCAGATGGCGCGGCGCGGTGCGAGTCCTGATCAACAGCGTCAGCGACGAAGCGGGCTCTCACAACCATGACCAATCGATCAACTGCTCCCAGTCCGCGCGCTGCGTCCCGAACCGGACGCGATCCTCTTCGGCCCGCCATGTCTCGAAACGGATCAGGATGTCGTCGACTTCCAGGCCGGATCCAGCGTGAAGTGTCCGCATCCGCTCGCGCAGGGGCGCGGGCCAGCGTGCGCTACCCCGGATCAGCATGGCTTTGACCCATGTGGCCGCGTGCTCGAACAGCCACTCAAGCGACCGGGCGTTGTCGCCACCGGAGTGCCTTGCCCAGTAGCGGCCCGAGAACAGCGGGCCAATCGTCTCTCCGGACACGATCGCGATGATGGCGGACAGAACCCATGCGCGCGTCATCGGCCCCAACTCCGGGTATGGCCGCTCCCGCCAGTCCGTCGGCCTGTGGTCGGGTTCAATCCGAAGAAAGTCGCACCCGTAGCGGTTGATCAGGCTGGTGCTCGACCGATTGGGCGCCAGCAGCGCCCGCGTGAGGTCCTCGACCAAGGCCAGGAACTCGGCGGGTTCGACCCTGCCCACCCCTTCGATGCGCACCGGATGTCCGAGCAACCCCGAGCGAAGGCACCGCTCGAACACAAGCATGATCTCGAACTTGCGACCCATGTGCCGATCGTCGTTCCCCCAGCACTCCGCCCAGATCGGGCGGCCAGGCGTCCGCAGCAGCCGGCGACAGTCGCCGCAGGCCAGCTCGACTGCGCCCCTGTCCCAGACGAACCTGGGTGGGTTGTCAGGACTGCAGTGCTGACAGCAGTCGACGCGCCAGTGCTGGTGGCGATGGCACAGGCAGAGCGGCAGTGCCGCCTCCCGATCAAGATAGGTGCCGCTGGAGCTGTGCCCCTCCTCCAGGCACTTGCGGCACCAGGAGAGATCGAGGTTGCCGCGAGCGCGCATTTTCCGTCCGACACCCGGAAGCCAGTCGACGGCAACGCGCGGCCATGCTTGTGTAAGGTCGAGCGCCGCGACGCGCTCGGGCGGCAGCCGGAAGGCATCGGCGAGCCCGGTCACCTCGTCCGCCGTCAGTTGAAGATCGAGCCGGTCCCGCCCGTGCCCGTCGTCCGGCAGCAGGAGCGGACGGAAAGCCGCGCCATCCATGTCGTAGCGCGCTGCGGTCCGCCCGAGCCACGAGGATATGAGTTCGCCCGGCTTGGGCCGCGGTGCCACCGGCAGGGGCCGCGTGATCACGGCCACGGGCGCTCACACCGCCCGCATGGTGCCGGCGCCCCGTTTCCCCTTCCTCGTCGCGATCGCCTTCATGCTGACGGTGGGCAGGACAAGCTCGTCCGCGTCAAGATCCTCGGGCCTGATCGTCTCCGTGCCGTTCCTGATCGCCGCGATGGCGAGAGTCTCGACGAGCCGGAAGATCCGGCCCGTGTTCCCGTCGGTAAGTTCGAGCACCTTGCCCCGGAACACGTCGTCGGCAATTGGCGACGGCAGCCTGAGCGGGAGGATCGCGGCCAGCGTCACCATGAGCAACCGCAACTGCTCGTCGTGCCGCCAGTGGACGAGCTCGACCGCATCGAACCGGTCGGCGAGCGCGGCGTCGGTCAGGAGCGCGGCCCTGGCCTCGTGATTGCCCGTGCAAACCAGCGGTATGCGCAGATCATTGGCGAGGTAGCGGATCGTGTTCAGAAAAATGCGCTGCTGGCGGGGCGTGCAGGCGAGCATGTGGTTGATCTCGTCGAGGATCAGCATGCGCGCGCCCACCTCGCCCATGAGTCTGCGGGTCAGCTGGCGCGCGCGCCTGACGTCTGACGTGCTTGCGAAGCCGGCGCCGAGCTTCTCCAGGATCTCGCCGTAAAATTCGATTTCTGTCGGCTCCGGTGGAAGCTGTACCGCCACGACCGGAATGGAGCTGACGCCTCTCTTGTCATCGAAACCGCCCGGGTTCTCCTCGGCGAACCGCTCGACGATATGCGACTTACCCATGCCGGTCTGGCCGAAGACGAGCAGGCACGGCATCCTTGTACGCGGCGGGTGCTCCAGCAGGTCGTACAGCATCCGCCGGACGGAGTCGGCCTTCGAGAACCCGAGCCAGCGATCCTTGCGGACCCAGGCGATCCGCTCCTTGTCTGGCCAGAGCGCCTGATCGCGATAGCCCTCGGCCAAGTGCGACAGGGCGGTCATCGCTTCATCTCCTCGACCGCGAAGGGTAACGTGCCCGGCGGCAACGCCCGCGCGGACCGGGTCGATGGCGAGGGCGCCACGGCGGACAGCGCCGGGGTCGGCGACGTCCGGGCCCGGCGCGCGTCCTCCAGCGCGGCCGCGGTGCGCTGCATGGCGAGCCGGGCTGCCCTCGTCTTCCGCGCCGCCTGCTCCACGATCACGCGCTGCGTCTCGACAGCGTCGAAAATGAGCTGCTCGTCCACGGCCGACCTTCCCCGCTCGCGCAAGGAGCGCTGGGCCTCGAGCTGCTCCCAGCGGGTGATCGCGGGGCGACGCAGGTCGCGATACGGGACTTCGAGGTGCTCGCCATCCGGTAACTCGAGCCAGACGCGGGACATGTCGCGCGGGTCCCA
>Ga0160428_1001602_pt1 | contig 16466 bp, 19 predicted proteins | sample SolpanmetagenomM_FD_108198 | JGI IMG/M metagenome (GOLD analysis project Ga0160428, IMG submission 108198) | Solar panel surface microbial communities from Lawrence Berkeley National Laboratory, California, USA - M | ecosystem: Engineered > Built environment > Solar panel > Unclassified ... | reverse complement strand
GGGCTGTAAATCACCTGGGTCCAGACCAGCGCGAAGGCAATACCGAGGACCCCCATCAGGGTGAAGACGTGGTGCCAGCCGTAGTTGTGGACTACCCAGCCCATGAGGGGCGTGAACAGCACCGTGGCGAAGTACTGCGAGGAGTTGAAGAAGGCTGAGGCGGTGCCGCGCTCGGAGGTAGGAAACCACGCGGCCGTGATGCGGGCATTGGCGGGGAACACCGGCGCCTCGGCAAGGCCCACGAGCAGGCGGAGGCTGAACAACACAGCCACCGCGGTAAAGCCGGTGAAGAAGCCGACGGCGCCCTGCATCAGCGTGAAGGCGGACCACAGGAAGATGGCACCGGCATAGACCCACTTCGCACCGTAGCGGTCGAGGAGCCAGCCGCCAGGCAACTGCGCCAGCACGTAGGACCAAGCGAAGGCGGAGAAGACGTAGCCCATGGAAACGGCGTCGAGACTGAGATCCTTGGCAAGCGATGGACCGGCGATCGAGAGCGTCGCGCGGTCGGCGTAATTGATGGTGGTGGCAAGGAACAGCATCGTGACGATGAGGAGCCGTACACGGCTCCGCTTCGCCGTGGTCATGACCAGACCGGCGCTCATAGCGTCTCTCCCTGAGAGCGGACCACCCGGCCTTCGCCTTGATGGACATCGGTCATTCTCGGGTAATCCTGTTCAGGACCTCGGCGACCGTTTGCGGGGAGAACCTAAGGTGCGCGTCAACCCTTCGTCCAACTCAAAGACTGAATGGATTGATGCAACTTTAGCATTGATCAATCAGACCATGCCAGATGCAAAGGTCTGGCGGGCTCCGTACGGCCATTCGAGTGGTTTCACCCGATGGTCCGCTGATGGAGCAAAGCTATTGGCTCCTTCGATCTGATTGTGCGTCCGCTCTGTGGTCTTCGCCACCCGAAACCAGAGCGGCGGGAAACCACCCAACCCAGACGTAGAGTGGACGGACGGATCCCGACCCAACTATGCCTTAAGAGCGGCCCCACGCCATTTCGAAAAGCGGTCTTGCGTTCGATCCGAGGGCTCGCGCATCGGGGAACCCTCGCCTGAGAACGCCTGCTCCGCATGAATGGGAAGCTCATGGCCGAAATCGCCGCCCTGCAGTTACACACTGCGGCGCAGTGCAGGGAGCGAACTCTTGCCGATCAAGCCAGCGAAGGTTGTGAACTCTCTCGACCTTTGTGAAGCCCGAACGAACGAGAAGGCCTGTCCTCGTCGAATGGACGGATTGCTGCCGCGGGGATAGCTTCGTATCATGCTCAGGTCGCTTGACCTCCTCAGACAAACGGCACAGCCTTCGTGCGTCATCGCCGACGGCGACGAACACATCACCCTCTTCGACGGGGGCGTCGGCTACGCCAAGCCTTGGCACTGGCACGATGGCCTCATGCTGTTGCTGCCCTGGGTCGGTATCCTCAACCTCAAGCACGAGGGTCAGCGTGAGGGCGCTTGGCTCACCGACGACCGCTTTGCCGTCGTTCCCGCCTCGCACGCTCACGACACGAGTGCTTTCCGGTCCGACCAGACGCACATCGCCGTCTACGTCAGGGATGCAGCGTTACGACGTATCGAGGCGCAGCTTGGCTCGCTCAATCGTTTCCGAGCCGCGATCCGGACGAGCGCCATGTTCTCGGTCTCCCCGGAGATCCGCACCCTGCATGCCTTGTGTCGCGAAGACAGTGGGGACCGCGTGGGCCGAGACGCTGTTCGCGCCCATCTCTCCGCGGCGCTTCTCATCCGGTGCCTTGGTGCCATCGAGGGAGGCGCGCCCCTCCCGACTGCCTCACGTCACGGACACGGCGCTGCGCTGATCCGTGAGGCAAAAGCCTTCGTCGTCGCACGGCTGGATCAGGACGTCCCACTCGACCTCCTTGCCGCGAGTCTCCGCGTCTCGCGGCGGCACATCACCCGCCTGTTCCAGGCGGAGGTCGGTCAATCGGTCGGTGCGTTCCAGCGAGCCAGGCGCCTCGATGCCGCGCGTGCCATGCTGACCACGACGGACCTGCCGGTCGATGAGATCGCGAGCCGGGTCGGCTTCGAGAGCGGTTCGGCTCTCTCTCGGGCCCTACGTCGGGAGGGCGGTTTGGCCGCCACGGGTATCCGTGCTGCATCCTCCAACCCGATGGCCCGCTCGGTCGCGACGTAGGGCCTGCACGGCCGCGCACATGGCACCCGTACCGGCAACAATGGGAATCACGGCGCCGAAGAGATCCGGCGCGCTCCGAGCCAGGGATAGGAGCCATGAGCGAAGTCGAAGTCGTCCGCGTCTTTACCTGTGACGGCGCAGGCGGGAATCCGTGCCCCGTCGTCGCAGAGGCCAGCGCCATGGATGCAGGCGCGATGCAGACGGTGGCGCGGCGATACGGCCACGAGAGTGGTTTCGTACTGTCGCCCGCGGACGACGCACACGACTTCACGTTCCGGTTCTACGTGCCGAACCATGAGATGGAGATGTGCGCGCATGCCACCATCGGCGCACTCTGGGTGCTCGCGCGCCGGGGACGGCTGACGAACGCACCAGTCCGGATCGCAACGGCGAGCGGAACCGTCACCGGCTTCGTGCAGAAACGGGATGATGGGTCGTGGCGCGTGGAGATCACCCAGCCTGCCGGGCGGGTGGCACCGCTCACCTCGGATGCTGTGGAGGCCGTCTGCGCCGCCCTAGGCATCGGCCGCGAAGCCCTTGCTGACCTTCCGCTGCACAACGCAGCCACATCACGGGTGAAGACCCTGGTTCCGATGCGCCTCCCGGCGGGTCTCCACGCCCTCGGCCCCGATCAGGCCGCCGTCGAGGCCGTCTGTCGCAGCATCGGTTCGACTGGGCTCTACCCCTATGCGATCGTGGACGGGCCGGGACGGATGTTCGAGGCTCGCCAGTTCCCGCGGTCATCCGGCTACCCGGAAGATGCTGCAACGGGCATCGCCGCGGCGGCCCTGGCGTTCGGCCTCCTGCACGACGGCACCATCGAGCCGGACGATCGCCCGATCCTGATCCACCAGGGTCGGGCGATGGGACATCTGTCGGAGATCCGGGTCCGGATCGGCTATGCCGGCGACCGCGCCCTGGGCTGCTTACTCGGCGGAGAGGTCGCATCCGGTGCTGATCTCAGCATAACTCCCGCGGGGGTGTCCGCATGAACGCGGCGATCCTTGCTCGTTTGGCAACCGCCGGACTGGCTCTGCCGCGACCGACGGTGCCGGCAGCCAACTACGTGCCGTTCACGCGCGCCGGCGCCCTGCTGTTCGTCGCGGGGCAGACGCCTATTCGGAACGGTGAACCCCTGTATCGTGGCGTCGTCGGCGAAGACGTCACCGTCGAGGAGGCGCAGGCCGCGGCGCGTGCCTGTGCGCTGAACATCCTCGCCCAGGTTGGCATCGCAGTGGGGGACGAACCCCATCGGGTTCGATGCCTGCGCCTCACCGGCTTCGTTCGCTGTCGCGATGACTTCACGCACCAAGCGCGGGTGATGGACGGCGCCTCGGACCTCATGGTGCTCGCGCTGGGAGAGGATGGGCGGCACGCGCGAACCTCCGCCGGGACCAACGCCCTGCCACGCGGCGTCCCCGTTGAGGTCGAGGGGCTCTTCGAGCTGGTGTGACCGCTTTCGTCCCCCAACGGGGACGGCCCGCCTCGTCAAGCGACCATGCCACCGCCCCGCTTACGGAAGAAGGAAATCGAAAAATGTATGCCTTGAGACGCGCGGCTGCAGCCGCAACGGTGACGCTTGCCTTGAGTTCAACTTCCGGCGCCCTGGCCGATGAGCTGACGGGCACCCTGAAGAAGGTCAAAGAGACGGGCGTGATCACGCTCGGCTTTCGCGACTCCTCGGTGCCCTTCTCCTACCTGGACGGGGACCAGAAGCCGGTCGGCTACGCCCTCGACATCTGCCGGCACATCGTCGACGCCGTGAAGGTGCGGCTCGGGCTCGCGCAGCTTGAGGTTCGTCTAAACGGGGTGACCTCGGCGACCCGCCTCCCGCTGATCGCCAATGGCACCATCGACCTCGAATGCGGCTCGACGACGAACACCTTCGAGCGCCGCAATCAGGTTGCGTTCACCAACACCAACTTCCTGACCGCGACGCGCTACGTAGCGAAGAAGGGCGCCGACCTGCACACCATCGACGATCTGCGGGGCCGGACCGTGGTCTCGACCTCCGGTACGATCAACCTGCGGCAGATCAACGAGGCCAACGTCGCGCGCAACCTCGGGCTGACGATCCTGCCGGCCGTCGATCACGCCGAAGCGTTCCTGATGGTCCAAAGTGGTCGAGCGGCGGCCTTCGTGATGGACGACGTGCTGCTCGCCTCCCTTGTGGCAGCCGCGCGGGACCCCGGGGCGTACGAGATCTCGACGGAGGCGCTGTCGAAGCCCGAACCCTACGCCGTCATGCTGCGCAGGGACGACGCGCCGTTCAAGGCTGTCGCCGATGCTGCAACGGCCAAACTCTACGCCAGCCCCGAGGGCAGGAAACTCTATCACCGGTGGTTTACCCAACCGATCCCACCACGCAGCATCAATCTGAACCTGCCGATGAGCGACGCGCTTTCGAAGGCGTACGCTCGTCCGAGCGACAGTTACGACCCGAACTCGTATTGAGTGCCATTCGCAGCCGGGTTTTCATGGCCAATCGCTATGCGCTCCCGCTGGCCTTTCCCATCCGACCCAGGTGGCTCACACCGAAGGCCTCTGGGTATTTGAGTCCGTACCCGAGGCTGCGGTCGAAGCCGATATGAGCGGCCCAGATAAGACCTATCTGCAAGGCTTCCGGGAAGTGGCCGAAGGCACCCCAGACGAGGCACGCGAGCGGCAGGACGTACCAGTGAGCGAGGTTGTACAACGCCGCGCCCGGCTTGCTCCCGGCAACGTAGCCGACCATGCTCAAGTCGGGCACGAAGAAGAGGGCGACGAATAGCCACCAGCTACCGCCCTGCCAAGCGTAGGCCATCGATGCGGCAACCAGGACGGCGAAGCCTTCAGTTCGCACGAGCACCCTCGGCCATCCGCTGACGATCCCGTGCATCCTACGCTCCCCAAAACCAATGCTCATTTCCGAACATCCGGCGGTCAGAAACACGCGTTGAGCAGCGACCGCGTAGCCGCGCCTACGATCCCAAAGGAGTAGGATCACCCGCATCCCTAAAGGTCCGCTCCTGCTTTGAAAGGGCAAAATGCGGACCGTCCGAGAACCACCCAACTTGGTCGTAGCGCGTCGTCCATCAAGCTGCCGAGACGCGGACCGTCAGAGGGGGTGCAAAGGGCCGAAATCCGCCCCCCGATGATTGAACCGGATTGAACCACGACCCTACGGCGCTGGCTCGAATGTCGTCGCGCGCCAGCGCGCGGACAGCGCCTCCGCAATGCGTAGACGCCGGCCCGGCCGTCGGCCCCGTCAGGCAGCCCCCAGATAGGCGGCCTCCAGGCCGGCATCGGCGCTGAGTTCGGCGGCGGTGCCGGCGGTGACGACGCGGCCCTGCTCCAGCACGTAGCCGCGATCGGCCACCGTCAGGGCCAGGGCCGCCATCTGGTCGACGATCAGGATGGTGACACCCTGGTCGCGCAGGTCCGCCACCACGGCGTAGAGGGCGTTGATCATCGCCGGCGCCAAGCCGAGGGAGGGCTCGTCGAGGAGGAGGATGCGCGGCTGCGCCATCATCCCGCGGGCGATCGCCAGCATCTGCTGCTCGCCGCCCGAGAGCAGGCCCGCCCGGCTCGTCGCCCGGTCGCGCAGGCGGGGGAAGCGGGTGAGCAGCGCCTCGATCTCGGCCGGGTCGATGGGCGTCGTGCGGCCATGGGCCCCGAGGCGGATGTTCTCGATCACGGTCAGTTCGGGAAAGACCTGCCGGCCCTCGGGCACCAGGGCGAGGCCGAGGCGGGCGATCGTGTGGGCGGGCAGCTGCGCGATGGCCCGGTCGTCCAGCACGATCCCGCCCGAGACCGGCCGGAGCAGGCCGGCGAGCGCCCGCAGGGTCGTCGACTTGCCGGCGCCGTTGGCGCCCAGCAGCGCCACGGTCTCGCCGGGGCGGACCTCGATGGCGACGCGGTCGAGGACCGGGGCGGCGCCGTAGCCGGCCGTGAGGCCCTGGGTCGAGAGCACCGCGTCGGCCGGCGGCTTCCAGGCGGCGGCGCGGGGCCGGGCCGGCGTGTCGGCCCCGCCCAGATAGGCGCGGATCACCGCCGGGTCGTGGCGGATCGCGGCCGGGGTCCCGTGGGCGATCGGCCGCCCGGCATCCATGACCAGGATCGCGTCCGAGACGCCCATCACCAGGGGCATGTCGTGCTCGACCAGCACCACGGCGATGCCCTGCCCGGCGATCCGGCGCAGGAGGCCGCCCAGCGCGTCGGTGTCGGCCCGGGTCAGGCCGGCGGCGGGCTCGTCCAGGAGGAGGATGCGCGGCCGGCCGGCCAGGGCCCGGGCGATCTCCACGAGGCGGCGGTCGACATGGGGCAGCTCCGCGGCCGGCCGGTCGAGGTCGCCCGCGTAGCCGACGAAGTCCAGCAGGGCCGCGGCGGCGGCGCGGTCCTGCGCGCCGGAGCGGCGCCAGAGGCGGCCCGGCTCGAACGCCAGGGCGACGTTGTCGAGGACGCCGAGCGAGCCGAACAGGCGCGTGGTCTGGTAGGTGCGGGCGATGCCGGCCCGGGCGATGGCGTGGGCCGGGGCCCCGGCGAGGTCCCGCTCCCCCAGGCGGATCGCCCCGGCCTGCGGCCGGTAGAAGCCCGAGATCATGTTGAGCACGGTGGTCTTGCCGGCGCCGTTGGGGCCGATCAGGCTCGTCACCGCCCCGGCCTCCGCCCGGACCGAGACGCCCTCGGCCGCACGGATGCCGCCGAAGCGGATGCCGATGCCCTCGATCACCAGGGCCTGCGCCCCGCGCTGCCCGATGAGCCGGGCGAAATCCATCGCCGGCGGCCGGGCGCCGGTCCGCGGCCGCGGCAGCAGCCGCGCCGCGCTGCCGACGATCCCCGCGGGCACCAGCCAGAGCACCACCAGGGTGGCGAGGCCGAAGAACAGCAGGCGGTACTCGGCGAGCCCCGCCAGGGTCTCGGGCAGCAGCACGGTGACGAGGGCGCCGAACAGCGGCCCCAGCACGGTGCCGGCGCCGCCGACCACCACGGAGAGCACGAACAGGATCGACTGCGAGAACGGGAACGAGCTCGGGGCGATGAACAGCATCAGGGGCGGCAGCACCGCCCCGGCGAGGCCCGTCAGCGCCGCCGAGATCGCGAAGGCCAGGGTCTTCACCCGCACCGGGTCGAAGCCGAGGGAGGCGGCCGCCACGTCGGCGTCGCGCACCGCCCGCATCGCCCGGCCGAGGCGGCTGCGGGCGAGGCGGTGGAAGCCGGAGAGGCTCAGGCCCGCGGCGAGGACGGCGAGGAACGCCAGCTCGCGCTCGGCGAAGGGCACGCCGAACAGGCTCGGCCCGGTTGTGACCACGAGGCCGTTCTGGCCGCCGGTGAGCGACCCGCCCTCGATCAGGGCATGCTCGATGATGAAGCCGAAGGCGATCGTGACCATCGCCAGGTAGGGGCCCTTCACCCGCATGGCCGGCACCGCGAGCCCCGCCCCGACCAGGCCCGAGAGCAGGCCGGCCGCCGGCAGGGCGAGCCAGAAGCTCAGGCCGGCCCCGGTGAGGATCGCGCTCGCATAGGCGCCGACGGCGTAGAAGCCCGCATGCCCGAAGGAGATCAGCCCGGTGAGGCCGAGCAGGACGTTGAGCCCGGTCCCGGCGACGGTGGTCAGGGCCACCAGGGCGATGACGAAATGGCTGTAGCCGCCGGTCAGCCCCACCAGGGCGAGGCCCGCCAGGGTCAGGGCCAGGATGGCGAGCGGCATCGCGGCCGGGGCGCGCAGGCGGTGCATCGGGCTTAGACCTTGTTGATGGCGGCGCGGCCGAGGAGCCCGTCGGGGCGCAGGGCCAGGGCGAGGATGATCACCGAGAACACCACCAGCTGGGTGTAGGTGGAGCCCAGCGTCGCGGTGACCCCGGCCTCGACGAGGCCGTAGAGCAGGCCCGCCAGCACCACGCCGGTGGCCGAGCCGATGCCGCCTAGGATCGCCACCGCGAAGGCCTTGATCCCGAACAGCGCGCCCATCTCGGCCGAGACCGAGAACAGCGGCGCGATGAGGAGTCCGGCGGCCCCGGCGAGGAGGGCCGAGAGCGCGAAGGCGCAGGCCACCGTGCGCCGGACGTCGATGCCCATCAGCCGCGCGGCGTCGGCGTTCTGCGCCACCGCCAGCAGCACCCGGCCGAGATCGGTGCGGCGGAACAGGGTCTGGATCGCCACCGCCACCGAGAGCCCGACCACGGGAATGAGGAGCTGGAGCGGGTAGATGCCGGTGCCGAAGATCTCCACCGGCGTCACCGCCAGCGACGAGGGCAGGCTGCGCGGCTCCTTGCCGAAGGTGAACAGCATCGCGTTGTCGAGGACGATGCCGCCCGCCACGGTGGCGAGCAGCCAGGCCTCCGAGCCCTTCTCGACGAAGGGCCGCACCAGCAGCCGCTCCACCGTGACGCCGAGGACCGCGCAGCCGAGCAGCGCCCCGAGGATCGCGGCCGGCATCGGCCAGCCGAGGGTCACCCCCAGGGTGTAGCCCAGCACCGCCCCGAGGGTGACGACGCTGCCCTGCGCGAAGTTCACCGTGCCCGAGACCGCGTAGGTGATGTGGAAGCCGAGCGCCACGAGCCCGTACATGCTGCCGAGGCCGAGGCCGGTGATGAGCGTTCCCGTGAGCATCGGCCCCGTTCCCTCAGTTCGTGACGGCGACGATCTCGCCGTTCCGGAAGCGGGTGAAGACGTAGTCCTGCGGACCGAGGGCGTCGTGCTGGCCCGGCGCGAAGGGCTTGTCGTAGGTCTTGATCAGGCCCGGATAGGTCGCGACCTTGTAGAAGCCGTCCCGCACCTCCGGTCCCTTGGTCGAGCCGGCGGCCTTGATCGCCAGGGCGAGCAGGTGGGTGGCGTCGTAGGCGTTGGCGATGCCCACCGCCGGGGTGACGTCGGCCATCGACTGGATCGCCGGATACTTCGCCTTGAGCGCGTCGAGGACCGCGAGGGCCTTCGGGCTGGTGTTGCCCGCGAAGGTGAAGGTCTGGATGAAGTGGACTTTCGCCGCGCTCGGCCCGGCGAGCTCGTCGAAGCGGCCGCCGGCCGGGCCCCAGTGCGAGACCACCGGCACGCTCCAGCCCATCCGGTCGAGGGACTTCACCACCTGGGCCGAGGGCCCGACATTGCCCACGAGGAACAGGGTGTCGGCGCCGGCCTCCCGCAGGCGGGTGAGCTGGGGCACCATGTCGAGGTCGGCGGCCTCGTACTTCTCGATGCCGGCGGCCGGCAGGTTGGCGGCCTTCAGCGCCGCGGTGAGGCCCTGCTGGTTCGACTCGCCCCAGGCGTTGTTGACGAGGATCATCCCGGGCTTCTTCGCCCCGTGGGTCTTCACCGCGTAGGTGACCAGGGCCTCGTCCACCAGGGCGTCCACGGCCGAGACCCGGAAGGCGTAGTTGTCGGCCGCGCCGTTGCGGGTGATGCCGGTGCCGGCGGCCCAGGGGCCGAGGAACGGCACCTTCATCTGGTTGGCGATGGGCACCAGCGCCATTGAGACCGGCGTGTCGAGGCCGCCAACCAGCGCCACCACGCCGACCCGCTGGATCAGCTCGCGGGCGGCCAGCACGCCCTTCGACGGGTTGGCCTCGTCGTCCCGCGCCACCAGCTCCAGGGGCCGCCCGAGCACGCCGCCGCCGGCGTTGATCTCGTCGATGGCCAGGCCGATGCCGCGGGAGATCGCCTCGCCGGATTTCGCCGACTGCCCGCTCAGGGCCGTGACGAGGCCGATCCGGATCGGCTCCGCGGCCCGGGCCGTGCCGGAGACGGAGAGCCCGAGAGCAAGGCACGCCCCCAGGGCGAGGCGGCGGGTCAGGGGCGTCGATCGGCTGGGCATGGGGTTTCTCCGGCGGATGCTTCGCCGGCCCCTCCGCAACCCCCATGCCAGCCGCCTTGGCCTTGAATTTGCTCAGGGATTTCTGCGCAACGCCGCCGCGTGCCTGCCCAAGCGCCAAAGTGCATACACTTGTTGCATGCACTTTGGCGGCGTTTGCGGCAGGGAAGGGCGTGTCCCCGGAGAGCCGATCATGACCGACACCACAGCCCGCGACGCGGCCAACGTCACCGCCTATCTCGAAGCCTCGATGGTGCCCGACCCCGAGCGGGCGGCGACCTACATGGCGCCGGGCATCACCATCGTGTTCACCGGCGGGCGCAGCTTTAAGCATCCGCGCGAGGTCACGGCCTTCAATGCCGGGCGCTACGCCTGGGTGAAGAAGCGGATGGAGCGCCTCGACGTGGTGCCGGGCGACGGCGTCACCACGGTCTACAGCCTCGGCACGCTCTACGGCGCCTGGCCGGACGGGACGCCGTTCGAGGGCAACCGCTACGTCGACCGCTTCACGGTGCGAGACGGCCTGATCGTCACCATGGAGGTCTGGAACGACAGCGCCGAGCGCCTTCTCAGCCAGCACGGCCTGAACACCTGATCCGGGCCGCCCCCGATCGCAGCGGTCCCCGGATCAGCAAGCCCGCGCGGCCCTCGAACGAAGCCCCCCCATCCGCCATTCCGACGGGATCTGGCGGATGGGGCACGAGGGCCCGTCAGCCGCCCACGGGCTCGATATAGGGGGCGAGCAGGCGGCCGAGATCGCGCTCGCGCGGCGGGGCGGCGACGATCCGCGCCCGCTCGGCCACCGCGTCGAGGTGGTGGTCCATCAGCGCCACGGCCCGCGCGAGGTCGCCGGCGATCAGGGCGGCGACGAGGGCACGGTGCTCGCTGACCCCGCACTCGGCGGAATGCGGTCGGCTGTAGAGCGAGAGCACCAGGGCGCAGCGGTAGCCGAGCTCGGCCACGTAGCGCTCCAGCACCGGGCTGCCGGTCATCTGGGCGAGCAGCAGGTGGAACTCGGTGGCGAGCCGGATCGAGGCGCCGTCCGCCCCGCCCTGGGCCGCCTCCTCCTGGCCGATATGCCCGTGGAGCGCGGCCTGCTGGTCGGGCGTCAGCCGTCCGGCCAGGCGGGCGACCACGAGGCGCTCCAGGCTGATGCGGACGTCGAAGGTGTCGCGGGCCTCCGCCCAGCTCGGGGTCGCCACCACGGCGATGCGGTTGCGCCGCAATTCCACCAGCCCCTCCCCCGCCAGCTGCCCGAGGGCCTGGCGCGCGATGGTGCGGCTGACGCCGAAGCGCTCCCCGAGGGCGTCCTCGGGCAGGCGGTCGCCGGGCATGATCGCCCGCTCGACGATCGCCCGGCGCAGGGACCGGCAGATCGAGCCCACCCGGTCCCGGCTCTCCACCCGCGTCTCGTCGTCCTGCATGTCGCTTCGATCCGTCCCGTGCCCGTTGCGGCTGCGGAAGCAGGAGTGGGACCAGATCGGTTCCCGCACCTCCGGCCGACGATGCGCAAAAGATGTGCCCGCACCGCGAGGAAGTGGCCCGATCCGGAGGGAACGTGCCCGACCGATCCCGGTCAGGCGCGGCGCGCATCCTGCGCCGCGGTGACCAGGGCGGCGGCGAGGCAGCCGAGGCCGACCAGCAGGGCGGGACCGAGGCGCTCGCCCAGGAGCAGGGCGGAGGACAGCAGGCCCACCGCCGGGACCCCGAGGGTGGCGTTCGCCATGGTGAAGCTGTCGATGCGCCGGCCGACCGTCGTGAAGATCACGAAACACAGCGACGTCGCCACGGGGCCGATGAAGACCAAGAGCCCGACGAGACGCGGCGACCACGCGACGGCGAGCGGCCCCTCGACCGCGAAGGCCGCGACAGCCAGGGGGACCGCGGCCAGCAGCATCTGCCAGGGCGCGAGGTCGAGGGGATGCGCGCGCCAGCGGTGATGGCGGACATGCAGGATGACGCCGGCCCAGCAGAGCGCGCAGACCAGCAGCAGGCTGTTGCCCAGGAGCACGTCGGGATCGGTCCAGTCCATGCCCATGGGCGAGCACACCACGGCGACGCCCACGAGACCGAACAGGATCGCGACGCCCTGCCGGCGCGACGGGCGCGCGCGCAGGACCAGGCAGGCGCCGAGCAGGACCCAGACCGGTGTGGTGTAGGCCAGCAGCGCCGCCCGGCCCGCATCGGTGTGGCGCATCGCGATCAGGCCCAGCGCCGTGAAGGCCATCATCTGCAGGAACCCGACGCTGGCGAGCACCGGCCAGTCGGCCCGGGGCGGCCAGCGCAGGCGGCCCTTGAGGGCGAGGAACCCGAACAGGACCGCGCCGGCGCTGGAGAAGCGCAGGGTCGCGAGCCAGAGGGGCGGAGCGGCGTCGAGGCAGAGCTTCATCGCCGGCCAGCTCAGGCCCCAGAGCAGGACCATCAGGCCGAGCCAGACCCCCGTCGGCACCGCGAGGCGGGGGCGGGCGGGCGCCATGGGCGGCGAGGCCAGCAGCGGGGCGTAGGAATCGACCATGACGGGGGTCCGCGGACAGAGCGCGGACGAGCCCGCGGCCCCGGATGTTTATGACCGAACACCCGGTATTTTCGTCTTGGTTTTCCGGTTAGAGCGGGAAGATCGGACAGACATGCCGCTCTCCTCCGGTTCGGGGACAGATTATGCCGCCAAGGTCGATCACGCTGGACGACGCGTCCCTGCGCATCCTCGAACGTCTGCAGCTCGACAGCGAGATCAGCGTCGCCGAGCTGGCCCAGGAGGTCGGGCTCTCGACCTCGCCCTGCTGGCGCCGGATCAACGACCTGAAGGCCAGCGGGATCATCCAGCGCTCCGTCGCGGTGGCCGATCCGATCGCCCTCGGGCTGGCGGTCAACGTCTTCGTCCACGTCACGCTGGAGAAACAGACCCAGAATGCGCTGAAGGCCTTCGACGACGCGGTGCGACACCGTCCCGAGGTGATGGAGTGCTACCTGATGAGCGGCGAGGCCGACTACATGCTGCGCGTGGTGGTGGAGGATCTGGGCCAGTTCCAGAAGCTCGTGCTCGATTACCTCACCCGCATCCCCGGGGTCGCGAGCATCCGCTCCAGCTTCGCCCTGGGACAGGTGAAGTACACGACCGCCCTGCCCCTCGGCCACCTCCGGCGCTGAGGAGAGCTCCGTCCTCGGGAATGCGACGCCGTCGCGGCGGACATCCGACGGGTCTTCGCGGACGGGGCCCGGGTGACGCGGGCGAAACAAAGCGATCCCGCCGGGGTTGTCCCCTCGGAACCACCCCGTGAGACCGAGGGTGTGCGACCGGGCGTTCGAGCCGCCGTCGCGCGGCGCCACGTCGACACGGATGCGGACGCGTACCGCGCACGGGTCTCGCGCGAGCCGGCCCAGGCCTGTCACGGAGGGAGCTTGGCGATGACGGATGTCCCGAAGCCCCCCTCGCGACACGCCGGCAAACTTGAAACCCGGCTCCGGCGCGACCCGCACGGTCACCGGCAGCCATCCGATCCCGTGATCGTTTCCGTCCTGTGATCCATTCTGTCCTGTGATCCCGGGATCCTGTGTTCCTGTCCCTTTCTTCGGAGACCCGCGATGAACGACACCCGCAAGCCGTCGGACGCCCCCTCCCGACCGAACCTGCGCGACTTCGACCCCTATACCGACCGCAACGGCCAGGACCTGGGCCAGGAAGACCCCCGGGAAATCGGCCTGCCGGACCGCCTGCAGCACACGCTGCAATCGGACCCGGGCGGGCAGGCGGAAGCCGCGCGGATCGCCTCCGACTTCCCGCGCCTCGATGCGGTCTCGGGGGGATCGATCGCCAGCGTCGAGGAGGTCGAGGCGGCGACCCCGCCCGAGAACCTGCGCCGGATCTCGGACCCGAGCCCGACCCGGAAGGATGACACGCCCGGGAAGGCCTGAACCGGACGGCGCCCCCTCGCACAGGCAGGAGCGTACCATGGAGCATGACACGAACGCGCCGAGTTCGGAGAACCCGGACTCGACCGGCCCCAATTCACGGCCGCGCGACACCACCATCGCCCAGACCGGCGAAGGTATTCCCGACGACAGCGGCCGTCCGGTCGAGATCGACGACAAGGAAGCGCAGCGTATCGAGGAGAAAATTCGGACGCTGTAGCCTGCCAGCGTCAAAGTTTGACCGACCCGGAACAGATGTGATCCGGCGAGATTGTTTGTTGACCCATCCGACATCACTGACAGGAGCCCGGCATGACGGCGAAGGCACCGCCCGTTCCCCCCGCCAACCAGTCCCACAAGGGCCCCGGCAGCACGCCGGAGGCGCCCCTCGCCACGGGCCCGAAGGGCTCGGGCCAGACCCAGAACCCCGACAAGGTCGGTCAGGCGGGCAATTCCAAGGTGAACACCACCAACCAGGGCTACCAACAGGATCGCTGATGAGCCAGGATCGCTAATGAGCACCGCGAAGAAGACGCCCGCGGCCGACCGTCACCACGGCGGCCCCGGCTCCAGCCACCAGGACGCGTCGAAGCCGTAGGCGGTGGACCACGACGGCCCGGCGCCGGGCAGCCCCACCAGCGACACCCGCTCGCACGTCTCCGGCGGCGGGGGCGAGCGCGACCGCCACCACGCCCACGGTGCGGCGGGCAAGTCCGCCGACCGCTCGCACTGAGACGGATTCCCTTCGGAGACACAGCCAAGGAGACGCCAGGATGGCGAACGCCGATCGACACAAGATGGGCTCGGCCGCCCAGGGCAAGGGCACGGGCAGCGGCGCGATGACGGACCTGCCGGACGGGATCCTGGAAGAGAACATGGTCCTAAGCAATCGCGACAAGTCCCGGCACAACGACGCGCGCGGGCTCGACAGCAAGATGGTCCAGACCGAGCAGTACCAGGACCACGTCGCCAACCGCGAGGTTCCGGCCGACGCGATCGAGTCGGATCCGGCCAGGAACACCACTGGGCTCGCCAGCAGCAAGACCGACCTGTCGGGTGTCCAGAGCAGCCTTGCCAGCCCGGAAAAGTCCTAGCCGGGCAAGCCCGCCCTGGCTGGACCGGGGCGACCGTGAACCCGGTCGATGAGGTCGGCAGCCTCGTCGTCCCCGCCCGCCGGGGCGCCGGGGCGACGGTCGGCCTCACGGGCCCACTCCAGTGACGGCCCAAGCGGGCGCGGCGCGGTCCGAACCGGATCACGCGGCGCCCGCTCACGCGTTACGTCGAGCCTTTCGGCAGCGCCGTCGGGCGGGCGCGGCGCGTCCTAGCCGCCCCCGATGCCGCTGGTGATCTTGCCGGTGCCCTGGCAGTCCGGGCAGGGCTCGGCGTCCAGGGTTCCGGTTCCGTGGCAGCGGCGGCAGAGGTTCTCGCCGGTCCCCGGGGTGCCGGGCGTCGCCTCGTCACCGGGCTTCGTGTCACCGGGCGTGGTGGGCTCGTCCTGGGCCATGGCTCGCTCCTGCGATGTTGAGAATGCTCGCGTCTTGGAAAATTCTTGGAAAATGCTTGCTTCTGGGAAGAAGTCCGTCCGTCGACGGCTGTTCCCCACAAGCATTTGAAAGGCGCTTTGGCGAACGTACGGATCAGTACGAAGGTCTTCACCGAGGCATTTACTTCGGAACGGGGCGCATCAGGCCGGGTTGCCGTTGCAGATCCCAGCCACGGAGAGAGTGATGAAGTTCTTGACGCCCCTGATCGCGTCCGCCTGCCTCGTATCGACCCTGGCCCTGCCGGCCGCGGCGCAGACCGGCCTGGCGCCGGAGCGCGGCCCCGGCGGCCGCGGCGTCATCGTCGAAGGTCAGTCCAACACCACCGGCAACGACCCGGACGTGGTGATCGCCCGCGGCGCGAACGGGGCCGACACGATCACCACGGACTCGGCCGCCGGCGGCAACGCCAACCTGCCCGAGCGGGCGATCCCGAACGGGAGCGCCGGCGGCGGGGGCGGCGGGCGCTGAGCGAAGGCCCACCCGGCTCTTCCCGAAGCGGGGCCCCGGACACGGTCCGGGGCCTCGAAGCGTCGAGCGGTCCTGCGTCAGAGCGGGCGGCGAACGGGCGACGCCATGGCGCGTTGCTCCCCCACAGGTACGCCCCCGACACGGAGCCCCCCATGACCTTACGATCCGAAACACCCCCAACCCCGGGCAACCTCGCGGTCGAGACGCCGCCCGAGTCCGAGCGGCCCACCACCGCCATGCTGAAGGCCGACATCGACAGCGGCCGGACCGGGGACAAGGTCGCCCATTACGATCCCGGCCTGTCGCAGCTCGGCACCGACGACGAGGCGGCCGGCAATGCCCCCACGCCGGACCGCGTGGCGCTCGCCCGGAAGACCGAGGCCGCGCCGCCCAAGGCCCGGGAGGCCGCCAGGCCGGAGAACGGCAGCGGCTGGATCATGCCGCTGTTCATCGGCCTCGCCGCTTTGGTGCCAGTGGTGGTCGGCGTGTCGCTGTTCGTCTTCAACCGCTGAGGCGGCCTTCGTCTCAGGCGGTCCGGCCCCGCCGGCGGGCGACCTCCGCCAGGGCGGCGAGGTCCTTCTCGGCGTCGCCGTGCC
>Ga0160428_1001601_pt1 | contig 16471 bp, 10 predicted proteins | sample SolpanmetagenomM_FD_108198 | JGI IMG/M metagenome (GOLD analysis project Ga0160428, IMG submission 108198) | Solar panel surface microbial communities from Lawrence Berkeley National Laboratory, California, USA - M | ecosystem: Engineered > Built environment > Solar panel > Unclassified ... | reverse complement strand
AATAGTTTATCTTTAAAGACCGTCATGCTGAGCTTGTCGAAGCATCTCTACCGCGCAAGTAATCTTAACGCTTAGAGTTAGTTACGCAGTAGAGATGCTTTGGCAAGCTCAGCATGACGCGCCGTTTTTACCATAAAGTAATTAGCGACGGGTACTTAGAGAAACAAGTAGGCCTTATAGAAAATATACAAAATAACTTCTTGCGTATTACAAGTAAGCGCTAAAACGTATCCAAGGGTTCTCAGCTCAATCTGCTAGCAATTCAGCAAATTTAAAAATGCGTTAGTTAGTCTGCTGGTTAGGACAAAGCCGCTGTATAAGCAGCAAGGATAGACTGAAAACCAGTTCTAATTGTCCTAATCAGGCTTGTCAGGTATCGAATACCTGCCTGCTCTTTATTACTAAGAAAGTACGGTACCAGATAGAATAGCTTTTTAGTTGAAAACTAGTTAATTTCGTCCAGTAGTTTATTAAATTTGTGAGCTTAGCTCCCCTTTATCAGTTTTTTAATTATGCTAAAACGCATACTATTCTCTTTATTAACCTTGATGCTCCCCGCGCTGGGCTGGGCCCAGGAAGGTCGCATTACGGGCCGTGTGGTAGACGAGAAGACCCAGGATCCAATTCCCTTCGCCTCCATTAATCTGCGCGAAGAGCAGACTGGTGCCCTCACCAACGAATATGGCTATTTCCAGCTAGCTATGCCCACAAAGGTTACCGAAGACTCAGTCATCGTAATGGCACTTGGCTACAAGCGCACGGCCCTATTTGTGAAGCGCGGCAGCAACATGGAAGAAATAATTATCCAATTGCCAAAGCAGCCCATCGCCTTGGCCAACGTGGATATTTCGTCCAAAGGGTTAAAGCCAATGACCCTGGGCGCCCACTCGAACTCGCCCGGGGCGGGCATGATTCAGGGCATGCCGGGTAGCCAGTACGCTTTTATGTGTAAGAATGAAAAAGCGAAGAAGCTTGGGCTCATTCGCTCGGTATCGTTCTATATCGGGGAGAATGGCTTTCCGCGCGAGCCCTTCCGGGTACGCCTCTACAAGGCCAATGGCAACTACAACGCTCCTAATGAAGACATGCTCACGGAGAGCGTAATCGTGTCGGCGGCCCGCGGCGGTGAGTGGTTTACGGTCGACCTATCGCCCTATAACTTGCTAGCCCCCGAGGAAGGCTTCTATGTGGCAATGGAATGGATTGTGAGCGGCGACAAGTTCTACACCACCAACTTTATGGACAACTACACGCCCTACGGGCAAATTTTGCGTCCTACGTTCGAGTTCAAAGACAGCCGCACCTGGAGCTACGCCATCGGCCGGGGCTGGAACCTAGTGACGCTTGCCAACAACGGCTCGCGCTTCAATGCCATGATGCGCGCCGAAGTTGATGCCTATAAGTAAGGCCCGTTAATCCGGGCATCATCCTAAAGATCTGCTACTAAAAAAGGCTACTCAATTGAGTAGCCTTTTTTAGTAGCAGATCTTCTTGTTTTTGACAACTCAAGTGAGGGTAAAACTCAAACAAGCTTTTATTGGGCAACTCGAACGGCAATTTCTACGCGCCGGTTTTCCTTGCGGCCGGCGGCAGTAGCATTGCTGGCTATCGGCTGCTCCTCGCCGAAAGCCTCGGTGCTGAGGTGAGCGGCGGGCAGCTTATCGGTGGTGATAAGGTAATTTTTAACAGCCTCGGCGCGCTGCTTACTCAGGTCACGATTGTAGCTTTTATCACCCCGCGAGTCGGCAAACCCTAGTACGCGCACATCCTTACCGGGGTAGCGCTTAGTAATGGACTCGCTAATCTGCTTTAGGGCGTCGGCAGCACCGGGCTTAATGGTAGCTTTGTCGGTGTCGAAGAGCACTTGCTCATCTACCCCGTACACCTGATAATTTGCGTCGCCGCGCACCGTAATGCCACTTATATTTACTTCAGGCAGCTTTACACTAGCTAGTTTCGCCTTAGTCATATCAAAGGCATTGCTGATAGCAGTACCCACTTTGCTAGCGGTGCTATCGACAGCATTGGCAGCCTTGGCCGCCACTTGGTCGACGGTAGCACCAGTACGAGCTACTACCGCCGTATCCTGGGTAGCGTCGCCGAGCGTGTTTTTCTCATCCGACTTCTTGAGGTCGCTGCAGCTACCAAGCAACAGAGTGGTCGCCAATAGGGCGTAGTAAGACTTAGGCGTCATTAGGGGTAAGAAAGGGCCAACTCACTGTTGAACTGGCATTGTTCGGCCCCTTACGCAGAGTTACCCAGCTAAGTTGATGAGCTAGCCTGGATAGCACCATGCAATCTGCTAGTACGCTACTTACTCGACAGCGTCGTTATCCACGTGTAAATAGCCTCGGCGGCAGCGGGCGAAAATACCGGCTTGGGTTGGCCACTCACGATAGGCCACTGCGCTGGGTCAGGTTGGAAAAGGTGATTGACCCCTAGCAGCTTGCGGGTGGTCACAGCTTTATTACCTTTCGAGCCTTTAATGAGGGCTGCCAAGTTGGTGTCGGCGTCAAGAATGAAGTCGGCGGTGCCATAAAGCAGCAACACGGGGCAGGTTACGCTCGGCAAGGCTTCGAGCGGATTGAAGGTCAAGAAATACCGGTAGCGTGCCGACACCATCTCGGCCGCGCTAGCCTGGGCCGCCGCATTGTCAAGGGCCGGGTTGTTTTGTTGCAGCATATTGGCTACAATAGCTTGGGCCTGCGAGTTAGTAACCGTCTGGCGAACAATATTGTACATAAGCCGCTGCCGAGTAGTAGCCGCTTCTATCTGCTCGGGGGGAGTTTGCAGGCTCCGCATAGTCTTTTCTTGCTGCTGCACGGCTATTTCGCTGCCCGGCAGGCCATAAGGTGCCAGCCCAATAACAAAGGCCGGCGGCAGCGGCTGAGTGGCAGTCAGCAAGGCTACGTTCCCCCCTTCCCCGTGGCCAATCAGGCCCAGACGGTCAAGGTTAACCTCGGGGCGCGTGCGGAGGAAGTTGAGCGCCGCCTCGGCATCACTCACCAAATCAGCAGTGGTGGCCTGCGGTGAGCCAGTCGATTGACCGGTACCACGGTCGTCGAAGCGCAGCACTACTACCCCATGCCGCGTAAGATAATCGGCAATCAGGCCCAACAAGGGAAAATCGCCTACGGTACCATTGCGGTCCTGTGAGCCAGCATCGCTCAGTAGCACCACTGTCGGAAACGGCCCCGCGCCGGGAGGTATTGTGAGCGTACCAGACAAACGCAGCTTTTCTTTAGCGTTGCTGAATGTTACACCTTCTTCGCGGTAGGGTGGGGTGAGGCGGGGCTTGGCTGCAACCGCCAGCGCAGTATGAGCGAGGGTTAGTGGCACGGTAAAGCCGGGCTGCTGCCAAGTGCCCTGCATCTGGCTACCATCGGCAGACAAGCGACCGGTGTAGCGGCTATTGGCTTCGGCCGAAGCCAGCACTACGGTGTCAGCGTGCACAGTTACCGTTACGGCCAAATTGTTCACCTTCTGCAATGGCACATCAAGGCTGGCAAAATACTCGCCGCTACTAAGCTTTATCAACCGAAAAATAACTTCCAGCTGGCCCCCGGGCAGGCGTAGCGAGCCTCGCCAAAAGCCATCGAGCGGTGGGGCCTCAACAGGAGCTGTGTTGCCCCGCCCCGGTAGGGCAAAGGCTAGCAAACAAACTAAGCACCAAGATAAGCCAATCCGAGTAGCAGACATTTTTGGGCTATGAGTAAAGACGTGCCTAACCAAAAGCCGGGCAGTTGTGAAGAACTTGGTAAACAAGGAATAATGAAATGAACTCTGGCTTACTATCCCAGCAAATACAGCACCTTGAGGCAGAAGAAAACCTCACTTGTTCCTAGCTGCACCGTTTGGCAAAGCCGTATGGTATCGTGTAGTCGTAGGGCAAGTTGCTAGGCTGGCTATGCTACGCCCTTGCCTCTACTAATTCACCTGGGTTACTTGATAGAATAGGTGGTCTGCCCAGCATCAGATCTAGCAGGTTGCATGTGCCCGGCGGACCAACTGTTGCCATGCGGCGAATGCCGGTTGAGAAGTTTGGTACGGCTACTGTGACCTCACCCAATGGCTGGCCCTGCTCGGTGTGTCGAAGGCCATTGATCGCCGACGTAGCGGCCGCTACAGCTTGGTTGTTAGCAGAAGCCTGGGCTATTACTTTGGGCAAGCACTAGGCACTAGTATTTAGCCCGTCAGCATTGCTGCGCTATAACCATTTTTTCATTCCTTTAGAGAGTATCCTTTTTTATGAATTGATTTTGAGTAAAGGCCTTTTACAGGTGTTGTTCAAGTTAAGAAGACAAGATTACGGCCTAGGTGCTTAATTAACCTAATTTCTACCGTAAGTCGGATAGTACAAGGAATTTGCCTAAATTATTCTTTGCCGCAACTGCCAAGTTATTATTCTCAAATTTGTTGCCAACATTATGCCCTTGGTAAATCATGTACCACAAGATACGCAGTACCTATCCACGCAGTAGCCACAGAAGGAAGCAAAATTTTGTAGCTCGCAGCCAAACGATTAATACCGCGGTTAAGCACTGTTCCGGTAAGCCGAAAGTTCTTGCGGCCTTCTACTTTATACACGACGCCGGCCAGGCTACTCACTAACAAAAACGCGTTTTACACGCTCGCTCACATTGGTCAGCAATTCGTAGGGAATAGTACCGATGCGGGCCGCTAATTCGCTCGTATCCAGGCCTTCTCCAAATACTATGGCTATGTCGCCAGGTCGGGCTTCGGGAATACTAGTGACGTCGACCATCACCATATCCATGCATACCGACCCCACCACGGGGGCCCGGCACCCGTGTAGCAGCACCAGGCCGGCACCATTGCTGAAGCGCCGGTCATAGCCATCGGCGTAGCCAATGGCTAGCGTCGCCACGCGGCGCTCGTGGCTGGTAGCGGCGCCCCTGCGGCCGTAGCCCACGGTAGTGCCGGCTGGCAGCGTTTTTACCTGCGAGATGGTGGTTTTCAACGTGCTTACGGGTCGCAGGTTCACCGTATCTTCGGCGCCAGCCTCTACCCCATAGAGGCCCACGCCAAGGCGCACCATATCGAGTTGCGCCTCCGGAAAACGCCGGATGCCGGCTGAGTTCAGGGCGTGCTTCAGGGCGGGGTGGCCCAGCACGGCCTCAATGGCCGCGGCCATGCGCTGGAAAGTGGCCAGCTGCTCATGCGTGAAGTCGTCGTGCGCGGGGTCGTCGGCCGCGGCCAGGTGCGTCATAATGCCTGCCACTGGCAACTCGGCGCGGTAGCTAGCCAGCAAGGCTAATAGGTCAGGCAGCTCTTCTTCGCCGAAACCCAAACGGCGCATCCCAGTATCGAGCTTGAGGTGCAGTGGCGGCAGAGGCCCGGCGCCGTCGATAGCCGCCTCACGGGTAGCCTGGAGGTAGTCGTGCAGGCGCTCCAGCGAGTAGATTTCTGGCTCGAGCCGGTAGCGGCGCAGTTGCCCAAAGCTGTCGGGTCCGGGGTTCAACACCATGATAGGCAAACTAATACCGTTGTCGCGCAGCTGTTGGCCCTCGTCGGCGTATGCCACGGCCAGGTAGTCGGCCCGCTGAAATTCGAGCAGGCTAGCCACCTCATACGACCCGCTGCCGTAGGCAAAAGCTTTCACCATTACCATGAGCTTGGTGCAGGAACTCAACTGCTGGCGGTAATACTGTAAGTTGTGCGTCAGGGCATCAAGGTTCACTTCAAGCACCGTACCGTGCTGCGGCTGCTGCAAGGCTGCCACCACTCGCTCGAATCCAAAGCGGCGCGCGCCCTTTACCAGTATGGTTTCATTTTGAAAGTCAAGCGGCCGCAGGTCGGCTAGTAATGCCTCGGTAGTAGCGTAAAAATGAGTGGTGAACTGCGGCTCCATTACTGAAGGTGCCACCTTCTTTTCGGCTGCTAACCCAAGGCTTATCGCCTCCCCTACCCCAATAAGGCGCGTAACTCCGTGGGCCCGCACCAGGGCAGCTACTCGGGCGTAGAGGTCGGCACCGCTCAGGCCCGACTCCAGCAAATCGCTGATAATGAGGGTGCGTCCACCCGGCCGAGCTTGGCGGCTGAGGGCATCTAGGGCTAGCGCCAGGCCGGCGAGGTCATTGTTGTAGGTATCGTCGAGGAGGTAGCAGCCGTGGCGGCCAGCCTTCATTTCGAGGCGCATAGCCACGGGGTGCAGGCGCAGCAGCCGGCGCTGAATCTCGGCTGGGGCCAGGGTTTTGGCAGGGTCGAGCTGCCGCCCTAGCAGCACTGCCAAGCAGTGCAGCGCGTTTTCGATGGAGGGCTCATCGGCGAAGGGCAACGTAAAGCGCGCCGCTGCCCGCAGCATGGGCTGCTCGGCTACAAAATGCGTGGCAGCTTCGGTTTCGCCTATCCGCACGCGCACTGTGGTGCCACCCGAACTAGTGGGCTTCAGTCGAAAGCGCAGCCCGGCACCGGGCGCGTTATGGCGCGTCCAGGCCAGGGCGGGTAGGCCGCGGGCCTGCACAGAAGTGTGCACGGCCGCTTGGTCGGCGCAGTATACCAGCAGTTCGAAGCCTGGCCGTTCAAAAAGCCGCAGCTTTTCCTGCAGCTTTTCCTCGCCGGCCGCAAAACCGGCGTCATGAGCCGTACCCAAGGTGGTAAAAATACCATGCGTGGGCTGAATAATTTCGGCTAATCGGGCCATTTCGCCGCGCTCCGAAATACCAGCCTCAAAAATACCCAGCGTATGCCGTCCCGGCGCTAACTCCCACACGCTCAGCGGCACGCCTACTTGCGAGTTATAGCTTTTGGGCGAGCGGCAAATATCTTCATCAGGGGCCAATAGCTGGGCTAGCCACTCCTTCACAATGGTTTTGCCATTGGAGCCCGTGATGGCCCACACGGGCCCGCCAAATGCGGCCCGGTGCCAAGTGGCCAGCGCCTGCAACGCCGTCAGCGTATCGGCTACTTGCACCAAGCCCGCTCCCGCAAACGGGGCCAGGCTAGCCGGCGGGTAGCTTACTACAAACTGCCGCACGCCCTTGGCGTAGAGCGCAGCCAGGTGGTGGTGGCCATCGTGGTGCGGCCCTCGCAACGCAAAAAACACGGCACCTTCGGTGAGGCCCACGCGACGGCTATCGAGTAGCAGCGTGGCCACCGCTAGATCGGCAGCAGGAGCTTGTAGCAAAGTGCCGCTGAGCAAGGCAGGCAAGTCGGAAAAGTGGATGGGCATGGCTTAACAAAGGTCGGACGCCAGCGACTTTGAGGCGCGCCAATGGTGCTGAGCTAGCCAGTGCTCCGATGAAATATCCACTGATAAGCGGCACCAACACTCGCCTACAAGCCCGTAAGTATCTTCAGTGGCTTCGGGCTCGGCGCCCCGCTACTCGACCACATCGACTACGTATTCGTGCGGCCGGCGTACCAAGTGCTTTCGTACGCCGGCCACCCAGATGCGCGGCGGGGCTACTACCGATCGGGCCACTTTCCGACGGCAATGGATACCTTGCTAAGGTAGCTACAGATGAGCTTAGTAATCAGTCGGCTCGCCGAGATAAGCAAAGTCGTCGATTTCCTTCAGCACGCCGTGGAGCTTTTCGCGCACCAGCTTGTAGGCAAAACCACCGAGTAGCAAATGCACTGGCGGGTTGGGCAGACGCACGAGCTGGTACATGGCTTCGGCAGCCTTCACGGGGTCGCCAGTCTGGTTGCCGTCGCGGCCTAGCGAGGCTTTCAGGCCCTCGCCCACCGTGGGCGCATAGTCGGCAATTTTTGTTTCCGAATACGTAGCTGAAGCCCCGGCCCACTTGGTGCGGAACGGACCCGGTTCTACGTTGGTGACGTGGATGCCGAGCGGTGCGAGCTGCGCAGCCAGCGACTCGCCCAGCCCTTCGAGCGCAAATTTGGACCCGTTGTAGATGCCCGCGTGGGCCAGCCCAACCATCCCGCCCACCGAGGTTATGTTGAGAATATTACCCGATTTCTGGGTACGCATCTGCGGTAACACGGCCCGCACCACGCGCAACGGCCCAAATACATTCACATCAAATTGCCGCTGCGTTTCCTCCTCCGTGATCTCTTCAATGCTGCCCAGCGAGCCGTAGCCAGCATTATTGACTACCACGTCGAGGCGGCCAAAAGCAGTAACAACCTGTTGCACCGCCTCTTTTATCTGCCCGGCATCCGTCACATCGACTAGCACGCCCAGGCTTTGGCCAGGCTTCTTGTTAGTAAATTCTGCGACTTGCTCAGCTTTGCGAAAGGTAGCCGCCACGCGGTCGCCCTTATCGAGCAACAGGCTGGCCAGCGCTTCGCCGAGGCCAGTGGAAGCACCGGTAATGAACCAGGTTTTTTGAGTATCAGGCATGAGATAGCTTATGAAATGGAGCTAGTAAGACGCCAGAAGAGGGCAGATTGTTTGGCACGACTTTAGTATGGGCGGCCAACCACCAGTCAACGACCCATGCTGCCCATACTTTCTTGCTGATAATGAATATTTTATAAGTGTATTTCTGCTAAGAAACCACTTTTCAGCAGTTCACAACTGGCAGCAGTAATTGCTTGGTCTCTAGCCATAAAGGCTCATCCACTCCATAATCGCGACACAATTAACATACTGTTTATCAGGAGTATCATACAGATTCACGCCCTCAGTTTATTGCAATCAAAATTCTGATAACCAGTGAAATATATAATAAAGCCAGGTTATTTTTTTAAGGTTCTTTTGAAAGTAAACAAGCGCAGCTTACACGAACAGCGACAGTAAAGCTCGTGTGCCAGCTAACGGTTTTCTAAAAATTATTTATTTTGACTCTCTGCGTTTTAAGCTGCAATTCCTGGTAAAGCAACAACTATTCATGGTAATCATGCTTTAAAAGACCTTTCTAATAATAATAAGCCAGCAGAGTGCAAGTTCATGAAATTATAAAAATCATTACCATAATACCATTAGTAAGCCACTCAACAAACAATCCTTAATCTCTGGTTTTTCATGAAGCAACTATACTGCTTATTGCTTATTTTTTTCTGGCTAAGCGGCTTCAACTGCTATAGCCAAGAATCCACTACTGCTCCTGAGCAAATTGTCGGCCGGGTTATCACCGAGGGAGATGCGTCTTTGCCAGGGGCCTCGGTGCTGGTGAAAGGCACCTTTTTGGGCACGGTTACCAACGGTGATGGCGGTTTCTTACTACCGACGGCGGGCAGCACTTTTCCGTTAGTACTGAGTATTTCGTACCTGGGCTACGAAACCCAGGTATTGACAGTAACTGCCCCTGCGCAACAGCTGACTATCACGCTGATACCCGACCGGGTAGCTACCAACCAACTGGTAGTAGCAGCTTCGCGTAGCGAGGAAAATATCCTGCGCGTACCCGTGACGGTAGAAAAAGTCAGCCAGAATCAAATCAGCCAGCTAACCCGGCCCGATTTGCTGCACAACCTCGCACAGTTTAAGGGTATTGACGTGAACGCGAGCAGTATGCTAAACAACAGCATCAGCACGCGGGGCTTCAACTCGGCCTCGTCCGAACGACTCATTCAATTGGTTGACTATTTTGATATTCAATCACCGAGCCTCAATGCGGGCTCGGGCAACTCACTTGGCCTGCCCGATATCGATGTGGCCAGCGTGGAGGTGCTCTACGGCCCGTCATCGGCCCTGTATGGGGCAAACGCTTTCAACGGGGTGGTGCTCCTCAACTCACGTGATGCCTTTACTGACCAGGGCCTGGACGTACGTCTGCGCGGCGGCCAACGCGACTACTTCGATGGGCAATTGCGCTACGCGCAGCGTTTGGGCAAGCGGTGGGCCTTCAAAGTAACGGGCAGCTACCTGACGGCTAAAGACTGGGTGGCCGACAACTACGACGCGCAGCGGACCTCGGGGCAGGTGCTGGTAAACAACCCGGCGGGCTCGGGGCTAGGCTACGACGCAGTGAACCGCTACGGTGATATAGGCCTTACGTATTCCAGCAACCCAGCCGACCGCACTTATGGCGGGGCGCTGGCGGGGCGCACGGTATTTATGCCGGGCTGGACTGAGCGCGAGCTACTGGCGAATGACGACCAAGCTCGTCTATACCGCTTCATCCCGTCTATCTCCTACCTGTTTACCAACAAGGTGAAGGCGACCTTGCAATTTGAACGTGCCCAGGGCACGAACTCCGTGCAGACTGCCGTTCGCCTGCGTTCTAAAAACTTTGCTACTAACCAGTTCCGCTTTGCCTTGGAAGGTGAGCGCTGGTTTGTGCGGGCTTACCAAACCAAAGACTTTGGCAACGACACCTATAACCTGGGCTATTTGGGAGGCTTTATGCAGGCGTCTATTGATCCTAAAACGGGCCAAACCTACGCAGCGGACTACTTTGGCAGCTATGCCTTAGCTTACAATACATCGCTTGGCCGGGGCAACAACGATGCGCAGGCGCAAGCCGATGCTCAAGGAGTGGCGGCGCAGACGCAGCTCGTGGCTGGCTCGTCAGCGTTTAATGACTTGCGCCAGAACATCGTGCAGGACAACAGGCCTGGTCAGGGAGCACGCCTCGACATCGGCTCACGCCTCAATGACTTGAGTGGACAGTACAACTTCGGCCTGGGGTTTGCCGACCTCATCGTGGGCGGTGCTTACCGCGAATTCCGGCTGGATAGATCCGGTGTGTTATTTGACAGCAATGAAGGCCGGGGCATCCGCAACTACGAGTATGGCGGCTACAGCCAGCTTACCGTACCCTTGCTTGACGACCGCTTGAGGCTAGTAGCGGCTGGCCGCCTCGACAACTTTAAGAACTTTAATACGGCTTTTTCGCCCCGTGCTTCGGCTGTGTACTCGCTAGGTGCCAACAAGGAGCATAACTTCCGAGCTTCCTACAACCGGGCTTTTCGGGCTCCTACGCAATCGGATCAGTATGTGAATATTGACTTCGGCTCGGTGGTGTCGCATGGCAACGTGGGCCAGGGCTTTCAGGGCTACCAAACGACGCTAGGCGGCGGTTTTGCCAACGTGGCTACCAGTCCCAATCCAGTGGCCGCGCTCACGCCGTATGTATTTAATATTGCGCCACTGCGGCTCGAACGAGTCAACTCATTTGAGGTAGGCTACAAAGGGCTGCTGGCCAAAAATCTGGTGGTTGACCTGAGCTACTATCGGAGCTACTATAATGACTTTGTTATCAACGGCCAGCCCATTATCAGCAACGTGGATGGCAGCTTGCCCACCTTCTTTCAGCTGGCAGCTGCCGCCCCCAGCGGCTTCCAGAACCCGCAGCTACCCCGGGTACTAGTTGTTTCGCGCAACCTCGACCTACCGGTGCGCACGCAGGGCGCCCTGGCCAGCATTACCTATTCGGCCACCAGGGCGCTGAACCTGACCGGCAACTACTCGCTCAACGTGTTGCTTAATTCAAGCGACGAAGTACCCTTTTACAATACCCCTAAACATAAGTTTAACGTAGGAGCCTACGGCGCCGTAACCCGCCACCTGGGCTACCGCCTCAATTACCGCTGGGCTGAAGCTACCCGCTACGAAACTTCCTTCGCAGCAGGCTATCTCAGTGCTTACCAAAGCTTTGATGCACAGGTGCATTACCTTCTCCCCAACCTCAACACTACTTTAGAAATAGGCGGCTCTAATTTATTCAATACCAACAACGTGCAGGTATACGGCGGGCCGCAAATCGGGCAGCTAGTATATGGTGGGTTGACGGTTAGCGTAAAGTAGCCCCCTGGTTTTTCCTTTTTTTCTGGTTATGCAAGTCCGTCGCTGGTTCTTTTTCTTAGGTGTAGTAGCGGCGGGCTTGCTGGCAAGCCAAACGGGGCAGGCGCAGTGCTTGCCACTAGAACTGCTAGACCACAGCATCGCGGCGGGCAACGTCACGCCCGATAGCCTGATGAACTTAATGGAATCTAACGAATGGGTGATGCATAAGGGCGCCAATCCTTACTGGACGCACCGCACGCTGGGCGAAGCCGAAACCCCCGAAGATCGTGCCCAGGCGTGGGTAGGCCTGCGCCGCAGCAACCAGCAAGACTACTACGACCTGGTGTATAAAACCCGGCAGCGCTCGTGCCTGACGCAGCTACGAACCGACCTGCGGCGGCGGGCCAAGCTAAAATCAGAGCCTGTTTATTGCGTGCAGTGCGAGGGCGAACGCTTGGTGGGTGAGGGCTACACGGTCAGCATCTTCTACCAAAAAGAAAACTTCCAGGCGAAGCACACCGATTACCCTTACGTGCTAGTGATACGCCGCACCATTAGCGGCGGAACCAAAGACAAAGGCAAAGACAACCTCTTGCCTGAAATATCCTCGCAATTTGCCGGCGATCGCTAACTGCTCGGGCCGACGAGCCACAGCACCGGATAAGCGCGTGTCGGCGGCTCACAACTGCGCCTCGTAGCCCATCTCCGGCTCCGGCGCTACCTTCGGGCTTCATTTGCTTACTTGTAGTTAAGCCGCCCAATGGCCGTTTCCGCTTCCCTATCCCCTACTCCCGCGCCGCTGTGGCAGCGAGCTTGGCCGCACGTGCTGGCCGTGTTATTCTTCGCGGTGCTGGCCGTAGCCTACTTCGCGCCCATCGTGTTCAACCACCAGACACTGGCGCAGCACGACATCACCCAGTTTCAGGGTGGTGCGCACGAAACGCAGCAATGGCTGGCCGAGCACGGCCACGAGCCGCTGTGGACCAACTCCATGTTTTCGGGCATGCCGACGTACCTGATCTCGGTGCACTTTCCCGGCGACTTATTCTTATATGTACAGAAGTTTACGACGCTAGGCCTACCCAGCGTCGTGAGTAATTTGTTCGTGGCCTTGCTCTGCGGCTATGTGCTGCTGGTAGCGCTGGGCGTGCGCCCGTTGGTGGCAGTGGCCGGCGCGGTGGCGCTGGGGCTGTCGAGCTACAACCTCGCCATCTTGGCTGCCGGGCATAATACCAAGTCGTGGGCACTGGCCTACGCGCCGCTCGTGCTGGGTGGGCTACTGCTAGCCTTCCGACAAAATAAGTGGCTGGGGGCGGCCCTTTTCACGCTGGGGCTTACGTTGAATGTGCGGGCCAACCACCCGCAAATTACCTATTACCTAGGGCTGTTAGTAATCATTTACGGCATTGTGGAGCTGGTAGCTGCCGTGCGCGCGGGCCGGCTAGGTGATTTTTTTGGGCGCGTAGTCCTGTTAGGGGTGGGTGCGGCCCTGGCGATAGGCGTCAGCTTTGGGCGTCTCTACACCACCTACGAGTATAGCAAATACAGCAATCGCTCGCCTTCCGAGCTGAAGGCCTTGCCGCCCCAGCCCGGCCAACCCACCACGCCCAGTGCCCGGCAGCAAGACCGTGACTATGCTTTCGCTTACAGCTACGGCATCGGCGAAACCATGACGCTGCTCGTGCCCAACTTCTATGGGGGCAGCAGCGCCATGCCGCTGGGTAAAGATTCGCACATCGCCGCGGCGGGCCTGCCCGAAGAATATCTGGCTAGCCTACCCACTTACTGGGGCGACCAGTCGTACGTGGCCGGACCCGTGTACGTTGGCGTCACGGTGTGCTTTTTGTTTGTGCTGGGCCTGTTTGTAGTGGATAAACGCACGCGCTACTGGCTGCTGGCGGGCACGTTGGTGTCGTTTGCCCTAGCTTGGGGCAAGAATTTCGAGTCGGTTAACAACCTGATTTTCGACTACCTGCCGGGCTATCGCAGCTTCCGCGCCGTGAGCATGGGCCTCGTGATGGCTCAGCTCGCCATGCCTCTGCTGGCGGCGCTGGCGCTGGCGCGCATCTTGCGGCCCCGCGCCACTACGGCTACCGCAGGCGCTACGCTCGCTACCGAACCACTGCACCCAGCGCTGGCCAAGGCTGCCCGAGCCGCCGCCGGTACACCGGCCGTAGTGGTTGATGCGCCCGAAAATCAGTTCCGCACCAAGCAGCTGCTTTACGCCGGCGCCATCACGGCGGGCTTTCTACTACTGACCTGGGTGGCTAGCCTGAGCTTCGATTTTGCCTCGCCCCAGGATGCTAGCCTCACGCAGAGCGGCTTTACGCCGCAGCTGATGAGCGCCCTGCGCGCCGACCGGGCCGACTTGCTGCGCAACGATGTGTGGCGCGGTCTCCTCTTTGTGGGCCTTACGCTAGCCGCCTTGTTCTTCTATTTGAAGGGTAAAATCGACGCCCGTATTGCTGCGCTGAGCGTGGTGGCGCTGGTACTGCTCGACCTTTGGACGGTGGACAAGCGCTACCTGGGCGAAAAGAATTACCAGACCGAAACCATTGCCGAAAGCTTCCAGCCTTCACCCGCCGACCAGCAGATTTTGCAGGATAAGGACCTGAGCTATCGGGTGTTCAATCTAGGCAATCCGTTCAACGAAGCGCGCACCTCGTACTTTCACAAAAGCATTGGCGGCTACCACGGCGCCAAGCTGCGCCGCTACCAGGATTTGATTGAGCGTCAGATTTCTACCAATAATACCGGCGTGCTCAATATGCTGAATACGCGCTACGTTATCGTGCCGCCCCAGAAGCAAGGCGAAACCGAGCAGGTGCAGCGCAACCCCGGCGCGCTGGGCAATGCCTGGTTTGTGCGCGAGCTGCGCGCCGTGGCTAGCCCCGACGCCGAAATGTCCGCCCTCACTACCCTAAATACCAAGCAGGTAGCCGTAGTCGACACCCAAAAGTTTCCGGCCGTGAAGCCCGCAACCTACCCCGACTCGTCGGCTACCATCGCGCTCACCAGCTACGCCCCCGATGCCCTCACGTACCGCTACTCGGCTGCCCAACCGGGCACGGTGGTTTTCTCCGAAATCTACTACGCCGATGGCTGGCAGGCCTACCTCGACGGCCAGCCAGCACCGTATTTCCGCGCCGATTTTGTGCTGCGCGCCATGCAGGTACCAGCCGGCGCGCACGAAATCAAGTTTGTGTTTGAGCCCAAGGAATACGCCATTGGCAACACAGTTTCGCTCATTTCCAGCATCGGCGTGCTGCTGGCGGTGGTAGCGGCGGGCGTGTTTGGCGCCCGGCAGCGGCAAGAAGCCTAAGCACTTATAAACCAAGGCGCGTCAGACCGACTGAAGGGAAGTATCTCGCCCGTGCCGCTGGGTTAGCTAGCTACCCAACGAAACGGGCGAGATACTTCCCTTCAGTCGGTCTGACGTCCTTTTTACCCATGACTGCCTCGCCGCTGCTGCACCCCATCGCCCATCCCAGCGCCACTCGCCACGGGGTGCGGCTGCTGTTGTGGCGCGATGATTTGGTAAACCCCGACCTACCCGGCAATAAAGCCCGCAAGCTCAAGTACAACCTCTTGCAGGCCCGCGCCGAAGGCCACACTAGGCTACTTACCTTCGGCGGGGCTTACTCCAACCACCTGGCCGCGGTGGCGGCGGCCGGCCGGCTCTTCGGCTTCGCTACCACGGGCCTGGTGCGGGGGGAAGCGCATGCGCCCCTCAACCCGACGCTGGCCCGGTGCGCGGCCGACGGCATGCACCTCCAGTACCTCGACCGCGCCACCTACCGGCGCCGGGCCGAACCCGATTTCCTGGCTGAAGTGCAGCAGCAACTGGGCCCGGCTTACCTGCTGCCTGAGGGAGGCACCAACCAGCTAGCTCTGCGCGGCGTGGCCGAGCTCATCGGCGAGCTGCGCCAGCACACCGACTTTGACGCCGTAGCGACAGCGGCGGGCACGGGCGGCACGCTCGCCGGCTTGGCAGTAGGCTTGGCTGAGGCTAACCATCCGGCGCGCGCCGTGGGCGTGGCAGCCCTTAAAGGCGCTGATTTTCTGCGCACTGAAATCGACAACCTGATTCTACCCGCTACCGGCCGGCCGCTGTTTAACTACGAGCTGCACACTACTTATCACTTTGGCGGCTACGCCAAGTTGCCAGTTGAGCTTCGGGTATTTATCCAGGAATTTCAGGCCAGCTACGGCGTGCTGCTCGACCCCATTTACACCAGCAAACTGTTGTTTGGCGTGCTCGATTTGATTGAGCAGGGGCATTTTGCACCGGGCAGCACGGTGGTGGCCGTGCATACCGGCGGCCTGCAAGCCTGGGCTGGCTTCCAGCTTGAGCAAGTAGTCAGCCATTAGCTTTTAGCTCTACTTTGGCAGGTTGTGAGTTGGGATGTTGAGGGGTAAATTTAGGGGATGGGCTTGCCGACTACTGAAAAAAAGTGGAGGCCTACGTGGCCAGTTACGCCGCCTGCTTTCGCTCGCGTCTACAAGGGCAACTGGCGCACTGTCAGCAGTATATCAAAGGCTTATTTCACGCCTGACGCAGCAACGTGGAGCGTGTGAACGAGCGCCTGCCCGACGCAAGCTACGATGCGCTGCCCCATTTGGTCGTGTGTTGAGCGCGTAGCTAGTTAAAAGAAGAAATGGAATAGGAATAGGGTAATTAATCCGTCGTGAATAGGGTCATTGCACCAAACGCGTAGTTAGCGAATTTTGGGGGATGGACTATGCCGAATTTTTTGAGGAAGTAACGGATTACCGGGTGCAAGGCCGCTGCCTGCACGAATTAAGCGATATTTT
>Ga0160428_1001599_pt1 | contig 16502 bp, 12 predicted proteins | sample SolpanmetagenomM_FD_108198 | JGI IMG/M metagenome (GOLD analysis project Ga0160428, IMG submission 108198) | Solar panel surface microbial communities from Lawrence Berkeley National Laboratory, California, USA - M | ecosystem: Engineered > Built environment > Solar panel > Unclassified ... | reverse complement strand
CTGTCATGCTGCTCGTATCAAGCTTCGTAGAGATCAGAGACTTGCTCGCGAGCCGGATCAGCCGCTGACCCAACCGACACGGTTCGATGCAAATCGGCTCAATGGCTCCCGCCGAAGCTGCCGGAGGTATGCGTCAGTTGTGTCAAGGACAGCACGGTCTCGGAAGGTGGCCAGCGCCGTCCGCCAAAGGTTCGTGTGGTCGAAAGCACAGCGTATGCGAAGCTAGCGCGCCAGTGTCGCCGCGTGGCGGTCAGCAGGATGAGCGGCGGCATCTCCAGTAAACCCCCTCCGCGATCGGCATCAGGTAGTCGGAGACAAATCCACCAGCTTCCGGCCACGCTCTGTTGGAGATCGTGGCCGGAGGTACAGCCATGGCGTCATCACCACACCGCCAAAGCACTTCCAGCACTAACGACGGGCACAACCCCGGCACCATCGCCGCAGCCGAGTTGCCCTCCGGCACGGTCATCCGTGACCGCCAAGCTGTTCACGCATCTCAGGCCGCACGTACGGTGCTCATGCTGCGAGTTCCACCTCCAGCCATGTCATCTGAAATTGCCTATGTAATAGTAAACACGAGCTAACCTGCGCGCGGACGTCCAGCCGCGCACAGGGTGGCCGCGCGGCTGGCCTGATGCTGAGGGGCCTCCATCGGCGAACTGTGGTAACGGCGGCAGCCGCAGAGCATCCTGCGATGATCCTGCCTCAATGTTGGGGCGGGTGGCCTGCAATGGATCGGGACATCTATGGCGCAAAGACGGCCCTTACGCAGCCATCCGTCTTGTGTTTGAACATGTCGTAACCCAGCGGACCTTCCTCAAGCGAGAAGCGATGGGTGGCGAGATAGGCCGGGTTGAGAGCGCCGGTCTGGGCATGTGCGAGCAGCCGGTCCATGTAGGCCTGCCCGTGCTGCTGGGCGCTGCGCACCGTCATTCCCTTGTTCATGATGGCACCCATCGGGAACTTGTCGATCAGCCCATAGACGCCAAGCACGGAGAGCGTGCCTCCTTTGCGGCAGGCCATGACAGCCTCGCGCAGTGCCTGGCCGCGATCCGTTTCCAAGCGCAGGGCCTGCTTCACGCGGTCGTAGGCGTATTGCGGCCCGGTGCCATGCGCCTCCATTCCGACCGCGTCGATGCAGGAATCGGGTCCGCGCCCGCCTGTCATCTCTCTCAGCACCTCCAAAACGCTGTCGACCTGCGTGTAGTCGATCGTTTCGGAGCCGGCGTGCTCGCGTGCCATCCTTAGCCGATCGGGAAACCGGTCGATCGCGATCACCCGCTCGGCACCCATCAGCCGCGCGCTCTGCTGCGCCATCAGGCCTACCCCGCCGCAGCCCCATACCGCAACGGTGTCACCCGGTTGGATGTTGCAGAAATCGGCGCCCATGTAGCCGGTCGGCGCCGCATCCGAGAGAAACAGCGCTGTCTCGTCCGCGACCCCGTCCGGCACCTTGAAGCAGTCGTTGTCGGCGAACGGAATACGGACGTATTGCGCGTGCGCGCCCGCGTAGCCGCCGAAGGCGTGCGTGTAGCCGTAGATGCCGGCGGTAGGATAGCCGCCGAGCAGCGGCGCTTGCAGCTCGGGCTTGGGATGCGTGTTGTCGCACAACGAGTAGAGGTCGTGCTGGCAGTACCAGCATTGGCCGCAGACGACGAATGAGGGCACGACCACGCGGTCCCCCTTCGCCACGCGCTTCACCTCGGGGCCGACATCCTCGATCACGCCCATGAACTCGTGGCCGATCACGTCGCCGGGCTTCATGGAGGGGATGTAGCCGTCGATGAAATGCAGGTCCGAACCGCAGGTGGTGGAGAGGCTGACGCGAAGGATCGCGTCGTGCGGGTTGATGATCTCCGGATCCTTCACGGTGCCGACGCGCAGATCGTTCACGCCGTTCCAGTAGAGTGCTCGCATGTCCTGGCCTCCTTCAGCGGGTATCGGCGCGAGCAGCAGGCTGGCGCTCGGTTGTCGGGATCTCGCCGGTCTCGACGAGGCTCTTGAAGCGCCGCAGCACCGAATCTGCGGCGGCGCCCAGAGGCGTGACTCCCAGGAGCTTCACGGCCGCGTCGCCGAGCGCGCCACCCGGCGGGGTGAAGCGAAGGCGCAGGGTAGCGACGGTGCCGCGGCCGGGCGGGGCGGGGCGGAACCGGACCGATCCCTCGTTCGGAATGCTGGCGTCGGGGCGCGAGCGCCAGCCGACCCTGTCGCCGGGCGGGTCGTCCAGGGTCTCGGATTCCCATTCGTAGGAGCGGCCGAGCGGCCCGTGGATCGTCCAGTGCGCGCGGCCGTCGCCGGCCGCACGGACGGTGGCGAAGCCCGCCATGATCCGCGGCACCGTTGCCGGATCGAGCCACGACCGGCGAAGCTCGTCCGTGGTCTTGCCGATCGTGATCGAGCGCTCCACCTCCGGCTCACGGTCGAGCGTGGCGCCCTGCCCGCTTCTGCCGGCCGCGCGGTTCGATGTTCCGCCCCGCATCGCGCCGGCCGCGGTCACGCCGGCGACGGTCGTGAGCGCGACCGCCATGGCGCCCTTCTTCCGCACGCCGAGTCCGGCAAGGATGGCGGCGGTGCCGAGCGCGATCGGGACCCAGCCCCAGGCCTGCAGCGCACCAGCCGGCCTTGATGTGCGGGATGGGCGACTGGGCTGCGACGATCCACCCTGTTGCGAAGCCACGATGTTACCTCCCGGGGCGAACTCGCCCGAATGCTGGCCGACCCGTTTCCTCGGGTGCGGCCACCTTGATCCTCGACCCGTCACGATGATCCGGGCCTCGTCTCCGGGACCGATCCTCACCGTGTGGCGCGGGCACGACCATCCGGACGATCCCTAAGGGTGCTTCGTCTTGTACCGCGCCAGGCGCGGCACACCCTGCTCTGCCTTCGGCTACCCGGGCGCCTCACGCTCTCGCTGCACCAGAAAACCCGCGGTGCGCGTCAGCTGCGGGTCTCGGTTCCGCCGGTGGATGTTGCGCCCGTCCTCGCCGACGATCCGGGCCGGCGGCGCGTCAGCTCATCGACGGAAGCGTACTTGCCTCGAATGCCTCGCTCGATAGCGGCGGGCTGAACAGGTAGCCCTGGGCCGTCGAGCAGCCCATGTGCACCAGCATGTCCCGCTCAAGCTGTTGCTCGACCCCTTCTCCGACCACGCGCACGCCCAGTTCCGAGCCGAGCTTGATCACTGCTTCGACGATGACGCGCTTTGCCGCGCTGTGCGGCAGACCGGACACAAAGCTGCGGTCGATCTTGATCTCCGTCATCGGAAATCGCTCGAGATAGCGCAGGCTGGAATAGCCGGTGCCGAAATCATCGATCGACAGGCCGATCCCGAGGTCCCGCAGCTGGTGGAAGATCCCGAGCATCTCCGGCGAGTCGTCCGTGAGCAGGCCTTCGGTCAGCTCGAGCGTGAGCCAGGCCGGGTCGGCGCCGGTCTCCTCGAGCACGCGGCGGACGACCGAGACCATGTCGCGTTGCGTCAGCTCGAGCGGCGATACGTTGAACGACACGCAGAGGCAATCGGCCCGCCCTCGGTTGAGGCCGGTGGCAAACCGGGCGACGTCCAACAGGCCGGCTGCGCCGATGTCGAGGATGAGGCCGGTCTCCTCCGCCAGGCTGACGAAGCGACCTGGAAGCTGCAGCCCGAATAGCGGGTGCTGCCAGCGGATCAGGGCCTCGGCCCCGACGGTTCGGCCGCTCGCGAGGTCGATCTGCGGCTGGTAGTGGTAGACGAACTCCCTGGACGCCAATGCCTGCTGCAGTTCAGCGGTCATCCGGAGCCGGTGGTTGGCTGAGGCCGCGCGCTCGGTCGCGAACATGCGAGGCCGGTTGAACAAGCTCGCCTTGGAGTCCGCCAGCGCCGCGCCGGCCTGCCGCACCAGCGTCTTCGCGTCCGCGCCCGGCGCCCCGGTGACGTATCCGATGGCGAACCCCGTCCTGAGATCGGCGCCGGGCAGTGCGAACCGCTCGGCGAGCGACTGCGTGAGGCGCTCCATGATCCCGGCGACATCGGCATCGCCATCGATCGTGAATGCCAGGGCGAACTGGTCATTGCCGATTCGTGCGACGGTGTCGGCTTCGAACGTCAGGAGGCGCCGCGCGGTCAGACGCAACAGCGCATCACCGACGTCGTAGCCGTATCCGCCGTTGATTTCGTGGAAGCGCGCGATGTCGATCTTGATCAGCAGGACCCGGCCGCGGGCGGTCCGGCTCGACAGGTCCTCGACGAGACCGTCCCGGTTGAGGCATCCGGTCAGCTTGTCCCGATAGGTCATCTGCTCGAGCCTGGACGCCGTCGCGACCGCTTCGGTCACGTCGAGGATGAGGCCGACATAGTGGGTTGGCCGGCCGGCTGCGTCGCCGACGGGCACGAGATGGAGATCGTTCCAGAACAGCACTCCATCCCTGCGGTAGTTGCGAAGCCGCACCTGGACCGCCGTGCCGGCCGCCAGGGCGTCGCGCATGGCGCCGATCCCGGGTTGCAGGCGGTCGCTGCCCTGCAGATAGCGGCAGTTCTTGCCGATCGCCTCCTCCCGTCGATACCCGGTGATCGCTTCGAACGCGGCGTTGGCGTAGACAATCCGCGCATCTCCCGCACGCATCTCCGCAACGAGGATGCCCTCCCGGGCCTGCTCCAAGGTCGCGAAGGCGACATGGATCGAAGGTGTCGCGTAGGCGACATGGATCGAAGGTGTCGCGAAGGCGACATCGGCCGAAGGTATAGTACCGGGAACCTTGCCGAAGCGGGACAGCAGCGCAGACACCAGGGACGGGAGGGGCAATACTTCTGCTCGGCAGTTGTCATGCACCTTCGCCTGCCGCCTTGAAGGCGAACAATGGGCGCGAAGAGGCACATCGCGCCAAACACCGCCCGATCCCGGCCATTCGGCCGTCGATGCCCGGCCTACCCCAGCTTGAACCGGTCTCGGTACTGCCCGAGCGAGATGCCGAACCGGCGCAGGAAGACACGGCGCGCCGAGGCGGCCGTGCCCAGGCCGCTCTGCCTGGCGACTTGGTCGAGCGACAGAGAACTCTCCTCGAGCAGCCGCCGCACCTTGTCCACGCGCACCTGCTCGACATAGGCTGCGGGGCTCAGCCCGGCCTCGCTGCGGAACACACGCGAGAAGTTGCGTGGGCTCATGGCGGCACGGCTGGCAAGGACCGACAGGCGCAGGTCTTGGTCCGGATGGTCGAGGATCCAGGCCTGGATGCGGGCGATCGGCGACTGTGCCCGGGCCTGCGCCGCCAGCGGAACGCTGAACTGCGACTGCCCGCCCGGCCGCTTCAGGTACATGACCATATGGCGCGCGATCGAGACGGCAAGCTGGCGTCCATGATCCTCCTCGATCAGGGAGAGCACGAGATCGATGGATGCCGACACACCCGCGGAGGTGAAGAGCGGGCCGTCGCGGACGAAGATGCTGTCGGGATCCACGTGCGCGGCGGGGCACCGCCTCCTCAGTTCCTCTGCGTAGGACCAGTGTGTCGTGACGTGGCGCCCGTGGATCAGACCGGCCGCCCCGACGATGAACGCGCCGGTGCAGACGGCGCCGTATCGCCGCACCCAGCGGCTGCATTGTTGCAACCAGCTGGTCACGGCGTCGGACGGTGTGCTGGGAACCCCGTAGCTGCCCGCGACGATGATCGTGTCCGGACGGGGCAACGGATCGTGGATCGAAAGGTCGGGAACAATCCTGAGCCCGGACGCGCACCGGAGGACCTCGCGGCGCTCGGCCACCAGCGTCAGCCGGTACAACCTTGCCGCCGCTTGCGCGTTGGCCTCGTTGAACACGTCCATGACGCTTGCCACCTCGAAGGCGTGGACATCGGCCGGCGCGAAGATGACGACGGTGCGCGGCTGTGAGGCTTGCTCCCGTACCTCACCGGCGCGCCTAGACATTGTCACCATCCTGCGCTCGGCTCCCCCGCCCGCCTGGCTCGGCCCGAGACATCATGACGCCTGCTGATGTCCCTCCTGTCGCGAGGCCCGGCCGAATAGGCTGATCATCTCGCGGTTGAATGCGGGTATGTCGTCGGGCTTGCGACTGGAAACCAGGTTGCGGTGGACAACGGCTTCCTGGTCCACCCAATCAGCGCCGGCGTTGCGCAGATCGGTCTGGAGCGAAGGCCAGGACGTGATCTGCCGCCCTCGCGCCGCGCCGGCCTCGATGATGGTCCAGGGGCCGTGACAGATAGTCGCAACCGGCTTGCCGGCATCGAAGAACGCTTTCACGAAGGCGACCGCTTTCGGCTGCATCCGCAGCGTGTCGGGGTTGATCACGCCGCCTGGGAGCAACAGCGCGTCGAAGTCCTGCGGCTGGGCGTGGTCGAGCATGATGTCCACGAGGTAGTCCTGTCCCCACTCAGTGAACTTCCATGCCCGCACATGCCCTGGCTTCGGCGAGACAAGGCTGGTGATCGCCCCAGCTTCGTCGAGCGCCTTGCGAGGTTCCGTCATTTCAACCTGCTCGAACCCATCCGTGACGAGGATCGAGACTTTCAGTCCGTCGAGCTCAGTTCCTGCCATGTCGCTGTCTCCGATGCGATTACGGGATGCCGTGGATCGGCCGGGGAACAGGGTCGCCGGACCCTGTCATTCTGGCCCTGCCGCCCCGGCCCGCTCAGCCGCTGACCTGCGCCAGCCGCGGCGCGGCCGGCGGCTGTTGCGGCCGGAAGTCCCGCGCCGCCCCACGCGCCTTTGCCAGGCCCTGCGGGAAGCCGCTCCGGTCGCTATATTGCGTTCGCGTGCCGCTCCTGCGCTTGTGGCGCACGGTCACCGCCTGGGCCCCGAGCACGTCGATCACGGTGACGCCCGCGAGCAGCGCCAAGGTCAGCACGACGTTGCCGATCTTACGATTGCCGGGCCGCATGGCGGTCGCGACGGTGGCGATGTCCAGCGCGTCGCCGGCGACCCGGCTCCACAGGCCGACATCCTTTTCGATCGAGAGCGACAGCAGCCCGCTGCCGATCTCGCGCGCGCCGTAGGCCCGGACCAGGCTCTCACTGCCCTGCATGCCCAGCGCCTCCGTGATCCGGCGTGGCGCCAGCAGTTCGGTGATCCCGAGCCCGATGCTGAACCATCCGAGCGCGCGGCTGAGCCGGTCCGCTGGACCCAGCGAGCTCCGTCCGGCGTGCAGCACCTTCGGATCGCCCGCGGGCCGGGTGATGTTGGACATGTAGCTCATCGCTTTCCTCCGCCTCCTTACGGCTTCAACACGACCTTCACGCAGCCATCCTGCTTGTCGCGGAACATCTTGTACATGTCCGGCCCATCCTCGAGCCGAGCGGTGTGCGTGATGACGAAGGACGGATCGATCTGGCCCTGCTCGATGCGTCGCAGCAGGTCGTCGGTCCAACGGTTCACGTGCGTCTGGCCCATCCGGAAGGTGAGGCCCTTGTTCATGGCCTGCCCCCAAGGGATCTTGTCCACGACACCGCCATACACGCCCGGGATCGAGATCACCCCAGCCGGCCGGCACACGTAGATCATCTCCCGCAGCACGTGCGGACGATCGCTCTCCGCCATCATCATCTGCTTCATGCGGTCGTAGACCGTGTCCGGCTTGGATATCGTGACGTGGCTCTCCATGCCGATGCAGTCGATGCACTTGTCCGGCCCCTTGCCCTCGGTGAGCTCGTTCAGCCGCTCAACCACGCTCTCGTCATCGAAGTTGATCGTGATCGCGCCACCGGCCTCGGCCATTCCCAGCCGCTCCGGGAGCCGGTCGATGGCCACGACCTGCTTGGCACCGAGCAGGACAGCGCTGCGGATCGCCATCTGCCCGACCGGTCCGCAGCCCCAGATCGCCACGGTGTCGGTCGGCTCGATGTCGCATTGCACCGCCGCCTGCCACCCCGTCGGGAAGATGTCGCCGAGGAACAGAACCTGTTCGTCGGTGAGCCCGTCGGGAACCTTGATGTGGGTCGCGTCCGCGAACGGCACGCGCATGTACTCGGCTTGTCCCCCAGGATAACCCCCGGTCAGGTGCGTGTAGCCGAACAGCCCGGCCGTGGTGTGGCCGAACACCTTGTCGGCCAGGTTCTTTCGCCGGTTGCTTCGTTCGCAGACCGAGAAGTTGCCGCGCTTGCACTGGTCGCACGCACCGCAGATGATCGTGAACGGCACGACGATCCGATCGCCCTTCTTGAGCTTGCCATCCACGCCGGAGCCGACGTCGACCACCTCGCCCATCATCTCATGACCCATGATGTCGCCCGGCATCATCGCAGGGATGAAGTTGTGGAAGAGGTGCAGATCGGAACCGCAGATCGCACAGCTCGTGACCTTCACGATGGCATCGCGGGGATGCTCGATCTCAGGGTCGGACACCGTGTCACAACGGATGTCCTCCTTCCCATGCCAGACCAGGGCTTTCATGTTGACCTCCTTCGGTGGGCCTTGTTTCTATCCAGAGCCGTCCCGCTACGGCCATGCGGTCGATCCCTACGGAACTTCCCTAGGTTGCGGCCGTTGCTTTTACGCTGGCGTCTGTTCTTCGGAGCCTGCTTTGTCACAAATACCGTTACTTGTGTCTGAAACAGACAATGAGCTGATCTTCAGCGCCATCGCCGCTATGGCGGTGCGGCAGGCTCCAACCTTCTGCGCCCTCTACGACGCGCAGCTCCGCCCTCGCTTCTTGAATGCCGCCGGCCGTGCGATGATCGGCCTGCCGCTCAGGTCCGACGTCACGGCCTACGAGGTCGGTGACTTCTTCACGCCGCACCACCGCCTCCTGGTAGAGGACGTTGGGATACCGACAATGCTGCGCGAAGGACGCTGGGCGAGCGCATTATGCTTCCGACACCTCACGGATCCGGGTCGGCAGACCGAGCTGCATTGGTCGATCTTCGCTCTGCGCGATGATGCAGGAGACCTGACCGGCGCGGCTGCATTGGCGATCGATCTTTCCGTTCACAGGCACACCGAGCGGGCATTGCGCGAACAGCAGGCATTGCTCGCCTCCGTACTCGAAAACCTGCCGCTAGGCGTCGGTGTCTATGACCCTCATGGCGAGCTCATCCATTCCAATCAACGCATGCGCGACTACACCACGCTGGGCCGGCTTCCCTCGCGTGAGCCGACAGCGTCGGAGCGGTGGCGCAGCTATGATTCGGACGGGCGACTGATCCCCCCTGAACGCTACCCTGGCGCCCGGGCGCTCCAGGGCGAGCAGGTCACGCCGGGGGTGGATTTCCTGTATGGCGGCCGGGATCGGCCCGAGCGTTGGACCCGGATCAGCGCCGTCCCGTTCCGCCCGGAGAGCGCAGAGCACGATGGCGCAATTGTCGTCGTTCAGGACGTGGACGACCTTAAGCGGCTGGCCGAGCGGATCTCGGCCGTCGGGGCGGAGCTCGCCAGCCAGTCCCGCTTCCTGGAGGCGACCCTCTCGTCGATCCCGGATTTGGTCTACGCCTTCGATACCCAGCGTCGGTTCGTCTATGCGAACGCCGCCATGCTCGCGCTGTTCGGCCTGACTGCAGACGAGATGCGCGGGAAGGATTTCACCGACCTTCATTATCCGCGCGAGCTTGTTGACCAGTTGAACGCGCACATCGACCGCGTCCTCACCGACGGCGTGATCGTGCAGGATGAGGTTTATTACCAGAGTCCAACCGGCTACGCGGCTTATTTCACGTTCGTGTGGGGGCCGGTTCGCGCCGAGAACGGCTCGATCGAGCTGGTGGTCGGCGTGTCGCGGGACACCACCGAACGGCGCGCGATCGAGGAGGCGGTGAAGAGGAACGAGGGCCGGCTGCGCGCCGCGTCGGAACTGGTCGGCCTGGGCATCTACTCCTGGGACCCCGTCACCGGCGCGCTCGACTGGGACGAGCAGCTCCACGCGATGTGGGGACTGCCGCCCGACGCTCCGGTTGATGAAAGGGTATTCGATGCTGGCATCCATCCTGACGACCTGCCCCGTGTCCATGACGCGATCGCCGCCTGCGTCGATCCGGCCGGGGATGGAGGCTACAACATCGAATACCGAGTGATCGGGCGGGACGACGGCGTCACCCGCCACATCGCCACGTCCGGCCGGGCGACCTTTGTCCGGGGAAAGGCCGTCGGCTTCATCGGTGCCGCCATCGATGTCACCGCCCAGCGCCACACCGAGGCAGCAATCCGCGCGAGCGAGGAGCAGTTCCGCAGCTTCGCCGAGCACAGCAGCAGCCTGATCTGGATCAGCGACCTGGCAGCCGGCAAGATCATCTATCGCAGCGGGGCGTTCGAGAAGATCTGGGGCATGCCGAGCGACAACGCGCCCACTGACCTTGCCGAGTGGATGAAGCTCATCCATCCCGAAGACCGCCACCAGGTCGAACGGGCGCTCGCAACCGTTCGGGCCGGGGAAGCCGCGCAGTACGAGTACCGCATCATCCGGCCCACTGACGGCACGATCCGCTGGCTCCGCGACATCAGCTTCCCAATCCGCGACGAGTATGGCGCGGTGACCCGGATCGGCGGGATCGCGGAGGACCTCACACCCGGAAACGAACGGCAGATCTACGTCGTCAGCGCGAAGGCCATCGAGGCACGGCGGCTGGCTGCCCTGGTCCGGAGCACCGGGCATCGAGTCCGGATGTTTGAAAGCGCGTCCGCCTTCCTCGACATCGCTCCCGTGCTTGCACCGGGCTGCGTGCTGGTCGATCTCCGCGGCGCGCGACTGCAGAATCTCGCGATCCCGCGCGAGCTCAAGGCACGCTCGATCACGCTACCCGCAATAATGCTCGACAGGCCGACCGGAGACGTCGCCTCAGCCGTGACCGCCATGAAATCCGGTGCGATCGACTACCTGACCGTGACCGAGGACGAGGCGTTCCACAACGTGCTCGCCAGCGCCCTGGCCGAATGTCACGGCGCGGCGCGACCGGCGACACGCGATGAGAAGGCGGCCTCGCGCGTCGCACGGCTGACATCGCGGGAGCGCGAGGTGCTTATTCATCTGGTCGAGGGCGGCACCAACAAGACAATCGGCCAGAAGCTCGGCATCAGCCCCCGCACGGTGGAACTGCACCGTGCGCAGGTGATGAACCGCCTCGACGCGAGCAGCCTTACCGAGCTTCTACAAATCGCCCTTGCGGCCGGTATCGTCCCGCACAGCTGAGCCTTACGCCCTGTCCGTCACCCCAGGTGCTGCCGCCTGTGGACAGCTACCGAAGCTGGCCTGGACTTGAGCCGACCACCTGCTCCCGCCTGGCAGCCATTCGGCGCGGCTGGCGAGGCTGAAGACCTTCTCTTGCGTGGTCCTTGTCAGTGCGGAATATAAGTTGACGTAGCGCTCTGCCATGCGGTGGCTCGTGTAGCGGCGTTCGAAAACGCGCCGCACCGCGGCCCGCGACAGGGTCGGCAGCTTGTCCACCGCTGCGACCGCTTCGGCTTCGTTGCTGACGATGAATCCACTGACTCCAGGCTCGATCACCTCGGGAACGGAACCGCACCCGAACGCGATCACCGGCGTTCCACACGACGCTGCCTCGATCATCACCATGCCGAACGGCTCGGGCCACGCGACGGGAAACAGGACGGCCTCGGCGTTGCCGAGGAACGCCGCCTTTTGCGCCTCGCCGATCTCGCCGACAAACTCGACCCCGGGACAGCCGAGCAAAGGCTGTATCGTCCGCTGGAAGTACTCGGTATCGGCAACATCGATCTTTGCCGCGATCCGGATGCGCCGGCCGGATGCGAGTGCGATGCGGATCGCGGCGTCGGCTTGCTTTTCCGGGGAGAAGCGGCCGATGAAAGCAAGGTAGCCTTCCACTGGCCCGAGCCTCGGCGGCAACTGGCGGGGAGGCAGGCCGTGATGCACCGTTCCTAGCCAATTCGCGGTCGGCGCGGGCCGACGTTGCGTGTCCGAGATTGAGACGAACGGTGTCCGGCCAAACACACGGAGCATGTGGCGGCTTGCAGCTCCATCCAGCCTTCCATGCAACGTCGTCAGGAACGGCGTGGCGACCCGCGAGAAGAGTGGCAGGTGCAGCCAATCGGTGTGGAAGTGGATGACGTCGAACTCCGATGCACGGCGGGCGACGCGCTCCAGCATGAGAAACTGTGCGGCCATCGGGTCGCGGCACCTGGAATCAAGCCGGGTGCCACGTGCGCAGCCGGGATCGAGCGCAGCACGGGTTACAGAGTCGCCGCTGGCGAAAAGCGTGACGTCGTGGCCCAGCGCGACCAGCTCCTCGGTCAGGTAGGAGACGACCCGCTCGGTTCCGCCGTATAGGCTGGGCGGCACGCTTTCCGCGAGCGGCGCAACCTGCGCGATTCTCATGGCACGGGTTCCTCAAGCACCTGGAACACTCAGGAGCAGCGTGAAGCGAGCGCCCCTGTGTGACTCCACATGAAGCTCACCGCGGAACTGTCGTGCGGTCGCGCATACCACCATCAAGCCGAGACCCTCGCTCACATTGGGGTCGAAACCGGCGGGCAGCCCGCAGCCCTGATCGGCAACGGACAGACGCAATCGTCCGTCAGCCTCGTGACGGCAGAGGATCCGGAGCCGACCGCCTTCCATCCCGCCATAGGCATGCTTGTGTGCGTTCCATGCCAGTTCATTGACCGCTGCCGCGAGATGCACCGCGACCTGGCTCGACACGTGTACTGGCTCGACCTGGACCGAGCAGAGCAGGCCAGTCACGTCCTCGATGGCGTTGGCCATGTTCTCGATCAGCGTGCCAAGGTCGACAACCTTCTGCGTTCGTGGCGGGAGGAGATACCGGTGCAGCCGGGCAGACGCGTGCACGCTTGCCATGAGGCTTGCAAGCTCGTCCCGTTTGGCTGGATCCTCCTGCGTGCGCCGTTGGCGGTCGATACGGGTCACGAGCTTCTGCAACACGTTCGCCAATCGATGATTGAACTCGGCCAACTGGAGTTCCGCCAGTTCCTGCCTCGCCCGCGCCTCGGCCAGTCTCGTGCACACTGCTCCCGTCTGATCCGTGCAGTTGTCTTCGCTCAGCCGTTCACCGCTGTTGAGCTGGTCGCCGCTCCATTCGCCGATCCAGCGCTGCGTGCTGGCGACGCCACCTCGATTCAGTATCGCTGTCGCGATGCTCTTGCGCTTGAGTGGCATCGTGGTCTGGCCGTCTGGCTGAGAGAGCGTGGGATCGTCGCGTCGCCAGTTGCTGCACCGGGCGGCGGCGCAATTCGCCAATCGGCTGATCGTCATCATGACCTCCTGCGGACGCTTGCGTTTATTGCGGGATCCCGACCGCACCACCACCCGGTTATGTCCTTAGGGATCTGTCGAGGCAGCGTGGATACATACCGACGGGCTTAAGTTTCGCCTCAAGGGGCCTATTTCGGTCATCTCACGTTCGATGCGGTGGGTGATGCGCTCAACAAAGATCACCGTGCCGGTCGCGATCAGGCGAGCAGCGCCGACGCTCGCCGCTGCCGGCTCTCGCGCGATGCAGTCTCGTCTACCGGGTCCGGTGGCGGCGTTCAGCCGGACCAGCACTCGCCCGGCGGCGTCTGCAAGGTTCTGCCGGCTGCATGCGCTGGCGCACCAGAGCAGAGGCTTTGCTCCTTGCTCCGGCAGCTTCATGTCCGGCTCGGATTGTGGGGCGTTCAAGCCGGGCGGGTGCGGCCGTCAGACGGCATCCGGCGCCGGTCGGGACCGTTTCAAGGAGTGAGTAGTGGAAAGCTGAAGCCACAAACTACGTCCTTCATTTCGAAAGACGCGAGCAGCGAATCAAGCAGCTCAATCGGCGTGGAAAGCGGGTGGGAAGTCGCCTTGCCTAACGATCCGCCCCGGTGCCTGCCGGCACCGAAGTCTTTCGGTTCAGGCGGTTTCCTCGCGGCGGCTGGCCCGTGCAGGAGCACAGGGACAGCAGGAAGCGCTTAAGCTACGCCATGCCGAACGTCGATGAGCGTGCGAGTGCCTTGCTTCACTGCGCGCAGGTCGCCTCAGCCAAGAGCTTCGTAAGTTGTGCTGCGGCCCATGCCAGACACCGCGCACCAAGTGGACGAGGTGGCGCGGGCTGGAATTTCTGAGTAGCCCTCTATGATCATGTCGCTCGGCAAGCATGATCGGCCGCAGCGGTTCTGATCAGGACGTTCCAACGTCAGCGCGGTTTGGATCCATTCCTCATCAGGTCATACAACCTTCGGGCGCTTCCGGTCACCAAGCGATCAAGAGCGCCCAGCCCCTGCTCCTGTCTCATGCGAACTTACAACTTCGAACGCCTGTGGTGTAAGCGATCTCAAGAGCACGACCAGCAATGCCGCTGACAGCAGCAGACTGTAGCCGGGTGGCTCGGGAATGGGGGTGAACTGAAGCGACGTCAGTTGCACCTGTCCCGCAATCGATCGGCCCGCTGCAAAGCGCAGGCTTGATGCCGCGAGGTCTACTGGGCCCGGATGCAGGGTATCGAGGGCGAGCCCGTCGGTGAACGCATCCTGCGCACCCACCAGCACCAGGTCAGCGGTTTCATACGGCTGTAGGTCAACAGGTGTATAGTTCAGTGTCTCTCCGGCTGGCCCGTTCTCGATCCTGAACTCGGCCACGTCGTTATCAAAAACGAACACCTGGCCCGCGACATTGAGTGTGATGGCGTTGTTCGCAGGCGCAACAGCGCACCCCTGGGCGATATTGCCGAAGACGCAAGGACCGGTCGTCGCCGTGAAGCTCCCGGTGACCGCTTCACCATTGATGGACGTTTGGACTGGCGGACCGCCGACCGAGACTGTCTGAGTGTAGTTCGCAGTACCGGTGAAGGTGCCGGAAATGGTCGCGGCCTGCGCAGCACCGAGAGACAGTGGGAGGGCGAACAAGACTGCTGTTATGCGTGACATTGTCGACTTCATGCAACGTTCTCCGAAGCTGGATGAATAGTAATCAGGCTTGCCCGGATCAGCGACCGTGCTCACAGCAGAGTTGGCAACAAAGTGTTACGGTAGAGAGCCTGCCACGCATGGGCATGACTGTCTGGTTCATCATGGCATTCGGCCGCGCACGTCAAGCATGGTACCAGGGTATGGGCCAGCACGGCACCGCTTGTGAACGGCAATCCCGTTTTCTGCAGCATGAGCACGATGCCGCCGCAAGCTGTCAGACCTGCGACCAGCAGCCCGAGAAGCGGCAGAAGAATGCGCATCGATGCCGGTGGAGCCGAACGCCTGATCCCCGCCGTTTGTTCGATAAATCTCACTCCCGCAGCCTTCAGGACCGTCACAGTGCGATCATGTAGCGCAGCCATTCTATTTTCAGCCTGTGACGATCCCGTTCTCTGAATGCACCGCTGCTCCGCCCGAAACTGTTCCGTAGCGAAGGGTCACCTTCGTTTTTGCCTGTATGGCCTGTCGGATGATGGTAATTGGCTGCCCCAGCTTGCAATCACTTCCTGCTCGGTCATACCTCGCTGGATCTTCTTCTCGACGACTATCTGGCGAATGGCAGGATCGCTGCTCGCGAGAACCTGCGTTCGATGTGCCGCATCCATCCTGCGTCTGCTGGACGCGCTAATTGCAGTGATGATGATCACACAAATCGCGATCATCGACATAGGTCGCCTCCGGCAACCTGGCTATCAATTAGAAGCACTCCGGCCGATCCTGGAAGAGCGCGAAGAACCCTGCCGCAATCCCTCTCGCACTGCCACTGACCTGGCACGCAGGCTTGTTCGACGCGGGCTGTGCTATCGCGCGCGGCGGCGGTGACGCGCAGCCTGCTAGAAGGGCAATGCTCAACGCAGCACACCAGCGAAGCATAGCCGTCACCGAGACAGCCGCCGCCGCGCTGCCCAGACTAGAGGTGCGACGGACAAAATGATCGATGAGACCAGCAACCCGACTGCAACCAGCCCGTCGGGCGTGGCGCGCGCGGCGACTCTGAACGAAACCGCGCTGCCAATACGCAGATGCACTTCGGCCGCCATTCCGCCTCGCTGTCTCTGGACAGGTGTGTCGGCGTCTTCTGAATTCGGCATGTTCAAACTCTCACCAGACATATTTGAGGCCCATCCCATCCTGCTAATGAACTCGACGCCTCCGGCCTCGAGGATGGAGAGGATGGCGGCTGAAGAGGTGCCAGCGCCTCTCTTTGTCAGCCTGTGAAACGCCCTGGTTCTACTTTCCACGTTTTTACGTTTAGCAAGCTGATCCCGTGTCCACTCCAACAGACTTCAATCTAAGCGGCACTGAACTACGATAGTTGCGCTTGAAGCGACGCCTAGGCTTGCACCCATGCAGAGCAGGCGTGTCACCTGTAATGCCAGCTCGCAAGGAACAAACGCCTGGATGAGCGATTGGAGATTGCACCACCAGCTATGGGCGCGATTGTCACTCCGCCCATTTTCCCAGCCGCCGCGCCGCCTCGCGCACCGATGTGAGGATGTTCTGATACCCCGTGCAGCGGCACAGGTTCGACGACAGCACGTGCCGCGTCATGGCTTCGTCCAGCGGTCCCACCCGCTCCAGCAGCCAGGTCGCCAGCATCAGGAAGCCCGGTGTGCAGAAGCCGCATTGCAGGCCGTGATGGTCCATGAAGGATTGCTGCAGCACCGTCAGCCCG
>Ga0160428_1001598_pt1 | contig 16516 bp, 18 predicted proteins | sample SolpanmetagenomM_FD_108198 | JGI IMG/M metagenome (GOLD analysis project Ga0160428, IMG submission 108198) | Solar panel surface microbial communities from Lawrence Berkeley National Laboratory, California, USA - M | ecosystem: Engineered > Built environment > Solar panel > Unclassified ... | reverse complement strand
ACTGAAATCGGCTAATATCGACGACGAGGCAGCTGCAAAGGCAGTCGTCGTCGTCGAGGAGCAGATCGACATGGCCGTGGGTCGCGCAATTGAGCCGTTGAAGCAGCAAATCGCCGGGCTCGAACTCAAACTCGATCAGCGGATTGCCGGACTGGAGGTCAAGCTGGATAGCGGCCTCAAAGGCATGCAGACGTCGATCGATGGGCTCAAATGGTACATCATCGGGCTGGGCTCGCTGATGACTGGCGCGATCGCAGTTGGGGCAGCGCTTACGGCATACGCTCAGTTCATCAAATGACCTCGGGAGGGGCTACGGCCCCTCCCCTCACCATCTCACGACTATAGGGCCATCCGGGCAATCGGGTGGCCCTTTTCCGTGCCCTATTACGCGGCCCCGCCCGACCGGTGCGCTCGCGTCGGTTCGGCCCCTACGGGCCTCCCTTGCTACGCATCGGCCGGGGGAGCGCCAGTGCGGGCATCGAGCCCGCCCCGGCGCTGCTGCCGCACCCCGCCGATCAGGCCATTTCCACTGCCCGATACGCCTCGCTCGCCTACGCGCAGCGGCCCTACGGCCGCGCGCTCGCTACGCCTCGCCGATCGGACTGCTGTGCGTATTTGCCGGCGTCCCGCATCCTTACGGAGAGGAGGGAGGGAAGAGTTCGCGGTTTCAATGAAGGATGTCAGCATGACCATCACATTCCGCGTCGAAGACGGCCGTTCGATCCTACCGCCAAGCGCTGCCGTCATCACCCCTGACCAGTTGGCAGCGTTTCGTGATATGCTTGCCGAACAGGCGCTGCGGTTGGGCTTTGCGTTGCTCCTACCCGTCTACGGCGTGACGGGTGATCCGTGGTTCGAGTTCGATGCGCGCGTCTGTCATCTGTTGCTGGCAACGGTCGCGCGATGCTTCGATCACGATCCCTCCGTGATCGCGATTCTGGACGAGGCGCAGTTCCTTGGTCGACGGGTCCGGATCGCTCAAACCGACCGGGCGCGCGACATCGAGATGCGGTTGTCCCTGAACCCGGATGCGGCCCCGGAAATCGCTCTGGCGAACCCTGCCGCGCTCACGCTGTTGGAGGGCCTTGGCATCGATCGAACGATCGCCGGAATGGTCCCAATGACAGAACTGCGGCAACGCCTGATGGACCCGCGGATCCGGCGACGCCTCGATGCCGATCCGGGGATGGCCGATTGCGTTGAGACGCTATCCAAAATGGCGGCACTGAAGCCCGTCGACGGCGAGTATCTGCTGGCTTGGATCTGATCGCCTGCCACATCGAAACAGGACGCAAGGGACGCCCAGCCTAACGGCTGGGCGTCCCTTTTTTTGCTTGATACCGCCAAGCCGGCTTCGCCGCTTTTCCGTTGAAACGAGAATGGCCGCACAGGGTAGCAAACCCGTGCGGCCATTCGAGCGGGCCTCGGCCTCGAAACGTCTCCGGCTTACGCCGTCAGCCGCTTCTCGACCTCATCCACGCCCAGCGTCTTCACCGCCTCCATAATCCGCTCCAGTCGATCCAGTGGCAGCTTAAGCAACCCTACCTTCTCGACCTTGTCGATCGCCGTTTCCCGCAGCTTCTTCAGATGCGCCTTTCGACGATCTGCCAGCTTGCGTTCCTCGGCCTCGATCGCGGCCATTTCAGCGTCCAGTGACTTCGCCATATTCTTGCCTTTTGGTCAGGCTGATCGGGCTCTGAACAACGCCGGTATAACCGTCACTCGACCGATAGAAAAGGCCGAGACCAAGGCTCCCAGCATCACCCACGGAGACCCCGATGACGATCATTGAAGAACGGACCCAAGACACCCGCGCGGAGCGCAGAATCGGACAACCTTTCCGCCGGCATGGCGGGGCCTTTTCCCGTGGATCACCGGAGGACCTTCACATCGAACCGGACGCACGAGGAGATCAGAGCAACAATGATGAATCGGGACTACAGTAGAGCACACCCTTGCAAGCTGCGCTTGCTTTTCCCGTTAGATATCAGGGGCTTAGAGAAACCATGATAGTGTGTACAACGTCTTACGGTTTGTCTTACAACGTAATACGCTTTAAAAAGCCCGGATTTCTGCCATTTCTCGCGTAAGACACCGTAATACGACTTATGCCCAAATCACGATATCGAGCTTGTTGTAGCCGCGTTGCACAGCTATAAGGAACGTCCTCCTAAGGACCCATCAGCCTCTCTGCTAGGAGGCTGGTTACTTGAGTACCTCACGCCCTTACACCCTTCGGGTAGCCGGTGAACTGCGTGCCCGTATAGAGGCAGAAGCAGCCAAACTGGAGTGCTCGCCGTCGGACCTGGTTCGTCGGGCGATCGAACAACATCTTGATGGCCGAAAGCTGCTTGAAGGCAGCGAGCGGCGCCACTTGCGCGTGACCGAATATATGCAGGTCGCGCTTGATGCGATCATCCGGGAAAACCACCCGGAATTGCGCGAGACGCTCGTCCTCGAAGCCGACCGTCGCATGAAGCTTCATCATGGCGCGTGATGACCCCAAAGCGCCTCGCGAGGACATCCGCAACGATCGGCGTCCGGTCCCCCAGAAGCACCATAGCGCGCGTGGTGAAGCGCCTCGCAATTCGGGCAACTTCACCCGTGGCAGCCAGCTTCTCAATACCCAGGTCCTGATGTGGCTACAGGGTGCCAAAATGCCACTCTACATGTGGCTTAGCATCTTCGTCATCGCCTACTCCACGATCCTGTCGCTCACCCTCGACGAGAACAACATCCAGCTCATCTCGATGCGCATCCTGTCCGGGCTGTGGGACTGGATCTCGTTTGACGAAATGAAGCGCATCAACCTGCGTCTGCCCGACAACAGCGTGCGCCACACCTACATGGGCTACGTGCCTTACGTGCCAGAGGTCATCCTTGCATGGCACAAGGCCGTGAAGGGGTTCATGGGCTCGGTCGCGATTGCCTCGTGCATCACCATCCCGCTGTCGATCTGGTACGTCGATTTCTCGGCCCGTCGCGGCAAAGCGATGATCCAGGAACGCCATGAGCGCGGCGCGATGCTGGTCGAGCGCGATCTGCTCTATTCCGAGATCGCCCAACACAACAGAAGCGAGTTCGTGAAGGAAGCCGCTAAACTGTTCCCGGACAAGACGCCGGAACAGGTCCTGAGGCTGAAGTTCAAGGCTCGCAAGGTGGGCGGCATCCACCACCCCTACACCGTTGCCGGCATACCATTTCCCTTCCGTCTTGAGCAGTCACATTTCATGACGCTCGGCACCACCGGGTCCGGTAAAACGACCGTGTTCCGCAAGCTCCTTAAAGAGATGCGTGAGCGCGAAGATACCGCCGTCGTGTTCGATCTGACCGGGGCCTATGTCGAGGCGTTCTACGACCCCACACGTGACACTATTCTCAACCCGGCCGACGCACGCTGCCCGGCCTGGACGATCTTCAACGACTGCCGAACCTATAGCGAGTTTACCGCTGCCGCTGGAGCCCTGATCCCTTCCGATGGCGGCGCGGCCGATCCGTTCTGGGCACTCGCTGCGCGAACCCTTTTCATCGAGATGTGCATGAAGCTCATCGAGAAGGGACTGACCTCCAACCAGGCGCTCGCCGAGAACCTGATGACTGCTGACCTTAAGCTAGTTCACAAGCATCTCGCCAACACCATCGCTGACCCCATCACGGCGCCTGAGGCCGCCAAGATGGCTGAGTCGATCAGGGCGGTGTTCAACACCAACGCGCAGGTCCTGCGCTTCCTGCCCGACGAAGGTCCGCAATACTCGATCAAGGACTGGATGACGGCCGAGAAAAAGCCCGGCTCGATCCTCTTCATAACCTCCAACTACACCGACCTCGAGATGAACCGAGCGCTGCTCACGCTCTGGTCCAACCTCGCCATTCATGCGCTGATGACGATGAAGAAAACCCGTAATCTGCGCACCTGGTTCGTGTTCGACGAATTGGGCGCACTCCACCGACTGCCGGCGATCGAAGACGGCCTCCAGACCGCCCGCAACTTCGGCGGTGCAATGGTCCTCGGGCTGCACTCGTTCGACAAGCTCATCCAGGTTTACGGCGAGGAGAATGCCCGCAACCTGTCGTCGCTCGCACGCACTAAACTGATCCTCGCCGCGGCCGACCTCGACACCGCTGAACAGGGTGCCCGCTACATTGGCAACCGCGAGATCCGGCAGATGGATGAGGGATACAGCTATGGGTACAACAACACCCGCGACGCCTCGACCCTGACCCCCCGTAAACAGATCGAGCCGCTGGTCATCCCCGACGACATCATGAACCTTCCGAGCTTGCACGGCTTTGTGAAGTTTCCCGATGGCTTCCCTGCTGCGCGCATCCGACTGGAATGGGAACATTACCCGACCGTTGCCGAGGGCTTCATTGAGCGGAAACCGGCTAAGCCGGACGAGCCTGGGAAGGTTGTTCGCGGAGGTGGTGGCAAGCCGCAGGGTGGTGACGACGATGTTGGGCGTGGCGATGTGCCCGGTCTGACAGAAGAAGAGGTTGAGCCGGCAAACGTGGCCAACACCTTCGCCACCAACATTCTGTCACAGCCGACCGAGAACGAAGTCGACAATTCGCGCGACGCGACGACCGTCGAGGCCACCGCCAGAACCGAGCCGCAGGTGCCACTTCAGGACATGCGGGAGCGTTCCGGCGATGACGAACGAAAGGACCGCGAACGGTCACTGGAAGGTAAGTCCGTACAGGGGCGCAGCGAGGACCAGCAGCGGCAGAAAGACGATCCTACGCCGACCGGAGAACGGCCGGAGGACCTGTCGATCCGGGAGGCGCGCGATGCCTTCCCTGATGACGGATATGGGATGTAACGATGCACTCAATCGCATCCGTTAAATCGGCATCCGGCGCCGCAAAATATTTCACCAAGGACGACTTCGTCAGCGGCGAATATTATACCGACGAGAAGGCCGGTGACGTCAGCATGTGGGGCGGTGAAGGCGCTGCCGCAGCTGGCCTTACCGGCACCGTTTCGCAGGAGGCATTTGCAAAGGCGCTAAGCGGTGAGCTGCCATCTGGTGAGAAGGTCGAGGTCAGGGAAGGTCGGCGTCCCGGTTTCGACCTGACCTTTTCCGCACCGAAGTCGGTGTCGGTAATGGCCTATATCGCTCGGGATAAGCGGATTCTCGGCCCCGATGGTGCCCAGACCAAAGCGGTTCAGCAGACCATGGCCTGGGTCGAGAAGAATATCGCGGCCGGTCGGATTACCAAGGACGGCAAGACCGAAACGGTAAAGACCGGGAATCTGGTTTATGCGCTGTTTCAGCACGACACGAGCCGGGCGCTCGATCCTCAAGCGCATATCCACGCGATTGTCGCCAACATGACGCAGATGCCCGACGGCAAATGGCAGGCCCTGGATGCCCAAAAGCTATGGGCCAGCAACACCGTTATCGGCTCGATCTACCATAGCTTCCTCCGCAACGAGCTGGAGAAGCTTGGCTATCAGACCCGGATGGACGGTAAGCATGGCACGTTCGAGATTGTCGGCGTCCCAAAAGCGGTTCTGGAAGTCTTCAGCCAGCGACGCGAACACATCATGGAAAAGGCGGCCGAGCTAGGCATCGTCTCGCCCAAGGGCCGTGATGGCGTAACCGTCAACACACGCGATCCGAAGCTGAATGTCGAAGACCGCGACGGGCTCGTTCTCGACTGGATGGCGAAAGCAGCGGAGCAAGGCTTTGACGGCAAGAAGCTGCTCGAAGGAGCGTTAGAGAACGCTGCAAAGGCGGAGCAAAGAGAGAGCGCTGGCCCGATCGGACGCGGCTACACCGTGATCGCAGACGCAGTGAAAGTCGCGATGGAGACCGTGTCGGGATTGATGCGGTCACCGGACCCACTGGTCGACCGCGGTTTCGTTCGCCTAGCGCAGTCCACCGGCCAGGCTAATGCGCAGCTTGCCGTCGCCTCTGCGATCCGCAGTCTCAGTCAACGCGAGGCGGCGTTCAATAAAGACAAGGTCGCCAAGAAGGCCCTCGATTTCGGTCTCAAAGGCGTCACCATCGACCATGTCGAGACGAGGGTCGAGCAGCTCACCGAGAAGGGCAAACTCCTATCCGGCGAGATTACCCACCAGGGTCAGAAGGTCGATGCGGTCACGACACCAGAAGCGCTTCGGAACGAGGAGAGCATCCTTGCGCGGGTGCAGGGGGGTAAAGACGCAGGTGCCCCGATCGTGGCACCCTCGGACGCGCCGGACCGACTGCAGGCCGCCTCCCCTCACCCCTTGAACGAAGGACAGCTCGCAGCCGCTACGCTAATCGTCTCGACCTCGGATCGCATCGTCGCGGTCCAGGGCATCGCTGGTGCCGGTAAGTCGACCATGCTGCAGGCCGTTGCCCGCGTCGTTGAGTCCGAGGGCAAATCGGTGATGGGCCTGGCATTCCAGAACAAGATGGTCGCTGACATGAAAGAGGGCATGGCGCGACCAGACGCCATTCCCACCCGCGAAATGTCCGTCGACCAGATGCAGGACTCCGGGGTCAAAGCCGAGACGATCGCGCACTTCATCTGGCACAACGAAAAGCACGTCACCACCCCGAACACGCCGGAGGCTCAGGCGCGTCGTGACGAGCTGAAGAACACGGTCATCGTCGTAGACGAGACGTCGATGGTATCGAACCGCGACATGCTAAAGATGCTGACGATCGCGGAATCCCTCGGCATCGAAAAGATCGCACTGATAGGCGATCGCCAGCAGCTGCTCCCGATCGATGCCGGCAAGGCCTTTGCCATGATGCAGGCCGACAAGATCGGCATGGCCCGCATGGATGACAACCTTCGCCAGCAGACTGACCAACTGCGCACGGTCGCGGCGCTGGCCAACATCGGCAAGGCGGGGCAGGCCATGCGGGTGCTTGGCGACAAGGTCGTCGAGCATGAGGATCCATCGGCGCATGCCTCGGACCTGTGGCTGGCCCTGTCACCGGATGAACGTGCCAACACGGCCATTTTCGCGTCGGGCCGCGAGACCCGTGCAGCGATCAATCAGGCGGTGCAGAAAGGCCTGAAGGACGAGGGCACGCTCAAAGGTGACGGGCTATCCATTGCGGTCATCCAGAACGTGAACATCGAGCGTGAGGACCTGCGCTACGCCAAGACCTACGAGAAAGGGCAGCGGCTGGAGATCAAGGGCTCAGTGCCGCAGCTTAAACTCGAACGCGGAGTAGCTAAAGTCCGGCGCAGCTTTGCCAACGGCAAGGTCGAGATCGTTAAAAACGGTAAGTCGATCAAGTTCAGTCCTCAGAAGATCGATCCGATGATCGACAAGGATCGCATGTCGCTCGCGACCATGGAGACGATCCAGATCCACGAAGGGGACCGGATCCGTTGGACCGATAACGACAAGGAGCGCGGCATTTACAACGCCTCGCTCGCAACGATCGCCGGCATTGAAAACGGCAAGGTCACGGTCGAGCTGGCCAACAAGGACCAGGTCACGCTCGAGAAGAACGATCCGATGATGCAGCGGATGGACCTCGCCTACGCGCTCAACATGCACATGGCGCAGGGCATCACCGTCAACAAAGCCATTACGGTGATGCAGAGCTTCGAGCGCAATCTGTCGAACCAGCGCCTTTTCAACGTCGGCGTCACCCGTATCCGCCTCGACCTGACCATGGTCGTCGACAACCAGCAGAAGCTCGAGATGCAGCTGGATAAGAACCCCGGCGACAAAACCTCATCGCTGGAAAGCCTCGGCCGCCTCGATATTGATGGTGCTGCCGTTCAGACCAAAGCGGCCGACGATGCGCTGACGAAAGCGATGGAAAGCCTCGACGAGGCGAGCAGCGAGAAGATCCTGATCGATCCCGCCAGCCTCGACATGACCGACCTGCCGCCAATGGGAGCGTCGACGACCGATTATACCGACATCAAAAACCTCGATGGGGAGATGCCATCACTCAAGGACGGCCAGGGCACCGACCGCCACGATGTTAAGGCCGATCGCAGGGACGACGAGCTCGGCTTGCCTCCACTCGACATGGACGACCTAAGCGCCCTGCCCGCGATGCTCGGATCCGGCGAACAGATCCGCGGCCTTCCAGAGAAAAACCTTAGTTTGGATATGTGAAGATTATCGACACGCAAACCACCGTGATCCTCTGCGGCACGAGCGACACCATTCCATCCGACATTCTTTCGCTGCTCTTGCGTCAAGCGAGGGAAGGTCGCGGACGCCTGATGGTCGTCGACGAAGGTAGCCAACTCGTGCGTCTCCATGCCGACCAGGAGGTGGATCTCTTGATTGACCCAGGGCAAGGTAACTGGGACTTCTTTGCCGATCATCTGACACAGCATGAAGTCGCATGCGCTGGCGAGGCGATCCTACGCTCAGACGGCGTTGCACCCAACATCTATAACGCCGTCAGTTGTGTGTTTGCCGACATGCTTTGGGAAGTATCGGGCAAACCCGGTGCCCGGCTGCAGAACGTTTCGGAGAAAGTTCGTGCTTTCGAGTACAATTCGATTGCGGACGCGATGCGCCTAGATCTCGACTCCCCGGCCGACATGCGTGCGGGTTGGACGGCACTAGCGCGCCTCCAAGAAGATGCAGGCCGCTTTGCGGATGGCTCGCCGACTAACGCCACTTCCATCCGCCGTTGGCTGACCAAGAGCCCGAGATCGGTGCTGTTCGTCACTGCCGGTGCTGCCGTCAACGAGGGCGCCTGCCGCTCGGTCCAAGCTGCCATCGACTGCGTCGCGAGGCTGGAGGTGACCGACGGGCGGGAGGTCCAAATTGTGCAAATTCATTCAGCGAGTGGTTCCGGCGCGTGGTTGCGCGACGCGTCACCGCTGTCGGTGCCTTGGCAGAGCAGAACCGAAGGACGTTGTTGAGATAATATCAAAGAAGGGGAGAAGATCGTGATCGTAAAACCGTCCCAAAAAGCAGAAGATATGGAGGATGTTGCGCACCTCTTTACCGAAGGTGAGCGGGAAGAGCCGCTGTCAGACAGCGACCTGGCCGACCACTTCAGAACCCAGTCATTTCGCCTGATGAACACGCATCCGATCGCCGCTGCGCACCTAGTCCTAGCAGCCGCGTCCATCGCGCCGACGTGCGATGCCGAACAGGAGGTTGCGGCTCATTTCTCCTACGTCATCGTCGATTTTGCGCAGCAGCTCGGTGTCCTCCATCGCCGCGCAGTCAGCCGGCGCGATGCGAGGAGTGTCGCTAATGGGCATTGATGACCGCGACTACATGCGCAGTCGCTACCGTCAGCGCCAAGGACAGAGCGCCGGTACAACGTGGTGGAATGACCGCAAAGGCAGGCGCGAACTTCGTGACGACGACAAGGCGGTGCCGCTTGGCAGCGCGAGTTGGATTGGAGGAGGAGGCAACGGCAGCGGGGATGGTGGCTGGTTTGATGCCGCCAATCGTAGCTTCGACTATCAAAAAAACCGCCATCGGCCGACGCGACGTGGTCGGTCACACCCGGCGCAAAAATGGATATTCTTGCTATGCGCGCTGCCGATCTTGATCCCCGCCTATCGTGAGGCGAAACGCTCAGGCTGGATCCCCGATCGCGCGGCGGAGCTGCCCTTCCCCGCATCTGGAACCGTTACAGTAAATAGCAGCGTCAATCCAACAACCGCGACGGCGCAAATCCAGGTAACAGCGGCGCAGGCAAATGCTGTTGTCGTACAGTTGTTCGACCGCAGGACCGATGCGCACGTCATCTCGGTCTACATAAACCGGAACGAGGATGTATCCGTGCCGGTGCCGCCCGGCACCTACCGGATGTAGCAGGAACGACAACGTCGCCTACGGCACCGACTGCTCCGCGGCCGTAAAGCGGAGAGAGGGGGGAGGAGGGGCGGAACGCTGAAATACAGCCCGCCCCCTCCCCTTCAACCTGAAGGGACAACGGCAGGATAACGCAAACCGACCTTTTCGCCCCGGCGAATGAAATTATAGGTTCTGAGGACATCCGTCAGTTTCTGAACAAGGCGCTGGCTGTCACCACTCCGATCGCCGTTCCTTGTGGCTTCCGTGATCGACGCAACAGTCCCTGCAAGCGGCTTGGAAACTGGCCAGTAATGTCCGAGGGTAAGCAAATGGTTTACCTCGACCGACCCATGGTCCACTGCGATGCGGCCTGTTTCAATGGTGAGGCCCCAGCGCGGCAGTACGGCGCGGACGACCACGATATCCTGTGGGACGATCGGACCGGCCCGTATGGCGAGGAGTAAATGGTTTAGCGCATCCTTTAGGCCGGTTGTACGCTCAAGCCCAAGACCGATCCGTCAACATGAATCAGGTGCCCATGCTGCAGCGCGGTGTAAGGCGCCCTCCCCCAATCACGGACGATCGAGCCATGTGCTACTTGTAGGCGACCTCTGGCGCTCGTCCGGATGACCGCGAGGGGTCGAGTGTATCGCCTTTGCAACGTGCTAGACCTAGTCGGCACGATCTTCGGCGTCTCGACCTTGGCCGTGGTTATCGCCTTCGCACTATTCGACATAAACGCTTGGGTGCTCGCCAAGGCCATCACCGTCCTGCTCTTTGTCATCGCCTCAATGCTAGTCACTGACGGGGTCTTAGGTTTGAGAACGTCAATTGATCGGAGCTGGAATGTTACCCGTCGCGGCACCGCCGCAACACTTCGTGCTGCCGGCAAAGTAGGCGGCGGTGTTGCAGGTTTCATCCTCACCACGGTTGGGATGGCCCTCTAGCGTACCTAGATGCTTGCGGGTGGTCTCCGTGCCTCGCGCCTCGATGTCGCTACAAATAACTCACAGACGCTAGCGCCGTGATATGTATAACGTTCGTCACCGTGGTAGTAACATTATAGTTTAGGCATTTCCGCACCGGCTATATCTAGAAGCTTCTCAATCGCCTCGCCGATTGTGATGCGCTCGATATAAGCATAATGCTTGAGCCGGTCCTGAGTATCACGACTTGTGCGTACAGAATAGTTGATCTTAGCTTCACCCGGCGTGGGCACCCGAACCGCACGGGTTATACCCAACGGCGCAACCGCGTCTTCGACAGCCCGGATCTGCTCCCGAGTTACGCGAGGTGCGTCCGGGCCATCCGACGCGCTCGGAAGAGTTTTGCGAGGCCTGGGTGTCTCGTCGCTCATTTATCACCTCCAAGAAGGCTAACGACCTCGTTAGCGAGGGCGTTTGCGTTAATGATCGCCGTCTCGATTCCTGGGACGGCTTTCGGATTCAGTAGGGCGAGTGTCCCGCCGTAGGAAATGAGGGCACGGTACGCCTGGCGTTCTGCAATTGCGGTTTCCAACAAGGGAAATGGCATATCGCGCAAGAGGTTCATCACGTGCGTAAGTTCACGAGCATAAAACCTAGTGCTTGCTGGCGCGTTGGTGAGAACACCACGGTACAAGATGGGTCTGCCACGAGCTACGGCAGCGTTATTGATGGACTTTTGAGCCTTCGCAGCAAGGTCGGCATCAAGCATTGAGCCCCGGAAAGGCACGAGGACAAGATCGCTCATGAGTAGAGCATGAGTCGCTCTCGTAGACGCCCGACCATCCAAGTCAACAATTACTGTCTTTCCGCCCTCACGGGCGGATTGGATGGCCCCAACCAACTCGTCTTCGTCTGGCTCTTTCTGAATTGTCAGATTCGGGATATTATGGTCATCGTCAGTCCACATGGACAGAGACGCGTTCGGATCGGCGTCTATCATTGCAACGTCGTAGCCGTCGACCGCGAGTGTCGTTCCAAGCAGCAATGCTGTAGTAGTCTTCCCGGCCCCGCCCTTGGGCGAAAAAAGCGATATAATTGCCATGCGTTGCCCTGCCCTGCCCTGTATATCTGTGAGGTATAACACATCGGGCTACGTTGCAACATGTAGGCTCGCGCGGACGTGCGTGTAAACGCGTTACACCGCGTTTCAAGATGTTATGGCGCGTTGGTGTCGAAAGTGGTTTAGGCGGGTTTCGGCGTTCCTCCGTGCTTCGTCATCGCATTGCAATACGAAGTTTGACGCTACCACGTTACCGCACGGAATGCGGCCTGCTGCTCTCCCAAAGTCAGGTACAATTCCATTCAATGTCACACAGGCCCACGCAATGTCGCGCGTTTCCACGCATTACGACGCGCCGCCTACTACATTCCACATTCCTACATGGACGACAATGCGTCTACCCTAATGAATTAGCTTACACGCGTGTTCACGCGTGCCCACGCGGCCGCACGCAAAGCCACACCTTGGCCCGCGTCTCAACGCGACACAGGTCGCCGTAATGGGCTTCCACGCGTGACCACATGCCACAACAAGGTTTCACGCGTCGAGGTGTGTTGCTGTTTGCTGAAATGAACGGCGCCGCACAACAACGCGCAACACGCAGCTGAGGTAACTGTGCTGCGTCGCAGGCGCTTACACATACGTTCGCGCCGCGCCATGCGCTGTTGCGAAAGGCGTGTTGTGCAAACAACTGTAGTGCTCTGACGATAGTCCGCCTCATGGTGTTCGATTCCAGAGGGGCGCATCTGGTAGATAGCAGGCACTGAAACGAAGCGCGTTAGAACATGTAGTCATGCAGTGTCATGTAACGCGTGGAACTATGTGGAACGGGGTGCTGCGCATGGACGGCGTGAGCCCTTACAAAGCGGTCAACTTGTGTTCAGTCCCTCCGCCGTGCCAAAATGCGGTCAATTTCCGCCATGGCAAAATCGAGATCTGCAGCCGCTGCACCGAGCGGCGCATGATCTAAGGACGCAGACGGCGACGAAGACGAGCGGGGAAGGGTAGCGATCACCAAGCCTCCGACATCGAGCTCAACAAGTCCCACAGTAGAAAGCGCACGCGCTTGGATATCGGCACCGGCGCGAGAGAGGCCAAGTGCGCGCATTATCTGCGTCCGCCTGATCGGACCAAGCGCTACTACAAGGGCCCACGCTTCCGCAGCACGGGCGTTGCGGGATAAGCCAGCGAGGGCATCACAACCGCGCCAAAGCATATTCTCGATGTGCTCGACCTCTTTGAAGGATGCCGTCGCGACATGCTGGCTATGATCAACGAACGCTATGGCCCGCTCGACGTGCTCCAGATCGAGACGGAATGCCGTCCGCGGGACAATCCCGGTAACGAACGGAGCGACGCCGCGAGCCACTAGGGCAAGGCTTAGCGCCCAGCATCCCGCTGGCTCAGCTGCCACGTAATGCCGGATCGATCGGGAGGGCAGGGGGAGTACGGCGTCATGCCCGTGACCTTCGGCGAAATCCGCTGTGATGATCAGACTGTCCACCGCAGCTGTGGCCCGAGACAGTCCCTGAAGTGGATGATCTGGACCAAAGTCGGCCAGACCACAGGCGCGGGTGAGGGGCCCATCAGCAGGCCTTCGTGCCAGCGCATCCTGAGCTGCGTCGAGCAGGACCAAGGCCTCAGCTCCAAACCCCCGCGTCGCGTTGACCATGCGAACGACGGTCGTCGCGGCGTTCGCGATCGCCGGCACACCGTTGGCAGCAAGCCAAAGCACGACGGCGTCACGGCGTGGGTCATCGGTCATGAGGATCGACGTCGGGTCGCTACTGGGCTGGTGGGCAACGCCGACATCGCCGACGCCCGCGTCGCGCCGATAAGCACGCCAGGCGCCGGCGACGGTTGCCAGGCTCACTACTCTGCGGATTTCAGGGGACGCAAAGCGCGCGGCACCAGCCAGCCTACCGAACGTGTAGCCAAGCGATGTCAGATCAAGGGAGGGCATCGCGAGCATGATACGCTAGCGATAACGAAATCACTAGGCATCTCTATTGGCGCTTGGAAGCTACTTACCATAATCGGACATTATGGTAACTACAGTGATGTGCTACACAGGCGCAATGCAGGGTAAATCGGACCAGTTGGCGAGGCCCGCGTGAGCGAGATCGTCGTCCATCGTACCGACGGGGACGGGCTGCCAGTACGCGCGCGGCGTGGGATCAATGAGCCGATCGATGCGCGTGTGACCCGGTTGCTGGCGCTAGCGCTCCCGGTCGACGCCGGCCCTGTGAGCGAGATCGGCTTCGAGGCGCAGCTTGGCGCTATGGCAGCAGCGAGCAAGGCGGCATTGGCTTCGGACCTGGCCTGCTATCTGCGCTGGTGTGAGGACATCCGTGTCGCCCCGCTGCCGGCCGAGCCCGAAAACCTGGTCCGCTACATCGCCATGCTCGAGACGCGCGGCGCCAAGCCGGCGACGGTCGCCCGGCGGGTTGCCAGTCTTGCCACCGCACACGGCCTGTCAGGGATGCAGGAGAGGGGGCATGCGCCCACCAGCCACGTCATGGTCCGCGCCGCCCTCAAGGGCCTGCGCCGACGGCGTGGCGCTGCTCAGCGTCAGGCTGCCCCGTTGCGGTTCGGGGCCTCACTAGATCCCCATACCAAGGGGTTTACGCTGACCGCGCTGCTTGGCGCCTGTGGCGGCGATCTGCAGGGGCTGCGTGATGCCGCGCTGTTATCGCTGGGCTATGATGCGGGATTGCGCGTCAGCGAGCTCGTCGCGGTCACCGTCGCGCATATCGACCCGCACAGCGATGGTTCGGCACTCCTGTTCATACCATCGTCCAAGACCGATCAGGAAGGGCAGGGGGCCTGGGGCTGGCTGTCCGCGGACACGATGCGCCGGGTCGGCGCCTGGCTGGTCGCGAGTGCCATCACCGAGGGGCCGGTCTTCCGCCGCGTCGGAGTTGATCGTCGACGTTTGCGCGCCGCGGTTCCGCCGATGGCGTACGAGGCGATCCCAGGGCACACGCGGCACTGGCAGGAGAAGCTCAAGGGCAAGAAGGCCGAACCGGCGCGGACGGTCTATACCGTTGGTACGGCCTCGCTTAGTCGCCAGGGCGTCAACGGGATCTATCGGCGGGTGGCGCTCAGTGCCTTCGACCAGGGGCTGGTGGAGATGCCGATCGCTAAGGTTGAGGAGGCTGCGAGGGCGCTATCAAGCCACTCGCTGCGGGTAGGGCTGACGCAGGATCTGTTTGCGGCCGGGGAGGACGGCGTTGGCATTGCACAGGCCCTGCGCTGGTCGTCGCCGTCGACGGCACTGCGCTATGGGCGCAAGCTTGCAGCCAGAAGCAATGTCGCCGCACGCGTATTGTCGAAGATCAGAGGCTGATAACCGCCTTACTCCGTTGGTCTTATGGCACGGTCAGCGATCCCGGCAGGTGCCGGTCTGTTATATGTGGTGCTTCTCTGTTCAGTCCTTTTAATGCCGTTTAGACAGACATAAAGCACCAGCGAAACGTCGGTCCTTCAAAGGTATACTCTAAAAGTACCGCTTTTGAGCGTGTTTGGTAAAATGGTCGCGCCGTGTCACTTTGTGACCATTGTGGCATATGATTGCCATGCTGGCATAACGGCGGCGAGGCTACTGCTGAGCAGGTAAGTAGCCAAGATGTTGATAACGATACTGTGAGGTGTTATAGAGGCCGTCATGACGCTACAGATCAACATAACGCCAAACGGGCGCATGAGCCTGCCCGCTGACGTTCGCAAGCGGTTGGGCTTGATCGGGGGCGGCGCGGTATATCTCGACGAGACGGAAGATGGCGTGGTTCTGCGAACCGCCAACCAGGCGGTGGCACGGGCGCAGGCGCTGGCCAAGCGATATACCGACGGTAATCCTGACGCCTCGGTTGATGCATTCCTCCACCGGCGTCGCGACGACAGCGGCGAATGAGCGTGATCCTCGACGCCTCGGCCCTCATCGCCATGATCAAGGGTGAGAAGGGATCCGCCAAGGTCGCAGCCGGTATCGCCGGTGCGCGAGTGAGCAGCGTGAACTATGCCGAGGTGGTGACCCACTTCATTCATGCCGGTATGCCCGAGCAAGAAGTGGACGCCATGCTCGATCCTCTGCCACTGACCGTGGTGCCAGCCGACAAGGCCCTGGCGCAAATCGCCGGGCGCCTGCGAGCCGTGACGGCTGAGGCGGGCCTTAGCCTTGGTGATCGCTTCTGTCTGGCGTTAGCCCGACGGGATGGACTGCCCGCCTGGACCAGCGACCAGAACTGGAAGAAGGTTGCGGATGCGGTCGAGGTGAAGATCGTGACGATCCGATAGCATCCTATAGCCACGAGCCTGCTTGCTACTCGTGCCCAGCTAACTGCACCGACAGGTACAAGGCAGGGCAGGGACGGCAGGCAGGGCAGGGGCGGTGGCGTAAGAACCAAGGCAGACGGTTGGTCCGGCCCTAATCGACCGGCTGGCGGGCTACCTTTGGCGAAGGGGTGCGATTGATTATGCGCCGTTCTGCCGGGTAAGGCAGCGTACCAAATCTGGGGATAACAATCATGAACAACGCCGAACTCGCCGAAACCCTGGTTGCCAACCATGCCATGTCGAAGGCCGATGCCCGCAAGGTGGTGGACGAGCTGATGGCCGCGATCGTTGCAGCGGCTGGCAAGGGGGACGAGGTCTCGCTGACGGGCTTTGGCAAGTTCAAGGTCAAGGACAGCCCGACACGTGAGGGCCGCAATCCAGGGACCGGCGAGACCATTCAGATCGCCGCATCGCGCGCGATGCGGCGATCTGAATGGTCTCGCCGGTCCCTGGATT
>Ga0160428_1001597_pt1 | contig 16520 bp, 10 predicted proteins | sample SolpanmetagenomM_FD_108198 | JGI IMG/M metagenome (GOLD analysis project Ga0160428, IMG submission 108198) | Solar panel surface microbial communities from Lawrence Berkeley National Laboratory, California, USA - M | ecosystem: Engineered > Built environment > Solar panel > Unclassified ... | reverse complement strand
CCGCCCGCGGCGACCGCCTTCACGCGCCAGCGCAGCCCGGCGACATTCTCGGGCGCGGTCAGGTTCCACGCGACCGGTGCCGCGCCGCCCGCCGGGATCGTGACCGTCAGCGGCTTGCCTTCCGCGATGCGCGGGAACACGTCGACCGTGGCCGTCACCTTCATCGCCGTGTTCGATCCGTTGCGCAGCGTGAAACCGGCGGCGTAGAAATCGCCCGATCGCACGAGCTGCGGCATGCCGGCGAAGATCGACAGATCCTGCGCGGTGCGCACGTCGGCCATGCCGGTGCCGAACAATTGCGGCCCATCCGTCGCGATCCCCACCAGCTTGAACGACGACAATGCGTCCGACAGCGGCACCGCAATCCGCGCGCGTCCCTGAGCGTCGAGTGCGACGCGTCCTTTCCACAGCAAAACCGGCTGGAAGTTCTCGCGGTTCAGTCCCGAGGAATCCCCCCCGCCGCCACCGCCGGCCTCGACCGCCTTGCGTCCGATCCGACGTTTGCCGACGACCTGCGATTGCGCGGTCGAGGTCAGCACGGACAAAGAGCGTTCGCCCATCATCGCGGTCAGCACGTCCCACGATGCGTTGGGGGCAAGCTGCAACAAGGCTTCGTCGACCGCCGCGAAGGCGACGTCCGCGCTGGCGGCAGGCGTGCCGTCCGGTTTCTTGACCTGCACGTCGACCTGCGCGGTGTCGCGCGCGGCATAGCGCGACCGGTCGGACTTCACCGCGACCTGCAACCGATGCGCTTCCCAGCCGACCTTCACCTTGGCGATTCCCAGGCGGTAGGCGGGTTTGCCCAGATCGACCAAAGCGGTCGGTTCGTTGCCCTGCGGCGGACCGTCGACCAGCCCGATCTTCTGCCCGATCCCATTGAGCCAGGTCCAGAACCCGCCCTGCACGCGCCCGCGCACCGCCATGACGGAGACGAACACGTCCGGCGCATAGCTGCCCGGCATCGGCACCTCGACCACCGGATCCTTGCCCGACACTTCCGTCACGAAGCTGGACAGCACGCCTTCGCGCTCGACCGTGACCAATGCGGTGGCGGCGCGGAACGGCATGCGCACCTGGAAGCGCGCGATTTCGCCGGCTTTGTACGACATCTTCTCGGGCACGATGTCCATCCGGTCGCCATTGTCGCCGCCGAACCACCAGTCGTCGTCGCCGGCCAGCCACACCGACCGCGTCGCGCGGGCGACATTGCCATCGGCATCGGTGGTCGTCGCGACGGCATAGACTTCGCCCGAGACACCCGGATCGATCGCGCATTGCGCAAGACCCTGCGCATCCGTCGTCGCGGTGCAGGTGCTGGCGAGCTTCGTCGTGCGCATCTGGTTGTCATAGGCGTAGAAGCCGCCGATCAGCCGCCGCCGCGCGGTCAGCACCTGGCGGCTGTACAAGGCGACCGTGATCTTCTGGTTGGCGCGCGGCGCGCCGTTCGTGTCCAGCGCGACGAAGCGCAGCCGCAGGTCGTCCTGCTTCATCAGCCAGCCGTCGGTCTTCACGCCAAGCTGCACGGCGGACGAGAAGATCGGGATGCGGCGCGACGCGGTCAGCACTTCGCCGTTCGCATCCTGATAATCCATCTCGACCAGCATGTCGGTCGTGTCGGCCAGCGTCTGCGGCACGTCGATGCTGGTCCGCGCCGTGCCATCCCCGCCCAGCGTCGACGGCAGCGTCTGCGTCGGCGGCAGCGGCGTGCGATCCTCGACTCCGTCGCCGTTCAGTGGCTTGACGCCCTCGACGATATCGATCCCGCCGAAACTATAGGCTTCGTAATCTTTCGGCGCGGCATCGTGCGCGGCATAGCCGATGCGCAGGTCGACCGGCATGTTCGACGCACCCCCGCCGGAGAGATACCCGACGAACAGGTCGAGCGGCAGCACCTTCGGGCGGATCGCGGCATCCTTCGGCCCGCTGACGCTCGCGCGCATCGTCGGCAGCTTGTATTCGTCCACCCGGAATGATTGCCCGGTATAGATCGTCCGCTCGCCGGTCGCGGTCCTGGCGATGACCTGCAGGTCGTAATCCCCCATCGGCGCCCCGGCCGGCGCGACCCAGGTCGATTCGCCGATACCGCTCGCATCGATCGTCAGCGGCAGGTCGAACTGCGTATCCGACCCGCGATGCGACAGGCGCAGCGTGCCGCTGAACGCCGGACTCAACGCGAAGCCCGCGCCCATCGGCTTGCGCACGATATGCTTCATGTGGATCGTCTCGCCCTGCCGGACCAAAGCGCGATCGAACACCGTGTGCACGATCTCGTCGCGCGCATCATAGCCGTACGGCAGGTCGAAATCGTACGGGCGGATGCCTTCGCCCCAACTGGTCAGCGTGAAGCTGAAATCGTCACCCGATCGCGCGGAGACCATCAGCGGCGCGGACGAACCCGGCTCGCAACTGCCATAGGTCTCCACCTCCGGCAGGCCCGGCGGCACGTACAGCCCGCCCGCCGCATCGGTCGTACCGCGGGCAAGCAGGCGCCCGCTGCAACTGTCCGTCACGCGCACCTCGGCATTGGCGACCGGCTTGCCGCTGTCGAGCGCGGTGACCCAGGCCAGGCTGCGTTCGCGACCCCATTTGAAATGCACCGCCATGTTGGTGACGAGCGCGGCGCTCGCGACATAGCGCGGCGCCTTCCGCCCCAGCAGGGCCTCGCCGAGCACCGGGCTGGCCAGTTCGACGACATAGAAGCCGGGCTTGGTCAGCGGCATGCCGATGACTTCGAAATCCTTGCCCTTGCCCGGCAGGCCCAGCGTGAAGGCGCTGCCCGCATTGCTTCCGGTCAGGATCGGCTTCGATCCGGTATCGTTGATCCGCACGCTTTCCTTGCCGCGCTTGATCTCGTGCGATGCGTACGCGTCGGATGCATCGACGGTGCGCAACCACTCCGCGACCTTCCCGTCCGACCCGTCGATGCGCAGCGATTGGCCGGCGACGCCGAGATTTTGGCCTCGCAGCGCCGGTTCGACGTTGCGCACGGTGACCGGCAGGACGCCGCCCTCCCTGGCTTCCAATATGCCGAACTTGGCGGCGAACTTGACCAGCGGCGGCGCCTCGTCGAACCGCACCTCCAGCGGAAACCGCTCGGCATTGGCGAGCAGGCGACCGCTTTCGTCCTTGATCCCGGCGGGGATGGTCAGCGTGGCGACCGTCGCGCTCGGCAAAGGTGCCGCGAACGCGATGTCGCTGATCGTCGCCTTCTTCCTGTCGTCGTCGCTGAACACCGGCGCGATCGTCTTGCCGTCGGGCGTGGCGATGGCGATCTTCTGCGCATCGGACATCGCGATCGGTGCGGTGAAGCGGACATAGACCTTTTCGACCGGCGAACAGCCGGCTTGTGCATTCACCCGGCTGCATTCGAAGCGCGCACTGAACGGCTTGCGCACGGTATAGTCGAAGCGCTGGTCCGCGCCGGCAAGCTTGCCCCCCGCGCCGGAAATGCGCGCGCCCCAGACGAGCGCCATGTCGCGACCGGCAGGCAGCGGGCGACGGCATTTCAGGGCCGTGACGCCAGCCAATGCCTTCTGCCGGTCGGCGGCGTTCGCAGGGATCGTCGCCGGCAGTCCGGCGCTTTCCAGAAAGCTGCGCACCTTCCAGCTTTCGGTGCCCATTTCGCGGAGCAGCTTGCCCGGCAGGTCGGCCGGCAGCACGTCGACCGCGATCTTCTCGCCCAGACCGTCCACCGCGCAATAGGCATTGGCGGCGACCGAAGCCGGCGTCGCGGGCAGGTTCGCGGCGACAAGGAAGACCTGATCCTCCTCGATCTCGCCGTCATACGCACCGGGCAGCACCGCGCGGGCGACCGGGCCGCCGGCGTCGACCTTGAACACGCGCTGCCCGGTCGCGGCATAGCCGCCGGCGCTTTTCAACGTCGCCTTGAGGCGGAATTCGCACGTCGTGCCGCCGGGCAACGGCGATTTAAAATCGTGCACGAAAGTCTGCGGATCGACCCAGCGCCCTTCGCCACCGACCGGGCAGGTCACGTCGAACGGCCCGGCGGCGCGCGGATCGCCCAATGCGACCATCGGCTGGCTGAACCGTACGGTGAAGCGCTCGATCGCCCCATCACCGATACCGGGCGTCGCCAGAATGACTTGCGGGCTATTGTCACCAAAGGCGGCGACCGGCGCGATGGCCAGAGCAAGCAACCCGATGCGCCAAGCGAGCTTCATTCGTCGTCCCCCGATTGGCGAAGACTAGAGACATCGGCGCCATCGATCCAGCCGTTTCGCGAGCCGTCATGAGGGTCGGACCGGAGCGGAAACAATCCCATCCTATATGGATGCGATTATCCCGTATATGCTCGACTCGTTCGCAAGCGCGGAGGCCGGGTTGGACGTATGGGGAGACGTATTCGGGGCAGTGGATTTCTGCGCGCGGGAAGCGATGCTGTTCGCGGCGATCGGATTCCTGATCGGCGGCATCGACGATCTGGCGGTCGACATGATTTATGCTTGGCTCCGGCGGCGGCGCGGCCCGCTGCCGTGCCTGGCGGATTATCCGGTTCCCGAACAGCCCCGCAGGATCGCGATCTTCGTCGCGGCGTGGGACGAATCAGCGGTGATCGGGGCGATGCTCGCCACGGCGCTCGCGCGCTTCGACTATCCCGAATATCGCATCTATGTCGGGACCTATCCCAACGATCCGACGACGATCGCCGCCGTGGCACGGGTCGCGCGGGATGACGCTCGCATCCGTTTGGTCGTCGGATGCGTCGCAGGGCCGACGACCAAGGCCGACTGCCTCAATACGATCTGGCGCGCGCTGGTCCGCGACGAGGCGCGGGACGGCATCCGGTTCGAGGCGGTGGTGCTGCACGATGCCGAAGACGTGGTTCATTCCGGCGAACTCCGCATCTTCGCCGCGCTGATTTCGCGCCACGCCGTCGTACAATTGCCGGTCCATCCGCTGATCGACCGCCGCTCGCAGATCGTATCGGGCCATTATGCCGACGAATTCGCCGAGGCGCATTGCAAGACGCAGATCGTCCGGCAAGCGCTCGGCGCGGGTCTGCCGCTGGCGGGCGTCGGCTGCGCGATCGAACGGGGATGTCTCGGTCGTATCGCCGAACGACGTGACGGCGCACCGTTCGATGCCGCCAGCCTGACCGAGGATTACGAACTCGGACTGCATATCGCGGGCCTCGCCGCGGACGGCGAACGCGCAGGCGGCTCGAGGTTCGCCCGTGTGGCGGAGTATCCTGGCGGGCCGATCGTCGCGGTGCGGGCGTTCTTTCCGTCGCGGCTGGACGCGGCGATTCGCCAGAAGACGCGCTGGATGGTCGGCATCGCCTTTGCCGGCTGGGACCGGGTCGGGTGGGGCGCGGCACGCGATTGGCGCGATCACTGGATGCGGATGCGCGACCGCCGCGCACCGCTCGCCGTGCTGGTGCTGATCGCCGCATATCTCGCCGCTGTGTTCTGGACCAGTTCCACGATCCTGCACGCGGTGACCGGGGTTCCGCCGGCTGCGCTGCCCGGGCCGGTGGCCGACCTGCTGGCGATCAACCTCGCGCTGCTCGCCTGGCGGCTTGTCCTGCGCGCCGCATTCACCGGGCGGATCTACGGCTGGCGGCAAGCGCTGCTGTCGTTGCCGCGTGCCGTGGTGGCGAACTTCATCGCGCTGGCGGCGGCGCAGCGCGCGCTGTTCCAATATGTCGCGATGCTGCGCGGTGCCGCGCCGCGCTGGGACAAGACCATCCACGTCTTTCCGCTGGATCCCGACCGAGAATGATCGTCGGCCGACCTTTACGTTTCCTCGGCGTGATCGTCGGCGGCTGGGTCGCCCTGCGCACGATCATAATGTGGTGGCCGGCCGACCGCGCACCCGTGACCGTCGCCCGGTCCGGTCGCGCCGATCTGCCCGCCGTGGCAGCCGCTACAGCCCCACCCGCCAGCCTCCTGCTTTTGTCCCCGGACGCATCAGTCCCACCGACCGGTCGTACTTCGCCGCGCTTGCCCGACGTGTGGTACGGTTCCGCAGCGGCGACGGATGTGGCGCCGCCCGGAACGAAGCCCATTGCACCTCCGTCGCAGGCACCTCTCGGGCCGGTAACTCTCGACGGTATCTGGAAAGCGGGCCGCCACACCAAGCCGACCACCCGGGCGCGCCTTGCAGGATCGTTCTGGCTGATCGCACGCCGCGGCGGGCCGGTGGATGTACTCGGGGCGCAACTCGGCGGGTCGCAGACCGGCGCGAGGATCACCTATGCGCTCGGCAGCGGCCGCCGGATCGCGATCGCCGCGCGGATCGCCAGCCCGCTCGGACCGGGGGCTCGGGAACTCGCGATCGGGCTCGATTGGCAGCCGATGCGCCTGCCCGTGCATGTCATCGTCGAACAGCGCATCGCGCTGAATGGCGGCCGGGGCGGGCCGACGCTCGGGCTGGTCGGCGGGTTCGGCCCGGCACCGATCGCGTCCAGGCTGACGCTGGAGGGCTATGCGCAAACCGGGATCATCGCCCGCGGCGGCGGAGAGGGCTTCGCCGACGGCGCGGTCCGCGTCGCGCACCCGATCGCCGGCCTTGGCCGGGTGCGGTTCGATCTCGGGGCCGGGGCGTGGGGTGGTGCTCAAAAGGGTGCGGCGCGGCTGGATCTCGGCCCCTCGCTCGTCGCGCATGTTCCGCTCGGCCGTCAGGCGGTCCGGATGTCGATCGACTGGCGGCAGCGCGTCGCGGGCGAGGCGCGCCCCGGATCGGGCCTTGCCGTCACGCTCGGCGCAGACTTCTGATCCCCGTTCGACAGGACCGCCGGGCGCGAATCCGCGGCGCGACGTCCGCAACCGCTTCCGCGCGCCGCGCTTAGCCGTTAACCCGGTTGCGTGGATCTGTACCTGCCCATCGCCAATCTCTCGGTCAACGCGATCGTCATCATCCTGCTTGGCGGCGGGGTCGGCATGCTTTCCGGCATGTTCGGGATCGGCGGCGGGTTCCTGACGACCCCGTTGCTGATCGTCTACGGCATCCCGCCCACGGTGGCGGCGGCATCCTCGGCCAGCCAGGTCACCGGGGCAAGCATATCGGGCGTGTTCGCGCACGTCCGGCGTGGCGGCGTCGATTTCAAGATGGGCGGCGTGCTGGTCGCCGGGGGCGTGGTCGGATCGCTCGCCGGGGCGTGGATATTCCGGTTGCTGCAGGCGAGCGGCCAGATCGATATCGTCATCGCGATCGTCTACGTGTTGTTGCTCGGCTCGATCGGCGGATTGATGGCCTACGAATCGTGGAGCGCGATCGCCGCCAGCCGCTCCGGTACGCCGCTTCGGCCCAGGAAACGGCGGCATCACCCGCTCGTCGCCGCGCTCCCGCTGCGGACCCGTTTCTACGCGTCCGGCCTGTACATCTCGCCGCTCGCGCCGCTGCTGCTGGGCTTCTTCACCGGCATCCTGACGATCCTGCTCGGCGTCGGCGGCGGCTTCGTGATGGTCCCGGCGATGCTGTACCTGCTCGGCATGGGCACTTCCGTCGTCGTCGGCACCTCGCTGTTCCAGACGTTGTTCGTCACCGCCGCCGCGACGATGGTGCACGCCACGACGACCAAGGCGGTCGATATCGTGCTCGCCGCGCTGCTGCTGCTCGGCTCCGTCATCGGGGCGCAGGCCGGCGCACGCTTCGCCGGCAAGGCCAGGCCGGAATATCTGCGCCTCGCGCTGGCGGTGATCGTGTTGCTCGTGGCGGTGCGCATCGCGCTCGGGCTCGGCTGGCGCCCCGACGAGATCTACTCGGTCGAACTGTCGTGAAACGCCTGCTCGCGCTCGCGCTTGCGCCGCTGCTGATGGCGCAGGCCAAGCCGGTGCTGGTGCCCGACGTTTCGCAGCGGAATATCGAGATCGCCTATTCGTTCACCGGTGCCGAATTGCTGCTGTTCGGCGCGATCCTCTATCCCGGTGGCCGCCTGCCCGACGACACCAAGCCGACCGACGTGGTGATCGTCGTCAAGGGCCCGGTCCAGTCGATCCTCGTGCGCGAGAAGGAGAAGGTCGCCGGGATCTGGGTCAACGCCTCGCGGCTGCGCTACCGGTCCGCGCCAAGCTTCTATGCGATCGTCTCGTCCAAGCCGATCAAGCGACTGGTCGATGATCGAACGCAGGCGATCTACGAACTCGGGCTCGATTCGCTGCAACTCTCCCCGGCGAGCAATGCGCCGCCGGCCGAGCAGGACCGCTTCGCGCGCGGACTGGTCGATCTCAAGCGCCGTGCCGGCTTGTATTACGAAGCGCCCGGAGCGGTCGAGATCACCGATGGCGTGCTGTATCGCGGGCGCGTGTCGATTCCCGCGCGCGTGCCGGTCGGGCGCTTCACCGCGGAGACGTTCCTGATCCGCGACGGGCGCGTGCTGGCGGCCGCGACGCGCGATATCGATATCCGCAAATCCGGCTTCGAACGCTTCGTCGCGCGCTCGGCCGACAATCACGCGATCGTCTATGGTCTCGTCGCGGTCGCGCTCTCCGTCCTGTTCGGCTGGGCCGCGGGATGGGTCGCCCGCCGCTTCTGACACCACTTTCGACCGGAACCCGATATTTACCTTCGCGCCCTAGGATCATCCGGGAATCGCTGGGAAATGCCCGGCACGTGCTGGGGACTATCTGTGATGACCGAGATGCCGGGCCGCGACGCCTTCGCCACGCGCACGCCGATCGCCCTGGATGGTGCCCCGATCGGCATCGTCCTCGAAATTGCCGGGTCCAGCAGTCAGATCGTGATGGACGCCCGCGCGCTCGATCATACCGCGATGAGCCACGACCCGGTCGTCGCGAGTGCCGGCTCGGTCGGTAGCCAGATCAAGATGCGCGTCGGCGCGACCTGGCTGATCGCGAACATCCGCTCGCTGCGGCTGGTCGACGGCTCGGACGACCGGATCGTCGCCAATGTCGACTTCCTCGGCGAGGGCGACGAGGAACGGCTGACCGGCAAGCTCTACAAGTTCCGCCGCGGCGTGACGCGCTACCCCAATCCCGGCTGCGAGGTCTTTCCGGTCTCAACCGCCGACTTGCGGCAAATCTACGCCGCGGAGGATCGCGCGACGATCGATATCGGCACGGTCTATCCGACTCGCGACATCCGCGCCTCGATGTATGTCGATGCGATGCTCGGCAAGCATTTCGCGCTGCTGGGATCGACCGGTACCGGCAAGTCGACCAGCGCGGCGCTGATCCTGCACCGCATCTGCGAGCTCAGCCCGCAGGGCCATATCGTGATGATCGATCCGCACGGCGAATATTCCGCCGCGTTCAAGACGAACGGCGCGATCTACGATGTCGGCAATTTGCAGATGCCGTACTGGCTGATGAACTTCGAGGAACATTGCGAGGTGTTCGTCACGAGCGACGGATCGGACAGCCAGATCGATGCCGACATCCTCGCCAAATGCCTGCTGCTCGCGCGTGGCAAGAGCCGGCTCGGGCAGGAGATCGGCAAGCTCACGGTCGATGCGCCGATCCCGTATCTGCTCAGCGACCTGACCGGCATCATCGCGTTGGAAATGGGCAAGATGGACCGCGCCGGCGATACCGCGCCATATTTGCGGCTCAAGACCAAGATCGAGGAGATCAAGGCCGATCCGCGCTACGGCTTCATGTTCTCGGGCATGCTCGTCGCCGACACGATGGCCGATTTCCTGTCCCGCATCTTCCGGCTGCCGGGCGACGGCAAGCCGATCTCGATCATCGACGTGTCGGGCGTACCGAGCGAAATCACCTCCGTGGTGGTCGCGATGCTCAGCCGCATGGTGTTCGATTTCGCGATCTGGTCGCGCGGCGAGCCGCAGCGCCCGATCCTGCTCGTCTGCGAGGAAGCGCATCGCTACATTCCGAACGAACGCAATGCCGATGCCTCGTCGGTCGGCCGCATCCTCGGCCGTATCGCCAAGGAAGGTCGTAAATACGGCGTCTCGCTCGGCCTGATCACGCAGCGTCCGTCCGACCTGGCCGAAGGCGTGCTGTCGCAATGCGGCACGATCATCGCGATGCGCCTCAACAACGATCGCGACCAAGCCTTCGTCCGCGCGGCGATGCCGGAGGGCGCGCGCGGCTTCCTCGATTCGATCCCGGCGCTGCGCAATCGCGAGTGCATCATCTGCGGCGAAGGCGTCGCTATCCCGATCCGCGTCTCGTTCGATGCGCTGGAAGACAGCAAGCGGCCCGCCTCGGACGATCCGCTCTTCTCCGAACTGTGGCGTCAGGCCGGCGGCGAGGACCAGATCATCGCCCGCACGATCAAGCGCTGGCGCTCGCAGGGCCGCTGAGGGAAAGTGCGATCGGGAGTCGGACGGATACCTGTCCGGCTTCCGGCGCGTCGGATACGGCGCGGCGATCCATCCGCGACCCGGCAAAACAGCGCTCAGCGCTGGCCCGGTCGCACCGCCATCAATGCCGCGACGCGCGCTTTGAACGCGCGCAATTTCTCGCCCGATAGCGTCGCGACGCTCGAGAAGGAGAAGCCGCGCGGATTGACGGACACGCCGTTGCGCCACACTTCCCAGTGCAGGTGCGGGCCGGTCGACATGCCGGTCGATCCGACCGCGCCGATCTGCTGCCCGCGCGCGACATGCTGGCCCGGACGGACGAGGATGCGGCTCATATGGCCGTACCCGCTGGCAATCCCGCCGGCATGCGCCAGCTTGACGAAATTGCCGTATCCCGCGCTGCGCCCGGCAAACTGCACCGTGCCGTCGATCGCGGCGTAGATCGGCGATCCCCAGGCGGCACCGATATCGATACCCTTGTGCATGCGCATGAAGCCGAGCAGCGGGTGCAGCCGCATGCCGAAGGTGGACGTGATCCGGCCACTGACCGGCATGCCCATGAAGCCCTGCCGCTGGCTCTGGCCATTCGCCTCATACCATTGCCCGTCGTCCCATTTGACGAGCTGCGTCTTCTTCGCGCGCTGGTCCAGCCCGGCGAACATCAAGTCGCCCAATTGCACTTCGCCGGTCGCGGCGCGCGCTTGGCGCAGGACGAAATCGAACGTGTCGGACGGCGACACCGCGCCGATCGAGATCCGGCTGGCGATCGCCTTGATATAGGCCTCGACTGCCTTGGCCGGTGCCCCGGCGGCGCGGGCCGAACGATACAGGCTCGACCCGGCCAGCCCCTGGATGCGCAGCGGCGTAGTGTCGATCGCGATCGTGTGGCGGGTCATCGCCAGCGTATCCCCCTGGCGGGCCAGCGACAGGTTGAGATCGAACCGGGCGCGGAAGGCGAGGCGATCGAGCGGGCGGGCGACGTTGCGACTGGCCCGGCGACCGAGCGTGAGATCGATCCGCGTGCCCGGCTTGATGTCGTCGACCGGTACGGCACCCGCGACCAGGTCGGCGGCGCGCGTCGCATCGGCAGCGGATACGCCGGCGCGTTGCAGCAGGCGGACGAACGTGTCGCCCGTGCCGAACGTCGCGGTCATGTCCAGCGTCGGGCGTTCCGGCGTTTCGGCGAGCGGCGCGACGAGATCGTTCGCCGCCATGCGCCGGCCGGTCGATCCGCCCCAGGCAAGCGGCGCGATCGATTGCGCGCGCGCCTCGTCCCATTCGCTACCGGCAAGCGCCGGCGCGACGCTGCCGGGAATCGTGCGATCGAAGCCCGGCGACAGCGCGCAGGTCGCGGCGATCAGTGCGGTACAGGTCGCTGCACCCCGCCACCATTCGCGCGAGCCGATCCGCGACCCGAGGTCCGGCGCCCAGTCGGTATTGGCGATATAGGTGCGGATGGTATCGAGCGTGGAGGGCGGCGTGGGAACGACGATCGCGCGACCAAAGGAGAGCGTGGCGGTGCCGCCAGCCTGATCCTGTAGAGGGTCGGTATGCAAGAACACGGCGGAAATGCCCTTCGGGTCGTCCGCCGATCCCCCCGGCGTGGGTCGAATCACTGTGGATGCCAAATCCTAAAGTCAAATTAACCCAGCCCGCGCAGGGCCGGGGACCGGGCGAACCGTTCGGCTGCTGCGGCAAAGCGAACGCCGCTGCGGAACTGTAGCTGAGTCAGGGATTTGCTTGGGCTAATATGCAGCGCCCGCTTGCGCCATGCGCTCGCCGCGCCGATGTTGGGGGCGACATGTCGCGCAATGATGAACGCCCCGTCACTGCGGTGCTGGGCCCGACCAACACCGGCAAGACGCACCTCGCGGTCGAACGCATGTGCGGTCATTCCAGCGGGATGATCGGCTTTCCGCTGCGCCTGCTCGCCCGCGAAGTGTATGACCGCGTGGTCAAGATCAAGGGCGCGAACCAGGTCGCCCTGATCACCGGCGAGGAGAAGATCGTCCCGAAGGACGCACGCTGGTTCCTGTGCACTGCCGAGAGCATGCCGCTGGACAAGGATCTCGCCTTCGTCGCGGTGGACGAGGCGCAACTGGGCGCCGACCGCGAGCGCGGCCACGTCTTCACCGATCGCATCCTGCGCGCGCGGGGCCGCGAAGAGACGATGATCCTCGGGTCGGAAGCGCTTCGCCCGATGCTCAAGACGCTGGTGCCCGGGATCGAGATTCTCAACCGGCCGCGCTTCTCGACGCTCAGCTATGCCGGGGCGAAGAAGCTCAGCCGCTTGCCCAAACGGTCCGCGATCGTCGCGTTCAGCGCCGAGGAAGTCTATGCCGTCGCCGAGATGCTGCGCCGGTTGCGCGGCGGGGCGGCGGTGGTGATGGGCGCGCTGTCGCCGCGGACGCGCAACGCCCAGGTGGCGATGTTCCAGGCCGGCGAAGTCGACTATCTCGTCGCCACCGACGCGATCGGGATGGGGCTGAACATGGACGTCGCGCATGTCGCGTTCGCCAGCCTCGACAAGTTCGACGGCCAGCGCCAGCGCCGCCTGACCGTCGCCGAGATGGCGCAGATCGCCGGGCGCGCCGGGCGCCATCAGCGTGACGGCACGTTCGGTGCGCTGGTCGAGGAAGGACCGGGCGCGTTCACCCCGGAAGAGGTTCTGGCGATCGAGGAACATCGTTTCCCCCGGCTCGACCATCTGTTCTGGCGCGACGGCGAACCCGACTTTTCCAGCGTCGATGCGCTGATCCACAGCCTGGAGGCACGCCCCCGGCTGCGCGAACTCCGTCCGGCCCCCAAGGCGCTCGACCTGCTCGTGCTCAAACGGCTCGCCGAAGAGGATTGGGTGCGCGCCCGGGCGCGGTCGCCGTCGATGGTCAAGCGTTTCTGGGCGGCGTGCGGCGTGCCCGATTTCCGCAAGGTCGGCCTCGATCCGCACGCGCGCTTCTGCGGCAAGCTGTTCGGCTATCTCAGCGAAGGCGCCGGCCATGTCCCGCACACCTGGTTCGCCGAGGAAATCGCGCGGCTCGACAATATCGCCGGTGATGTCGAGACGCTCGCCGGGCGCATCGCCGCGGCACGCAGTTGGGCCTATATCGCCAATCGCGCCGACTGGCTGGCGGATCCGGCGCACTGGGCCGGGCGCGCCGCCGCGGTCGAGGAACGGCTGTCCGATGCGCTTCACCTCAGCCTGACGCAGCGTTTCGTCGACAAGCGCACCACCATGCTGCTGCGCCAGATCGGTGCCAATCCGCGCGACCTGCCGGTGACGATCGGCGAACAGGGCGAGGTGATGGTCGAGGATTACACGATCGGCCATCTGCGCGGCTTCGGCTTCACCGTCGCACCGGACGCTCGCGCGAGCGACAAGCGCCTGTTGCTCGCCGCCGCCGAACGTCGGCTGGGCGGCGAACGCACGCGGCGCGGACAGACGCTGGCCGAGGCCGAGGACGGCGCGCTCGCCTTGCTGGCGGAACCGGGCGACTCCCCGGTGATCGCATGGGACGGCCTTGCCGTAGCGAGCCTGCGCCACGGGCCGTCGCTGGCGCGGCCCGCGATCGTGCTGGATCGCACGCTGGATTGCCTCGACGTGGCGCTGCGCGGCAGGGTGAAGGCACGGATCGGCACCTGGCTGGACACGCAGATGGCGCGCCACGTGCCGGTGCTCCCCGCGCTGGAAGCGGTGACGCGCGATGCCGATGCGGGACCGGCGTTGCGCGCGGTCGCTGCGGCGCTGATCGATCATGCCGGACTGCTGCCGCGGCTCGACCACCGCGTCGCGGTCGACGGTCTCGATCCGGCGGCGCGCAAGCGGTTGCGCCGGATCGGCATCACGATCGGCGCGCTCGATCTGTTCGATCCGCGTCTGCTCAAGCCCGCCGCGGCGCGCTGGCGACGGGCGCTGCTCGCCGCGCGGCACGGGCGACCGATCGGCGACGCGCCTGCCGAAGGCGCGACGGTGCTGCCGCGCACCGCGCCGGGGGCGCATCTCTCGCAAGGCTACCGCGCGATCGCGTTGCAATCCGTCCGCGTCGATCTGGTCGAGCGCATCGCCAAGGCAGCGTTCGAGGCGCGTTCCGGACGCAAGCCGTTCGCGCCCGACCCCGCGCTGGCGATCTCGATCGGCGTGCAGCCCGCGACCTTGGAACGGCTGATGGTCGGGCTGGGTTTCAAGATGGCGCGCGCCGATGACAAGGTCTCGCGCTGGGTGTGGCGTGGGCGCGCACAGCTGGTCGTCGCACCGCCGCCGCGCGACAACGCGTTCGCCGCGCTGGCCGACCTGAACCTGCGCCATGGCTGACCGGTCGGCGGCGATCGCTACGGACGCCGGGCCGTCGATGCGGCTGGACCGGTTCCTGTGGTTCGTCCGGCTGGCCAAGACCAGGAGCGCCGCGCAAACGCTGGCCGCGCACAGCCGCCTGCGGATCGACGGCCGCCCGATCGGCCGCGCGCACGCTCAGGTCAGAATCGGCAACATATTGACCTTGTTGTACAATGATCGCGTCCGGGTGCTTCGCATCGCCGCCTTGCCGCCGCGTCGCGGGCCTGCGCCCGAGGCACAGGCCTGCTACGAGGAATTGGCGCTCGATACCGCCGATCCAGTGCGTGAGAATGTCTCGCAGCAAGCCGCATCCGATTGACGCGGCGAACCCGCGGGCATAGCAGGCACGCGTTCGTCTAACGGGAAGACCAAGCAATGACCTATGTCGTCACCGACGCCTGCATCAAGTGCAAGTATATGGATTGCGTCGAGGTGTGCCCGGTCGACTGCTTCTACGAAGGCGAGAACATGCTGGTGATCAATCCCAGCGAATGCATCGATTGCGGCGTGTGCGAACCGGAATGCCCGGCCGAGGCGATCCTGCCCGATACCGAATCCGGGCTGGAACAGTGGATGGAGTTGAACAACACCTTCTCCGCGCAATGGCCCAACGTCACGCGCAACGCCGGGCAGACGCCAGCCGATGCCGATGAGCATAAGGGCGAAGAGGGCAAGTACGACAAATACTTCTCGCCGGAAGCCGGCGCCGGCGACTGACCCCCTGCAGCCCTGGCGGAACAGGCCTTTCGAAACGCGCTCGCAAACATAGGTAAAGCCGCCGCGCAGTTCGTCGCGCTACGGTACATCCGAGTCTGCGACGAAAGTCTGGTAATTTTATTACGACTCTGCTAAACAAGCGGGGACGGAAGGCGTGTTCGCGCGTTATTCCGATCTGGAGACATACCAAAACCCACATCCCCGTATCGCGTGACCTCCGGTATAGTCGGCGGGTCGCTTCCATTGGGGACCAGTTCACGGAAAGGCTCAACGATGGCTGCCAAGGCGCTGTCTTTCGACGTCGGCGATTATGTCGTTTACCCAAAGCACGGCGTCGGCCGTGTGATCGAACTGCAAAAGTCGGAGATCGCCGGCATGCAGCTCGAACTGTATGTGCTGCGGTTCGAGAAGGAGCGTATGACGCTCCGTGTTCCCACCAACAAGGCGGAAAGCGTCGGCATGCGCAAGCTGTCGAGCGACAAGACGCTGCGTGAGGCGCTGGACACGCTGACCGGCAAGCCACGCGTCAAGCGGACCATGTGGTCGCGGCGCGCTCAGGAATATGAAGCGAAGATCAATTCGGGCGACCTCGTGTCGATCGCCGAAGTGGTCCGCGATCTGTTCCGCGCCGACGACCAGCCCGAGCAGAGCTATTCGGAGCGGCAGATTTTCGAAGCGGCAACCAGCCGCCTCGCTCGCGAACTCGCGGCGATGGAGCAGGTCGACGAGCCGACCGCGCAGGAAAAGATCCTCGACATCCTGCGCAAGGCCGCCGCGATCCATAACAAGGACAAGACCCCGGCCTGATCTGCCGGCGGTTCGACTCCGAAGCCAAGAGGGCGGCCAGCGATGGTCGCCCTTTTGCCGTTGCCGGCCTCCGCTCTTTTTACCCGCCCGACACGCACGGCGCTTGAAGCGGTGCCGCGTCTTCAATAGCGCTGGCGCTCGACCCGGCATCAGGCCGGGCGCGATGGGAGAGCGAGCATGTTCAATCATGTGATGGTCGGCACGGACGATATCGAACGGTCGAAGACATTCTACGATGCGGTACTCGGCGTGTTCGGCGCGGGTGAGCCGATGCGCCACACGAGCGACGGCGGCCAGTCGCGTTTATTCTATCGTCACGACGGCAACACCTTCGCGGTCAGCGAACCGATCAACGGAGAAGCGGCGACCTGCGCCAATGGCGGCACGATCGGCTTCAAATGCGATTCGCCCGAACAGGTG
>Ga0160428_1001595_pt1 | contig 16549 bp, 17 predicted proteins | sample SolpanmetagenomM_FD_108198 | JGI IMG/M metagenome (GOLD analysis project Ga0160428, IMG submission 108198) | Solar panel surface microbial communities from Lawrence Berkeley National Laboratory, California, USA - M | ecosystem: Engineered > Built environment > Solar panel > Unclassified ... | reverse complement strand
GTGGTCACGAAGAGGCCGGTCAGGATGCCGGCGAAGCCGGCAGCGAGGCGGCTGGGAGTGGCCGAACTGGCACTCACGGGATTACTCACTGAACACGTTGTGGAGGCAGTTCCGGGTCGGGACTGCCGGATTGCTCGGGCTGGCTCTTGTCCACCCCGTTCTGTCCGCTGAAACGGTGAAGCTGACGTGAAGGTTCCGGTCCGGATCAGCTCTTCCGGCGCCGGCGTGAAGCGAGAATTGCGGAGAGCGGAACGGGCGCCGGCCCCATCGGATCGACGCCGACATCGTACTGTTTCGGCATCGGCGTGAGCTTGCCGTGGCTGTGGCCGTGCAGGTTGAGGGCGCCCCGGCTCATCCCGTTCCACGTGCGGAACGCGTAGTGGCAGAGCACGACCATCCGTCCCTCGACCGGAAATTCCGCGTAGTGGCGGACGGAGGCCCATCCGGGCGCCGCGAGGGTCTCCGGCCCGTCGTTGTTACCGACGATCAGGTGCTTCTCGCCGTTGAGGACGTCGAGGATCTCGCGGATCCGCGCACCGCCCGGGCCGAGGGCGAAGTCGCCGAGGTGCCAGACGGTGTCGTCCGGCGCCACCGCGGCGTTCCAGGCCGCGATCAGGCCGGCATCGTGGGCGGCGAGGTCCGGATAGGGACGGTGGTCGAAGCGCAGCGCCCGCTGGTCACCGAAATGCGTGTCGCCCGTGAAGTAGATGGTCACCTGCCGGCTCCGCCGAGGCCCGCCGATCCGGCGTACAGGCGCCGAAGCGCTCCGTGCGCGCGCGGGTTCCCGCGCCGCTGTGATCGGCGCACGCGTTGACGGCCCGCGCCGCAGGCGCGAAGCCTCCGGCGCGGGCCGAACGACGGGGATGGATCCATGCTGGGGAATGTGGGCTTCGCGTTCCTGGCCGGGCTCCTGTCGGTGCTCTCGCCCTGCGTGCTTCCGCTGGTGCCGATCGTCCTCGGGACGGCGGCCTCGGAGCATCGGCTCGGCCCCGTGGCGCTGGCAGCCGGCCTCGCCCTCTCGTTCACGGCGATCGGCCTGTTCGTGGCGACGATCGGTTTCGCGATAGGGCTCGACGGCGACGTGTTCCGGCGCGCCGGTGCGGTCCTTCTGATGATCCTCGGTTTCGTTCTGATGCTGCCGCGGCTCCAGGCCCGGGTTGCGACCGCCGCCGGACCGGTGGGCTCCTGGGCCGAGGAGCGCTTCGGCGGCTTCGGTTCGGCCGGTCTGCCGGGCCAGTTCCTCGTGGGCGTGCTGCTGGGAGCGGCGTGGAGCCCCTGCGTGGGCCCGACCCTCGGGGCCGCCTCGCTGATGGCGGCGCGGGGCGAGAACCTCGGGAGCGTGGCGGTCACGATGCTCGCCTTCGGGATCGGGGCAGCCCTGCCGCTGGTGCTGCTCGGCTTCGCCTCCCGCGAGGCCCTGCTCCGCTGGCGCGGACATCTGGCGACGGTGGGCCGGAGCGTGAAGGCCGGCCTCGGCGCGTTGATGGTCGTGCTCGGCGTTCTGGTCCTGACGGGGCTGGACAAGCGCGCGGAGGCTGCCTTCGTCTCGGCCTCGCCGGACTGGCTCAACGCCGTGACGACGCGCTACTGACGATCGGTGCGGGCGACGGTCCGCGGCAGACGGATTGGAGCCCCGCGATGACCGAGATCCCCCGCCTGACCAGCCTCGCCCACGGCGGAGGATGCGGCTGCAAGCTCGACCCGGCGACGCTGCGCCAGCTCCTCGCCGCACAGCCGGTCGCCGGTCCGTTCGAGCGGCTGCTCGTCGGCAACGAGACCTCCGACGACGCCGCGGTCTGGGAGCTCGACGACGGGACCTGCGTGATCGCCACCACGGATTTCTTCACGCCGATGGTGGACGATCCCGTCGATTTCGGCCGGATCGCGGCGACGAACGCCATCTCGGACGTCTACGCCATGGGCGGCCGGCCGCTCCTGGCGCTGGCGATCCTCGGCATGCCGGTCGGCAAGATCGCCCCCGAGATGGTCGCGCAGATTTTGCGGGGCGGCGCGGAGAAGTGCGCCGAAGCGGGGATTCCAGTGGCCGGCGGCCACTCGATCGACGCGCCGGAACCGATCTACGGGCTCGCGGTGATCGGCACCTGCCGCCGGGAGGCGGTGCGGCGCAACGCCGACGCCCTGGCGGGAGACGCCGTGATCCTGACGAAGGCGCTGGGGGTCGGCGTCTACTCGGCGGCGATCAAGCGCGCAGCCCTCGACCCGTCCGGCTACGGCGACTTCATCGCCACCACCACCCTGCTCAACCGGATCGGCCCGGAACTCGCCGGCGAGCCCGCCGTGCACGCCCTGACCGACGTGACCGGCTTCGGCATCCTCGGCCACGGCCTCGAACTCGCCCGTGGCGCCGGGCTGACGCTCGCCCTTGACGCCGACGCGCTGCCGCTGCTGCCCCGGGCGGAGGCACTGGTCCAGGAAGGCTTCGTCACGGGGGCCTCGCACCGCAACTGGGCGGCCTTTGGCGGCGACGTCGATCTGCCCGACGGCTTTTCCGACTGGCGCCGCCACCTCCTCACCGATCCGCAGACCTCCGGCGGCCTGCTCGTCACCTGCGCGGCGGACCGGGCGGACGCGATCCTGCAGCGCATCCGCGCGTCCGGCTACCCGTCGGCCGCCCGGATCGGGCGAATGGAAGCGGGTCCGGCGCGCATCCGCGTGCACGTCTGATCGGGCGAGACAGGTCGAAGCACGTTTCGGGCGCGGTCGCCGGCAGCCTGCCGCCGGGCGCCTCGGTCCGGCCGGCCCTCGCAAGGGTGAAAGGAACGACCGTCTCGAGGGCGACCCTCCCCCGTGGACCGCGCCGTGCGACGCTCCATCGCGTCATCGCGCGGTGCCCCGGGGCGGGGCGACGCCAGAGAACGCGGCGCCGCTGGGTTCCTTCGCCCTGCACGCCAGGACGGCGGCAGAAGCTTGAGGCCGAGGTGTCAGCCCGGGAGGGTGGCGCCACCGAGAGGCAATCTTCAACATTCGCGTCCAGGCTCGACGCCAGCACGATGACCCATACGCCGCCGATATCGCCGTGACCGAAGCCACCGCCCCGCCGAGCCCCGCCCACGGCATCGATGCTTGGCCGTTCGGACCGGCCACTGGCCTCCCCCGTCCCGCCTCGCTCCCCGACGGGCAGCCCTGGCCGCGGATCCGCGTCGTCACCGCGGCCGATGATGGTGCCGACCTCTCCGGGACCGTCGCCTCGGTCCTGCGTCAGGGCTACCCGGAAGCCCGGCACGATGTCCTGGCTCGCCGAACCGGCGGCGCGGCATTCGCGGAGCTGCTCACCGACCCGGGCATCGACCACCTGCTCTGGCTCCGCGCGGGCGACCTCCTCGCCCCGGGGGCGCTGACCGCCCTGGCGCTGGAGGCGGCCCTGACCGGCGCCTCCGCCGTCGCCGGGCTGCGGGTCCTGTTCGACGACGCGGTCCGTGCCCTGGATGCTCCGGCAGCGGCGGAAGCGTCGGTCGGCACGCCGTTCACGGGCGGCGAGATCCTCTGGAGCCGGGCGGCACTCGACGCGGGCACGCGCACCGGTCCCGACGGAATGCCGGATGCGGCGGCTTGGTCGGCGCTCCCCGAGGCTCACCGTGTGCGCATCGGCCGGCCGGTGCTGCTCCAGAGGCTGACCGCGACGCCGAGGCCGCAGCCGGCGGGCCTGTCGATCGTCTCGCTCACCGGCCTCGGCACGCAGGGGGGCGCCGGCGTCGCGCAGCGCCGGCTCGCGGAGGCGCTGGCACTCGCGGGCCATCGCGTCACCGACATCGCCCTGAGCACGCGTCCCGAGGCGGCCGAGTGGACCGACAGCTTCCCCCGGGCCGAGGCGGCGATCGCGTCGGCCGCACCCGACCTCGTTCTCGCCGGAAACCTCCACGGCGCGACCCGAAGCCTCGACGTCGTCGGCCGCCTCGCCCGCCGGGGGCCGGTCGCCCTCGTCCTGCACGACCTGTTCCCGCTCACGGGCCGGTGCTGCCATCCCCGTGACTGCAGCCGCGCGGAGATCGGCTGCGATGCCGCCTGCCCCGGCCCGGACGAATATCCGGAGCTGGCTCCGAGCCGGATCGCCGACATGCAGGTCCGCAAGCGCGCGGCCCTGGCGGGTCCAGAGGGCCCGTGGCTGCTCGCCAATTCCGACTGGACCCTTGCACGCGCCCGGGACCTCGCGCCAACCGGCGCCGCGGCGGAGCGGATCCAGCTGGCCTTCCCGACCGGCGTGTTCCGGCCGGGTGACCGTGCAGCCCTGCGCCGCCGGCTCGGTCTGCCGGACGACGCCGTGCTGATCCTGGTCTCGGCCGTGATCGTCGACGGCCCCGACAAAGGCTTTCCGGACCTGCGGGCCGCGCTCCAGGCCGTGGCGCGGCCGGGCGTCGCCGTGGTGGCGATCGGCCGCCTCGACGATCCGGCCCGGCTCGGCGTCCCGGCGCTGTTCGCGCCGGGTCTGATCGCCGACGAGGAGACTCTGGCCGCCTGGTACGGGGCCTGCGATCTCCACGTCACGGCAAGCCGTCACGAAACCCTGGGCCAGACCCCCATCGAGGCGGGCCTCTGCGGCGTGCCGACCCTGGCCTACCGCACCTCCGGGCTGACCTCCGCGGTGATCGACGGCGTGTCCGGCCGCCTCGTGCCGGTGCGGCCGGGTGCCCTCGCCGAGGCCTTGGTGGATCTGGTCGCGGACGCGGAGGCGCGAGCGCGTCTGGGCGCCTTCGCGCGGATCGCCCTGGAGAGTCGCTACAGCCCGGCCGCCGCCGCCCTGTCGCTGGACGCGATCTTCCGGAGCCACGGGCTGCGGGACGCATCGGCACGGCTCGCCTTCGCGCCGGCGATGCTCGGCCACTTCCCCTTCGCGTCCCGGCGGCAGCGGGGGGCGGTCGGCACGGTCCCGGCGGCTTCGCGGCCGCTGGTGCGCCGGCTGCGGCGCGCCAAGCAGATGGTCCTCGGGCGCCGGATGCCGCTCTTCGTCCGCCGCTGCCTGTACCTCGCGGGGCGATTGCGGCGGAGCGCCCGGTGACGGAAGCGACGCGGCGCGCCGCACCCCGGAGAATCTACATCGACCAGACGCATCTGCGCGGGCACGTGACCGGGATCGAGCGGGTCACCCTGGACCTGTTCGCGCCGGACAGCTTGGGACCACACGAGATCCGGCCGGTCGCCAGTGGGTCGCTGCCCGGCATGATCGCCACCCAGCAGGTGGGTCTACCGCTGCGCACTGTGCTGGACCGGGACGCGCTCTTCCTCTTCCCCGGCTTTCCACCGGGACCGCTCTGCGCCGTCGCGGCGGCGCGATGCCTCCTCTACGTCCACGACACGTTCCTGCTCACCCGGAAGGAGGATCTGAGCCTGCGCAGCCGGCTCTACATGAGCCCGAGCTTCGCCCTGGCTCTGCGCTGGTGCCCGAACCTGTTCGTCAACAGCCGCACCACCGGCGAGGCCGTGCGCGCGGTCTGCGCCAGGAGCGCTCGGGTCGCCCTGCTGCGACCGGCCGTGCGCGATGCGTTCGGCCTCGGCGGCCTGACTGGGCCGGCCTCCTACGAGGCCGGAACGACGCTGCGGCTCCTCGCCATCGGGACGATCGAGCCGCGCAAGAACTACCCGGCGGCCCTCGCCCTGACGGCGGCGCTGAACCGGGCCGGCGTCCCGGCCGAGCTGCACCTCGTGGGCCGGGTCGGCTGGGGCCGGCACGATTTCCTGCAGGATCCACCCACCTTCCTGCACCGGCACGGCTACCTGCCCGATGCCGGGCTGCGCAGCCTCGCCGCCTCGTGCCACCTGCTGCTCTGCACCTCGAAGGCGGAGGGGCTCGGCCTGCCGCTCCTGGAGGTACAGCATGGCGGCCTGCCGGTTGCGGCGCCGGACGATCCCGTATTCCGGGAGGTCCTGGGCGCCTCGGGCCTGCTGATCCGGCCGGAGGATCCGGAGGCCGCCGCCCGGATCCTGGCTGCCTGGATCGCGGCCGGCGGCCTGTCGCGGGCAGCCCGGGCCAGCCGGGGCAACGTCGCGCGCTGGAACGCGGCGGCGGACGCGGACGCGGGGCGCTTCCGCCGGTTTCTCACGGGCGACGGGGCGGCCTACGACGCCGCGGAGTCGGTCGTCCGGCCGCACGCGCCCGTGTGAGACCAGGCACGCGGTCCGAGGCGGAAGCGTGGCTGTTCCTACCTTAGAGCCGAGGCAGTTAAGGACGATTCAGCCGGGGATATCTGTGGGTTTCCTGCTCGCCGAACCTGCATCACGACGAGATTACTTGTTCGGTATGCTGATTGCTGGAGTGTCGGCGAAGACACTGCCTCGATCCAGAACCTGTCCCGGATCGGCACATAGCCGATCGGAAGCGGGACGGATCCGGAGGGCGGCGGTGGGCGGTGTGGTCCGCCCCGACAGGTCAGGGAGCGAGGCGTATGTTCGACTTCTCGACGCGCATGAGCGGTGAGCAGCCCATCCGCATGGTGCTGCCGCAGACGACACCGCGGACGGAGCCGCGCGTGATCCTGCGGCGCCTGTGGCGGGGCGGAGGCTTCATCATCCTCGGCGCGCTGTTCATGGTCGCCGCGGCGGTCGCCCTGCTGGGCCTGCTCCCGCCGCGCTACACATCGAGCATCCAGATCCTCGTGGATCCGAGCGACCTGCGGGTGGTCGAGAACGACGTCAACGCCCGTCAGCCGCAGGCCGACAGCGGCGTCTCGATCGCCGAGAGCCAAGTGCGGGTGATCCAGTCCGACAACGTCCTGCGCCGGGTCATCGCGAAGCTGCACCTCGATCAGGACGACGAGTTCGTGCTGCCGGACGGCGCCAATCCGGTGACGAACTGGGTCAAGGGCGCGCTGGGGATGATGCCCCCGCCGGCGAGCCGGGATCCGATCAACATCGCCCTCGACACGCTCCAGAACCGGCTCAGCGTTCGCCGGGCCGAGCGGACCTTCGTGATCGACGTCGCGGTGCAGTCCCGCGATCCCGAGAAGGCCGCGCGCATCGCCAATTCCATCGGCGACGCCTACTTCGCCGAGGAGGCCGCGGCGCGCACCGACACCGCCCGCCGCGCCTCGGACGCCCTGGCCGGGCGCCTCAACAACCTGAAGCGCGATGTGGAGCAGGCCGAGAGCGCCGTCGTCCGTTATCGCGAGGATCACAAGCTCGTGGCCTCCAGCGGCCGGCTCCTCACCGATCAGCAGCTCGGCGACCTGAACCAGCAGCTCGTCACCGCCTCGATCAAGACCGCGGAGGCGAAGTCCCGCCTCGATCAGGCCCGGCGGATGCGCTCCTCGGATCCCAGCACCGCGCTGCCCGAGATGCTCCAGTCCCTCGAAATGCAGGCGCTGCGGCAGCAATACGCCACGCTGTCCCGCAACACCGCCGAGCTCGCGACCCGCCTCGGTGAGCGCCACCCGGCCATGGCCGAGCAGTATGCCCAGCAGCGTGATCTCCAGCGCCTGATCCAGCGCGAGAAGGAGCGGATCATCGAGACGACCCAGAAGGATTACGATCGCGCCGCCGCCAGCGAGGCGGCGATCCGGTCCAGCCTCGACCGGGTCAAGACCGAGACGACCACCAGCGACCGCGCCTATGTCGGCCTGCGCGAACTGGAGCGGACGCTGGACTCCCGCCGCGGCGTCTACGAGGCCTATCTGAAGCGCGCCCGCGAGGCGAGCGAGCAGGAGCGGCTCAACACCACCAACGTCCGGATCATCTCGGTGGCGACGCCCGCCCGCCAGCGGACCTTCCCGCCCTCACCGAAGATCGTCCTTCCGGTGGCGCTGGTGCTCGGCCTGCTGCTGGGCGGCGCCATCGCCCTCCTCCTCGGCGCCGATCGGGATCGCCGCCGTACCCTGCGCGCCGCGACCCGCCCTGCGGCCAGCTTCCGGGCCGCCGATGCGTGATCTCGGGAACATCCGTTTCAGCCTGGATCCGGGGGAAACGCTCGGTTCCGAGGTGCGCAGCGTCCGGTTGTCCATACCGCACGCCACCGGGTCCGCCCACGCCGATCCCACAGTCGGCATGTTCGGGTTGCGGTTCAACACGGGTGAGGCCGCGGCGGTGGTGGCCGCCGTGGCGGCCCTGCCGAGCGACGGGCCGCGCATGATCGTGACGGCCAATGTCGACCACATCGTCCAGCTCCGCGAGAGCGCCGAGTTCCGTGGCGCCTACGGGCGCGCCGCGGCCCGGACGCTCGACGGGATGCCGCTGGTCTGGCTGGCGCGCCGGGCCTGTCGCCAACCGGTGCATCGGGTGACCGGCCACGATCTCCTGGCGTGCATCCTCGCCGACCCGCCTCCCTTCGCACGGCGGATCTTCTTCGTGGCCTCCCGGCAAGACGCGGCGGACAGGTTGACCGAACGGCTGCAGGCGGGCGGCCTGCCCGGCGGATCCGTGACGAGCGTCGTGCCGCCCTTCGGCTTCGAGTCCGATCCGGCCTACAGCCGCGCCTTGGTCGAGAAGATCCGCGCCCATGGCACGACGCTTCTGGTCATGGCCGTGGGCGCGCCCAAATCCGAGATCTGGATCGATCGGCACCGCGCGCGCCTCGGCGACCCGATCGTGTTCTGCGTCGGCGACGCGCTGAACGTGGCGGCGGGCTGCATGTCACGGGCGCCCGGGATGGTGCAGCAGCTCGGTCTCGAATGGATCTTCCGGTTCCTGCAGGCGCCGCGCCGGCTGTTCCGCCGCTACTTCATCAAGTCCTGGCGGTTCGTCGGCATCGTGATCCAGGATCGGTTCGTACGCCGGAGCGGCTAGCCTCGGTCCGCGAACAGGTCCGGTCGCTGCAATTGCAGGGCGAACAGCAGGACCAGTGACTTCATGTCGGTGAGCGCCCCCCGCTGGCTCATGGCGGCGAGTTCCGGCAGCGGAATCTCGTGAACGGCGACGGCTTCGCCTTCGGAGGCGAGACCGCCGCCCGCGCCGGTCCGGTCGGCCGCACTGTAAGGGGCGAGAAACAAGTCCATCCGCTCGGTGGAGATACCCGGCATCGACCAGGCGCTGGCGACGAAGTCGAGCCGGCTGAGTCGCAGCCCGGTCTCCTCCATGACCTCGCGTCGCGCCTCGTCCTCGGGCGCGCCCTCGTCCAGGAGCCCGGCCGGAACCTCAACATGGCTCGGCGGACCGCCGGAATAGAGCACGGCCGCGCGGAATTGCGAGACGAGCGCGGCGACCCGCCGGTCCGGATCGTAGGGCAGCACCGCGACGGCGCGACCGTGATCCTCGATTTCCCGCGTCATGCGGGTTCCGTCATCCTGCATCACCTCGGCCACGAGGTAGCGCGCCCATCCTTCGTGCACGAGGCGCACGCCTCCGATCCGTGGTGCCATGCCGTTCCGACCTCATCCTTGCGAGGCTGACGGATCGTTCAGGAATGCGGCGGCTTCGCGGAGGCCGTGATCCGGAAGCACAGGCGATCCCCCCGCCGCTCCGCCGCCTCGAGCCGTGCTCCCTCCTCGCGGACGAGGTTCGGAATGTCGATCATGGCCAGCGGATCCGTGCAGGTGACCATGAGGGTCTGCCCGGCGGGCAGGCCGCGCAGCGCCTTGCGGGTGCGCAGCACCGGCAGGGGGCACTTCAATCCGCTCAGGTCGAGGTCGATGCAGTCCGGATCGTCGCGCACCTCGGCGTCTCCCGGGCCGGTTCGGGGGTCCGTGTCGCCCGCTTCACCGGCTTGATGGCGGACGGCCCGGCAGCGTCGAAGCTCACCACTCCGAATAGCCGTAAGCCGGACCGTTCTACCGATCCGGAGCCGACCAGACGTAGCGCGGCCCGTTGTAGCCATACTCGAAGCCGGGCCTTTCGATCGCTGCATAGGCGTATCCGTATCCGAAAGGCATCGGGTACTGATACTCGCCGTAGTAGCTCCAGCGCGGCCGTGCCTGGGTGACCGACCCGTGAAACTGTCCCTGGACCGAGGGGCCGGAGCGGGCCGGATCGGCGGCCATGCTGGCGCCGGCGGTGAGGGCAAGGGACGAGAGGCCGGTTACGACGAGGATGGCGATGCGGGTCATGTAACGATCTCCCCACGGCTGCACACACGATTCGGAACGTTCCAATAGCATGCGGCGGAGGCGATTCTCTCGATTCGCCGGGGTTTGGTGTCAGGCTTGGATCAGAACACGCATTCCGTGAAGGCCGGGCGGACGCAGGCATTCCACCGCCGCTCGTAGTCGGCGAGCAGATCATCCGCCCGGGTCCGACCGGCCGCCACGATCGCCTCGAGCGGCTGCAGATAGACCGTCTCGTCCCGTCCCTCCGCGTCGCGGCGGCCGCGCGCCCGCAGGCCCGATCGGGCGATGGCAAGGGCCTCGGCTGCCACGGCGCCGAGCGTCGTGTTGGCCACCGGGGTCGCGAGGCCGAGGCGCGGCGCGGTCGCCCGCGCGGCTTCACGATTGGCCGGGCTCCAGCCCTTCACGAGGTCGAGGGCGGCATCGAGGGCCGATTCGTCGTAGAGCAGCCCGGCCCAGAAGGCCGCCTGCGCGGCGATCATCCCGGGATCGCCGACATCGGCGCCCCGCATCTCCAGGAAGCGCTTCAACCGCACCTCGGGGAAGGCGGTGGAGGCGTGGTTCGCCCAATCCGCGACGGTCGCATACTCGCCGGGGAGCTGCGGCAGCTTGCCGGCCATCAGGTCGCGGAACGAGGCGCCGGACACGTCGTGATAGATGTCGCCGCGCTTCACGAAGTACATCGGCATGTCGAGCAGCCAGTCGACGTAGGCCTCGTAGCCGAACCCCGCGTCGAAGGCGAAGGGCAGCATCCCGGTGCGATCAGCGTCGGTGTCGCGCCAGATCTCCGAACGGCGGGAGAGGAATCCGTTCGGCCGGCCATCCGTGAACGGGGAATTGGCGAACAGCGCGGTGGCGACGGGCTGAAGTGCGAGCGACGCCCGCATCTTCCGGACCATGTCGGCCTCGGAGGCGAAATCGAGATTCACCTGCACGGTGGCGGTCCGCAGCATCATGTCGAGGCCCAGCGACCCGACCTTCGGCATATAGCCCGCCATGATCCGGTAGCGGCTCTTGGGCATCACCGGAGTCTCGTCCCGGCGCCACCGGGGGCTCATGCCGAGAGTCAGGAAGCCGATGCCGAGCGGATCGGCCGCCCGCTTCGTCGCCGCCAAGTGGGTGGCGAGTTCGGCCGCCGTGGCGTGAACGTCCGGGAGCGCGGCGCCGGAGAGCTCGAACTGACCGCCCGGCTCGATCGAGATCGCCCCGCCCTCGTCCGCCGACAGGCCGATGATGTTGCCGAGATCGAGGATCGGCTCCCAGCCCGTCTCGCGGGCAAGTCCTTCGAGCAGGGCGCGGATGCCACGCTCGCCGTCATACGGCACGGGCGAGCGGTCGTCCCGGTAGAAGGGAATCTTCTCGTGCTCAGTGCCGATCGCGAAGCGTTCGCGCGGCTTCTCGCCTGCCGCGAACCACGCGATCAGTTCGGCGCGCGCGGTGAGCGGCGTGGAGTCGTTGCTGTCGCGCGCCATGCGCTGCCTGCCCGTGCGTCTGACCTAGAACCTGGAGTGAGAGCGCGCCGGATTGCTCCGGCGGATCCGTCCAGCCCCTCCCCGTCCTGCGAGCGGAGCCCGGACGGACACCCGCCCCCGACCCCGATCGGCGCGCGGCGCAGACGGCGTCCGTGCAGGGACATAATCGAGGCGCCCGGAACCCACAACGCGGCGCCGGCGGCCGGTACGCCGCATCACGTTCGATACCGGGCGACAATCGCCCGCGCCGGTACCTTCATGTGCGCGGGCACACATCAATCCGGGCGGCTCCATCAACGGCCGTCGCCCAGCACCGCCTGAACCAGAGCCAGCACCGCGACCGCCGCTGTGTCGGCCCGGAGGATCCGAGGCCCCAGGGAGATCGCCAGGGTGTTGGGCCGCGCCCGGATCAGCGCCCGCTCCTCCTCGGAGAAGCCGCCCTCCGGGCCGACCAGAACGGCGAGCGGCGGCGGCGCGCTCGGATCGGCCGCCTCACGCAGCGCCCGCACCGGATCGCGCACCGGCGCGTCCTCGTCGCAGAAGACGAGGACGCGCTCCGCGGTCAGACTCCCGAGGGCCCGGGGCAACCGCTCGGGTTCGGGACAATCCGGTATCGCCAGGATGCCGCATTGCTCGGCGGCCTCCACCGCGTTGGCGCGCAGGCGCTCCATGTTGACCCGCTCGCCTTGCGTGAACCGGGTGATCACCGGGCGGATCGTACCCGCGCCCATCTCCACCGCCTTCTGAGCGAGGTAATCCAGGCGTGCGCTCTTCAGGGGGGCGAACAGGTAGTGCAGGTCGGGACGCGGGGTCTGCACCCGCATGCGTTCGGCAACCTGGAGGTCCGCGCTCTTTCGTCCGGTCTGGACGAGCCGGGCGCGCCACTCGCCGTCGCGGCCGTTGAACACCAGCACCGGATCGTCCGGCCCCTTCCGCAGAACGTTGAGGAGATAATTGGCCTGGGCACGGTCGAGCGGCAGGTTCACCCCGGCGGCGAGGTCGGCCGCGACGAACAGGCGTGGTGCGGTGAAGTCGTAGGCCGGCATGCCGGCGTGGTCGCGCGGGCGGGGCATCCTGTCAACGCGCCGCCGGCCGCGGGAAGTGTTGCCAAAAGATTACGATCCCGGGTTTTCCGCCGCGCAGGCATCACCGCTGCGCAGGCTCGGCCGGCTGCCGGCTTGCCGCTCGATTGACGCCACAATCCTGTGGCGAACCCAGCAGAACGGAATTGAGCCGGCCGCATGCGGATTCGGCAGGGGTGTCGAGGGAGTCGTGGAATGGCAAAGGTGAGCCTGGGTCTGGGGGCTGCGGTGCTGGTCGGCACCGTCCTGTTCGGGTCGGCGGCCTTCGCGCAGGGTGCAGCGCCGGAATGCGGCGCCATCCAGAAGACGCTGGCCGAGCGCAAGGCGCTGGTCGGCCGCGCCAATTCGGCCTCGCAGTCGAAGAAGAAGATGACGCCGCAGGAAGCCTGCGCCTTGTTCGGGAAGCTCCAGAGCAACGGGACCGAGGGCATCAAGTGGATCGCCGCCAACAAGGAATGGTGCTCGATCCCCGATTCGTTCGCGGAGGGCTTCAAGGCCGATCATCTGAAGGTCAGCGGCATCCGCACCAAGATCTGCAGCGTGGCGGCCCAGGCAACCAAGATGGAGGCGCAGGCCCGCGCCCAGGCGCAGAACGGCGGCGGCGGCGGTGGCCTGCTCGGCGGCCCGGGCTTGACGGGCAGCTTCAAGCTGCCGCAGGGCGCATTGTAAGCGCGTCCGGAAGGATCACGGATGCGGTGTGGCTCCCCTCTCCGCAGGGGAGCGGAATCCACGCGTGGGACGACCGGAACTCCGACCGATGGGCGGCACGGTGATCGATAACGGGCGACCCGCGGACGCGGTCACCGGGCACTGGGTCGACCGCCTCGCCCCGCGGAGCTGGCGCCCCTACCTGCGGCTCGCGCGCATCGACCGGCCGATCGGATGGTGGCTGCTGCTCCTGCCCTGCTGGTGGTCGGCGGCGCTCGCGGCGATCAAGGCTGACCAGCCCTTCCCCGACCCCTGGCACTGCCTCCTGTTCCTCATCGGGGCCGTCGCGATGCGGGGGGCGGGCTCCACCTACAACGACATCGCCGACCGTGACCTGGACGCGCAGGTCGAGCGCACACGGCTGCGGCCCCTGCCCTCCGGTCAGGTGCGACCGCGCCACGCGGCCCTCTTCCTGGTGGTTCAGGCCCTGATCGGGCTCACGGTGCTCCTGCAGTTCAATGGGGACGCGATCCTGATCGGGCTGTGCTCTCTGCTGCCGGTGGCGATCTACCCGTTCATGAAGCGCGTCATGCCGCTGCCGCAGGCCGTTCTCGGGCTGGCCTTCGCCTGGGGTGCGCTGATGGGCTGGGCGGCGGTGTTCGCCCGCCTCGACCCGCCGGCGCTGCTGCTCTACGCGGGCGCGCTCTGCTGGGTGATCGGGTACGACACGATCTACGCGGTACAGGACATCGAGGACGACGAGATCGCCGGCATCCGGTCCTCAGCCCGCCTGTTCGGCCGGAGCGTGCGGCCTGCCGTCGGCATCTGCTACGCCCTGGCGACGATCCTGATCGCGCTGGCGGCACGAGGCGCTGGGGCGGGGTTCGTGGGCTATCTCGGCGTTGCGGCCTTCGCGGCGCATCTCGCTTGGCAGACCCTGTCGCTGCGGGATCGCGACGGGCGCGGGGCGCTGGCCCTGTTCCGCTCGAATCGTGATGCCGGATTGATCCTGTTCGTCGGCCTGGCCGTGGACGCGGTGCTGCGTGGCCTGTCCTGAGATGCGATTGGGTTTCAGCTGCGCGCGATGATCTCGTTCTCGCCGCGGTGGATCTGCGGACGTGCCGGGAGACGGCCGGTCTTGCGGCGGGTGAGGAAGCGCGGACGCCGACGTCCGAGCCCGGCGTGACGCCGCCGCATGCGCACCTGCCCGAGGACGAGACGACCGATCTGCTGCGACACCGGGACGAGGACGCCGTCCTCCCGAACGATCATCCGCACCAGACCGGCGCGGGCCGCGATGTCGCGCCACACGGCCACCACGTCATCCTCGGGGAAGCTGCCGAGGCGGTGCACTTCATCGCCCTCGGCATCGACGAGGATCAGGCTGAACCGGTCGGCCCCGGTGATCTCCGCATCCTCGGCCGCGTAGGCGAGCGCGATGCCGGCGGCCCGTCCTGCACCGGACATCCGGCCGATCACCGGCAGCGGAGAGGCGGTGAAGCAGAACGCGGCGTCGGCCCCATGCATCGGTCGTCCTGCGTGATCGTCGTCCGTGACCGGGTAAGTGTTCATCTGTCCGAGTCCCTGGAGCAAGTGGCAGCCCTTGTCGGGCCGTCCGTTATGCCAAGCAAAATCGCACCCGAACTCCTCCGCACCGCTTAAGAGCCGTCGTTAAGCGAATCTGGACAGCGCTGTCATTTGCGGAATGCTCAATGCTTCCTTGAATGCTCAACACTTCCTTGCGCAGACCGATCATTATCGATCGATCAACCAGGGCTCCTTGTGGCGCTGCGGGCGGCACCGTACAACGGGATGCCCGCGCGCGTTCCTCAAGCGCCCGGTTTCCCCAGCCCGAGGCGGTCCGGACGTCCGAGCGACCGGACGGTCGGCGCAACCAAGCCCTCACGGGCCTGACGGATCTCATGCGGAGCGCGATGCCAGAGCCTCTCACCGACGAAGCCGTGTCTGCCCTGATGCCGGAGCTGCGCGCCGTGATGCGCGAGGCGGCCGACATCGCGCGCCCGTTCTTCAGGCTCGGCGGACAGACCTCGGCGCGCATTTGGTCGAAGGCCGGCGGCTCGCCGGTGACCGAAGCGGACGTCGCGGTCGACGCCTTCCTCAAGGTCCGGCTGAGCGCCCTCGTGCCGAAGGCCGCGTGGTTGTCGGAGGAAACCGCCGATGATCCCGCGCGGATCGGCCACGATCTGGTCTGGATCGTCGACCCGATCGACGGCACTCGGGCTTTCCTGTCGGGCCACCCGGATTGGTCGATCGCGGTGGCGCTGCTGGCCGCCGGTCAGCCGCTGATCGGTTTCGTCCACGCACCCGTGGGCGACGCGGATTATGAGGCCGTCCGCGGTCGCGGAGCGACCCGGAACGGCAAGGCGATCCGGGTCGATGCGCGGGAGAAATTGGCCGGCGCCCGCATCACGGGGCCGAAGCCGATGCTCGACCGATTGGCCGAGGGCGTCGGGTCGGCCTCCGATTTCGAGGTGATCAAGCGGATACCATCCCTCGCCCTCCGGCTCGCCCGGGTCGCGGACGGCAGCGTCGATGTCGGGATGGTCTCCGGTCATGCCCGTGACTGGGATCTCGCCGCCGCGGACCTCGTCTTGCGCGAGGCCGGCGGCGTCGTATGCGGCTTCGACGGCGAGGCAACCCGCTACAATCGTGCCGACCCCGTACACGGCGAGCTGCTCGCCGCACCCTTGGCCCTGCGCGATCCCGTGCTCAAGGCCTGGGATCGCTGAGGACCGCTGTTCCGCTGATGAGCGGCGGCTCTCAGGCCGCCGTCGCGTCGTGGAGCTTCATCGCGGTGGGCGCGAGCCCGAGCCGCTCGGCGAGATGCCAGTGAAGCTCCCGCGGGGAGTGATAATTGTAGGACCGGTCGATCAGGTGACTGATGTCGGCCCGGGTCTGATCCCCGGTATTGGCCCGTGCCAGCTTGCCGACCCGGAAGGTCGGCGCATCGGTGACGGGCGAGCGGACGCCATGGCGCCGCGTGTATTCGAACAACATACGTAAGGTCTTTTCTTTTCTGAGCCGGACGTTGGCGCCGTCCGGTGTCGTTTCTGGAAATTGCCTCCGACGCTGTCACCGTGGACGATGTCGCCCGCCGGGAAGCGTCGGAAGGGGGAACCGCGTCACGCGGCCGGTTCAAAGTCCTTGTCGGCCTTCCCGTTGCGGGGGCGCCCGGTGCACGGTGGCACGGCGGGCGTTCAGCCAGGACCCTCAGCCTCGCAGGTCGATCAAGCCGCCTGTAGGTTGCCGGCGGCGTCCTTGCCGCTGCGCTTGTCGGTGAGGATCTCGTAAGTGACGCGCTGACCTTCGATCAGGTTGCGCATCCCGGCGCTCTCGACGGCCG
>Ga0160428_1001594_pt1 | contig 16551 bp, 16 predicted proteins | sample SolpanmetagenomM_FD_108198 | JGI IMG/M metagenome (GOLD analysis project Ga0160428, IMG submission 108198) | Solar panel surface microbial communities from Lawrence Berkeley National Laboratory, California, USA - M | ecosystem: Engineered > Built environment > Solar panel > Unclassified ... | reverse complement strand
TTCCGATACGGTAATCCTCCGGCGCCGGGACGATGCACACCCGGTCGGTATCCCGCGCGTACAGGCCGGTGATATCCACGCTGTCCGGATCGGGGATCAGCCCGGCCTCGATCGCCGCCGCTTCCAATCCGGTCGCGGGCGTAGCGGTGGCTTGCGGCGTGTTCGTGCCTTGCGAGCACCCGGCAAGCAGCAGCACCGCCGCCAGCATTCCCCTGATCATACGATCATTCGACCGGGCCCAGTGCACCGCCTTCGATCCGGCGGAAGAAGCAGGATCGCGCGCCGGTGTGGCAGGCCGGTCCGGCTGGGTCGGCGATGATCCACACCGCATCCTGATCGCAATCGATCCGGATATCGGAAACGGACAGGACGTTTCCGGAACTCTCGCCCTTCTTCCACAGCCTGTTCCGGCTACGCGACCAGAAATGCGCCTCGCTCGTGGCGATGGTCGCGGCCAGTGCTTCCGCGTTCATATGGGCGATCATCAGCACTTCGCCGCTCGTCCGATCGGTCACCACGGCGGTGATCAGCCCGGCCGCGTCATATCTTGGGTCGAGCGTCAGGCCGGTATCGCGTGGAATGGACATTTCCGTCGCTTAGCGTGGCCGGCTCATGAGGGAAAGCAATCAGCCCTTGCGAATCGCCCTGGCCAGTTCATCCTTGTTCATCTTCGAACGGCCTGCGATCCCGATCTCGCGCGCTTCCTTCATCAGATCGGCTTTGGTTCGATCCTCCAGTTCGGATCCGCGGTGATCGATCGTACCCGCCGCCTTGGCATTGGCGATTCGCGCCGCCTTGGATTTCGATGCGCCGTCGCGCCGCAAATCCTCGTAGAGTTTGTCGTCCTTGATCGCGGGGCCATGATCCTTCGCCATGTCGATCTCCTCGTTTGAGCGCTGGAAAACGGCCTGTGCGACGGATTGCTCCCCGAATTCTTACAAAAGCGCGACAAAGCCGGATCGCGCCCCTATAGGACAGGAGAAGCAACACCCCGAAGGGCGCCATGCTGACGACCAATCCATTCGAACCCCACGAAAATGGGGATAAACTGCGCGAAGAGTGCGGTGTGTTCGGCGTATCCGGTAGCGAGGGCGCGGCTGCGCTCGTCGCGCTCGGCTTGCATGCCCTGCAGCACCGTGGCCAGGAAGCGGCCGGGATCACCAGCTTCGACGGGCATGAATTCCATACGCACCGCGCCATGGGGCACGTTGCGGGAAATTTCGATCGCGACGACATCATCAACGCTTTGCGCGGCAACGTCGCATGCGGGCACGTGCGCTATTCCACGACGGGCGAGACGGCGCTACGCAACGTGCAGCCGCTCTATGCCGATCTGGCGAGCGGCGGCTTTGCCATCGCGCATAACGGCAATATCTCGAACGCGATGCGGCTGCGGCGGGATCTGGTTCGTCGCGGATCGATCTTCCAGTCGACCAGCGATACCGAGACGATCATCCACCTCGTCGCGACGAGCAATTACCGCACCGTCGTCGACAAGTTCATCGATGCGCTCAAGCAAGTCGAGGGCGCCTATTCGCTGATCGTGATGACTCCCGAGGGCATGATCGCCTGCCGCGATCCGCTCGGTATCCGGCCGCTCGTGATGGGCAAGCTCGGCGACGCGGTGATCTTCGCCTCCGAAACCGTCGCGCTCGACGTATGTGGCGCCGAATTCGTCCGCTCGATCGATCCGGGCGAACTGGTCATCGTCAAGGGCGACCAGATCCTGTCGCATCGCCCGTTCGGGCAGGTCGCTCCGCGGCCGTGCATCTTCGAATACGTCTATTTCTCGCGCCCGGATTCGATCTCCGAGGATCGCAGCGTGTATACCGTGCGCAAGGCGATCGGCGCGCAACTGGCGATCGAGAGTCCGGTCGATGCCGATCTCGTCATCCCGGTGCCGGATTCGGGTACGCCCGCCGCGCTCGGTTATGCGCAGGAATCGGGCATACCGTTCGAACTCGGCATCATCCGGTCGCATTATGTCGGACGGACGTTCATCCAGCCGTCGAACGAGGTCCGCCATCTCGGCGTCAAGCTCAAGCACAACGCGAATCGCGCATTGGTCGCGGGCAAGCGTATCGTGCTGATCGACGATTCGATCGTGCGCGGCACCACCAGCCTGAAGATCGTGCAGATGATGCGCGATGCCGGCGCCGCCGAAGTGCATATGCGGATCGCATCGCCCCCGACGCGGCATTCGTGCTTCTATGGCGTGGATACGCCCGAACGCGGCAAGCTGCTCGCGGCGAACATGAATATCGACGAGATGAATACCTATATCCAGGCCGACAGCCTGGCGTTCGTTTCGATCGATGGCCTGTACAAGGCGTTGGGCGATCCGCAGCGCAACGCCATCCGTCCGAGCCATTGCGACGCCTGCTTTACCGGCGATTATCCGACCACGCTGACCGATCAGGACGATGTCGTGCAGATCGACCAGTTCGCGTTGCTCGCCGAGCGCATGGTCTGATCGCGTCGCGGGCCGCTATGCGGTCGTGCGGGGCGGTTCGGTACATTCTGTGTCCTTCCCTTTCCGACGGCTGGCGATAGAAGGACTTTCCTTCGATACGCCAACCGCCGGACGGACACGACCTTGACCAGCAAACCCCTCGAAAACCAGATCGCACTCGTCACCGGGGCGAGCCGCGGCATCGGCGCCGCGACCGCAAAGGCGCTTGCCGCCGCAGGTGCGCATGTCGTGCTCACCGCACGCACCGCGAAGGATCTGGAAGCGGTCGAGACGGCGATCTTCGAGGCGGGCGGCAGTGCGACGATTGCGCCGCTCGATCTTGCCGCCACGGACAGTATCGGGCGATTGGCGGTGGCGATCGGCGAACGCTGGCCGGCATTGGACATTCTCGTGCTCAACGCCGGCATGCTCGGCAGCTTGACGCCGGTGCCGAGCATTGACGCCAAGGAACTGGCGCAGGTTCTGACGCTCAACGTCAGCGCGCAGGCGGCGATGATCACGGCATTCGACCCGATGCTGCACGCCTCGAAGCGTGCCAGGATCGTCGGCGTCACGTCCAGCGTCGGGCGCAAGGCGCGCGCCTATTGGGGCCTCTACGGCGCGTCCAAGGCGGCGTTCGAGATACTGCTCACGTCCTATGGCGAGGAAATGGAGCGGATCAGCACGATCCGGACCGCGATCGTCGATCCGGGCGCGACGCGGACCAAGATGCGCGAGCGCGCCTATCCGGGCGAGGATCCGGCATCGGTGAAGCCGCCGGAAGTGGTAGGCGACCGGATCGCCGCGTTGGTCGCCGAGGATTTCGAGACCGGGCACTTTGAACGGGTCGGATAGCCCGTCGCGACGCACATGAGCGCTGGGGGCTGAGGGAAGGGAGATATCCGCAGGCTCGATGCCCGTGGAAAGCCCCCCTCCACCATTCGCTGAATGCTCGTGGTCCCCTCCCCGTTCCGGGGAGAGCACATTACTTCGCGGCTGCGTCGATCAGTTTCTGCTGGAACGCTGCGCGCGCTGCCGACAGATCGGGGCCGGTCGCCCTGGGCCATGCGCTGGACATCGCGATGACGATGCGACGGGCCGGGTCGATCAGGATGCTCTGCCCGAAAATCCCCTGAGCGCCGTATCTTCCGTCGGGATACGTCCACCATTGATAGCCATAGCCGAAGCCCGGACGACCAGTCTGCGCCTTGGCCGAAGTCGCCGCCGCGAACCAGCCCGGTGCGACGATCCCCTTGCCGCCGCTCATCGCCAGCGTGCCCATGCGCGCATAGTCACGCAGCGACACCGAGAGACAGCAACCGCCGACATCCTGCCCCGACGGATCGACCATCCAGAAGGCGTCGCGTTCCATGCCGTACGGCTTCCACACCTTCTCGCTCAGGTACGACGCCAGCGTCTTGCCGGTCGCCTTGGTCACCAGCACGCCGATCAGATTGGTTTCGCCGGTCTTGTAGACCCACGACGTCCCGGGCGCAGACGCGCGCGGCAGGGTGCGCATATAGGCGACCGTCGGGTCCACCCCGGCCGGCACTTTCTGCGAATACATTGCGGCGACGTCCGACTTCGGGTCGGTATAATCCTCGTTCCACTTCACGCCCGAGGTCATCGTCAGCAATTGCGCGATGCTGACGCCGTCATATCCGCTGCCCGCCAGCTCGGGGATATATTTGGTCACCGGCTCCTCGACGGACTTGATATAGCCATCGCGGATCGCCGCGCCGACTAATGTCGAGGTGAACGACTTGGCGACGGAGAAGCTCGTATATCGCCCCTGTGCCGAATAGCCGCGAGCATACCGTTCCAACCGGACCTTGCCGTCCTGCACGACGATCAGGCCCGCCGTATTGTTCTGGGCCATGAACGTGTCGACGCTGGCGGAGTCGATCGGCAACGGGGTGCCGGTGGGAAGCGGATGGACCCGCGTACCCCGCGTCACGACGTCGCCGGGAAATACGGTCTCCATCTTCGGGAACGTCGCATCGCGTTTGGCCTGATCCCAGAACAGGATCGCTGCGCCGACCTGCTGCAGCCGATCCGCCTCGGCCTGCGACGAGGCGATCGGTCGTGGCGAGACTTTCGCCACCGGTGGCGTCGAGGCCGTGCACCCAGCAAGCGCGACAGCCAAAGCGGCCCCGCACAAACGTTCGATTTTCATTCGATCCTCCCGTTTTTATTATTTATCGTTTTCTCAAAGTCACTTGCGCGACATCTATGCCGCCACCTCTGAAGCCGCCTTCGCAGTACATCAGATAATATCGCCAAAGATCGATGAAATGCTGGTCGAACTCCGGCGGCATCTGCCCGGCGTCGATCGCCGCGTCGAATGCTTCGCGCCAGTGCTTCAGCGTCTCGGCATAATCGAGGCCGAACGCGACCTTGTCGTGCCATTCTAGATCATACGTCTCCGCCAGAGCACGAAAACGGCTTTCCGACAGAAGCATCCCGCCGGGGAAGACGAAGCGCTGGATGAAGTCCACGTTGCGCGAATAGGAGTCGAAGATCGCGTCGTCGATCAGAATATACTGGATCGCCGCATGCCCGCCGGGCTTGAGCGCGGCGGCAATAGCGGAAAGATAGGCCGGCCAATATTCCTGCCCGACCGCCTCGACCATCTCGATACTGACGACGGCATCGAACGTCCCGGCGACCTCGCGGTAATCGGTCAACGCCACCACCACGTCCTGCGTAAGGCCAGCCTCGGCCATCCGAAGATCGACTGCGGCCTTCTGTTCGGCGGAAAGCGTGATGCCGTGGACCTTGCGCCCCGCCCGCGCCGCGACCTCCGCGAACGAACCCCATCCGCACCCGATCTCGAGGATCGTGTCGCCCGGTCCAGTGCCCGTGCGCGCCAGCATGGCCTGCAGCTTCGTCGCCTGTGCCGCCTCGAGCGTCTGGGCTTCGGACACGAACATCGCGCTCGAATAGGTCATGCCCGGATCGAGCCACAGGCCGTAGAAGTCGTTGCCGAGATCATAATGAAACTCGATGTTCCGTCGCGAACCCTTCTTGCTGTTGCGACGGAACCGGTGCGCCATGCGGCCAAGGAAGCGGACCACGCCGCCGGACCGCGCGGTCTCGCCCAACTGCACCGCGTTGCGCATGAACAGGTCGAACAGCGGCACCGGGTCCGGGCTCGACCAATCGCCGGCCGCCCAGGCGACGTACCAGCCCGCCGACCCGCCGCTGATCAGGCGGACGATCGCGCGCCAGCTCGGCATGTTGACGATCGCCACCGGACCCGGCTTGCGATTTCCCAGCGTGCGCTGTGTACCGTCGGGAAGCCGAGCTTCGATCGCGCCTACCGCAAGGCCGGCATCGATCCGATCCAGGATGCGGTGGAACAGGCCGTGGAAGCGGTTGAGTACCCAGTCGATCCGCACGTCCGCCCGGCGACGTTGCCCGCCGTGACGCTTCGGCATGCCGAAGCGACGCCCTCTGTTCGGAGTGACCGCATTCATGGCTGCAACTCATGCACCGTAGGGCGTGCGACGAAAAGGGCCTATCACCGCGTTTTTCGCGCCGCCGCCAAGGCTCTTTCCCGCCCCTCGCGATGACCGATGATTTTCGGGGGATAGGCTTTGGGGCGAGATCCGGATTCGTCTGGGTCGTGAATCGTGGCATCGCTCAAACCGGACAGTTCCGGAACCCATTCCCGGATATAGCCGGCCGCGTCGAACTTCACCGATTGCGTCAGCGGCGCCATGATCCGCACGAACATGTTGGAGTCGATACCGGTTCCTGAAATCCACTGCCAATTGACTGTATTAGAAGCATAATCCGCGTCGACAAGGCAGTCCCAATACCATGCCTCGCCCTTCCGCCAGTCGATCAGGAGATGCTTGATCAGGAAGGATGCGGCGATCATGCGAACGCGATTGTGCATCCAGCCGGTCGCCCACAATTGCCGCATGCCGGCATCGACGATCGGATAGCCGGTCCGGCCCTGCTGCCATGCTTTCAAGTCCGCCGAAGCGTCCGGTCCGGTGCGCCATTCCAGCGCATCCAGCGTCGCTCGCCCGCTTTCGCGACCGTAATCCGGATATTGCAGGATGATGTTCTGGGCATAATCGCGCCAAGCAATCTCCTTGAGATAGATCGTCGCCTCGCTCTTGGTCTGGATGACGCGGTGCCATACCGTGGCGGGGGATATCTCGCCGAAGTGAAGATGTGGCGACAGACGCGAGGTCAGTTCGTCGGAGGGAAGGTTGCGCCCGACATCGTAGCCGGAGGCGTGCGGCAGGAAGTCGTCCAGTCGATCCAGTGCTCCGGCCTCGCCCGGCGACCATTCCTTGCCGAAAGCGGCCGCCCAATCGGGTTCGGTCGGGAGAAGACGCCAGTCCGCCAGCGCGTCGCTGGCGGGCCATTCGGCCGGCACGGGAATGGCATCCGGCGCCGGCAGCGGATGCGGCGGCGGCATATGCTCGTTCAGCGCCCGCCAGAACGGGGTGTAGATCTTGTACGGCGCGCCGGATCCAGTCGTGATCGTGCCCGGCGGGGCGAGGTAATTGCCGTCATGACAGATCAGGTCGAGCGACTTGGCAACGGCCGTCTCGGCATTCCGCCACCATGGTTCGTAATGGCGCAGGCAATGTACACGCTTGGCGCCTGTCTCTTCGGCCAGCTGCTCGAGCACGGCATCTGCCCTGCCCTGTCGCAGGATTAGCCGGGAACCGAGCGCGCGAAAAGCCTCGTCCAACGCCGCCAGACTGTGATGCAGCCACCAGCGCGAGGCTCCCCCCATCCGGCGATGCTTCGGGGTCTCGTCGTCGAGGATGAAGACCGGGATCACCGGCCCGTCCTGGATCGCGGCAATCAGGGCGGCCTGATCGGCAATGCGTAGGTCGCGGCGGAGCCAGAGAAGCGTCGGTTCGGTCTTCAACTCTGCTCTCCGTTGAAATCACGCGTTGAGGGATGGCGACATCCCAAACGAACGGAACGGAGATTGATCCGCATTCATCGTGCGATCCGATCCGAGAGTGAAACCAAGCTTACGTAGTTTCCGTTCACTGGCAGTCATTTGGCGGAACATACTTAACCACTTTGGTAGCAATCATCGTTCGTCCGGGTGCGACTGGCCGCTCGGGCACCCCAACAAAAAAAGGCCGCCGCCCTGCCCGGGCGACGGCCTTTCTCACCAATCCCGAAGGATCAGGCGACGTAGGAAACGCGGACGTTCGAACGGCGACGCATCGCGAAACCGATCAAGCCGAAGCCTGCGATCATCATGCCCCAGGTGGTCGGCTCCGGAACAGCGGCCGCTGTTCCGACTGCGGTCAGCGAGAAGTTGTCGATCGCCAGACCATCGTCCGAACCGGTCGGATCGGCATCGATCCAGCGGAAGGCGAAGGTCGAACCCGATGCGATCGACAGGTTCGACAGCAGGCTGTTGAGCGACGTCTGGTTGGCGGCGAGGTTGCCGTCCAGCGCGCCAACGGTGCTGTTGTTCGGTGCGAGGAAGTTCAGCGCTGCGAGCGAAATCCACGCGGTGCTGTTTTCCGCATCGGCGATGTTCGTCGACGTCAGCGAATACTGGAAGTTCAGCGAATCGACCGCGGTGCCGCCATTGCGCCACTGCTCGCCGGTATAGCCAATCAGCAGGCCGGTGATGAGCGCGCCGGTCGCGTTGGTGAACACCGCACCAAGCGTCGGGGCGAGCGACCCGCTGCGCAGCGTGCCGAGGGCGCGATCGGTACTGCCGGCGGTGCCGAAGCTGTAGACGTCGCCGGTCGTGCTTGCGCCGTTGCCGACGGTGTAGCTGGTGTTGGCGTTCGTGCCTTCCTCGGACACGATCCAACCGGTCGGCAGCGTGCTGCTGGTCACGGTCGGCGTCGTCGCGAGCGTGTTGAAGTTCTGCGTGTACGGCGTCGTGCCGAGTGCGACGGTGCCCGAACCGTAGGTGTCGGCGAGCGAAGGCGTGGCAGCGAACAGGATCGCAGCCGCGGTCGCGCCGCGAGCGGCGATGGAAATGATCGTCATTTTTTGGACCCCTGATTATTGAAGAAGTGATGCGTGGGATCGCATCTGCACCGCCTGCTAAAGGTCTAATGCGTAAGTATTATGACCTTTTTAACCTTTTCCGTCGAGCCCTTGCGGTGCAGCAAAAGGCGTCCCGGAAATGGACCCGCCCAGCGTCAGGATCGCGCGGACATGCCGTCGGGCGATCTCCAGCGCGTCAGGTCCATATCCGCCGCCGACAGTGCTCGCGAGCGGCAGGCTGTGCGTGAGCGCCAGTTCGGCGATCAGCCGTTCGCGCCGGTCGAGCCCTTCTTGCGTCAGCCCGAGGCGTCCGAGACGATCGTCGATGAACGGATCCACGCCCGCTTGATACAGGATCAGATCGGGCGCGAAGTCGGCGACCAGCGGTGTCAGCGTCGCTTCCAATATGCGGAGATAATCGTCGTCGCCGGTGCCGTCCGCCAACGGCACGTCCAGCGTGGAGCGCGCCTTGCGCACTGGAAAGTTCTTCTCGGCATGGATCGAATAGGTGGCGATACCCGGATGCGCGGCCGTGAGCGCCGCGGTCCCATCGCCCTGATGGACATCGCAGTCGACGATCAGCGTGCGAATGCACTCGGCCTCCAGCCGGACCGCGGCGATCGCGAGATCGTTGAAGACGCAGAACCCCGCCCCCGTATCGTGCAACGCGTGATGGCTGCCGCCAGCCGTATTGGCTGCGAAACCAAGGTCGAGGGCGAGCTTCGCCGCCAGATAGGTGCCGCCCGGGACGACGCGGGCGCGGCGTGCGACTTCCGACGTGACCGGAAAGCCCAGCCGCCGTTCCTTCGCCTTCGGAACGCGGGCTTCCAGCACCTCTACGACATAGTCCGGATTGTGCACCGCCTCCAGCCAGGCGAGCGGGGTCGGCTCGGGCTCGTGCCAAGCAACGGCACCTCCCTCGTCGCGCAGGAGGTCGCGGATCAGGCCGTTCTTGTTCCATTGATAGGTGCTGCGGGCAGGCGCCGGGGCGACGTAATCCGGATGGTGGACGACTGCGATCATCCTGCTAACCTAGGGTGGCAAATACGTCCGCGCCATCGACGGATGCCTTTCAGGAGCCAGGATCGCCCATGACCGCACCCTATGTTCGTCCCGACACCTCCGCCTTCCTGACGTTCCTGAACGCGATGCCCGGGCCCAAGATGCACGAACTCGCCCCCCCGGCGGCGCGCGCGCAATATGTCGCGATGAAGGATTTGGGCGATCCGCCGGTCGGCGAACTCGGCACCCGGCTTGATCTGTCGATCCCGGGACCGGCAGGCGTGATCCCGGCGACGTTGTTCGATCCGCGCGCCACCCGCGAGCCCGGCCCGGCAATCGCCTTCTATCATGGCGGCGGGTTCGTGATCGGCAATGTCGAGACGCATGCCAGCTTTTGCGCGGAAGTTGCACGAGTGATGGACCTGCCGGTGATCTCGGTCGATTACCGGCTCGCGCCCGAGGCACCCTGGCCCGCCGCGCCGGACGATTGCGAAGCCGCCGCGCGCTGGATCGCGACCAGCCCGGCGGAACTCGGCCGCGCGGTGACCAGCTTGATCGTATGCGGCGACAGCGCCGGCGGAAACCTTGCGATCGTCACTGCGGTCGCATTGCGCGATGCACCTGCCAAAGTCCCGGTGATCGCACAACTGCCTTTCTATCCGGCGACCGACGTGAGCCGCGAATATCCGTCCTACGCCGAGTTCGCCGAGGGCTATCTGCTCACCCGCCCGGGGATGGAATGGTTCAACGCGGCCTATGCGGCGGAGGCCGACCATATCCGCAGTTCGCCGCTGAACGGCGATCTCGCCGGGTTGCCGCCGGCGGTGGTGATCACCGCCAGCCTCGACCCGATCCGCGATCAGGGCCGCGCCTATGCCGCCGCGCTGGCACAGGCCGGGGTGCCGGTCGTGTTCCGCGAAGCGAAGGGCAATATCCACGGCTTCATCACGCTGCGCCAGGCCATCCCGTCCTCGGCCGGGGACGTCGCCGGCGCGCTTGCCGCGCTGAAGGCGGTGGTGGCGGAAGCGGAGGGGAACCGGGTGATGGCGCAGGCTGCGGCGTGAAGGGAGTCGGGGTCGACTTGCGCGGGCACCCGCCTGTAGAATGACGCCATGACCGATCCCGAAAGCCTCCCTTATCGTCCGTGCGCGGGCATCATGCTGATCAATCGCGCCGGGCAGGCGTTCGTCGGGCAACGGCTGGATGCTACGGTGGAGGCATGGCAGATGCCGCAGGGCGGGATCGACCCCGGCGAGGATGCGGAAAGCGCGGCGATCCGCGAACTGGGCGAGGAAACCGGCATTGCGCCCGACAAGGTAGACCTGATCGCGGTCGCGCCGTCCGAACTGACCTACGACCTGCCATCGGAACTGGTCGGCAAGGTGTGGAAGGGCAAGTATCGCGGGCAGGTGCAGCGCTGGTTCCTGTACCGCTTCCTCGGCGACGATTACGATATCGACATTGCGACAAGGCATCCGGAATTCAGCACATGGCGGTGGATCGAACCGTCCAAGCTTCCCGACGTTATCGTACCGTTCAAGCGACATCTTTATGAACAGGTCCTGGAAGCGTTCGCGGATCATCTGTCCGGCGGCGAAGCGAGCCCGGCGAGCGACACGGCGTGATATCCCCGGTTCCACACCATGACTGATCGCGCTACCAGAACGGCGATGCGCAAGCCACTTTCCTTGCTCGCCGTGTGCGCCGCACCGATGCTGATGGCGAATGCCGAGGCGACGACGGAGCTTCCGCCGCCGATCCGTGCGATGCTGGATGCGGCGATCGCCGCGGGCAACCCGTCCGAAGTCGCGATCGTCGAGAAATATGCGCGGGGTGCCTCGCCCGAAAACGCAGTGGCGATCAAAGCGATCGCGGATACGTGGCGCCGCGATCGCGAGGCCGCCCGCACGGCGCAGATCCGCGCCGCCGGACCGTTCGAACTGTGGAGCGGCAATGCGCAGATCGGCGGATATATGACCACCGGCAATACCGAGAATGTCGGCGTGACCGCAGCATTGAACCTGACCCGCGAAAGCCTGCGCTGGCGGCACAAACTCATCGCATCGGCGGATTATCAGGAAAGCCTCGGGCTGGTCAGCCGGGAACGCTATCTGTTCGCCTACGAGCCCAACTTCAAATTTTCGCCGCGCGGCTATGTCTACGGGGCGGCACAATATGAGAGCGACCGGTTCCTCGGCTATGACGACCGGTTCTCGACCTCGGTCGGCGCGGGATACAGCGCGATCAAGGCGCCGCGCACGACGCTCAATCTCGAAGTCGGGCCGGCCTTCCGCTACACTTCGTTCACCGATTCAACCTACGAACGCAGCCTCGCGGCACGCGGCTCGCTTGATTTCGGCTGGAAGCTGTCCGACGCGGTATCGCTAACGCAGAATGCGTCCGCCTATGTGCAACATTACAACAGCACGGTGACTGGCACGACCGCGCTGAATGCGAAACTGATCGGCCCGCTGGCGGCGAAACTGTCCTACAGCGTGCAATATGAAAGCATGCCGCCGATCGGCCGCGTGGGTACCGATACGACCAGTCGGGCGTCGCTGGTCTATAGCTTTTAGCGGTCTTTCGTCTCGTTTGTGGGCGGGAAGCGATCGTCTCGTCCGCCGGCATGGCCCCTCACGAATAGCGCCACAACCGGCCGGGGGGTGGAGCCGGTGAGACGGAGCGGCTAGGCTCTGCCGATGACGCTGCTTTCCACCGCCGAAAACGCCTTGATCGAAACCGCCCGCGCGCAGCCGATGCTGGCGCAGGTCGAACGCTGGTCGGCGATCAACTCGGGAACGCGCAATCTTGCCGGGCTGGCCGCGGTGGCGGCGGAGTTGGCCGATGCCTTTTCCGTGCTGCCCGGCGAACTCACGTTGGTCGCGCCCGAAGCGGCGGAAAGCGTCGCGAACGACGGTGCGGTCACGGCGATCGAGCACGGCCAGCATCTTCATCTCGCCGTCCGACCGGAGGCTGCGGTGCCGATGCTGTTCACTGTGCATATGGACACCGTCTACCCGGTCGATCACTCCTTCCAGACGCTGACGATGCGCGACGACGGGACACTGAACGGCCCCGGCGTGGCGGACATGAAAGGCGGACTGGCGCTGATGCTCGCCGCGCTGACCGCGATCGAGCGATCCCCGTTCGGCCCACGCATCGGCTATGACGTACTGATAAATTCGGACGAGGAGACCGGCTCCTTCTCGTCCGCCGGACTGATCGCACAGGCCGCGCGCGGCAAGGTCGCGGCATTGACCTACGAACCGGCATTGCCGGATGGAACCCTGGCCGGCGCACGCGGTGGAACGGGCAATTTCTCGATCGTCGTGCGCGGCCGCAGCGCGCATGCCGGGCGCAACCCGGACGACGGGCGCAACGCGATCCTCGCCGCGTCGGATATCGCCTTGCGGCTGGCCGAGGCAAGAAGCCCGCAACTGTCGGTGAACCCGGCGAGGATCGACGGCGGAGGCCCGAATAATGTCGTGCCCGATCTCGCCGTGCTGCGCGTGAACTTCCGCCCCGCGAGCATAGACGAGATCGCCCGCGCAAAAGCCTGGATCGATACTGTCGTGGCAGGGGTAGCCGAACGCCACGACGTGCGGGTCGAGGTGCATGGCAGCTTCAATCGCCCGCCGAAGCCGATCGACGCCGGAGCGGAGAAACTGTTCGGACTCGTCAAGGCCAGCGGCGCCGCCCTCGGGCTGGAGATCGGCTGGCAGCATAGCGGCGGAGTGTGCGATGGCAACAATATCGCTGCGTGCGGCGTGGCGGTGGTCGATACGATGGGCGCGCGCGGCGGCGCGATCCATTCCAGCGACGAATTCCTGATCGTCGACAGTCTCGCCGAACGTGCCGCCCTTTCCGCACTCACCATCGCGCGCATCGCGCAAGCAGGACAGCTATGACCTTTCGCATCCGCGCCGCGCACCCCGGCGATCTCCAGGCCTTGTACGAGATGGCCAAGCTGACCGGTGGCGGCTTCACCAATTTGCCGCCGGATCGCAGCGCGCTGACCGCCAAGCTGGAACGCAGCCAGGCGGCGCTGTCCGATGTCGATCCCAAGGGCGACGAGTTGTTCGTGCTGGTGCTTGAGAATACCGCGACCGGCGAAGTGCGCGGGACGTGCCAGTTGTTCACGCATGTCGGTCAACGCTACCCGTTCTACAGCTATCGGCTGGGCAATCTGACTCAGCATAGCGCGGCGCTGCACCGCACGTTTCGCGCCGATATGCTGTCGCTCGCCACCGACCTCGAAGGATCGAGCGAGGTCGGCGGGCTGTTCCTGCACCCGGGCGAGCGCGCCGGCGGGTTGGGACTGCTGCTCGCGCGCAGCCGCTATCTGTTCATCGCCCAGCATCGCGCCCGGTTCGCCGACCGCATCCTCGCAGAATTGCGCGGCGTGATCGACGAGGCGGGCGGATCGCCGTTCTGGGATGGTCTGGCGGGACGCTTCTTCGGGATGAATTTCCAGGATGCGGACCAGTTCAATGCGGTCCACGGCCACCAGTTCATCGCCGATCTGTTTCCCAAGCATCCGATCTACACCGCGATGCTGAGCGAAACGGCGCGCGCCGCGATCGGCCTGCCCCACCCTTCGGGTCGCGCGGCGATGCGCATGCTGGAGAATGAGGGGTTCGCGTTCGAAAACTATATCGACATATTCGACGGCGGCCCGACGATGACCGCCAAGACCGATCGGGTACGGTCGATCCGCGAGGCGAAGACCGACCGGATCGTCGCGGTCGACGATGACGGAGGCAGCCAGGCTTTGGTCGCGAGCGGCGAACTGGCCGAGTTCCGTTGCGCTTTCGGCTGCGTGCGGCAGGTCGAAGGCGGCATCACCGTCGATCGCGCCTGCGCCACGGCGATCGGCGTGCAGCCGGACGCAGATGTCGTGCATGTCGGGCGCGTGTGATGCTGACGGAAATCAACTTCGATGGACTGATCGGGCCGAGCCATAATTATGCCGGTTTGAGCCCGGGCAATCTGGCGGCGACGGGCAATGCCGGGCGCGTATCGCAACCGCGGGCCGCTGCGCTGGAGGGGTTGGCGAAGATGCGTGCGAACCTCGCGCTGGGGCTGACGCAAGGCATCCTGCTGCCGCATGCGCGCCCCGACCATGTTTGGCTGAAAAGCCTCGCGACGACATATCACGACGCCGCGCCGCATCTTCAGGCGCAGGCGCTGTCCGCCTCGGCGATGTGGGCGGCGAATGCGGCGACCGTATCGCCGGCACCGGACAGCGCGGACGGCCGCTGCCACCTTAGCGTCGCGAACCTCGTGACGATGCCGCATCGTAGTCACGAACCCTCCGGCACGCTGGCGCAATTGCGGCTGGCCTTTGCCGACCCGGGGTTCGCGGTCCATGGCCCCGTCCCGGCTCCGTTCGGCGACGAGGGCGCCGCGAACCATATGCGTCTGTGCGCCGATCATTCCGCGGCGGGCATCGAAGTTTTCGTCTATGGCGTGTCGGGCGGTGCGTTTCCCGCACGGCAGCATATCGAGGCGAGCATGGCGGTCGCCCGGCGGCATCGGCTGGATCCGGCCCGGACGATCTTCGTCCAGCAATCCGTCGCTGCGATCGCGGCGGGGGCGTTCCACAACGATGTCGTTGCCGTGGCGAACGAGCGCGTCCTGTTCGCGCACGAGCAGGCGTTCGAGCGGCGGGACGAGTTCTTCGCCGAGTTGAACGCGAAGTTTCCGGAGGTCGAGATCGTCGAGGTGCCGTCTGCGCGGGTCAGCCTGGCGGATGCGGTGGCATCGTATCTGTTCAACGCGCAATTGGTGACGTTGCCGGCCGATGGCGCCATGGCGCTGATCCTGCCCGGCGAAGCGCGGGAGAATACGGCAGTGTGGAACTGGTTGCAGGAACTGGTCGCGGGAAACGGCCCGATCCGGCGGCTGGAAGTGGTCGACGTGCGGCAGTCGATGGCGAATGGCGGCGGCCCGGCCTGCCTCAGGCTGCGCGTCGTCGCCGATCCCGCGACGGTCGATCCGCGCTTTCTCGTCGATCCGGCAAAGCTCGACCGGATCGCCGGAGTCGTCCGCACCCACTGGCCCGAAACGATCGACATGCGAGAGATCGGCGATCCCGGTCTGATCGGCCGGATCGAAGCGGCGCGGCATGCCCTGCTGGAGGAACTCGGGATCGTCGAATTCATTTACACTTAACCACCTCCGATCGGTCGAATGCGCGCAATTCCGGGCTTGGCCCGGAATTTGCTCAGCGCAGAGTATGTGGAGCAAATTCGCCAAGCTGTTCGTCATCAAGACGAAGTTCGAAGCCTTTCTGGTGATCTATGGCCTGGGGCTCGGCTCGGTCGAGCGCGGTGTTCATTATCTCCAGCAATATCCGGGATATGGCGGCTGGATGCTGTTCGCCTGCTGCCCGATAGCGGTGTTCATGGCCGGCGCGCGCATCCTCGACTCACTGGAACGCCAGCACGCCGGCTGAACGCATTTTGACACGCGACGGCGGGCTTGCGCTTTGTTAGGCAGGCGCGATCCTGTCATGAGGTGCCTGTCTTGAGCGTCGTTGCTGCCTATCTCTACCGCGACGGAAAGCGCATCCGCGATATCTCCGTCGACGAAGCCAATCCTTGCGGAGGGAACGCATCGGAATTCGTCTGGATCGGACTGCTGGAACCGACCGACGAGGAATTGCTTACGTTGCAAGGGAAGTTCGACCTGCATCCCCTCGCGATCGAGGACGCGCTGAAGGCGCACCAGCTTCCCAAGGTCGACGTCTATGGCAACCAGTTGTTCGTCGTGGCGCGGACGGCGCATCTCGTCGAGGACAAGATCGCCTATGGAGAGACGGCGATCTTCGTCGGGCGCGACCACATCATCACCGTGCGGCACGGCTCGGCCCGCGCACACACCGAGCTGCGCGATCATCTCGAGGCGGCGCCCGATCTGCTCAAGCTGGGCGTCGATTACGTTCTGCACGCGATCATCGATTTCATCGTCGACGGCTACCAGCCGATCGTCGATGCGATCGAGGAAGAAGTGCTGGAAACCGAGCAGGCGGCGATGAACGTCTCGCTGACGCAGGCGCAGACCGCACATCTGTTCTCGCAACGGCGCGAGGTGATCCG
>Ga0160428_1001593_pt1 | contig 16552 bp, 15 predicted proteins | sample SolpanmetagenomM_FD_108198 | JGI IMG/M metagenome (GOLD analysis project Ga0160428, IMG submission 108198) | Solar panel surface microbial communities from Lawrence Berkeley National Laboratory, California, USA - M | ecosystem: Engineered > Built environment > Solar panel > Unclassified ... | reverse complement strand
TCGGCCAGGTTCAACTCCCGCCGACAGCTCACCGCGCGTCCGCGTCGGGTGGCGGTCTGCCGGTCCGCTCCGCAGCACGAGAGACGGCATACGGACAGCGTCGCGGATCCGCGCCGGCCGTTTCCCGCGCAGGACGCGGCGACACCTCTAGCCGCACACCGTGCGGGAACGGCCGAACCTCCCCGCGAGCTGCCGCGATCTGAGGGAGGACCGCGCATCGATCCCAGCGTCCGGCCAAGGAGAGGACACCAACGAAATATGACAACCTGTTGTCGTATTGACCGATCTCGTCGAAGCGTTATGGTGTCTGCCATGGACACAACGACAGGGGCCGCCGCGCCCAATCAGGCGCACCTTCGCCGCGCGTGGACCGGACTCGTCATCGAGGTCTTCCGCATGAACGGCGACTTGCTCGCCGCGGGCGATGCACTGGTCGGCGACCTCGGGCTGACGAGCGCCCGCTGGCAGGTGCTGGGCGCCATCGCGCTCTCGGCGGCCCCCCTCCCCGTCGCCCACATCGCCCGCAACATGGGTCTGACGCGACAGGCGGTTCAGCGCTTGGTCGACGACATGCGGACCGAGGGCTTCGTCCGCCTCGCCCCGAACCCGCATCACCGGAGAGCCATGTTGGTCGTCGCGACGGAGCGGGGAGAGGCTGCCTATCGCACGGCCATCGAACGTCAGGAGCGCTGGGCCGACGACCTTACGGCCGGTCTGTCGCCCGAGGGGTTCGAAGCCGCGAGCGCCCTGCTGCGCGAGATGCAGCGGCGGCTCGACACGGCGCAGCCGGCGCCCGCCGCACGCCGCCACCCCCAGACCCAAGGAGCCTGAACATGCCGACGTTCGTCGAGATGGACCGCACCGTCACCCTGGCCGACCAACTGACGGTGGAGGACGGTCCGGTCGTCCTGATCAACACCTTCGTCGTCCAGGCCGCGGATGCCGACCGGCTGGTCTCCGCCTGGACCGCCGACGCGGAGGTCATGAAGCGCCAGCCTGGGTTCGTGTCGACCCAGCTGCATCGCGGCCTCGCCGGCAGCGGGGTGTTCCTGAATTATGCCGTCTGGGACAGCGTCGCCGACTTCCGCGCGGCCTTCACCAATCCCGAGTTCCGGGCCCGCCTGTCGGATTACCCCGAGGGCGCGACGGTGAGCCCGCACCTGTTCCGGAAGGTAGACGTGCCCGGCATCTGCCCGGCGTGAGCCCCTCCGTTCCCGAGCCCGAGCTTTTCATGTCCCGCGACATCCTTCCGGACACCCTGGACGCCGACGTCATCGTCGTGGGCGCCGGTCCCGTCGGCCTGACCACGGGCTGTGCCCTGCGCCATCACGGCGTCGACTGCCTCGTCCTCGAGGCGCGGACCGAAGGTCGGGCCTATTCCCGGGCCAACAACCTCTGGGCGCGCCCTCAGGAACTCTTGGCCGGCGTCGGCCTCCGCGACGCCCTCGCCGAGCGCGCCTATCCCATTCGCCTCGTCAACTTCTTCATGAACGGAACGCCGACGACGCCGATCCCGATCGACGATGTCGCCAGCCCTTACCCGAAGGTCCTGTACAGCGGGCAGGACGTCATCGAGACGACCTTGGCCGAAACCTACGAAGGGCGCGGCGGCCGGATCGAGCGCGGCTGCAAGGTCGTCGCCGTTGCCCAGGACGCGGACGGCGTGACCATCACGACGAGACGCGGCGAGGAGGGACCGGATGGCCGGCTGCGCTGCCGTTACCTCGTGGCCGCCGACGGCGCCAAGAGCACGCTGCGCCCGCAACTCGACCTGGATTTCGAACCCGAGCGGTTCGAGGGCCGGATGAACCGCCAGGTCGACGCCAAGCTCTCCTGGCGGCGTTCACTGGAGCCCGATCAGCTCTGGTTCTTCTACTACGAGCGCGGCTTCTGCGGCGTGATGCCGGTCTGGGGTGGCTATCACCGGCTGTTCTTCCTGGCCGACGACGCCGACGTGCCGGATCGCGATCCGACGCTGGACGAGGTCCAGGCCGTGGCCCGCGCGGTCACGGGCGACGAGACGCTGACGCTCACCGACCCGCAATGGCTGACCCACAGCCGATTTCAATACGGCGTCTCGCCGGCCTACGCCCGTGGTCGCGTATTCCTGGCCGGCGACGCCGGCCACCTGTCCCTGCCCATCGGCGGCCAGGGCATGAACGCCGGCCTGCACGACGCAGTCGAGATCGCGTGGCGGCTGGCCATGACGTTGCGGGGTCAGGCTACCCCGGTACTGCTCGACTCCTACGACGTCGAGCGCGGCGGCGAGCACGCCAGGCTCAGCGAGCAGCAGGCGAAGGGCTTTCGCCGTACCGTTTACCGCGGCCCCCTGACGGATGCGGCCCTCGGCTTGGCGACCAAGGTGGTTCCAGGCCTCGGCGCCCTGCTTCAAGGTACGGACGACCTGCAGCAGCTCTCGGTGCGGTATCCGACGAGCCCGCTCAGCGAGGATCACCTCCAGGGGCTGAGCCATCTCCTTCAACGCGGGCCGAAGCCCGGCGAGCGGGCCCCCGAGGCGGAAGTGACCCAGGATGGCCGAACGACCTCACTCTTCCCGTTCTTCTACAACCCGGACGGGCGGACCACGGGTTGGGCCCTGCTGTGCTTCGACGGGGGGCTTCGGAGGCGGGCGCCTCGCTGCGCGCAGCCGTCGAGGCCGTCGCGCCCTGGAACTGGGTGCGACCGCGGCTCGTCCTCGCCGGCCCGCTCCTGAACGGCGCTGACGTGCCCGTGCTGTCGGATCTCGACGGAAAGGCTCACGGGGCCTACGGCCTGGAGGGTCAGCCCGCTATCGTCCTCATCCGCCCCGACGGCCACATCGCCTTTCGCGCTACGCCAGACCGGACAGACCATCTGGCGGCATACTGCGGGCGAATCTTTGGCCCCCGAGGGGTCCCCGCAGCATCGTCGTCCTGACCGCCTTCGGGACCGGAGTTGGAATCGAACGCGGCCAGCCCGGGCAGCGATGGCGGTGAAGCACCGTACCGGTACGGTGCGGACGCTCTGCACCGCGAAGGGTTTCTACCTCAGTCGCGTGACCGGTCCGCGTGGATTCGCGACGCTCTGCTTCGGCGAAGCAGTGCGAAACAGCGGACGCTGCCGTTTCACCCGCTCGCGATCCATCGCGGTGGGCCGCGGAGCCGGGAGGTGTCGGTCCGGATAGACAACGCGGAGGTAAGGGCGCCGCTTGCGCGTCACCGGCCCTGCCCGTTCAACCGGCCAACCGCTCGAGGCTGCCGGACGCCCGGACGAGATCCGCGAACTGCGCCGCCGGCAGCGCCTTGCCGTAAAGGTAGCCCTGCCCCTGCCGGCAACCCATCTCCACCAACCGCGCCTCCTGATCCTTGGTCTCGATGCCCTCCGCGATGATGTTGAGGCCTATGTCGTTCCCGATCTGGACGATGGCGCGCACGACGGCGGCATCGTGCCGCTCGGCCATCAAATCCCGAACGAAACCCCGGTCGATCTTGAGGCGCGTCAGCGGGAACCGCTTGAGCGAGCTCAGCGAGGCATAGCCCGTGCCGAAATCGTCGAACGCGATACCAACCCCCCGGCGATGGAGGTCGCGGAACTGGTCGAGGTCGGCCTCGTCGACGCTCAGCACGATGGTCTCAGTGATCTCGAGCTCCAGCATCCCGGGTGACAGCCGGTGCCGCCGGAGCGCGTCGACGACGTCCGACGCGAGCGTCCTCGACCGCACCTGAGCGGCGAACAGGTTCACGCCCATCCTCATCACCGGATGGCCGGCATCGCGCCACAGTGCGGCCTGTCGGCATGCCTCCTCGACGACCCACTGCCCCACCTCCAGGGCCAGGGGATGATCCTCCAGATGGGACAGGAAGGCGCCTGGCAGAAGCAGGCCGCGCTGGGGATGTTGCCATCTCAGGAGGGCCTCCGCGCCGACGATGCGCCCGGTCTCGAGAGCGACCTGCGGTTGGTAGTGCAGCACGAACTCGCCCGCTCGGGCCGCCGCGTGCAGCTCGGCTCGCATGGCCAGCCGGGATAGCAGCGCGCTGCGCATCGCGGGCTGGAAGGCGCGAAATCGGCGCTTCCCCTCTTGCTTCGCTCGAAACATGGCCAAGTCGGCATTGCCGATGAGCTCCTCTGCAGAAGCGCCCTGCGTCGAGCCGACGGCCCCGCCGATGCTGACTCCGATGTGGAAGGTGTGGCATCCGACCCGGAGGGGGGCGCCGAAGGCTTCGAGGAGCGTCGTCGCGCTCGCGGCGAGCGTCGAGGTGTCGCCCGCGTTCGGCAGCATGACGGCGAACTCGTCGCCACCGAACCTCGCCAAGACCGCATTGGCTCCGAGCCACGCCGGCAATCGAATCGCCAGGGTTTGGAGCAGCGCATCGCCCGTGCTGTGCCCCCAACTGTCGTTCACCTCCTTGAACCCGTCGAGGTCCAGCATGAGGACGCCGACGGCGTTTCCGGCCGCCAGCCGGGCATCGAGCGCCTCCTCGAAGCAGGCGCGGTTCGGCAATCCGGTCAGGAGGTCATGATGGGCCAACTGGACCAGACGCTCGTCGCGCGCCCGCCATTCGGAGATGTCCCGCAGGATCGCGCCGAAGCCGAGGCCGGAGCGGTCCCGCCACATCGAGAGCGTGAACTCGGCGGGAAACTCACCGCCGTCGCGGCGGCGGGCCATGACCTCGACCGTTCGACCGGACAGACGCGAGGGCTCGTGGCGGGCCATCCGCGCCATGCCGGCCTCGTGGCTGGCACGGAATCGCTCCGGAACGATCAGATCGATGTTCGCGCCCAACAATTCGCCGATACTGTAGCCGAAGAGGGCTGCGGCGGCCGCGTTCGCAAAGGTGATGCGGCCCCTCTCGTCGCTGGTGATGAAGGCATAGGTGGCGGCCCGAGCCAGACCGAAGGCACCCGCAACTTCCGTTACGGGGTGATCCAAGTCGCCCTCGTGCGGCGCAAGACAATCTGCTGTGATCTCAATCATCGCACGTCATCACCGAATGGCGTCCGCAAACCGTGACGAAGGCGTCGCTGATGTATGTTATAAAAAATGGTTTAAGCAATAATTTCATTTGCACCGCATACGGGTTCGAAGATTGCTAGATTTTCTGCCTTTTCGAGGTGAGTATTTGCCGCACAGAGGCATGGCAGAACAATCCGGCGTGCCCGGCCCACGGTCACCCACCCCGCCGCCCCGAAGACTGGCCCGCGTGTTGGAAAAGCATTTCCGACACTGTGGCGAGGTCACAGGGGCCGAGGAGGCGTGATATTCCCTGGCGTGCGCCTGCCTCCGAAACCGTTGGTAGCGACCGACGTCTTCGATGGGATCGGACGGCTGCCGAATGACGGCGTTCGGGGCGTTGCGAAGGCCGGCTGGATGACCGACCTGGGTCGGATCCGGAACGACCGCCTCTGCCGACCCCACCGTGGCGGGACCCGTTCGGGTGTCATCTGGCCTCGTCGGCCTGGGCCGGCGAGAGACGGACGATGGGGCATACCGCATACGATCCGGCCACAAGACGGCGGCCGCCCTGGAACCGGGGCCGAGAGCGCGGCGCAACGCGCGTCCTCAAACCTCAGGAGTCCCGGGGACCCGGTGAATGGCCCCCGGCGAGGTCCCCTCCCTTCAGACGCTGGGGTGCAGGCTGCGGACCGGGCTGATGCCCTCCAACACCGAGGCGGCATAGAGGAGCTTGATCTCCTCCTGCCAGCTTCCCACGAGTTGCACGTTGATGGGCAGGCCCTCGCGGCTTGTTCCGAACCGCATCGACAGCCCCGGCAAACCCGTCACGTTCAGGGGTACGGTCGCGCCCTGCAGGTAGGTGAGGTCGACCACTTCGCCGTTGACGACGAGTTCGGTGATGCCGTGCCTGTGCGCCGGCACCGGCAGCACCGGGGTCAGCAGCACGTCGAAGTTTCGGAAGTAGGCTGCGTAACCGTCCCGCAGCCGCTCCGCCGCCTGCTCGGCCGCGACGTAGTCCTCGACCGAGGTGTCCGGCAGGGACAGCATCGTCTTGGCCATCTTGTACATCTGGTCTTCATGTCCAGACGTCGCCTCGCGGAAGGCCGGCTTCATCTCCATGACGTGGAGCTTGTTGAACACGTCGAGGGCGAAGTCGCGTTCCAAGGCAGCAATGCGCACCTCTTCCACGAAGTGCCCCTCACCCTTGAAGGCCTCGGCCGCCGCGCGCAGGGTCGCGGCGACCTGCGTGTCGATGGGTCCGAAGCCCGGCCCGACCATCCAGCCGATCCTGAGTGGGCGGTCCGGCGCGGCACCAATGCCCGCGTTGAACGAGACGGCGCTCGTGGCGAAGGCGTCCTGCCCGTCGGGACCGGCGAGTTGTGAGAAGGCGAGCGCGAGGTCGCGGATCGAGCGCGCCATCGGGCCGACGTGCCAGAAGCGGCGGGGCGCGCGCGGCCATATGCCGGTCATCGGGATGCGACCGTGGGTGGCCTTCAGCGCGGCGATGCCGGTCTGCGCGGCCGGACCGCGCACAGAGATGGCGAGGTCGGTGCCAAGGCCGAGCGGCGACATGCCCGCCGCGATGGCCGCCGACTCGCCGCCGCTGGAGCCACCCGGCGTGCGGTCGAGGTCCCAGGGGTTATTCGATCGGCCGGAGAGCAGGTTGTCGCTCTCGATCCAGTAGGAGAACTCGGGAAGGTTCGTCTTGGCGAGCAGGATGCCGCCGGCCGTCCTCAGGCGGGCGACGCTGGTGGCGTCGGCAGCCGGCACCCGGCCCTTGAAGATGGGCGAGCCGCGCTGGGTCGGCACACCCTCGGTGTCGATGGAGTCCTTCACGGTGAACGGCACACCGTGCAGGGGGCCGAGTTCCCCGCCGGCCATGACCGCCGCCTCGGCCTGTCTCGCGGCGGCCAGCGCTCCCTCGGCGACGATGACGATGGCGTTGACCTGGGGATCAACGGCTTCGATGCGGTCGAGATGGGCTTTGACGACCTCGACGGGCGACAGCTGCTTGCTCCGGATCAGCGCGGCCAGTCCGGTGGCATCGGTGAAGAGGATGTCCTGAGCCATGATGGTGTACCTACCTGTCGTTAGGCAGTCGAGAGCTAGGACTGGATTTCCCGCCCGTCAAGGCCTAACTAACGGTTGGTAGGTTTGGCAGCTGGAGGCAGAGGTGAGCACGAGCGCGAAGGAGACGATCCTGGCGGCCGCCAGGAAGACCGCGCAGGCGCATGGCTACGGCGGGCTGAGCTACCGCGATCTCGCCGCCGAGGTCGGCATCAAGGCGGCGAGCATCTACCATCACTTCGCCAGCAAGGCGGACCTCGGCGCGGCCGTGGCGCGGCGCTACTGGGAGGACACCGCGGCCGAACTCGATGCGATGCTGGCCGAGACCTCGGACCCGCTCCAATGCCTGCGGCTCTATCCGGGCACTTTCCGCCGGTCGCTCGAGGACGGGAACAGGCTCTGCCTGTGCAGCTTCATGTCGGCCGAGTACGCCAACCTGCCGGAGTCCGTGCAACGAGAGGCGCTGGGCTTCGCCGACGTCAACATCGCCTGGCTCGCCAAGGTGCTGGTCATGGCGGGGACGGCAAAGCCCGAGGACAGCGAGGCCCGGGCCGGGGCCATCTTTGCCGCCGTATCCGGCGCCCAACTCTACGCCAGGAGCCGCTCGGACCTGTCGCAGTTCGACACCTTGATCGAGAGCTACCGCGCCTCGGGCCTCCTGCCGGCGTAGAGTTCGGTTTCCCGTGCGGTCGGGGCGGTCGGTTCACCGTCACCGAGGCGCGAAGGGCCCCGTCGAGCCGAGGGCCATGCTCGTTCGGAGCAGGGATGGACCTCGGCCCAGGGTCAAGGGCCGGATGTCCCGCATCCGACCCCGCTCAGACGTGGCTGGCGCTGACCAGCCACCCCAACAATCCGTCTTATGGCGTCGCTGCCTGCGTCGGGAGCAGGGACAGCGACGCCGCCGGAAACCAGCAAGTTGATGCGGTCGCCCTCCGCGAAGACCGGGATCGTCAGGCGCGCGGGTTGACCGCCCCCGGCAGTCATCCCTTGCGGAGGAGAGCCAGAAGGCGCTCGGCCGCCGGTCCGGACGAGGCCGGGTTCTGCCCGGTGATCAGCAGGCCGTCGGCGACGACGTACGGCTCCCAGTCGCCCGCCTTGGAGAACGCGCCGCCGTTCCGCTTGAGCGCGTCCTCGACCAGGAAGGGGACCACCTGGGTCAGGCCGACTGCCTCCTCCTCGGTATTGGTGAAGCCGGTGACAGCCTTGCCCTCGACCAGCGGCTTGCCGTCGGGCGCCTTCACATGGCGCAGCACGCCGGGGGCGTGGCAGACCAAGGTCACCGGCTTGCCGGCCTTGAAGGTGTTCTGGATGAGCCGCACCGAGGCGGGGTCCTCGGCGAGGTCCCACAGCGGACCGTGCCCACCGGGGTAGAAGACCGCGTCGAAGCCCTCGTGGGTGACGCCGTCGAGGCGGACCGTGTTCGACAGGACGGCATTGGCTTCGCTATCGGCTTCGAAGCGGCGGGTCAGGTCGGTCTGGAAGCCGGGCTCGTTGCTCTTGGGGTCGAGCGGCGGACGGCCACCCCTGGGCGATGCCAGGACGATTTCGGCGCCGGCATCCTTGAACACGTAATAGGGCGCGGCGAGTTCCTCCAGCCAGAAGCCGGTCTTGCGGCCGGTATCGCCGAGCTGGTCGTGAGAGGTCAGCACCATCAGGATCTTCATCGTCGTTCTCCGCGGTCAGAGGGTGGGTGAAGGTTATGGGAAAGACGGCTCGAACAGCCGCGCCTGCGCCCGCCGGCGTGTCAGTTGTGGTGCGAGGATATCCAGGCATCGGCGTGATCGGCAGCCGTCTCGCGGGCCGGCGGGATTTCGGCTCTCTGATGGGCGCCGTCGGCGCGGCGGACATCCGGGTCAGCCGCCATCCGGACCGCCCCGATGACCTCCAGGGTGATGCGCTCCTCGGCGGAGGCCGCCGTGCCGCCGAATAAGGCGGCCCCGAGTTCGGCGAGCAGCAGGTAGGGGGCGACGGGATATGCGGTTCGCGGTGTCATGGTTTGCTCCTCTGTTCGGTCTTGAGTAGACTGGTCGTCTACAATGTGAGCTTGACGAGTCGGGCGTTGCGATTGCCACGCAGGTCAGGCCTGTTGCCGATTCAGGATGCGCCGCGTCGTCTTCATCGCGGCGTGGAACGGCACGTCGGTGCGTTCGATCTTCGCCATGAGGCTCGCGCCGAGCCACAGGTGGTACAGCGTCTCGGCCGTTGCACGAGGCTCGCCGTCGATCCGGAGCGACCCCTCGGCGATGCCTGCCTCGATGGCCCCGGTCACACGGTCGATGATCCCGGCCGTGCCCGCCTTGAGCGCCAGCCGCATGGGCTCGGACAGGTCCGAGACTTCCGCAGCGAGCTTCACCGCGAGGCACTTGCGCTGGTAGTCGATGCTGCCCTGTGTCGCCTGCCACTTGCCCCAGTAATTCATCAGGCGCTCGGCGTGGTTCAAGCCGGTCTCGGCGAGGGTGACGTCGATGTCAGCGAGATACGCCTCGAAGTAATCGGCCAGGAGAGCTTCGCCGAAGGCCTCCTTCGAGCCGAAGTAGTGGTAGAACGAGCCCTTCGGGACACCGGCCGCGGCGAGGATCTCGTTGAGGCCGACGCCCGAGAACCCCTTCGCGCCCACGATACGGTGGGCTGTGTCGAGGATGCCTTGCCTCGTGTCGATGTTGCCGCTGACGCTTGCCATGACGCTGACATAGGACCGATTAGACCGGTCGTCTAGTGGCCCGCGCGAGATTTCTGAGGCACGGATCGGGAGAACGCCCTTGGCCGACCCGACGGCAGGATGGCCAGCGCAGAGGCCGTCCCCGTCGATGCCGACGAGGCGCGGGGAGCCAGATGGGCGAAGAGGTGCTGTTCGATCGCGGTCGATCGCAGCCTCGACGTCCGTCCGGATGCCGGAGAAGCCGACACGCGGATCGTCCTGCCGGGCGTCCCGCCCGCTCGAACACGCCCGCGGCGCAACGTTTTAATCAGCTTCTATCGGCAGTCTTGCCGCCTATTGAGGCCTATAGGGCAAGAGACGGGCGGGAACGATGCAGACCGTGACGGGCCGGAGCGAAGAAGCCAGGACGGTCCAGCTATCGGAAGTCCTCGGGGCTCTGAGCCACGCCCTCGACCTGACGGAAGGTCAGCCCGTCGGGCATTGCGTGCGGGCGACCTGGATCGGCTTCCACGTGGGCCGGGCGATGGGTTTGCGCGACCTGCAGCTCTGGGAACTCTACCACACGGTGATGCTGAAGGACCTCGGGTGTTCCAGCAACGCCGCGCGTATCTGCGAGCTCTACCTGTCCGACGATCTCAGCTTCAAGCGCGACTTCAAGACGGTGAGCGACAGCCTGCCCAAGGTACTGGGCTTCGTCTTCTCCCACACGGGTCTCAAGGCAGGCCTCGCGGAACGCTTCCGGGCGGTGCTCAACATCCTGCAGAACGGCGGCGCGATCGTCGACGACCTCATCCAGACGCGTTGTCAGCGCGGTGCCCAGATCGCCCGCCAGCTTCGTTTCCCGGCGAGCGTCTGCGAGGCCATCCACGCGCTGGACGAGCACTGGAACGGCAGCGGGCGACCGGACCACCTCGCCGGGCCCGCGATCCCGCTCTACGCCCGCGTGGCGCTTCTGGCCCAGGTGGTGGACGTCTTCCACACCGCGGCCGGCCCCGCGGCCGCGATCGCCGAGGCGCGCGCGCGCGCGGGAACGTGGTTCGATCCTCAGGTCGTCGCTTGCTTCGAGTCGGTCGCGGCCGAACCCGGCTTCTGGGAGACCCTTGCCTCGGACGAGGTCGAGGAGGCGGTGTTCGCGCTGGCGCCCGGCAGTCCGATCGTCGTGGACGAGGACTACCTCGACGATATCGCCCGGGCCTTCGCTCAGATCATCGACGCCAAGAGCCCGTTCACCTCCGGCCACTCGGAGCGGGTCGCGGTCTACGCCGACATGATCGCGGCCGAGCTCGGCTATACGCCGGAGCGTCGCCGCTGGCTGAAGCGCGCCGCGCTTCTCCACGATGTCGGCAAGCTCGGCGTCTCGAACGCCATCCTCGACAAGGCCGGCAAGCTGGACGACGCGGAATGGCGCGATATGCGCAATCACGCCTCCCTCTCCGAGACCATCTTGATCCGCGCGGCAGTGTTCCACGAGATGGCCAGCATCGGCGGCGGCCACCATGAGCGGCTGGACGGCAAGGGGTATCCGCGCGGGCTGCGCGGCGATGCGATCGCACCCGAGACGCGCGTCGTGTCGGTGGCCGATGTGTTCGACGCCCTGACCGCCGACCGGCCCTACCGGGCGGCCATGTCGCTCGAGAAAGCGCTCGGCATCATGCGGGCGGACATCGGAACGGCCTTCGATCCAATCTGCTTCGCGGCTCTGGAGAGGGCGCTCGCCGCGATCGAGGGCGATCTCGCCCGGGCGGCTTGACCCGGACCGCCCGCGAAAAATTCTCCGACTCTTCTACCGGACGGGGACCATCCTGCTCAGGCCACCGTTCGTGGTGCCGCCGCGGGGCGACACGTCTCGTGAGGTCAGGACGATGACCGCGCGCACCGCCCATCCGCAGGACGGCGAGCTGCAAGCCCGAAGGAACAGTGAGGTGAAGATGCGGGCAAGCATGCGCTGGACGTCCAAGTCGCGGAGATGGCGGGCGTCGAGCGCCGGTAGAGCTCTCGACCTCGATGAGGTGAAGGATGCACCGTCGGCCGGTAGATGCTCATAGCAATTTCGCTTGCATTTGATGCAACCGGAATTTCAGCTTCTGATTGCATAAACTCTGGCTAAGCAAATCCAGTCGGAACACTGATCTGCTCGATCCCGGGAACAGGCTCGATCGGCATCGAAGGTCACGCCGGGTCGGTAGAAGGCCGTCCGCCTGTCCCGCGAAACGTTTGCGGAGCGGACCGGCGCCGTCGTCCCGAACCTCCGCGGCGATCTTCTTCGCCTCGCCGTTACCCGGTCAGCCTTCCGGCGGTCCGATCGTGTCCGCCGCATGGGCGTCGCGAGACCCGAGCGGCTTCGGCCTCCCGGTCGTGCTGTCGCGTGCAGTCTGACGCTCGATCTCGGCGTTCAACTTGGCCCCAAGAAGCACGATCACCACCGAGAACCAGATCCACGTCATGAACCCGACTCCCGCCCCGAGTGAACCGTAGATCCTGTTGTAGCTGTCGAAGCTCGCCACGTACCAGGAGAACGAGACCGAGGCACAAACCCAGGAGACGGCCGCGGCGACGCCACCCCAGCTCACCCACCGCCACTTGGCCTCGCGCCGACTGGGTCCGTACCGATACGTCACGGCTAGGCCGAGGCTGACGAGGACGAGCAGTCCCGGCCAGCGCACGAGGCGCAGCGTGACATCCGCCAGCACGCCCAGACCGAGCTGATTGAGCGCGATCGGTAGAATGACGACCAGGCTGGTAGCCGTCAGGGCAAACAGGATGCCGCTGAGCGTGAACAGGAAGGTGGTGGCGTAGAAGCGCATCAGCGAACGCTTCTCGCGCTCCCTGTAGATCACATTGAGCGCATCGAAGAGGGCGCTCACGCCCGAATTCGCGCTCCAGAGGGCGATCAGGACGCCCACCAACGAGGCTGTGCTGAGCGCGCCGGTGCTCTGCTGGGCGACGCGCACGAGCTGGTCGGACAGGAGGTCGAGGACGCCGCCTGGCAGCACGCCCGCGAGGAGGCTCACGTGCTGGCTGATGGCATGGGGGTCCGAGAACAGACTGTAGACCGACACGATGGTGGCGAGCGCTGGGAAGGTCGCCAACAGGGTGAAAAAGGCGACCCCCCCGGCCGTTGCGAAGACGCGATCGCGCGGGACGGAGTACAGGACCCTCCAGAAGACGTCCTTCCACCCCATGGCCGGGATCTGGGCAGGGTCGTCCGCGGTTCGCCCGCGCCCAGGTTCGCGCGCGCGGCTCTGTGCGAGGGTGAGGCTTCTCGGGCTAGGCCGGCGCGTGCTGACGGAACGCCAATCTTCGCCCTCGTCCTCGTCGTGGGTCTCGTCCGGGTTCACGAGGGATCCTGCGCGGCGATGTATCCGGACGCACTATGCGCTGTCCGAGCGTGGCGCCAACCGCGTCGGCCCTTTCGCCGCATGACAAAGCGGACCTTCGGCTTCGAGCGGGCCGTCGTCTGCCTGATCTTCGCGTCCGCGACGGCACTGCAAGCCAAGGTCGCGACAATGGCCTCGACGACGGCAGTTGCAGAAAGAGAGGGCTGCCGCAGGGATCGGCGGCCCTCTAAGAACGCTCGACCGGTTCGCCTCCCCGCATCAGGGCGAACGCCGCGGCCAGCGCGCAACCGACGACGATTCCGGCGGTCAGGTCCCGCAGCAAGGTCAGGCCGAAGGTGACGAGCAGCACGGCTGCGGTGTGCCGCACTCTGAGCAGCCGCACGAACTCGGCCTTCTCGGCCATGTTCCACGACACGACCACCAGCACGCCCGCCAGCGCCGCGAGCGGCACGAAGCCGGCCAGCGGGCTGGCCACCAGCATGAACAGCAGCAGGAAGGCCGCATGCAGCATGCCCGAAACCGGGCTTGCTGCCCCGGCGCGGACGTTGGTCGCCGTCCGGGCAATGGTCCCGGTCACGCTGATGCCGCCGAACAACGCGGAGGCGACGTTGGCCACGCCCTGGGCGACCAGCTCCATGTTCGGGCGGTGGACGCGGGCGGTCATGCCGTCGGCGACCTTGGCCGACAGCAGGCTCTCGACGCCGCCCAGGAGCGCGAAGGTCAGGGCCGTCGGGAGGATGTCGGAGAGCAGCGGCCGCGTGATCTGCGGCAGAGCCGGCATCGGCAATCCATGCGGCAGGCTGCCGAAGCTGCTCGCGATGGTGGCTACGTCGAACTGGAATGCCCAGGCGAGGATGGAGGCGGCCGCAACGGCCACGAGCATGCCGGGAAAAGCGGGCTTCCACCGCTGCAGCGCGAACACCGCCGCAGCGACCCCGGTGCCCAGGGCGAGCGCGGCCGGGTTGAGCGTGGGGAGCGACTGCGCAAGGGCGGCCAGCTTCGGAATGACCGGTCCGGGCTCCTCGCCCGCCAGCCTCAGGCCGCCGAGTTCCCGCAACTGGCTCGCCAGGATCGTGCAGGCGATGCCGGCGGTGAATCCGATCGTCACCGCATGCGGGACGCGATTGATCAGCGTGCCCAGCCGGAGCGCTCCGACCGCGGTCAGCATCAGGCCGGAGAGCAGCACGGCCAGCAGCATGCCGTCGACGCCGAAGCGGGCGACAGTCGTCGCGACGAGGACGATGAAGGCGCCGGCCGGCCCGCCGATCTGGAAGCGGCTGCCGCCGAGGGCCGAGACGAGGAAGCCGCCGACGATGGCGGCGTAGAGGCCGCGGTCCGGCGCGACCCCGGAGGCGACGGCGATGGCCATGGAGAGCGGCAGGGCGACGATGGCGACGGTCAATCCCGCCACGAGGTCGCGGCGCAAGGCCGATAGGCGGTAGCCCTCCGCCAGTACGGTCAGGAGCTTGGGTCTGTAGAGGTGCGCGGTGGCGGCGCCGTTGGGCATGGCGATGAAGCTGTCGAATCCGGAAGGCGAGAATGACCCGGCAGCCAAGCTCACGGGAAGGGCCTTGGCATTGATTTATCGCAACGGTGCCCCGTGCCTGCATCCTCGAAACGAGACGGCGGCGCGAGCGATTGGGCCGGCGATCACGGGCTGCATGCCAGCCTTCGGGCCCGCGCCAGGAGGCCGTCCGGCAAGGCGTTCAGGACCCGGAATGCGCCGCGCCGTCGCGTTCGAACCTCGCCACCGCGTGCAACCCGGCCCAGAGTTCGACCATGTCCTCCTCGCCGACAAGCTCGAGAGCCTGGCGTCGTGCCTCATCATCGGAGTCGGCGTGCAGGGGGACCATGTCGACGATGCGGCCACCCCGGGCCACCAGGAAGGCGCGATAGGTTGTGGCCGGAGCGGGTGGATGGACGGGGCTCGCGGCATCGTCGCGCGTGACGTGGAACATGGTGGATGACCCTTCTCGGCAGCGGGCGGAACCAGATCGGCCGTCCGCCCCGGCGGCGAGGCGTGTCCGGGCTCGGAAAGCGCGTCCCGGCCACCCGCCTGGACCGGGGCCTGATCCAGGTCGGGGGTTGTCCGCGCCCGCCGTGCGTCGTGGCCGGCGCGGGATTCCTCCTACGGCAAGGCGCCCATGAGGCGCTTGGCGTCGGTGAGGATGTTCTCGCAGGCGCGCTGATTGCCCTCCCGGTCCTCCTCAAGGGCCTCGCGGATCAGCAGGCGGGCAGCGGCGACGTTCTCGCGGGTGGGCTTCATCTGCGGGTCGCTCGGTGCCTCGGCGAGCGCGCGGGGCAGAGCCTTGACCGAGCCGGTGGTCAGGGTGTGACCGGGCTCCAGACCAGCGACGCGCACGGCGCCCAAGCTATCGAGGCGGCGCTGCAGGGCGCCGACCTGCTGCGCGCACGGGGTTGCGAGCGCGGGCAGGACGGAACCGGCCAACAGGCCGGCGGCGAGAACGGCAAGTGAGGTACGCATAGCTTCGTTTTCCTTGGCAGTCGGGCAGGTAGCGACCGTACCGGACGGCCTCTCGTGCGACGCAGCGGGAAACTCGGCCTTGCGCTGGATCAAGGAACGGGGGCGCGGGGCCTTCTGGGGTACGGCAGGTCGGACTGGTGTGCGGCGAGACGCTCCGGAGGACGCCAGTCGACCGCCGGAATGGTCGTGCCCATCGCCGTCCTTGATCCATCCCAAGGCCGGGCATCCCGGCGCGTGTGACGGCAGGGGCGTTCAGCCGGAGACACCCTCGATGAGCGCCCGCCCGCTTGCCCTCCTATGGAGCCCGCTCCGTGCCTTCACGGTGCTGTTCGTCTCGGCAATCCTCCTCGGGGGATTGGCGGTGGCCGGCGTGTGCGCGCTGCTTGTCGTGACCTTGGTTCTCAACGCCGGAGGCTTCGCGTTCCACGCGCTGGTCACCGGCACCAAGATCCTCGCGCCCCCGGTTCTGACGGCCATGATCCTGACGCGGGGGCTACTCGGGTTCTGCCGCCAGCTACGGGCTTGAGGCCACCCGGTCGTTAAGCCGCCGAAGGCGGGTTCACCGAAGTCCCGGCCCCCGCGGGCGGAGACGCCGCCCGTGGTTCGGCTCGACGGTTGAGGCGCTCGGTACGACCGGATGCCCGGCCCTCCGAGGGCGTCTGGCGTGGCGTTCGTCCCCGAGGCTCCGTCATCGCCGGCCACCACCCGCCGTCATGCACGCCTCGCCGTCGCGATCGCGGACAGGGCACCGGCGGACGTCGCGGAGGGCGAGCGGCAGCCGGTTCGGGCCCCGCGCCCCGGCGGGACGGCGTGGCGGCGGGCCGTTTGATCGAGATCAAGGCTTGAGGGCGTCCCCGTCCCTAAGCGCCGACGTAGCCGTTCTTGCGTGGGGCGAATCGAGCGAGCCATGGCCGCGACACCAACATCCGCGACACCAACATCCGCGGCACCGACATCCAAGTACATGACCGAGGGGGAGGTCGGCCTCGGCGTCGCCCTCATGGTCGGGGCCCTCCTCTGCGCCCTGGCGTCGGCCCGGGCGGTCGATGCGCCGTTCTCCATCCATATGG
>Ga0160428_1001592_pt1 | contig 16560 bp, 18 predicted proteins | sample SolpanmetagenomM_FD_108198 | JGI IMG/M metagenome (GOLD analysis project Ga0160428, IMG submission 108198) | Solar panel surface microbial communities from Lawrence Berkeley National Laboratory, California, USA - M | ecosystem: Engineered > Built environment > Solar panel > Unclassified ... | reverse complement strand
CCGGAACTCACCGACCTCCCACCGCGCCCGTCCTCCTCGCCGCGGCCAGGTCACCTGACGGCGACATCGCTCACGCGATGTCGCGCCGGCGCAGGCTCGGCGTCCCGACGAGGGTGGCCAGGACGCTGTAGGCGATGAGGACCACCGCACCGACCCACTCCGGTGGGCTTTCGGCGAACGTCTTCATCGGTGAGGCCATCACCGTGGACACCACCAACGGGATCACGACCTGCCGCGCGGTGGTCGACGCTGTGCTGCGGGCCGACGTGGCTCACGTGGTCTACGGCTCCGTCGGCGGCGCCGAGGGTCACAGCGGCGTCCCCCACTTGGACTTCAAGGCGCGCATCAAGGCCCACATCGCGGCCCTCGGCCTGCCGGCGACGATCCTGCGTCCGGCCTTTCACAGCCAACTTCCGGTTCCTGGGCTCCGTCCTCGCGGCGAGCAGCTGATCCTGTCCCTCGGCGTGACCGACGACATCCCGCTGCAGGTCTTCGACGCCGACGACATCGATCTGTTCGCCGCCGACGCCTTCGACGACACCTCAACCTCGATCGGCCGTCAGCTAGAGAGCGCCTCCGACGAACTTCCCGGGCCCCAGATGGCCGAGGTCTTAAAAGTGACCTCTGGCACCCCGACGACCTTCCACACGGTGCCGATCGACCAGCTGCGCCAGGTAGCCGGCGAAAAGATGGCATCGACGTTCGCCCGGTTTATGCGTGAAGACACCGAAGTTCCCGCAGGTCCCACCACGCCACCAGAGACCGTGAGCAGCAACAACGACCTGGGCGCACTCGATGTCTGACTCTTGACAGACCTTCAGGATTCCTGAAGTCTCCTCGTCATGGTTGATGCACCATCGACTCCAGCGGACTGAGGTGGCCATGGAGGTCGTCCGATCCCTCTGGCAGGCACGAGCCGAGGAGTCCGCCGAAGACCTCGAGGCGTTGGAGACCGACATCCTCGCCGGGTTCGTCCTGGCCCGTGCTTCCGCCGGGATGGCCGACCAGACGATCCGCCACGACGTGATGTACCTGGAGCAGATGCGCGCCTGGCTGGAGCGGCCGTTGTGGACGATGCAGCCGCCGGATGCCGACCGCTACTTCGGTCAGCACCTGCGTGCTGCCGCACCGGGAACCCGCGGGGTACGGGCCTCCACCCTCTCGACGTACTTCCGCTACCTCGACGCCCGTCACCGTGCGGAGCTGTACCGCCGCACCGGACACCTCCCCCAGTCCCCGCTGGATGAGCTGAACCGCCCGGCCCGCTTCAACCACGTCCGGCTGCGCATCCCACCGAGTGAGCTGGAGATGCGCCGGCTGTTCACCGGCTGGCGAGACGACCTGGTCACCTGCCGCAAGTACGCCCCCGCGGCCCGGACCTACGCCGCCTGCCGGTTGATGGCGCAGGTCGGGCTGCGCATCAACGAGCTGCTGCGCCTGAACCTCAACGACATCCACTGGGACCTGGGCGCTCTGGGTCAGATCCATGTCCGCTTCGGCAAGGGCAGCCGTGGCCGGGGTCCGAAGGTCCGGTTGGTGCCGCTGATCAACAACGCCCGCGCCTGCCTGCAGTGGTACGTGGAGGACGTCTGGTCCTGCTTCGGCCTGGACCCCGCTGACCCGGGCGCACCCCTGTTCCCCTCCGAACGGGCCCGCCCGGGCGGGGGCACCGCTCGCGCCAACGACGACACCCTGCGCCAAGCCCTCGCCGACGTCGTCGAGCGCCACCTACCGACCTGGTCCGGTCGCCTGACCCCCCATGTCCTGCGCCACTACTGCGCCTCGCAGCTGTACGGCGGCGGTATGGACCTGCTCGCCGTGCAGGAGCTCCTCGGCCACGACTGGATCTCCACCACGATGCGCTACGTCCACGTCCACCGCGACCACGTCAGCGCCGCCTGGCTGGCCGCCCAGCAGCGCGCCGCGCAGCGCCTGAGCACGCCGGCTCCCGACCCCCAACACCGCGATACGGGCCGTAGCTCTGAACCCGACACCGGCCGCGACGCTGCCCTCGACCGTGCGGGCGATGTCCACTTCAACGCCCCCAACGACGTGGCACCTGTCTCGCTGCACAGCAACACCTCGCAAGGCATCACCCCGCAGGCCAAGAGCGCACGACGTGCCGCGACACCCCAGAGGAGCCACCCGTGAAGTGGAACCTGCGCCTGACCGCTGCTCATCAGGGGATCTGGACGGCCAGCGACCTGCAACGGCGTCTGGCCGCGCACGGCCTGGTCATCAGCGCGGGCAAGATGTCGGGCCTGTGGTCGGGCAACCCCCAGAGCATCAAGCTGTCCGACCTCGACGTCTTGTGCGCGGTCCTCAACGCCAACCCCGCCGACCTGCTGGTCCCCGAACCCGTCGCGGCCCTCGCGCCGGACCGCGGCGCTGAGACCGCTACCGGCGACACCGCCCCACCCCCTGCAGTCCCCGGGACGTCCGCCGCGACAGCACCCGCCGCCTCGGTGCGGCCTCGCCGCCGCAGCGACCGTTTCCTGCCGCCGCCGGTGTGAGCGGGGCCGCTCATGTCCCGCCGCGATCGTCCACCCGGTCCTCGACGCAAGGCACCCGCGGTCATCGGAAGCTGTGCGGACTGCCTGCCTGCACTGGGGACCGCTGGTGTCTCGGGGGCGTTGCAGCCCTTGCGAGGGGTGGAACCGGGTCCACCCCACCGGCGACTGTGTGGGCTGCGGCCGCCGCGACGTCGCGGTCCAGAAGCAGCACTGCCGCGGTTGCTGGAAGCACGCCGCCTTCCTCGCCGGCCCGCTCAACACCCGCCTCCTCTTCCACGCCGAGAGCACCTTCGATCACCAGCAGCTGCAGCTCGGCGGCATGTGGTGCTCCACCCCCGGAACCCGCCATCCCCGCCCCACCCGGCCATCAGCTCCACAGGCGACCTCATCACCGGCCAACCCCGACCGGTCTGGTCGTGCCCCTGGGTCTGGGGCTGAGCCAGACGATGGAGGGGGTCAGCTCCCCCTGCCCTTCAGTGCAGCCGATCTGCAGGTGCTCGAGCGGTCACGGCGCTGGGCTCTGCAGCCGGCACGGTTGCGCTCACCGCGCCTGCGCCACCACACCCCAGCCCACCTGCGGCAGGCCCTGGACCGTCTCAACGCTCACGCCGCCAGCCACGGCTGGGAGGGCGACCTGCACCGCCGGGCCGTGACCACCCTGCGCGTGGTCTTCGCCGACGCAGCACCTGGGCACCGCGCCAGCATTAGCGAGCTTCAGGAAGCCGGCGGACCCGCCAGCCTGCTGCGGCCCGTCCTGACCGAGCTCGGACTCCTCGGCCAGCCTGCGCCGCGATCACTGGATGACCTCATCGCTCGGCGAACCGCTGGGCTACCGGAAGGGATGCGCGCCGACGTCGCTGCCTGGATCACCCACCTGTACCAGGGCGGGCCGCGCAGCAAGGCCAAGACGTGGAAGACCGTGCGGGAGTACTCCCGCTGGGTGCAGCCACTCCTGCAGTCCTGGGCCCGCCACCACGAAGACCTGCGTGAATTATCCGCAACCGACATCCGCCGCGGACTGAGCGCTCTACCCACCCAGCGCCAGGGCAATGCCTACGTCGCGGTGCGGTCGCTGGTCGGCTTCTGCCACCGCGACCGTCGCCTCTTCGCCAACCCCACCGCCCGCATGTGCTGGGGTGCCCGGCCCCGGGCGCCGCTGCTGCCGCTGAGCCGACTACCAGCGGGTCGCTGCCCACGCCCGCACCCCCATCCAGCGTGCTGTGCTCATCCTGGCCAGCGTTCACGGCCTGCGCCCCCATGTCATCCGCCACCTCAACGTCGGCGACGTCGACCTGAACGGTGCTCAGCTGCACCTGCCCCCGACCTCGACCTCTCCGCGGGGGCTGCGGCAACCGTTAGGTCCGATCAGTCTCGACGCGCTGGGGTCGTGGCTACGCGAGCGGCACCGCAGGTGGCCCTTGAGCGCCAACCCGCACCTGTTCCTGACCGAAGTCAGCGCGCCCACCACAGCCGTCATGTCCGTGTACACCTTGCGGCAGATGTTCGTCGGGACTGGGGTGACCCTGGACCGGCTGCGCCGTGACCGCTTCCTGGAGGAGGCGCTGACCTACGGTCCTGACCCGCTGCACCTGGCGGCGGTCTTCGGTGCCTGCTCGGCGACCGCGGTGCAGTACAGCGAGCACGCCAAACGGCTGCTACCCCCAGCTCCTAGGTGACCTCCGGCGGCGTGCACTGACTTCACTCTCATGGCGCCGTTCGTACGCGGTCGCAGCAGCGTCGAGACAATGTCCTCGGTCGCGACGGGGGTGCTCAGCCCAGACCGATCGGCACGGGCTCCCGGACCTCTGCGACACCGTCAGGAACCCAGCGCAGGACGTCGCCCGGCTGGCACTCCAACACCCGACAGATTGCGTCCAGGGTCGAGAACCGCACCGCCTTGGCCCGCCCGTTCTTCAGCACCGCCACGTTCGCCGCGCTCAGACCGATCCGGCGGGAGAACTCCCCCACCGACATCTTCCGTCGGGCCAGCATCACGTCGAGGTCAACGACCACCGCCATCAGACCACCTCGGCCATCTCGCTCTGCAGGACCGTCGCCGAGCGGAGCAGACCGCGCATCACCACCATCAGCAGCACGAAGCCCACCCCACCGACCAAGGAGGCGACCTGCACCACCAGAGCGAACGGGCCACCCACACCCACCCAGCTGATCAGGTGTGTCACCGTCGCGACCGTGATGGCGGTCGCGACCGCAGCGGCGACGATAATGACGTCCACCCACCGCAGGGCGTGCTGATCGAAAATCCACCGCTCCTCCACCATCGCCAACAGCTTCCACACCGCGACCAGCGCGGCCTGCACGCAGGCTAGGACCACGATCGCGGAGATCGTGTACGGCACGGCCAGGTAGGCCAGCTCCGGGTACATCTCCGCCGACTGGGAAGCAGCGACGGGTACGTAGACGGTCTGGCCGAACAGGGCCCCTAGGCCGAGGGCGACGATGCAGAGGCGCAGGGCGCTGACGACGTTACCGCTCACCTGTCGAGCATCGCGCGCTAGCTATCGAAAAGCAACAGGTGACTGCGCTGATCGGCACAGGCTGGTCCGCGTCACTTCCGTTTGCTCACTGCGCAGACGGTGCGCGGCCACGGCCGACCGAGACGTCGGCGTCCTGCTGAGACCAGGCGATCGTCGAGCACGACGATCACCCGCATGTCCTTGATGCCCCAGGATTCACCGAGGTGCAGTCCAGCGGAGGGCCCGGACCTCCGCAACGCCGAGCAGCCACAGCACCACCGCGTAGACGAACAGGCCTGCTGCCCCAGCAGCCCCACCCCGCAGCAACGAGGCACTCCAGCCGGCACCGGGCTCACCCAGAAGCAGGCTCACCGCCACCACCGCTCCCGCGCAGGCCGCCGTCGCCGGCAGCAGCCGCACCAGCAGCGCCCCGTCCACCCGTCCCCCCGATGCGGGGACGGATTCAGGCGAGGGCGTGGAGGAGGTCGAGACGGCCGTCGAGGCGGCAGCGCGTGCGATGCGCCAGCGCAACGCCACCGCACTGACCACGACCCCCACCACGTAGGCGCAGGCGTGCCCACCAGCCAAGGCGTACCCGCGCCCCGTTGCGGGCAGCAGCGCCGCCAGAGCGGTCTGGACACCGATGAGGACGGCGCTGACCGTGCACTGCACCAGCGCCGGAGTGCGGGTGTCGCGCTGGGCGTAGAAGGCCCGCGCCTGCAACTGGTAGGCGCTGAACGGCACCAACCCCATCGCCAGCAGGGCCAGCACCCACCCCACCTGCCGCGCCTGGGTGACGCTGGTGGCGCCGTGGGCGAAGAGCACGATGGCGATGTCACGCCCGCAGACAGCGAAGACCACCGCCAACGGCACCAACGCCAGCACGCACACCCGCACCCCGCGGTCCAGGTCCGCGCGCAACCGCTGCCAGTCCCCACCAGCGGCGTGGGCGCTCGTCCGCGGCAGCAAGGCGGTGATCAGCGAGACCGCGATGATCGCGTGCGGCAACTGCCACACGGTGGACGCACTGGTGTAGGTGGGCAAGATCTTCGCGGAGCCGGGTGGAACCTGCGCGGAGGTGGCCAGGCGGGTCTGCACCCACACCCCTACCTGGGTCGCGGCGACGTAGAGCAGCGTCCAGGCCGCCATCCGCCCCATCGCCCGCAGGCCCATCCCGCGCACGTCCAGGCGCAGCCGCCACCGGAAGCCGCTGGCCCGAAGGGTCGGCAGCAGGACGGCGGCCATCGCCACTACCCCGAGGGTGGTGCCGATGGCCAGGGTGAGGAACTGCGCCTGGCTCAACGAGCCCAGACCGGGACGAGCCGGGCCGGGCACGAACAGAAAGGCGGCGAGGGTGGTGATGACGACGACGTTGTTCAGCACCGGCGCCCACATCGCCGCTCCGAAGCGGGCTTGGGCGTTCAGGACCGCGCCGATGGTGGCGGCGAGTCCGTAGAAGAAGATCTGGGGTAGGAACCACCGCGCCCACGCCACCGTCAGCGCCACCTCGCTCGGGTCGTGGCTGCGGGTGTACAGGCGCACCAGCCACGGCGCGACGAGCACCGCGACCCCGCTCACCAGCAGCAGACCGATCAGGACCAGGGTCAGCAACCGCTGCGCGTAGGCCAGGGCGGCCTGCGCCCCGCGGGCGCGGGCGGCGACCAGCAGTGGGACCAGGGTGGCGGAGAGGATCCCGCCGAGCAGGAGCTCGTAGACGACGTTGGGCAGGACGTTGGCCACGTCGAAGGCCTGCCGCAGACCACCCAACCCCAGCACGGCGCTGAAAGCAGCGATGCGTCCGAAGCCGGTAGCGCGCGAGGCGATGGTCGCGACCGCCATCGTCTGCGCCTGCCGCCGCAAGGAGCGGCCCCCCGCGCCCGGGGCGGCCAGCTCAGCAGCGTCGCTCCTAACGGGTGAGAGGTCCCCCGCTGGTTCCTCTTCGTGCTTCGCTGGTCCGGTCTCGCTCACACGCCCATCGTGGTGACCTCAGCCCGTCCTACCGATCGCGTGGGGTGCCGTGGCGCCGAGTCCACCCGACATCCGCACATGCCGCCCCCTGGGCGCGATCATGGTTGACGACTTCGCGCTCCGTCGACCACAGGGCTTCGCCCTCCAGGTCCGGTGCGGTGGAGATGACCCCGTCCCGGTGAACGTCGTGCCCATCGGCTGCGACGGCACGGCACCTAGCCTGATGCGGTGACCGATGAGGAGCTGCTGGTCGAACTGGAACGACGCCTGCGAGAAGACGATCCCGACGTCACCTACGACGGGACCACCTTCACGCTGCATCGCTGGAACGCCGAAGCACAGGACCCGCCGCTGCGCCTGCACGCCACCGCCGAGCAGCTGGGCCGCTACTGCCGCATCGACGAAGACACCCGCGACGCCCTCTGGCCTGACTCCCCGGTGGAGATCGCCGGCCTGAACCTCCTGGGCGTCCACCTTGACGAGACCCTCTGGCGTGCTTTGGACACCGCCCCCGAACGCCGCCACATCGTGCTCGAACCGCACCTGGCGGTGCTCACCGATCCCGCCGTCCTCGATGAGCCACCCCCACCGCTGCCACCACTACCGGACCTCCCCCCCGGGGAGTACGGGTGGTCCGCCTACGCACCACTCAGTGGAGAGACGTTCCCCACCCAGCAGCGACCCACAGAGCCTGAAGCTCCTGAGGTGTGACCTGCTGCCACAGCGTCGCCACCGTGTTAATGACGCTGTCGAGGACGTCGTCGACCGTGCGGATCTGTCGACGTGCGGATGACCGTTCAGCGCCACTAGGACAGATCGCCTGACAAGCTGCCTCACGAGGAGGTGAGTGCCGTGCTGCTCGGTGCTGGCGCATGGATCGTCGCGGTGCTGCTGGGTCTTGCTGCCGCTCACCGGCGCAGCCGCGAGAACGCGGGGCGCTACCTGCCCTTCACCGTCCGCCGCTTCGACCGCTACACCGGAACGGTAGTGACCACCAAGACCTGGTGGGCGCTGTTACTGGCCGCGGTGGTGTGCACCGTCGCAGGCGCGTGGTGGGGCATGGGAAGTGTCGCCGGCGGGTACGGCGGTCTGCTGTCGCTGCTGGTGGTCTGGGTGCCCGACGTGGCGGGCACGGTGGTGCACAACCGCCGCCTGACCTCCTCCGTCGACGCCGACCTGCAGCACCTCTAGCGCCCCCGACGCTCGGTCGTGGCGCTGACGCAGCGAGTTTCAGGTCACGCAGTGGCTGCCTCCTCGACACCCCCGGCACCGTCGTTGCCACCCCCCACCCGCACCACGGCGCCGTCGTCTTCCTCTCCCGTGTCGCGCTCCTGCTGCCGACCTCGGCCGTCGCTCGTCATCGCGTACCTCCCATCAGCGCACGTGCTGATCCGGCTGCCGGCACCATGCCGCCTCGCTCGGAGCCGGAGCACCACGACGTCGCGGACATGCCGCAGATGGTGTGCGGTCACGGGCGACGGTGACGACTTCACACGTCGAGAAGCGGATGATCACGCGAGCACTCACCGCGACCGGTCGTTGACCTCACGCGCCGCACCGTTGCCCTTCCACGCCGCGGCGAGCAGCAGCACCACGACGAGGCCGAAGAGCACCTCTCCGCTGACCTCGACCACTGCCCCCGCTGCACCCGGCACCAGCTGAGGCAGCATGAACGTCGCGAGCAGGAGGAGGACCGCCGATGCGACCGCGACCCGCACCACCCAGCACAGCAGGGGCACCGCAGCGCGGTGACCGGCCTGCCAAGCCTCCTCCGATGCCCTGGTCTGCGGCGTGCGGATGCCGATGACACCGTTACTGACCAGCGTGCCCCGACGGACCATGCCCACGATCACGCCGGCCACGACCGCGAGGACCAGCAGACCTGCGGTCCAGGAGATGCCGTTGTAGTAGGTCATCGCGGCTCTCCCTGAATGTGGCTTCCTGGGGACTGCCCGGCTGGCCCCAGTGACTCCCAGCATCTCAGCCCGCACCCGATGCAGGACCAAGATTCACGGTTCTGCAGGGCGGTCGGTGCCGGGGCTGACCACGGTGCAGGATCTGAGCGTCACCTGATGCGGGCCCCTGGCGGGAGCACGTACTGGTGGAGTCGGCGGATGCGCATGCCCGGATCGATGATCAGCTGCTCCTCGGGGCCCTCTGCCGACACATTATCGGACCCAGCGGACTGAAGTGACCGTGGAGGTCGTCCGACAGGTGGCCGATGCCGCGTTCAGCTCCGCGGGCTGCGCGAAGAATAACGCCTTGTCCCGCACCGACCAGGTGTCCCACCCGACCACTGGATCAAGTCGTTCGTGGTCACGGGTACAGACGGTTGATCTTCTTCTCGTCAACGCCGTAGATGTAGGGGCCTGGCCGGGAAGCTGCCCGCGAGATGGCGGCCAACGACGTGAGATAGCGCTCGAGCATCTGGGCACCGGTGATGCTGGCGTTGGTGATGCAGAACATGCGCCCGCCGTGATCAGCGACTGCTTGCCGTTCGTCAGCGCGGCGGCGAATGTTGGCGTCCTTGTGGAACATCACCCAGTCTTGCTGGGCGGCCATCGCGATCCAGTCGACGTCGGCCACCTGCGCGCCAGCTGCCTCGCCGTAGTACTCCCGCATCGTGACGATGGTCAGGCCCGCCGCGCGAAGCCCGTCGGGCACCGTGGCGGCACCGAGGCTGCGATCGACGAAGATCGTTTCAGCGTAGATCGGAAGCTCACGAGCTTCGCCCCGCTTACGCGCTGAGGGCAAGGGCGGTGCGCAGGTCGTCGCTGGGGATGTCGAAGTCCCGCGCTGTCTCCTCGGGGTCCTCCCCGGCTCGGATGCGGCCGAGGACGTTCTCGACCTCGACGCCGGCGCGGGCGAAGATCGGGTGTCCACCTGCTCGGCTCGGGTCGAGCACGACGTCCAGGGCGGCGTCGCGGTAGCGCGGCAAGTGGATCAAGCTCGCGTAGCCACCGTCGAACTGGACCTCTTTGAGGTACTGCTCGACGACGCGCGTGAAGACTCGTTGACCCGAGCGAGGCACGACGAGCTGTTCGAGAGCCTCACGCTCCTCCTTGGCGCGTACGTCCCACAGCACCTCGGCACCATCGGTGACGAGGTGCTGGCTGGCCAGGGCATGGAGCCCGACTTCGGCCACGAGGGCGTCCAGTGAGGCGCGGATGCGCTGGAGCGGCACACCCGCCTTGCGGAAGGCGTTGAGGGCGTACGCCTCGGCCAAGCCGATGAAGGGCAGTCGCGGGTAGCCGCGGCGCTCAGGTGCGAAGGCCGTCACCACGGGCTTGCCTCGGTACTTGCCCTGGTCACGGACGTAGCCGTCGACCCAGGTGCCCAGCGTCGACGGCGAGATGCCACCGAGGTAGCGCGCGGCTTCCGTGACGGAGTAGAGCGGGACGGTGAAGCGCGCATCGGTCGTAGCTGTCATCCTGCCCTCCTCACTCAAGGTCACCATCGGCTACCCAACGAGATGGTTGAGGTGCCGTACGGCACTCAATCCCACCAGCATCCCTGATGCCCGAGCGCCACGCCGCCCGGGGGCCGTTTCCGACCGCGCTTTCCCCCTGCCGGCTCAGCGACCATCGACATGGTGGCGTCGCGCGAGAAGCTGAGAGCATGGAGTACGCCATGGAGCGGATCTTGACCCGACCCGCCGGGGTGCTGTCCCTGCCCACCGGTCGGCCTCGCTGCGTGGTCCTGGTCCTGTCCGGCTCCAGCGGCCGCATCGAGACCGACCGAGTGCGACTGCTCGCCCAGCACGGCGCCGCGGCCTTGTCCCTGCGCTGGTTCGGCGACGTCTGCGGCGATACCAGGCAGCCTCCAGGCATCTGTGAAGTCCCGCTGGAGACCTTCACCCCAGCCCTGGAGCAGCTGGCCGGCTACAGCGACCACCTCGCCGTCTTGGGTGCCTCCAAGGGAGCGGAGGCTGCGCTCCTGCTCGCCGCACACGACGCACGTATCCGCACCGTCGCCGCCCTGTCCCCCTCCTCAGTGGTCTGGGCCAACGTAGGTCCCGGCCTGGACGGGCAGGAGTCCCCACCCCGCTCCTCGTGGACCCACGCCGGCACCGCCCTGCCGTTTGTGCCCTACGACCAAGCCTGGCACGACGTCCGCACTACCGCCGCGGCCACGATGGGCATGACGGGTGAGGCAAGGACTCAGAAGCTGCCGGCCTTCCGGACGCTGTACGAGCAGAGCCTCATCACCTTCGCCGCCCAGGTCCCTGCCGCCCGCATCCCGGTGGAGTTGGTCCGTGGTGATGTCCTGCTCAGCGCCGGGGGTGATGACCAGGTCTGGCCCTCCGACGTTTTCGCCCAGGACATCGTCACCCGCCGGGCTGCTCACGGGCAGGCAACGACCTGCGTCGTCGGGGCGGCAGCCGGACACCGCCTGCAGCTGCCTGGCGAGCTTCTGGCCAGCGGTGGTGCCGCGATGGCTCGTGGTGGCTCACGCGAGGCCGACCAAGAACTCGGAGACCAAGTCTGGCCGCATCTCGCCAACGCCCTGCGGTTGCGCTGAGGGCGCGGCGTATCAGCGGCCCACCGGCTGCTTGTCGCTCGTCTTCATGATCGCGGTTGAGAAGCCGCCGACGTCGGGTGACCCCTGAGTTCGCCGGAACATCCGGGAGACACGAGCATGGCTACTACGTCGACGTCCCCGCTGCGCGCCACGCACCCGTAGCTGACCAGCCTGCAGCAGTGGGCCGAACGCCACTGGAGCGCACCCACCGCTTGAACTAGGCGTCTTCAAGTGAGCGGGACAGCTAGACGGAGGCACCCGCCTACCTTCGACGTCTCAGCGCGGCGCCGATCACCGAAGGGCCGAACCGGGGATACGTAGGTTCAGGGGTCGGGAGACGCCCCACCCCTCGACCACCACCCTGAGGCTCCTACCAAGTTCACGGTCAGGGCCGCCGACCGTCTCACGCGGCCTGTCTCCCGCAGGTCACGAACGAGGGGCTGGGACTGACCGGATGGGAACGGACAGCGCCTGCTCTCGCGGTGGACTCACCAGCGAGGAGACACCGCGCTGGGAGGTGCAGCGTGTGCCTGGATCCCTGGTAGACAGGACGGATGACTCGCATCCCGGCAGCCGGGCGGTTGCCGATCGAGGGGTCGCTCTTCGACCGGCTCCAGGCCGCGGACCCCGACATCGCGACCATGTCGGTGACGAAGGCGACGCTGGTGGCGACGAGCCACCTGATCGAGACCCTGGTGTACGCCCACGAGGACCGGTGCGTCCTGGTGTCGGGTTTCCAGCACGGCCGCTACTGGGCCGGCGAGCGTGACCGCTACCTGCAGCTGTCGGACGACAACGACGTGATCGCGCTCTTCGCCGGGCGGGAGCCGCCGGCAGGGTCGGCGGTGGACCACGTGGGGCTGCGGCTGCGCACCGGCGACCCGCTGGCCCAGGAGTGGTTCGTCCTGGCCCTGGGACCGGGGTTGGCCATCACGCTGTGCGGGTTGGACGGCGATGCGCACTCGGCGGCGCAAGCGCCCGTCCCGGAGGCCGAACGGGTCTTCGACGTGGTGTGGAGCCTGGACCCGCAGGTCGCGGCGACCGCAGCGCAGGTGGTGGTGGAAGGTGTGCGACGCAGTGCCCCCGAACGGGCGCAGGAGGTGGCTGCTGCCCTCGCCGAGGCCGGCCGCCGGCCTCCGACGGCGTCGGAGTCGGTGCGGGCCGCCGACGCCCTGCTCGCGGGCATGGTCCGACGAGTCGAGTCGACCGGGCGGCGGGAACGGCAGGTGATCACCGCGGCCAGCCAGGAGAAGAGCACGTTCCTGTCGCGGATGAGCCACGAGCTGCGGACCCCGCTCAACGCCGTCCTCGGGTTCGCCCAGCTGTTGGAGCTCGACGCCGAGCAACCGCAGACGCGCGAGTCGGTGGACCAGATCCTCCGCGCGGGGCGCGCGATGGTCGGCCTGATCGATGAGCTGCTCGACATCGGGCGGATCGAGTCCGGTGGGCTGGACCTCGACGTGGGCTCCGTGCCGGTCGCGCCGCTCATCACCGGGGTGCTGACGATGATGGGCCCGCTCCTGTCGTCGCGGTCGCTGGTCGTGCACGACCGGCACGATCAACCAGGAGCGGTCGTGGCGGCGGACGAGGCCCGGCTGAGGCAGGTGCTGATCAACCTGCTGTCCAACGCGGTGAAGTACACCCCGGACGGCGGGCGCGTCGAGGTCGGCGTCACGCGCACCGCCGACGCGGTGAGACTCGCGGTCCACGACACCGGAACAGGCATGACGGCCGCTGAGCTGGAACGCCTCTTCACCCCGTTCGAGCGCCTGGGCGCCGCGCAGCGAGGAATACCGGGCAACGGCCTCGGCCTGGTCGTGAGCAAGGCGCTCGTCGAGGCGATGGGCGGTCACCTCGAGGTCGAGAGCCGGCCCGGGGCCGGCTCGGTGTTCACCGTCGCGCTGCCGCTGGCGACGCCCGACACCCCCGGCGGGGTGGCCTCCGCGGACTGATCCGCGCCGTCCACGCCGGCCAGGAAGACGTCGAGCAGCTCAGGGTCGAAGTGGCGGGCGCGGTGCGCGAGCATGTGCGAGGCCGCACGCTCCGGCGTCCAGGCTGCCTTGTAGGGCCGTCGGCTGGTGAGGGCGTCGAAGACGTCGACGACGGCGACCAGGCGCCCGGCCAGGGGGATCGCGTCACCGATCAGACCCCTCGGGTACCCGGTCCCGTCCCAGCGCTCGTGGTGGGTCAGGGCGACCTGCTCGGCCAGGCGAAGCAGCTCGGACTCCCCGCCGGCCAGGATGTGGGCACCGGCGGCAGCATGGCCCTTCATCGTGTCGAACTCCGCCGGTGTCAGCGGACCGGGCTTGAGCAGGACGGCGTCGGGGATGCCGACCTTGCCGATGTCGTGCAGCGGAGCCGCCTCGCCGAGCAGGCGGGCCTCGCGCGGGGGCAGGCCCAGGTCCCTCGCGAGCCGGTGCGCGGCGACGCCCACGCGGACGGCGTGCTCGGAGGTGACGTCGTCGCGGTACTCACCCACCAGCGCGAGCCGTTGCACCAGCCCGGTGTGGGCGAGCTGGAGCTGCTGGGTGCGGGCCTGCACCTGCTCCTCCAGCCGCTGGTTGTGCTCCTGCAGGCGCACGTGGAGCATCCGTGTCGCGAGCAGGTTGGCTACGCGCAGCGCAGTCTCGATCACGTCGATGGGCTTGTTCAGGAAGTCGTGAGCGCCGAGGGCCAGGGCCGCCTGCCGGGTGCCGGCCGTGGAGTCGGCGGTGACCACGAGCTGGGGAACGAAGTCCGTGCCCGGGACAGCGATCGCCAGCCGTCGCAGCACCTCGAAGCCATCCAGGTCAGGCATGTGCAGGTCGAGCACGATCAGGTCCGGAGCGAGGTCGTCGAGGTGGTCCAGCATCCACCGCGGGTCGGTGGTCGACACGACGTGCCGGTACCCCTGGCGGACCAGGACACGGTCGATCAGGTCGAGGTTCGCCTGTTCGTCGTCCACGACGACGATCCGCGACCCGGGGTGTGCGGCCGGCGCCATCGGCTCCCTGGGATTCACGCCGCAGACCCGGTCAGAGCAGCGGGACGGGGGACGGGCGGTCGGAACTCCAGGGCGTGCAGGTGGGCGAAGAAGCCGGCCACATCCAGCGGTTTGGTCAGGTAGGCAGTCGCCCCGGCGGCATGCAGCCGCTCGCCGCGCACGGGAGACGCGTCGGCGCTGAGCACCAGGACCGGTACCGCGTGGAGATCCGGGAGCGCTCGCAGCCGCTGCAGGACGGTCTCCCCAGACAGGTCCGGCAGGTGCAGGTCGAGCAGGACGACGTCCGGACGCACGTCCTCCGCGAGCTGCAGCCCCTCTGCCCCGGAGCGGGCGGCGTGGAGGATAACCCCGCCCCGGCGCTGCAGCAGCCTGGTCATCAGCAGGACGTCGGAGGGCTCGTCCTCCACGTAGAGCAACGTCAGCACAAGCCGGCCCCCCACGCGCTTCGGTTCGACTGGCTGCTTCGACAGCCGCCGGGCACATCTTGAGACGGTGGTGCCGCACGCGTTCCGGCGCCCGACCGCCGCGTGGTCGAGTGGGTCGTGAGCGCCGCACCGGTGGACGCTGGTGATGCTATCGACAGGGAGCTCGCGTCCAGGAGCATCGCCGTCGCCTGAAATGGGTCACCCGCCGCCGTCCGTCGAGTGCTCCGTCGGCGTCCGCGGCCAAGCCACAGTCGACGCCGCGGCGGGATGCGGGACGCATCGGCTTGGAGACCGCACTGCAGCGTGACGAAGACGGTCTCCTGTCTGAGGGTGTTCGACCTGCTGCTCGCGCGCGGCCACCCGCTCCATCAGCTCCTCCACGCCCCGCGGTGACGGTGAGCGCAGCGAGGACACGTCTGTGAGGCGGATGTTGGTGGCGGTGCGCTGACAAGTCCTCCGAGGCGGCGCTCATGCGTCGAGCTCCACCAGGTCGACATGACCGTAGACAACGTCGTGGGCTAAAGCATCAAGGCTCTGCTCACGCACGAGCGCGTAGGCCCGCAGGGTGGCCAAGGCGTCGTCATGGCCCAGGCCGAGGACAAGGTTGGCCATGCCGGTGGCCACCCACACGTTCCGGCGGCTGCGGACCGCGGGCGTGTCCCACCAGCCGACCGAGGAGTCGCCGCGGCGGGCAACGTCCTGGTCCCCGTTGGGCGGAAGAGTCTCCAGCAGAACGTCCGCGATGGACTGCGCGATGATCTGGGCGGCTATGACGTCGTGCCCATCCAGTCGTCGAGACTGGGTGAGGTAGAGATCCAACACACCAAAGCAGACCTGTCCTGCACGCAAGGGGATGGCCAGACCTGCCTTGAAGGGAGTGAGCTCCTGGTGCAGCACGGCGAGCACGGGCCAACGCTGCAGCATCGAGGCCTCGGTGATGGTGATGGGCCGCCGGCTGGCCAACGCCTCGAAGCACGGGCCTTCACCGACGGTGAACTGTAACCGTTCCGCGATGGCGGAGGCCACGTTGCTGGCCCCCAGAGGCAGGCGTCGGTCGGGACCCGTCTGCACGCACAGCCCGGCCCCGTCCACACCCAGGACCCTCGCCGCGGCCTGCGTCAGCAGCGAGGGAATCTGATGCTCCGTCGTGGCGGCAGCTTCTTCGATCCAGTACCGCTCGAACGTCGCAACCAGTCCTGGCGTGAAACGCAGACCGGGGCGGTCGTTTTCACGCCGGAAGGGCTGATCGGTCGACATCGTGGCGCACTCCATACTTTGACGCTGACGTCACAAGCCCGCCCGTCGGAGCCTGCTTCAGCGAACGAACATACCGACGGCATCCGGCGCGCAGCAACCGCGACAGCGCCGCCGCTGGCTTCGCTGAACGAGGGGTGTCCTGACGCCGCCACCCGACCTCACACGGTAACGACCAGCTTGCGCGCCGAGACCCCGGCACGCAAACGTTCCAGTCCCGCTGGCACGGCGGTGAGCCCCTCGCCGATCACCTCGACCGGGGGCGCGGGCCGGTAACGACCGTGGGCGAGTGCGGTGGGGAGAAACTGCGTGAAGACGGCGGGGCCGACGACGTTCTGCGCCGGTGTGCCACCCCAGATCGCGGACACGTGCACCCCGAGAGGACGCACGACCAGCCGTCGGGCGGCGGTGGCCGGGGT
>Ga0160428_1001589_pt1 | contig 16576 bp, 25 predicted proteins | sample SolpanmetagenomM_FD_108198 | JGI IMG/M metagenome (GOLD analysis project Ga0160428, IMG submission 108198) | Solar panel surface microbial communities from Lawrence Berkeley National Laboratory, California, USA - M | ecosystem: Engineered > Built environment > Solar panel > Unclassified ... | reverse complement strand
TTGGTGGGATTGTAGGTGCTGTCGCTCTCGTTGACGTCCCAGACGAACTTGAACTTGTCGGACACGGAGCGGAAGGTGTCGACCAGGTTCTGGAACGACTTGACGAAGGCGTCCTCGTGCCCTTCCGCGGCCCAGGGCATCCAGGAGCCGTTGAACTCCCAGCCGGCGCGGATGTAGATGTTGCCGTCGGCACTCGGTTTGGTCTGCGCCAAGCCTTGAGCAGCCTTGAGGAAGTGATCGTTGTAGCTGCCGGTGGCGACCTGCTCGAGCGAGGTGCCCCACACCGTCAGCGGCACGGACCAGATGTTGGAAGCAGCGGTGTCCTTCCAGAGTGTGGTCTCGTAGGGCACCGAACTGTCGAAGCCCGACCAGCTGTCGTTGTTGAGGAAGCTGAGCACGTTGTCAGCCGAGCGACCAAGCCATTTGTTGGCGGCCGCAAAGCCTGAAGGATCGTTGCTTCCGTACAAACCAGTCTGAGTCAATCCGTGCCTCCTGCGCGGGTCGTCGATAAAAACCTCGTCGAGGGTGGGTGGTAACATTCGGATTTGTCGCAATGGTGGCCAATATGCCACGCAACAGCGATTAGGTTAGTACGAGGAAAAATACCTAGGAGTATTGGTAGTCCGAGCGCAAATGTGTCGAATGGGGGAGTGAACATAAGGCACTCTTCCTGCTGAGCATTTCGACTTGGACCTAGCCTTGTGATGTGGATGATCTTGACTGGCGAAAAAAAGGACGGCGAAATCTGCTGTTGGGCTTGGCGTTCGGGGCCGTGAGATAGGCATCGGGATCACGTCGGAAGCGGATTCGTGCGACGCGCGCTTGACGCTCTTGGTCGAGGGATCGACGCAGGTTGCGCCACCGCACCCGATCGATCCGGCCGAGATCGCATCCGGAGAGGACCTGCGCCCGCGTGCCGATGCCGGCCACGAGCTGGACAGATCCGCGCAGCACCGATCCGGGAGAGGCCGTCTTGCGTCCGGTGGCGCGACGCTCATGATAGCGCTAGGAGCCGAACAATTGCTCTAGGGCATTGTTGGTGCGGGGCAGGCCAGCCACGTCGGTGGCATGGAACAGTCCGGGCCGATAGCTGCGCGCCACCTTGCGGAAGTGGTCGAGGGCTGGACCAAGACCTTCCACCCGATCTCGGTAGCGCTGCATCGCAGCCAGCAGGCCGTCGAAGCGCCGTCGGACCTTGGCGCCCGTCTCCCCGGCAGGATCGGCCAGCAGCAGGCGGCGGCGTGCACGAAGACGAAGCCCTGCTCCACCGCCGGCCAGAGCGCGGCGGTACCGGCGAGCGCCCGGCCGATCAGCAGCGCGAGCCGCGCGAGCGGATCGTTCCCCGTGCCTTGCTCCCTGCCTCGGCCGCTCGGCCCCCCCTTATGGACGGCCCGCCCCTCACTGGGCTTCACTGCTAGGTTTGCAGTGTGGCTCACACGAGGGATGGAGCGGACCGATGGCCATTGCGATACTCGGGATCGATCTGGGCAAGAACAGCTGCAGCTTGGTGGGGCAAGATGCGACCGGTCGGGTCGTCCTGCGACGCCGGATGCGACGCGAGACGGTGATGACCTTTGGCGCGACGCTTCCACCTTGCATCATCGCCATGGAGGCGTGCTGTGGCGCGCATCACATGGGCCGGGCGCTCGCCGCTCAAGGCCACACCATCCGGCTGATGTCGCCGGAATACGTGCGCCCCTACGTCAAGGCCCAGAAGAACGACGACCGTGACGCCGAGGCGATCGCAGAACCGAGCTTGGTCGGCGAAGCCTTCGTCGGCCTCACCATGTCTGCGAGCGGCGAGAGGAAGATGGCCTGACAGTCGATTGGTGTTCTGGAAGCCTCTGGCGTAAAATGGCGCTCGACCCCGCCCCCTTTATGAGGACCAGGACGCGCGGATCTCCATCTTGGCCAACGGCATCGCCGAAAGGCCGGATACGTTTATGCAGACTGCTCAGACCAGCGGATCATCAGCCACTTGCGGACGGGGCGGGCCATACGTTTGAGCGGACCCGCTCCAGGCTGCCGGCCACCTTCTCCAATCGCTCCTTCAAGCGCAGCCCTGCCGCATCGAGCGGTGCGCGCCCTTCGTCGGTGATCGCGCTGCGCAAGGCACTGGCGTAGCCGCGCACCAAGTCCGCTTCCCCACCTGTACGTCCCTCCACCGCCCGCTCGATCGGGCGCACGCCGCGCACCGCCTTCTTCAGTTCCTTCTTGGCGTGCCGGTCGGCCTCGAAGATCGGAAGCGCCGCCTCCCGCAGGAAATGGAAGTGGCAGAGTTGATGCGGAACCGCGCTGACGGAGAAGCGCACATGGGCGGCGAAGTTCGAGATGCGCAGTCCGCGCTACACCACGCAGGTGAGCTAGCTACCGGTCGCTCACGCTTAGTCGAGAGAGCTTGCTCCACGCCGTATCGAGCCAACCCAAAATCTGGCTTGTAGACCAAACAGGATCACCAACGGGATGAGTGCCGACCACACGTACGGTGCCACCCCGCCATCGGCCCACTCTGCATAAGCGATGTATCCGATCACAGCGCAGCTCAGCCCGCCGATGATTGTCAGGACCGTTCCGTCAAGTTCATCGTACCGCTCTTGCACTCTCATCCCTTCTCCGGGCGGGCCAGCAGGATCGCGGTGCGCACCATTGTCCGCTTAAAGGCCTCGGTGGTGAACGGCGCCGCAAGGGCCGCAGCTGACGGCTTGTGCGCCTGAATGGCAGCGCCGAGGTCGAGTAGATAGCCACTCCCGATGGGGTACTGGCCCACGTCCGGTTTCACCAGGACCGCATCAACGGCCGCCTCGACCTTTTTAGACGCGATGGCCTTGGCCTTTAGGAGTTCACCGGTGGTGGGGTTCTCTGCCACGACTGTGAGATGAGCCTTAATCCTTGTACGCACAGACCCAAGCTGCAAGCGCGTCTTCTCAGTGGGCGCTTGTTCCGGGTTGCGGATCACTGACTCATCTGAAGGCGCAACAGCTTCCATCCGTCGAGGATGCGGCTTTAGCCCCTGAGCGAATGGGAGGCACCGATCGCATATCGAACTCACGGCGCGGTGCGCCCGCTCGGTAATACGTTGATCGAAAGCGTCCATTGCGGCAGCAGCTTTTGCGTTCGCATCGTCCAACGCGGCTCTGGCCTGAGAGCTATCAGACGCCGTCGGCACTCCCTCAATGCTTTGTAGCGGCAGCTCAACGTGAGGAGCCGGAGATAGGGATTGCGCGGACGATGGCGCGGCCCACGAAAGGACGACGATCAGTGAAAAGGCGGCACGGAGCAAGGTATGGACCTCCAGATTGCCGCCCTATCGACGGCCTTCGGAGCCAAACCAAGGCAGAAATGCAGCGCTGATCATCGCTCAAACACCCATCCAAGGTCTAAGTCTGACTCGACAGGGGGGCTGCCAACTGCACCGCGGGGTGAAGGCTGATACCTTTGTAGTTCCGAGAGGACGGCCACAAATCATCTGAACAGGACAATCGTCCTAACACTTTAGCTGTCAGATATCCGATCGTTTTCCTGACATTCTCGGCTGCTTGCGGCAGAGTCAGAGAAGGGTGCCAACCGGACCGTGGCTCTAATGCGGAAACGGACGTTACGCCTCCGATCCAATCCGGTTGTGTGTAGCCTTGCCCGACGCGGCCCCTCACTCGCCGACCACCCAGCCCTTTCATGCTGCTGCGACGTCACTGTCTCGGAGCCTCGTCGGGGACAAGGCGCCCTCCACCTGGGACCAGCGGTCGAGGAAGGCATTGATGACGCGTGGATCGAAGTGGGCTCCCGCATTCTCGATTAGGTAGCGACGGGCGCGTTCCAGCGACCATGCCTGCTTGTAGGGTCTCTCGGTGATGAGCGCATCGAAGACGTCGGCTACGGCCACCACCCGCCCCACCAGCGGTATGGCTTCGCCCTTGAGACGATTAGGATAGCCGGTCCCGTCCCAACGCTCGTGGTGGCTGACCGCGATGTCGGCAGCCAGGCGCATGACCTCCGAGGCGCTCCCGCCCAGGATGCGCTGACCGCGCTCGGCATGGCGCTCCATCTCGCAGCGTTCCTCGGGCGTGAGCGGACCCGGCTTGAGCAGGATGGCATCCGGAACGGCAATCTTGCCGACATCGTGCATGGTCGCCGCCAAGCTCATCAGGCGACGCTCCGCGGGGCCTAGGCCAAGGGCCTCCGCGATCAGGCCCGTGTAGGCCGAGACACGGGCGATGTGGTCTCCCGTATCTGCATCCCGGTTCTCGGCCGCTCGCATCAGCGTGGACACGATCTCGCGTTCACGCTCCTCGACCAGGGCGACGGCGGCTGCGACCTCCCGGGCGAGCAGTGCGGCGTGGTCCCGCATGGCCCTGTGCGCTTGCGATAGCGCGAGCAAGTTCGTGACCCTGGCGCGGACCTCGACCGGGTCGGCCGGCTTGGCCAGGAAGTCAGTTGCGCCGGCCTCCAGCGCCTCGCGTCGGAGGCTGCGCTGGTCATGGCTCGTGACCATCACGGTGGGAACGTTCGCAAGCTTGGGAATGGCCCGGACCGCTCGGATGAACTCGACGCCGTTCATGCCGGGCATGTCGTAGTCGGTGATCACGACCCCGATCTCCGAGGCATGCGCCCGGGCGAAGGCAAGGGCCTCGGCCGGCACGGTGAAGTCGTGCGGCCGGCATCCCAGGATGGGCTGTATCGCGGCGACCACCAGCAGGTTGTTCATCTCGGCGTCGTCGAGGACGAGAGCCAGCATCGAGCAGTCTTCCAGGCCTTGAGTGGCCCCCTGTCCGTCCGGGCGTTCTGGCGACACCAACGTGACGAACGGCGTCAGGATGGGACTGACGCGTTGTAAAAGCCTGAACGGGGCAGGCCTCTCCCCAGAAAACCTCAAGGCTTCTGTAGCCGCGGTTCAGTGTGCTTGAGAGACGCGAGCACCCGTCGCGGTGGACTCGGTTCTCGCCCATTTCCGCCCAGCTGCCCTGAAGCGGACCTTCCGAGGGTCTGCAAGGGGTGGATAGCAACCTGAAAGATCTGTCGGGTATCCGGTCGAATTCCTGGTACTGTGGCGATACGTGTCCGGTGCATCATGACGTGAGCTGAGTCTTAGAAGTGCCCATCGTCTCCGCCGTGGAGTATCCGCTCGATCTGGCTCAAGCCCTGTGCCCTAGCCCGTGCTTCGGACGGATGATCGCGATCCGAGCGCTGGATTAGCTTACCGTGCTTTCGGATAGCCCATTGCCAGATCCCTTCGCGTCTTGGGTTCGGCTCGACCTGGAGAGTGTACGGATAGGGGTTAATGGGCGATTCAGTCATGCCGTGGGTATCATATGGAATTTAGGATAGGTTATTAAAAAGCATTAAGTGCTACGAGCAAAGCTCAAACCGCTCACGGCGTTGTGAGCAGCTGGAGGAATGACTGCCTAAGTTCCTGCTTAAGTCATTAACATGATCGTGGGAAACCAGAATTCCGCATATCTGCGGCGGTGGCCTTTACATGTACGATGATGACTCGGATCTCGTTCTAAGAGCGCCCCGCGCTGAGACTAATTGGATTGCGATCATCCGCACTTTGGACGGTGTCGAAATACCCTGCAATGTGAAGGATGTTTCAAGGACGGGCGCACAGATCGGTGTGCCTGCTTCTTGTCCTCTGCCGGACGTCTTCATGTTGAAAATCTTGGGAAAGGATTTCGTCTGTCGCGTTTCCCTTGCGTGGCGCAAGGGCAACTTTGTCGGAGTTCATATCGAGCAATTCGGCAAGATCGCCCCGAGGGGCGAACGGATTGAGGATACGAAGGCCCAGGCTACCGACGCATCGTACAAGGCGATCGGGATTCGCCGTAGCCGGGTTTCGGCATTCTAGTTGCTGTCCTATTATTCACCCACGTTCAGATGCCCGGCGGTCGAGATAGCTTCGAATTGGCACGGACAGCTGCAAGGCGATGGCCCAACATCCCGATCATTGTCGCATCCGGCGGAGTGAAGCCCCAGCACGACCCCTCAGATCACCGGGATGGTGGGAAGTCCGCCGTAGAGCGCAGCGTGTCCGACATAGTAGAGGACGAGAAAGCACGCGAGGGCCGCGGCGTAGTAGGCAGGCACCAGCATTGTGCTTCGGGCTCTCACCGCGACACGCGCATCGTCAGCAGCGATACCGAGCAACACCACGATGATGCCGGAGTGACCGATCGCATCGACCTTGCCGAACTCGAACACCGCTGAGACGAAGACCGCGGTCAAGATGATCGCACTCATGCGACGTACCAGCGGGGTCCAGATCAGCGCGAAGGCGAGGGTGAACTCGATCACGCCAGCTGCATTCATGAACAGCTCGTTCGAGAAGCCCATCGTCATTTCAGGCTTGGCCGTCAGCAGCGGATCGGTCCAGTGCGGGTAGGCCCACTTCTCGACGGAAGCCCACATCAGGGTGACGGCAGCGCTCAACCGCACCACGTCGAGGGGACGCAGACCAAAAAGGGTGCGATCGAAGCTGACGAGTGTCAGGTAGGCGGCAATGCCGAGAAAGACCGGATAATCGGCCAGGTGGAAGGCACCGTAGTTCCAGGTGGCAAAGCCGAACAAGAACACGATGCCAAGGGCGGCAAGGGGGAGCGTCTGCTTCCAGATCAGCATCGTCGCGATGCCGAGCTGCAGCCACGGGATCCAGGAGAGGTCGGTCTTCAGCTCAGGTGTGAGAATGATGCCGCCGAGGTTCCACAGCGACACGAAGAAGAAGCCCAGCGTGGCCCGAACTAGCAGGGTCGTGTCCGTGCGCAGCCGAGCCGTTACCCGGTCGAGGGCGTTGAGCAGGTACGTTCCGAGAGGCGTGCCTTCCATCAGGCAGCCGGCCATCAAGCACACGAGGGACAGGCCGACGAGCCACTCGAACTCGGCACAGAGCACCTGTTCGAGACCACGTGGTTGGCCAGCCACATCGTAGGCGCAGAACCACTTCACGTGCGCACTCGCGCCACCAACCCCCAGCAGCAGCAGAGGCGCGGACAGGCATACCGCCAGCCGTGAGGGGAGCCAGCTGGGAGCAAGCAGACGCATGAGGAGATGCTCAGGGGTACATAAGCGGGCACCCGCCCGCCTCAGTAGTTTCCTACAAAGTTCCCTTGGACGCTAATGAATTGTTAACCGGCCTTTGAGGATGGTTAACCCGCCCGGCACCCTTTGCTTAACCCCTGCCTGCGAGAAACAGGCAGGGAGGTGCGAATGGCGGTTCTGAGCTTGGTGTGTCTGGTGTCAGGGGTGATTTCGGCTAGCGTCGCTGCGCAGCGGCCTCGGCAACAAGCCATCCTCGAAAGCGTTGGCGGCAGCTTATTGATTGGGGGCCTATGCCTGCTGGGAGCAGGGCTCCCGCTATTCCGCTGACGGTCGCACGCTCAGCCTACGTTTGTCGCGGCTTGGAGCCGCGTCGTTCCTGATGGCGACGCTTGGAAGCTCTGGGTGACCCGGCGTCTCGGCATTGAGCTGGATCGAGGACGGCATGCACGACGCGGCACAGCGCACTGCCGAGTTTCTGGCCCTCGCTGTCGAGAACGCCGAGTTGTGCCAGCAGCTCGCGGACGTGCACGGTCAATGCGTCGAGCTAGCTGTCGACGCGGACGAACAGCACGCAGAGAACGAAGCCCTACGTGCCCGGCTGGCTCAGGCTGAAAAGGCTCGCGACGCCCGGCGTGCGAAGGCTAAAGGGAGCCAACGCACGGGCTGAGGCGATGACAGCTTCGGTTTGCCCAACAAGGAGAACCAATCTCCGATCGCAATCAAATTCCGGGCGGCACTCACTCGCCCCTTAACATCCCCGACGACCCATCTCTCAATCCACGTGGACGGAAAGCTTCATCTTCGGATGGACGCCGCACAGGACGAGGAAGTCGCCCCGCTGCGGGAACAGCATCGTAGTGCGAGTGCCGGGGGCCTGGTCGCCGAAGTCGCGCCGGATGCCGTCCGCCTCGATATAGGCATGGTGGACGGCCGTCGCTTCTTCGTTGGACAGCACGATGGATCCGCCGGCTCGCAAGGTGACCGCCTGGAAGCCGAATTGTCTGGCTTTCTGGATGACGATGCCGGCGACGTTCGAGAAGCTAGCATGTGCCTGAATACAGCCAAGAACGCCAAGTAATCCTGCGAACGCAATGAAATAGGGCCTTTTTCTCCACGTACTGATCATCACATACCACGCCGCATCATAGATTTTCGTCTGCTTTGCGGGATCTCTAACGCGCATCCAGTTCTAAGATCATTTTTACTTCGGAATTATCCCCGTATTATGTCAGCGTAAATAATTACAGGCGGACGGAAAGGGTGGAAATCTACCGCAGACCCCAAGTTTTCGTAAACCATCCTACTTTGCCACAGCTTATTGAATGCCATTCGCAGCATGATCCACCAGCAGCGTGCGTACTTCGGATGCATGGCTCAGTGTTGTTGGAGTATTGACCGTAAATCTGACGCTCAAGCCCATTGGGGGAGCGCTGTTTGGGATTTATGATCGCTGATCCGATTGGGATGCGGCTCGGATTGGATCAGGCTTCCAGAAATCACGAACGACCACCAGCAGAAATTGGAATGCGATGTAGGTGAGTCTTAGACAGGAGCGCCATCCGGTTGCATGGACGTCGTCAATCAGCAGCATGAAGTGCCCCCTGCCTGTAATAAGAACGACGCCGTTTTGATGCAGTTCGCTGTCTTACGCCGCGGAACTACTACTTCCCCGATGAGGCTGTTACGTTTCACGTAGCCACGTCCAGACGTGCTGCAACGACCCCTGTTCACCGTTTCGTTGAGCCAAACGACGCTCGCTACGCCAAGCCTGAGGCGAGGTGCCGTAGCAACTGCGGAAGCTGTGGCTGAGCTGCGAGATAGTGTTGAATGCATACACCTCCGCTAATCGAGTGATGGTGCGTCTTTCCATCGGATCAGAGAGGGCGTCGCGCACCGCCCTTAGGCGCTCGCCTTGCACGAAATGCATCACGCCTCCCTCAGGCTCAAACATTCTGTAGAGCGTGGACCGCGAGATCTGCATTTGTCCGGCGATAAACTCGGGTGACAGTGTGGCCCGTGACAGGTTTTCCTGCACGATCGCCTTCGCTAGTGCGAGCAGACCGCCGTAGAGTTCATGGCCTTCCAGCACGTCAGTGGCTTGCGAAGGATCGAGCAGGCGGCGCAAGAAAGCAACGAACTCCTTAACGATGGCCGAGGCGTTGTTGAGGTGAGTAGTCGGTAATCGGCGATAAATATCCAGAATATGCGTGGCCAGTAACCGATTGCGGACCGCATCAAAGAGCAGGTCATGATCTTCGAGCGGTAGCCCGTGGAGGTGGCTGCACGGGACAACGATACCAGTTGTATCGGCTTGGTCGAGCATACCATCGATCAAGTGACGGCGGCCAATGAGCGTCATGGTTCCAGATGAGGCCGAGACCGCTTTGCCGGCGATGGTGCCTCGAAAGCGACCGGAACGGTAGAGTTGGAACGTGTAGTGGTCAGGCCCAGCGTCGACGCGTCGGCGGTCCCGCCGAAGACGCTGAGTTGAAAGCAGTGTGCGGTGAGCAACGAGATCACCGACTTGGTACGCGATGTTGCTGCCGAAAGGCAGAACGGCGGATGGCGTCGTCGGTTTGACCTCGTATAACGGCGCCATGAGTGTGCGCCATCGCTCATAGGCCTCTCCGGGGGGCAAGCCTGACGTCGTCAGGAAGAAGTAAGGCAAGCCCATTTCAGTCGCGTTTTTGTCAGCATCCAAGGACCAAATTCCGGGCCACCCGGCCCGTTTGGCGGCAGACATTAGGCATGCGGTGCTAGGCAGGGCAAGCCAACTGTGTGCGTTTAGTCTTGAAGGCACAGAACCATCGCGAGCAGAGCAGATGGCTGCTTTGGGCGACACTTTGAGTGAGTTTTAACAATAGCATTAAGTCGACATGCTATGCCTCAGTTACTTTCAGCCTTAACGTAATCGAACCGAACCCGCCCGGAGAAATCCGTGGCGGGTTTTTCTGGCCGCTCACGCGCGGCGAGACGGTGATCCGGTTCATGGTCAAGGGGACGCCGTTCTAGGGTTACTTCACTAGGCGAAGGTACGAAGGCGCTTGCCGTGGTCTGGTAGGCTCTGGCGTCCCCTCAAGCTCCATTCCAAGGGCTTCGATCCCAACCACATACAGGGCGGTTAGGTAGCCGGCCTGAAAGTCGCTGTCGGCGGGGTCGTGAACATATGCGCGTAGCGCCTCCAGGATGAACTCTCGCGCTGTTTCAAGGGTCGGGGTCTTTTCCTGATCCATGATAGCCTTCCTTCCCTATCCCTACCTGCACCCGCCCGGAACAATCCGAGGCGGTTTTTCGCAATCAGTTCAGGTAAGGCAACCGGCCGCAGCTCGTCGCGCACTCGATCTCGCTATTCTGCCACCTTTCCGGATCAGGCGGCTCACAGATGCTCGGCTATCTCCCCCAACAATCGACAGGCCCGGCCCGTGAAGCTCTGAAGGATGCTGCAGACGCGATGTCTAAGCCGTGGTGGCGGGAAGCAGTTCGGCGGTGGTTCGGCTTCTGAGATCGACCGCGCTTCGTCCCGCTAGCGTTGCGGCAGAACGTAGTTTCGGCCGCCCAGTGCCTCAGACAGACTTTCTTCTTCGGTGACCATCGCTGCGCCTTCATCGCGCATCTGAGCGCGTATGCGGACCAAGTAGTTCTGTCGCTCAACGAGGCTGGCGGCCGTTTGAGACGCCGGTGAGTTGGCCGGGGCACCGACCGGAGCACGCCATAGACGGCCCAGGTTCTCATGCTCGAACAGCTCCCGTGCGCGAGCATGCAGCTCAAGCTCTGACGATCTGACCAACGGGCTTCTCCGGCTCAATCAGCCCTGATTGGCGAGTGCATCGCTGCCTGTCGAGGGAAATCGTGATTGCCTTAAAGCCCTGTGGCTCGGTAGGTGAAGCGAGAGGCTTTGGTGCGAACTCGTACACTTCGTCAGCCCTGCACAAGGCAGCTGTTGCACCCTCTCTTCGGCTGCGGATCAATCAGCGCCCCACGCTCGTGAAGCGGCCCGCCTTTCACCCGCCCGGCTTCGGCCGCGGCGGGTTTTCTGTCTCTGCGAGCGCCACGCCATACCTGAAGCGTCCGTACCGTCTTCCGATGACATCAAGATCACGCTTCAGAGCGAGGCTGATCATGGGACGGTCGACCTCCTCGGCTACACGCATGATCCGCTGTCGAAAATCGTAGTCGGTCTCGGGTTGAGCTGCCATGCCATGTCCTCTTGGCCGGATGTCAGAGGTCAACCCCTGCCATAGCTTGCCGGGTTCTCGTCCGCATGACCCCAAGAACGCGCATTCTGATTGCGGCAAGCTGTTCGGCCGGGGCGCGGTCGTGCCGGCCCGAGCAGGGCTCACGGAGAAGCGAACTTGGTCGACGAAGTTCAAGATGCGCAGCCCGCGATACACCACGCAGGTGACAGGGCTGCCAACGGCACATGCTTGAAGTTGTGCCGCGGGCTAGCCTGCCACGCGAAGGCTGGGGCATTGAAGGGATCTCCCGATCGCTCAGCCTAGGCAATGTGCGAAGGTCAGTAGGGGTCGCCGGCTGAGCGGCGGCACATTGGTAGATAAGCAATCTTCGATTTCAAACTGCAGCCTTCGCCTGCATGCCTGCACATAAATTGCCCGACGCCTCACTGCACCGATAAACATTCAGCACTTCGTTGACACCCGTCGCCCAAAATTTATGCGATGTATTCAATTTTGACGGATTGCTGAAGATTTAAAAACAATGTATCGGCTATTTATATAGCTGGACTATGATTTTTATAAATCGCCATACCGATGAAAATTTAAATGAAGACCATTGTCTCATTCGGGATCGCAATGTTCATTGCTAGTGCAGCCTTCGGCATCGTTATGATTACAAGGCCGCCTGTTTCTGTCGCCCTGCCTATATCCAGCATTGATACATACGCGCTTACGCTGAAATCAGATCCTGCCATGGCTGAGACCTACGACTGTAACTAGTCGGGGCTAAGCCTTTTCAGGCCGCGCCAGCAAGATTGCGGTCCGCACGGCCACGCGCTTCAAGTGCTCGGTCGCGTCCTTGCTCGCAACGGTTACCTTTGCCCACTCATGGCTGCTCACGGCTTCGGCAAGGTCGATGCGGTAGCCATCGCCGAACAGGAATGCCGTGGTGATCGGATCGGCCATGAAGGCATCGACGGCTGCGACGACTTCAGCCTCGATGATCGCCTTCGCCTTGCAGAGATCGCCGGTCGTCGCGTTCAAATCAGCCGTGCCGCCGGGATAGCACGCGGCGGGCCAGCGTCATCGGCCGAACGCCCATAGCGGTACCGCGCCGCTGGGGCGGCCGGGCGTGTCGCGATAGTAGGCCGTGTTCAGGAAGGCCATGCGGTTGGTAGTAATGGCCGTGACCGGGGCATCCGAAAGCACGAGCGCACCGCAGAAATCCGGGCGGATTGCGCCGCCTTCGGGATGGACGCCGAACAGATCCAGCGTGGTCCAGCCGAGGGTTACGGCCTCATCTGCCCAGCGGTCCAGGAAGTCGATGCACCTCTCGTGCGCGCCGCCCCAGGACTGGAGCGTGAATCCCAGGCACGGGACTACGCTCGGACGGAGGTCGAGGAAGCCCTGGCGCCAGAGCTTCGGATCGGCGGGGACAAGCTTAGACTTCGGTGAGGCTGACATGGGGGCCGGCGGCTGTTGCAGGCCGGACGGAATAGGAGACGTGCCTTGCCGACGCCATAGGGCCAAATGCGCTTTGCTCACGATCTCGTGAATTTAACCTGTGTGGTATACCAGTGGCTTGGGGGTTGCGTTCTTGGGCGCCCATGACGCGCCTTGAACTCACACTCGTCGGCACACTCCTCATTTGCGCAGCCATGGTCGTTCTGAGGCTGGCATGAGGAAGCTGGTGCGGTTTTATCTCTTGGCCACCATGGACCTCTTGCGGCGGCACTAGAGCCGTCTAGCGGTGGGGTCTATCAGTCCAGCCGCGGGCGATCTCCACCAGCGCGCCGAGCACAATGCCGAGAGTGATTAGAAGCTCAAGGTCGATCCTCACCGGCATAACGTGGCTCCGGGATCTGCTTCTCGGTCGATGCAGGAAGCCTGCCCCCGCCGTCCGGTCTGCTCACGGAACCGGCGGGGTAGGATCGTCCATCTCACATGCGAGCCGGTACGCAACTTGGCTCGTCGGTAGGATGCCCGAGCGCGGTTAGCGGGATCTCATCCGCGCCATGGCGGCCCGGGCTCAAATCGGGATTGATGCGGCGTCGGACGGTCTATCCAGACGTCCGTTTACCGTCTGGCTTCCCCAATCAAACTTACCCTTTTGATGCGAACCGGGGCGCAAACCCATCGTAACCGCGCGAGCGCGCGTATGTGCGCGCATGCGTGGGGACGGGAAACGGACGACACGGCGAGCCTAAGCAGGGGCGCTCGACTTAACAGGGAGTGGGTGCGATTTTCGGTCCTCGGCCGTCCTTGAGCATCCTGGGCGATCCTAGAGGGCATCGGTGCCAGGAGGAGAGGCACCGCTTGGCATACCCCTCGCCCCTTTTTTTCATAGCCGGGAAAAACGCAGCTAGCATCGCAACTCCGCCTGCTGAGATGCCAGTGACTGAGATCAGGCTGCCTTGCCGCGGCCCTTGGCCTTTGGCTCGACGCCTTCTTCCCGCCCACGAATCTGGCCGAGGCCAATGGACTTAGCTAACTCCGAGCGTCGGGCCGCATATTCCGGAGCCACCATGGGGTAGTCGGGCGATAAGCCATAGCGTTGGCGGTAGGTTTGCGGATCAAGACCATGGCCTGTGAGGTGGCGCTTCAGGGTCTTGTAGGTCCGCCCGTCCAGGAAGCTAACGATCCCCTCCGGCGTCACCGACTTGCGGATCTGCGCCGCTGTTGGCTTCTCGATTTCGGCTTCCGGCGACGCTGTGGCGGCTCCTGTCGCCAGCGCCTGAAGCGCCGCGTGAACTTGGCGGATCACATCCGGCAGATCGCCAAGCCGGACGGGATTGTTCGACACATACGCGGAGACGATCTCACCTGCGAGGTCGATGAAGTCGGTGGTCTGATTTTCTGTGTTCTCTGACATGCTTTTATTCGGTTGTGATGCCCCTTAGGGCATTCTGACGACAGGGAGGGAACAGCTCCTTTCACTCGAAGTCGATCCAAGTGTCCACCTCAACAGGTTCACTTAGTGGGTCGATCGCGGCGTCCAGTCGTCGAAGGTCCCAGATCACGCATGCATCAATCCTGAAGGGCTTGGGCATGCGCCCGTCCCTCACGCATGTGTCGAACTTTGTGGTGCTGACCCCGACATAAGGGGGCGGCATCTTCCCGGCGCAGATCCCGCCGGGGCACGACCTCTAGCCGGACGGGCGTTCCAGCCGCGACCGGAGCCTATTTGACCTTCGGCATAGGCGTTCATCCTTTTCCAGGAAGCCTGTTCTCGCCTCCATTTTGCAGAGGGCGCAGGAGCTAAATTTTTCGCAATTTGACAATTTTCGCGGAGAGAAATTTGCGTGAGACATCCATCAAATGGAGGACGAAAATCCTGAATACAGAATTTGACTTTTAACAAAATTGTGATCTGTTTTGGGCTATCGATCCAATGCGCCAAGGGGTGTGCACAACTGCACAAACTATCAATGCCCAACTCAGTGCAATCGCAAAACCCTGCAATCCGCAAACTTGAAGGCTTCGCCCACCTATCGGATGTTGAGCGAACACTCCTGCAGGAGATCAGCGGATCATCCAAACGGATTGACGCACGCTCCACCCTCCTTGCTGAAGGCGATGAGGCCTCCGGCGCTTTCCTGATCTTGGAAGGGCTGGCCTGTCGCTTCAAATTACGTAGCAGCGGCCGGCGTCAGATCCTGGCGCTCCTCATCCCTGGTGATACCTGTGATCTGGAGACTTTTCTCCAAGATAAGATGTGCCATTCCGTCGAGGCGCTTTCCCCCTGTCGGATTGCATGGATCCCGCCTGAGGTAGTCGGCAGGTTCCAGCAGCATCCAAACCTCGCGCGCGCCTTAAAAACGAGCGCCCTGGTGAATGAGGCGACCCTTCAAATATGGCTGATGAACGTCGGGACGCGCACCGCCGTCGAACGATTAGCGCATCTCTTCTGCGAGATGTATGTCCGCCACCGCGTTATCGGGCGGACACAAGGTCAGAGCTTTGAATTCCCATTGAGGCAGACGGATCTTGCCGAGATCTCTGGTCTGTCAGGTGTGCACGTCAATCGTTCGCTTCAGGAACTCAGACATAAACAGCTGATAGAACTTAAAAATCGCCGCCTCGTCATCTTGGACTGGGTAGGGCTGCAAGCCATGGCCGAGTTTGAGCCCGGCTATCTGCACATGGAGGGGTACGCAAATTTCGCCGCCATCGATGGGGCGGTGGCGGAGATCCGAACCAGGCATACGGAGCCGCCTCAACGCCTTGCCTTCGAAGGTGGCAGCCTGGGGACGGTACAAATCCGGCGATCAGAGCGGCATTAACACCGCCGAACCTTGGACGGCGACCCTCAACCCATGCGACGTGCCCAATAAGCGACGCCTCCGGCCTTAGCGACCCCGAACCTAGCAGTGGCTAGCAGCGCGACGACACCAGTTGTGGAGGGTATTAGGCGAGCATAGATAGGAGGTCGCTGATCCTGCTGTTCCCGGCGAAGCGGGCGAATAGTGCGAGGCTAATGTCCACCATCCGCTGCGTTTTCGAGACCACGATGGAGCGACGTCGGAAGCGGGCCAGCCAGCGCCGCTGACGCGCGTTGTCCCGCTCGATGCCGTGAGTTTCGTCCTTGCCGACATAACGCTGCCCGACGTGCAGGAGCACGTCATAGACGGCGTAATTGTCTATGCAGTAGAGCCGGGTGCGCCAGCGTGTGAGCCGCTCGATCAGGCGCTCGCAGGTGGCCTTGTCACGACCGCCACACTCCCAGTCCACGAGCTGCCCTTAAGCACAATCCCATCAAGGTACCTGTGAATCACGATGGCTCGCTTGAAAAACTATGTTCGATGAAATCTGACATTCCACTGGTTTCCAATGGGAATAACCCCCATCACGAAACCGTGAAGTGGTGCTTTATAATCTCGCCTTAAGTGGAAACCCTTAAACCAGCACGAGAACGAGCAAAACTGAACGGTAGCTCGCTATTTCTATTTGTGCAGGTGAAGAAAATGCTCAGAAACCTTCGACTCACATCAAAGGTACTCATAGGTTACGCAGCTCTATTTTCGATGATGGTTGCACTTACCGGCTATGGCATCCGACAAGTTTCCCTCATCGATACGAGCCTAAACACTATCAATGATATAAACTCAGTCAAGCAGAGATACGCCATCAATTTCCGTGGCAGCGTCCATGATCGCGCGATCAGTCTTCGGGACTTTACCCTCGTCAGCGATCAAGCCGGGCGCGACGCTGTTCTGGCAGATATTGCCCGCCTCAGTGCAGCTTACGCACAGTCTGCCGAGAAAATGGATCGGATGTTCGCGGATGTCGCTGGAACGTCCTCAGACGAACGGGCAATCCTCGAAAGCATCAAACAAACCGAAGCTCGGACGCTTCCGCTGCTCCAGCGCGTT
>Ga0160428_1001588_pt1 | contig 16608 bp, 14 predicted proteins | sample SolpanmetagenomM_FD_108198 | JGI IMG/M metagenome (GOLD analysis project Ga0160428, IMG submission 108198) | Solar panel surface microbial communities from Lawrence Berkeley National Laboratory, California, USA - M | ecosystem: Engineered > Built environment > Solar panel > Unclassified ... | reverse complement strand
GAATCCGGGACTGAAACAGTATCTACTTCTAGGCAATCTGTTAGGAGGGCGCAAGATGCCATTCGTTCATATGTATAGAGCAGGCTCAATGCTCGTAAGAACGTAGTGGCCTGTGCTGACATAAACCCATGCTAAGAGACTCACCGCGCCGCAACAGTATAAGACTCGTCCAGATTCAGCCAGACTGCAGATGCTTTTGCCAGAGCGCCGTGCTGGACACGATCACGATCACGCCCGAGAGGATGTTGGAGTCATGGGACGGGCTAGTCCATGTGCCTCCGCCCCGGTCGGGCTGGCCAAGACGACGCTACGACCCGCAGGACGGGCAGAGATCCCCGTCGCCACCGATGGGTCCGCGCAGGTCGCGAAAACGACGTAATAAAACCCGAAGGTCGCGACAACAGCTCCCTTGACAAGCGACGCGTCAAGAGCCTCAAGACATGTCTGTGTGATCCCAGTACAACTAAGCGGCGACCCAGCGACATTGGGTGGGAACCAGCAAACCTTCTCTGGACAAGCGGCCGGAAAACATATCTTTCGAACAAGGTCATGGAAGCTTGATGGAATGAAGCTTGCTCTGTACTGAGTAGACATATACGCCAGGGCATGTACAAGATAATGACAATGGATGTAATGGAGATAGCAAGATGTAATCAAGACATTGCTCGGGTCCTTTGAAGCGTCACGGTCCGAGCCTGCCCATATCTTCTGCATGAACGGCACACAATCTAGACAAAGACCAACACTGTCATCAACCAACGCTGTCATCAAACAACGCTGTCATCAACCAACACTGTCATCAACCAACACTGTCATCAACCAGCACTGTCATCAACCAGCACTGTCATCAACCAGCACTGTCATCAACCAGCACTGTCATAGTGCCTAGTCCGAGCCCACTGCGGTCTGCACAGCAGACGAAGATGAGCAGACATGTCGAAAACACGCATCTTCGGCATTCCGGGTCCCCTTTACAGCTCTAGGAGCAGCACGGATGGCTTCACTGGAACTCCGCAGGAGAGTGGGCTCGTCAGTGTCGACGCGCGCAGAGCCTCAGACCAAAATATCCTATCCCTACCCTCGTGGCATAGTCAGCCGTGCCTGGCGTCACAGTGAACAGGCCGAGCATGCAGACGCGCTACAAGCAGCCTGTGCGTCGGAGGGCTTGGAGGCGAGCGCGGCCAGAAGGGACGCCCAACCTTACGCTACGGCAGCTGCTAGCGGCGCAGAGCTGGGTCGTTATCCACGACTACAAGCTGGTCCGAGTATTCCTCCATCTGCCTTGATGCAAGGGAGGAGTAAGTCGACCAGCTTCTTCGAACACGACGCGGCTAACGACATACAAAAGCTGCGAAGACTGGATAGTGAGCTTGTTGGAAGGCAGGAATGGCTAGACTTACAACAAGCTGATCTGCAAATGGCACAGGCCGTCGTATCGTCGAGCCAGTGAAAGAAGGAGATACTGCAGAACGGCGCGAACAAGCTATTCCCAACTCAGACTAGAGAGCTGTTGACCAGCATAGCTCGATGCCTGCGCTTCTTGGACGAGGTCAGGCATGGCTAAGTGAACGACATGTAGGAGATCTTAGATGCCGTCGCAGAGGTACCCAGCCTAGCTTCCCAGCGCCCAGTGGTTTGCGCGTCGTGGTCAGGAATGCTCCTACCTGAAACGCTTCAAGTCGAGCGACTTCCGTCTCTAAGCCCGATAATGCAACATACCTCCGCTACGTGCTCGACTGAAAAGCATCCAAGCGCATGAGTCCAACAAATGTGACTCAGTTTCCACCATTGCTACCGGGGGAGCGGAGGAAGTTTACTCCATCCGTGACGAGGCTCCGGAATAGACATCCTCGTTATTGTCTCTGAGGCAGAAGATATTGCTGTGTTGTGCCTGACAAGAGATAGTTCGCGTGTCTTCTGTGCGAAAAGGCGAGTGGCAAGTGCACCAGCAGGCATCGTGCTTTACCCTCTTTTGTAGAGACGAAACCTACGAAACCTACGAAACCTTCAGCTTTCCTAGCTCGATGGCAATCATGTTCGAAGAACGCAACGCTGACGAGCCCTCGCCATCTACCGCAGGAACCATGATACAGACAAGAACAAGCGTCATATGACTAGCCCAAAGTCTCGTTCGCTGAGCTTCCTTATCACCGATGGATAACAGCGCAAAGCATCGCGTTGCACCGCGACCATAATCTGCAAGTTCGCCCGGAGCAAAGTCGCATGCCATGCTTCGGAGCTTGTTATACGTGCTTCAGGGGGAGCGCGGGCCTTCGCTCACGCCCACGTTGCTCGACTACTCAACCATCCGCTCTAGTGCATGTCACAGGCTTGGGTTTTCTTAAACCTGTCCTTTCTCTCGGACGCAGCCATTTGCGGGGACTCCGCTCGTGCTATCCGGTCCGACAGGCGCTTCGGTGCACAACTCCTCTGCCTCCGTGACTTCCACGACAAAGGACACTGCTCGACAGGTCAGAGTACCGTCGAATGTAAGTGGCGAAGTAGAGCCTGCCGAGTTCGATCAGAGTCATCCAATACCCAAAGGGCCACGATGTGTGCCTGGCATCTGTCTCACCGAAGCGGGTCTTGATGGCCAGACAGACGCTGTCGTTGCTCATTCGCCGTTTTGGAATATGCAGGCGGACTGTTTTCTCTAGTGGGGTGACGTGGGTTGTCCTTGTGCTGTGCGCTCATAGTGGTGAGAAACGCATTGGGCGGATATTTTGGGGCCGGCGAGCGTCTCACTGGCAGATCTCCCGTGCCGCACTGATGATTGACATAGTGGCGCACGTTTTCGAGCAATAAGCCGCAAGATCTGGCCTGCGGTCCGCTCTGATTTTCACGTGCGTCAGCGACGCTGTTTGCGGGACACGAAGCTTGAGCAACAGTGGCTTTCAGTCTGCATGGGGGAAAGGGACAATCGGATTCCGGAGTCCCGGCACACCTGTCAGAGTCTTTCGCGTATCTCTCGACAGCGTCAAGCCAATTCTATTTGTAGTCTTATGTGATGAGGTAGGTTGCATTCACAGCGACTGGTTAACCCATCCACTGCAGGCTACACGTTTTCCAATTCTCGCAATGCAGGATCGCCACATAGACTCCGGTAGTGTCGTTCCAGTCTACAGGGAGAAAGAAGCCCCTGTAAGGATTGTACGATCATGGATGATTGAGCATGCCGAGGGCTGGGACACGGATTATCAATGAGGCGAGCGTTCGCCAGGTCCATGATGCCGCATTCGTCGACGGCGTGTCGGCCAACAGCATCTGTAGCCGGTCAATCAGCATCGGTATGTACCTGAGTTTAGCGATCTGCTCCACAGGATGTATGGGATGTCGTGCTGGTCACAGTACAGACGGGACGTAGGGAAGTGGCTTACGTCTACTCGGCAACTTCCGGCTACACCCTCTATCATCAATCTTATTCGGACGGCTTATCACTTCTCTGCTTATCGCTTCTCTGCTTTATCCCTCTTTCAAGTGCTGTGTCATGGTATAGAGACCCTCCTAAGAATGCAGGGAAGCTACTTCCGCAATGATGAAATCTCACCGCAATGATTGCGCAACATGTGGCGGCTTCTCAGTCAGTGATACGGTCCGGCTGTGCAGCTCACCACGATAAGGATACAGCTGTCTTGAGCCCTGTGAGTGGACCTTGCACGCTGATGGAGACTTTGACTCTGCAGGTCTGGGCGCATAATCAACGCACATATAGCGATGCACAAGCACAACCGCTATGTGGTGTGGCGCTTTGACAAGCGAGCCGCTTAAGGCTGACTGCGTGCATGCTTGTTCAACACCAAGCACTTCTAGCCCCAAGTACGACGCTTTTAGCAAGATCAGAATTTGTTAACTTCAAGACCAAGTCATATAGATTGATGCTGGGACGATTGCCTTGCGAGACGCGTCGACAGCGGTTGATCTGCGTCCAGCATTTGTGTTGGATATTGGTATTGAGCCGTATCCTGTCCGACTTTTGACGGCAGAGAATGCAAAGAGTTTGCTCTTTCGCAAGTACTACCCATACACACTGCCTCGGGCTTACAATCTTGAGTGGACAATTTGAAGGTTCTTTTTTCGTCTTCCTACTGTCTGAGTTAAGGATTCACTGGATTTCATACAATCTTTTCTTCAATATTCAACATGCAATGGATAGCTATCTTTGCGTCATACCATTACCCTCCCAAGCTAATGTAGGATCAGACAGTGTCTTCTCTCAGTCACACTTTCCTCTTGATCTTAACGTTCCATCACTTGGAACACTATACAAGGCAAGACATCCATCCACCACTGCGCCTCGAAGACTACGCCGTAGCTAGATACACTTTCCTATCAACAGGCGCTTCTTGAGTCCAAATATTGCGTTCGACATATCTACGGAAATGCGGCTCATGAAACATCGACCGTCGGAGTTATGCTCCAAATGGCTTCGCTAAGCGCGACTTGCAGTCGCATACTCTTGCATTCGCATCTATAAATCAGCTTGCGCCTGTGCGTACGACTTCAAGCCGTGATCCGACTTCTGCGCCGAACTTTCCTATCGAGGCCTTCCCGGTCTATTCAATTGGTTGTATGGCACAAAGGTCGGGCCTTTGCATTGCCAATTGCATACGAAGCTGAGTGTTCGACCGCACCGCACCTTGGAAAATATGGTACATTAGTCTGCGTATTGGAAAGTGCTGGCTGCTGGTATTAGCAGGCCTGTTGATCGTACAGAGCTGAATGCGTATCACAAACTACTGCCAAAACGCTTCCATGCTGATGCCTTCCGACATGCTCTTGACAACGAACGTCAGCGAAGCGTGCGCAGTGTGAGAGCAATGCTGCGTGTGAATGAGTGACCATTTGGCCTCTCTGGCGTTCCAGCATTTCCAAGTCACAATCCGGGGTACGGCCGTGCTGGCAGCACTTAAATTTGGGTGCCGGTACCCACAGTGCGGGTGCGTGCCCCACCAAAGCCGTTGGGCATAGATGGGGACGGCTGTTCTTCGGCCAAGAACCTACCCGCTTGGCCTCGATGACTGCGCCTGCGCCTACCACCTGTACATAAGCCTCGTCCGTTCTACTGGCTTCGCCCTAGTATTCTGTCTTTCAAAAGTCGTGCCCTTCGCGCTTCCGTTTCTCGCCTTCGCCAGCCGCGGCGAGTCAGTCTCGAGACCTAACCACGCCTCACAGGCGACAGCGCCGACAACCCGCCTCAAAGGAAAGCAGCAAACTCCAGCTCCCTTCGCGATGAAGATAGCAAAACCCTTCGCCGCTACCAGTCTGGCCTCTCTCCCCGCATCCCTCGTCGTCCTCCTTCTCGCCACCACCGCCTCCCCCGCGCTCGCCGCCGACTCCTCCGACTCCAACGGCCTCACAATCGACATCACCCGCCCCATATCCTGCATCCGCCAAACCCACGCCGGCGACACCATCTCCGTCCACTATCGCGGCACCCTCCTCAGCGACGGCACCCTCTTCGACGAGTCTTACAAGCGCGGCTCCCCGTTCTCCTTCACGCTGGGCGCGCATCAGGTCATCAAAGGATGGGATCAAGGGCTTTTAGACATGTGTATAGGCGAGGCGCGGAGGCTAACAATACCGCCGGAGCTGGCGTACGGGGAGAGGAGGACGGGGCCAATACCGGCGGGGTCCACATTGGTGTTTGAGACGGAGTTGATGGGGATTGAAGGGGTGGTTGTGGGGGAGGAGCCGGTGCCTTTTGCTATGACGTCCGGGAGCAGTGGTACGTCGGCTACAGCTGGAGGGGTGACGTTGGGGACTGCGACTTCACAAGGAGGGTTTCATATTGCTACTGCGCCGGCGACACCTACAGTGGGCGCGGTGTCAGGACAGAAGGATCATGACGACAGCGACGACGACGACAGCGACGACGACGACAGCGACGACGACGACAGCAACGACGATGAGGACGAGCCAACGCAGAATCCTGGAGAATGTAAGCTTCTAGGACCATTCGCTCTGCTGGTTCAAGGCGCGCTGGGAGCGCTCGCTCTGCTGTCGCTCGTCTGGAAGCGATATCGAGAGACGCCCCGCCGGCCGGTCAAGGTCTGGGCATTCGACGCGTCGAAACAGGTCTTAGGCTCGTTTCTGACGCACGTCCTGAACCTGCTCATGTCGATGTTCTCGTCTGGAGACTTTGCTACAAAGGTCGCGTCCGCGGCGGCTGCGGCGGTGGCGGTGTCGGACGACCAGGGCAACACGCCGAATCCGTGTTCGTTCTATCTGCTGAACCTCGCCATTGACGTAAGGAACCCACCATTCCCCCGACCACTCCGCTCTTTCCCATCCGTGAGACGTCCGTACTAACGCAGGCCTCTTGCAGACCACAATAGGCATACCCATCCTCGTCATCTCCCTCCGCGTCCTCCACGCCCTCGCTCTCCACACCCCACTCGCCTCTCCCCCCTCATCCATCACCTCCGGCAACTACGGCCCCCCGCCCTACCGCACGACATGGTACCTCAAGCAGCTACTCCTCTACTGCATCGGCCTCGTCATCATGAAGTTCTGCGTCTTCGGCCTCTTCCAGATCCTGCCGTGGATCGCGTGGATTGGGAACTGGGCGCTGCGCTGGACGGAAGAGGATGAGGCGCTGCAGATTACGTTTGCGATGTTTGTCTTTCCGCTGGTGATGAATGCGGTGCAGTATTATATCATTGATAGCTTTATTAAGGATAAACGTACGGGGGGTGGTGGAGGGCATGAGGGGTATGAGATGGCCGAACAGGATGATGATGAGGAGGAGGGGGATGGGCGGGTGGAGAGGGTGGAAGAGCATGATGGTCCGTTGAAGGAGGCGAATCCGACGCCTTTGCCGGCTGGGAATTATGATTCGGAGGTTGATGGGGAGAAAAGCAGTGGCAGCAGTCGCAGAGGGGATATAAACAAGCTGTAGGATAACTCATTTCCTTTATCCAGCGCGGACTGTTGTCGTTTTCATAGGCAAGAAAAAAAAAGGGTCAAAGTTAGACTTGGGTAGCCGTCCTTCTATTTCCAGCCTTCATCTCGTCAACGCAAGCGGCGACGTGAAAGCCAGCCAGCCAGCCAGCCAGTCAGCAGAGCAACCATCCATCGATCCATTCTTTCTTTCAGCCCCGACAAGCCTTTCTTCTTCACCTCTCTCGCGCCCCCCGTTAAACCGGTCTCATCTCCCCTCAATCAATTGTCCGCCACTTCTCCTCCTTTCCTCCCTTTTTCCCCTTTCGCGCCCTCCAAAGCATAAGCCCAACTATGAAGACGCTCTGGCCTTGTGCCTTGTTAATAGTCATCGCAAACGCAAGCTTGACAGGAAAGTGGTGACGCGTAAAAGGAACGCCAGACTCGCTCACAGGAGACTCAAGAGGCATGCGTGGAAGCTGAACGCATTCGCCATGACGCTGCGTACCAAGGATAGTACATCGCAGGATCTTCCGCGAGACATGCGTAACAATTAAGCGGGTGCCATTACAGAGGGCGCGCGTGGGATCAAGGTTACGTAGGAGAATAACGGGACATCCAATCTTTAGACGCAAGTGGTGTGGTGGAAGCGCTGCGATTGAGATGCTATGGAGAAACTCGATAGGATACTCCGCTGCGTCTTCAGGATTCTTACAGTAGTCCGCAGAGAAGCAGTCTGACGCATCTCCACGCGTGATATCTAAGAGTTCCGTATTCAGCGCATTGACAGCATCGTTCTTAGGCGCAAGGAGCATGCGGTCGCGAAAGTCTTCCGGTACAGGCGCACGCCGATGGAGATCAGGGAAGACTGTCTGCGCAAGCGACTGACGCGTATTCCACAGGCAGATATGACCCTTGTCCCAAGCGGAGCGCCCATCGCCATCCGCACGCTCACCGATATGGAGGAGGCGCTGCGCGAAGGCTGATGTTTCCACGCGTTCAGCGTCCGTTAAGCCAGCGCGGCGCAGGCGCATATTCTGCGTGAGTTTGAGAACATGAATACCAGGCCAGAGTGGAGAGCGCTTGAGCGTAGCGCTTACAATCTGTCCGCGCGTCCCTCGCCGCACAATTGGGAGCGTCTGGCGAAAGTCCCCGCAGAAGCAGATCACAATGCCGCCAAAACGCGTATCAGAGTCGCGGATATCCCGAAGCGTGCGGTCCACCGCCTCCATGCAGTGACGATGCATCATAACCGCTTCATCCCAGAAGATAAGCGCGGTCTCGCGCAAGAGGGCCGCAAGGTGGGAGTTCTTTGCGATCGTGCAGGTCGACGTTGCGTCAATATCGATAGGGATCTTAAAGCGCGAATGGGCTGTCGTGCCGCCTGTGAGAAGCGTTGCGGCAATCCCAGAGGATGCGGTTGCGAGCGCGATTCGTCCATCCACACGAAGCTGCGCAAGCGTCGTATTTTGTAGGAACGTCTTGCCTGTGCCGCCAGGGCCATCCACAAAGAATGCGCCTCCTTCATTCCGCTCCACAGCGCGCGTGAGGGTGTCAAAGACCAGGCGCTGCTCTGTGTTAAGGCGTGGAGTGTCTGCGTCCACCTGGCGCTGGAGCGCCTCGCGGTCGTATGCGCGCTGCTCATGGAGAAGGCGATTGCCAACAACGAGCGTTGCGAGGCAGTCGAAGCTTGGTGCGGGTATGCCTTTGGCTTGGTTCGTAGTGTTTCGGCGCATGAGCGATTCTTCGATGTAGCAGAGCGCGAGGTCTTGCGCCTGCTCAGACGAGGGATTCTGAATTCCAAAGTTAGCGCGTAAGAGGTGCTCACAGTCGTCCGCAAGCTGGTCAGCAAAGCGTAACCATAATGCGCAAGGGTCTGACACTTCGCAATGGAGGAGGATACTTGCAAAGAGCTCGCGGTACTGGCGCCCAAGCTGAAATGTTGCGGCCTCCTCAAGCGTGTCAATCCACTCTCTATCATCACGTAAGAGACCACGCGCCTGGCAGGCCTCACGGTACGTTGGAAAGACGCGTCCCTCAAATGTCCTTGCGTCTTCAAAGAAGCGCTGGCCTGGGACGCTGACAAGAAGCATGCGCAAGTAGTATACTTCACCAGATGTAACGGGAATCCAGCGCACTCGGCCAATGCAACGCGTTGTAGATGCGCCGGTCCTACGTAGCCTCCACACGCGAGCGCTCTTGTTGTAAGCGTAATGCATTGGGAAGTCCTGGTAGAGGATATCGGTCTGCGCCCGCGCGTTCACCTCGAAGAATGCCGTGAGAGTTGTGCGTCTAGCCCGGTCATGCTCAAGCCGATCCGCAACGGCTTGCTCTGCGCGGATAGTAATAAGCTGACCATTCTCCACATGGATCTGGAGCGCAGTGACAGGGAGACTCTGGTAGTGCGTCTTGAACTCAAAGATTCGCCAGCACGCCTCATGCGCAGAGACATAGCGAGCGTCCACATACTCTTTAACCTCGTCCCGCACCTGGGCTGGAGCGCCTACTTCTTCAGGCGCGTCGCCAGCAACCTGGAGCGTCGCCATATCTGGCCCCTTAAAGACGTACTTGTACACATACTTCACAGAGCTATAGCCGACGCAAGACTCGACGTTGATATGCGCGTTAAAACGCAAGAGGAGGTACGGATTATACGAAGCCACGCGCTGGTTTGTGTAGCGGGAACCCGTCTCCATCCTGGCGCTCCGCATAGCGCCCATTATCAGGCCGCCTGTAGACCACGCTCTTACCCTCGTCTAGGAATGTCTCGTCGCAGAAGGGGAAAGGGAAGCGGAAGCGGCACTTCTGATTACGCATACAGCTTGCGCCTGGATTCTCCGGCCCGCACTTTGCGTGGAGCATGTTGCGCACAACCACATCCCACAGGAGTGGCTCCTCAACAGCATCTGGAAGGTCCGCACGAATGGCCGCGTCGATGTCGTCCGCGCTCTTGATGCGCGACTCTCTATCAAGGATAGCAAGCATGTGTGCGTGGGGCAGACCGCGCTTCTGGAATTCAATCGTGAAGCAGAGCACGCATGCGCCTCCTAGCACATGCTTCTTCAGGATCTCCTGGCGCAGCTGCGTTAGCTTAAGCTGGAAGACACGCGCAACCAGATCAGGGCGGTCGTTATGGCTCTGGCCGGGCGCAAGCTCGCGCTGGATCTCCTCCCATGCGGGGTTTGCGGTGAAGGTGATGAAGAAGTCAGGCGGGCCAAAGTGACGCACCAGCGCCATTGCGTCAAGGTACGCCTCGCGCATCTGCCTAGGAGAGCCTATGTGCGAGGGAGGAAGGTAGATGTTCTGACCAACGCTCGCGCCTGTGACATCTTCGTTCTGCGCAAGCGCATCCTGCATGCCTTGGTAGATTCCTGAGCGTAGTGATACTTGATTATGTCGCACCCATCTCAAGCGGGCGCTTTCAATGGCGGCGAACGCGTCGACAAGAAGCTCGTGGAAGAGACGCCCCGCTCGAAGCGTAGGCTGAAGCGGCGTGCGGAAATGAATATGGTGCTTCCACCACTCCTGCTGCGTTACGCGCGTTGACCCTCCTCGGCCGCGTGGCCCATCTTCACCAGCGCTTGCGTATCCAGGCTCTTCCTCATCTGCGCGTGGTGCGCTTTCCTGAACAGTAGCTCCTCCTCTTGCGCGAGCGTTTGGGACGTAGGGACGGTCTCGAAGCGGAATGTTGTAGCTCCATCCAAGCTCACCACGCGGGTAAATAAGTGGGTAGCGCAAGCTCAAGTGCATAGAATCCGCTTCGTCTATGAAGTGGAGATCGCTCCCCTCACGATTCTCAAGGACAATACAGCGGCGCCCTGACTCAGACACATCGTCTATTGGGATAAGCGCGGCAATCTCATGCGCGGAGGGCAGATTGTATCTGCGTGGATCGTTGCACTGGCGCTCCACAAGCTGGAGACGCAAGGAAACGCTTGGGTCGTTGCGAATGCGCTCAGCGTTTGACTTGAACGCTAGGACATGAGGGTGAAGCGCGTGAAGGACTGTCTGGACCTCGCGTAAGACCTCGTCGCAGAGTCCGGTGAATGCGGCCCTGCGGCGCTGGAACTGCTCGTCCTCTGTGTCAAAGACGTAGAGCTGGGCGAATGAGGGCGCAACGCCTGGAGGCGGGTGTAGCGTGGAAACACGGTGGTAGAGCGCGCCGTGCGCTCTGAATGTGAAGCCTCCTCTAAGCGCCTTTGCGAGTTCTTCGTCAATCTTTGCGCATATAGATGTGAAGGCAAACGCGTTATTGTAATGCCGCACGAGACGGTGGAACGCTATGGACTCAGGCGTGCGTTTTCCCTCTTGGTCAACTGCTGAGAGGAGGCGCTGAAGAGGGGGAGGAAGAAGCGTAGGCGCAGGAAGCTCGACGCGCCCGCTCTCGCAACTCCGAAAAAGTGGTGCGTTCACAGGCGTATGCTGTCTGCGCTCTCCAATCCAGTGTAACGCAGCGCAGGAACCGCACTGAATCTGGCAGCGCTGAAGTACAGAACGGCAGTCGTACGCAAAGTCTAAAGGGCTCCCTTGCGCAGGTCAAGCTAGGCGTCCACTTCCTTCCATTATGGCAGGCCGCATAGTAGTAGTGCGTATTTCTTGAGAACAGATGCGTGTCCGCGTGCGCGCGGGGAATTGTGCGTTCCTGGGCGCAAGATTTTCTGGAAGTCTTCTTCTTGTTGGAGTGATACTCGTCTGCTCCGCCTGTCTTCTTGTTCTTGCGCGTCGTGCGGCTCGAGGGCACGTAAGCCCTGGCAATGGAGAACGCTGTGGGGGCGCCTGCGGAGGAGGAGAGAGCGGCGGATCCTGGAAGACTTCAAAATGCGCGTGCGTATGCTTGCGTCTTCGAAGCGGATCAGGTATGCGCTGCTCTATAGGCCTAGGGGAAGGGACTACTGCGTGGTGGACGCGTATTTGGGGCGCCGGAGTGGCCTGGAGAAGCGCTTCTTGAGCGGGTAGCTGCTGAGCGCGTTCCTGGATTTGTGGACGCCTTTGAAGCGCCTGACGCGTGTTCTCTTGCTCTTGATGTACCTGACGCAATTGCTGGGATCCTGTGCGTGCGCCGAATTGGCGAAGAAGGTCTTGCGGATGGACATCTGCCTGGGAGGAGTTAACGCCTTGCGCATGAAGAGGAGTAACTTGTGGCTTTAGGGGAGGTGCCGCGCAGGCCTGAAGATACGTATTAGGATTACGCTCTTGGAGAGGACGTTTACCAAGCGCTATTCGATTCGCTTGCGCTCTCTTTCGTGCGGGTGGCATTATTTCACATAAATACGGGCGGGTAAGCGCAGACAGTTATCGTGATAATAGTAGCGCCTAAGGCCTCAACCTGATGCAAGGCACCCGCACAAAACCACGAGGTTGCGTATCTGCTAAAGCTATCTCCTCCTTCGAACCTTATACGTTTTTGAATCTGAAAGTTGTTTTATGATGCGCGAGGCCTTGCGCACAATCGCTGGAGACGGGTTTTCGAACTAGGCCCTAGACGCTGAGATATTTTTATTTAGGTGAGGATTTTGGAAGCGTTTTTTGAAGTTCTCTCACGGGAGCTAGCACGCTCAGCGCCAAGGAATCGTCATCTTGTTATAGTATTTTGATTATTCTAGGATCTATTCTATAGAGTAGTTATATATTAATATAGCTTTAACATCTATGGTTGCCCTGGATATTGGATTTCGAATGAATACGGTTGGAGACGTATCTATCGGGTTGTCCTAGACCGAAAGGCGGGCACTTAGTCGACGATATATAGTATACATCTTGCTAGCCACGACGATAAGCGTTACTAAGGAGTTCTACTACCGCCTCGTGGCCATGTTTTATCCTTAGACGAAGGTCAAGCATTGTAGTTTTTTTGGTATCTCGCTGTTTCTTTCAAGAACAAGGGACTAACCCTTCTGATGTCCTGAACAGCTCTTGGAGCTTGAGCATCCTCGCAACCGATTGTCCTTTTAAGAACAGCACCCCGTCCACCCTGCCTTTACACAATCGGACACCGGCAGATTGTGTTGCAGTAAGATCCGAGCGAAAGTCCTACCCAACCGTATCGTGACTGCGCCTACATTCAAGTCCCTGACATAATGACAAGCGAAGAACAGGGTGGACAGTATACGATCCAGACGGGCAACGGCCCCATACATCGTCATGGTGGCACACGACGGCGTGTGCCGCGATCACACCGTGCTCCTCAAGTCCATGATGATATTGGGATTGAGCCCATTCTAGTGGAGGTTTCCGTACTCGTTGCCGATCTTCAAGATAATCGTCAGGCCGGGGCAGTGCTCCAACTTGGCCACCCTCGCGCACGTGTACGCGCTATGCTACAATCATCTCCCCTACTTAGCAGCGATGCGACCGCAGTCAAGCACATGTTCACGTTTGTCATATTTTTTCTCAGCGCCTATACTAGCACTCTGTGCTACGGTCCAGCTCCACCGGCTTTGCCACCACCACCACGTTCTACGTGCAAGTCGTGTACCTGTGCCCTTCCCTTTCCTCCCTTTCCTGCCTTTCCTGTTTTCGTACCCGCTGCACCGTTCCTACAGTTACAGATAGCAGCACCATCCTCTGCCCCCTTACTCTCTGCATACACTCCCCTCACCACCCATCTGGTTCGACCACAGCGACCGCCGTGCAATGAACGAGCCGGCGAATGATATTAAGGGGTTATGAGTCTGGAAGTAGAGAATGACCAAGATTCCTAGGTCGACACAGAAATCGCGAGTTTGAGGAAAGAGTTCGAAGTCGGTCCTGTGGCCAAAGCCCTTCCAGAGAACTTGTACGACAACGGAATCCTGCCGGGCGTGGTCGTGGCAGACATATATGACTTATGGCTGGAACCGCGGTGCAAGAAACCACCGTACCGAGACGTCGACAATGTAGGGTCCATTTCAAAGCATTTGAGATATCGCGGCCAGGTTGATCGCGGAGAGCGTTGAGAAGCAGGCAGTGGAAATGCACGAAGACGAAGAGGCCCGGTGTTTGCGTGTGACTCAATGCCCGTCGCGTGGGATACGAGAAGGACCATCATGAATGGTGAGTGCGAGTCGTTACTTCATCTTTTTCTTCTTAGAGTCCCAAGACCCAGACACTGTCGTATCGGGAGTGATTGGTTGGCCGCCGGGCTGGCTGTGTGGTATCACTCTTTCCTCGGCTAGGCTATAGTCTTCAAGTTGTTGGGATGGTCCCGAGTGTGAAGAGACCAGTTCCAGATCCGAGCGTTGAAGCTCGGACAGATCAGAAACATCGAAATTCAAATCAGCCGGTAACATGTCGATGGCAGAGCAGATTCTCTTAAAATGGCCAGGAACCCAAAATTCGAGGACGTTCATGACAAAAGTCCACGCTTTCCACCTGTGATCGCCCTCCGCCGTTGGTGAGATATCAAACTTAGCTATTGAATGTCGATGGAATGTGAAATCTTGCCCTTCGACAACAACATAATGGGCCCAGATTCTTACGTACTCATCACTGTGAGAGATTGAGTAGCCGTTGATTTCCCTATGAAGCTCGTTCAGTCGACCGACAAGCCGGAATAGCTCTATCAAATTGCGTAACGAGACAGTTTGACTATGAAGGTTTTGGCGATCGGCGATGTCAAGCGCGGATGCGCCGCACTTTACTTCGCTAGTGAAGAATGGAAGATACATGTTGTAAGTGGCTGCAATATAGGAACAATCTTCGAGTTCATTGCCAATGAAAGGCTGTAACTTTTGGAGCTGTTGCCGGGTGAATGCTTCTCTTTTGAATCCAAGGCCAAAGTCTGGTTGCGGACGAGATCCGTAAAAGGGAATAGCGTTGATCCAGCCGGCGTTGGTAGTCTCTCTGAGAATTTCCAGGTGTTCCGCTCCGCGATCCGCCAGTATCTCAGCCGAAGGGAAAATAAGCTCGGCAATTCGGAGGATTACCTTTGTTTCATTCTCGCCCCTGAGGCTCCTGCAAGTCTTCTTGAACAGAATGTCGTCCGAGAAAAGGGTATATTCAGGTGGCTTTCGTGGCGTTTTTAGCAGCTTTGTCAAAAGCTCCTCGCTTTGAGTAGTGATGCCTTCTTCATGGTCGTCCATGAAGCTACCGCGTTCTTGGAGTTGACCTTCGTACCGCGGATGTCTGTATGGAGCACTCTTTTGTTCCCGCTGTCGTTGATCACTCGGTGTTCGCGTTTGAACAGTCTCCGTGTCTATGCTGGTATCCGAACGCTTGCGGCGTAGTGAAGATCTGGATCTCTTTCTTGCGAGCGCATGCTGAGTGATATCCCGAAATCGATCCATCGTTTTCTCTTGTTCCTCTGTTGGCCAGATTCTGTTCTCCGTCCAGAACTCAGTCCGAGCCTTGCTGATTGTCTTCCGAATTGGAGCCGCAGATGTTCGTACTCGTTTCGCGGACGGCTCAGACGAGATGTCGGAGGGTAGGACTTCGTCTTCTCGAGGTCGCCTTTTCTCGATCTGCTTCGTCTGGATGGGATCTTGAGTTTGTAGACGCTTGATCGATCTAAGGTTCTCGGGGTCTCGAGTGCGCTTTTTTGCTTTGAGAGCTTGTTTCTGAATTTGTCGAGAATGCGGGAGGTTCTTCGCAAATCATGTAAGGTCATCGGCTATGAGGGAGTTGGCGCATACATACCTCTTGCTTCGTTGAGTACCGAGCTAGCTGTTCACGATTTATCTGAGATTTAGAGCTCTTCTCGATTGCTGCGATGCGTGGGCTATATCTTGTGGCTTTTCGGATACCCTGATGCTGTTGCGCTGCGAAAGTCAGACGGTTGCGCAAAGTGCTAAGAGATGCGACAACGTACCTTTATCCGTTTGGAGTGGCATACACGTGGCGGCTAAAGGTACTGAGCTACCAGTCATGCCGATTGGAATCGCCGGGTCGAAGAACTTATATGTGTTGCCGCCGAGTTTGAAGTGGAGGGTAGACTAGCGGGAGTCAGAATGCGAGTTTGCAGGGCGACAAACAAAACGCCAAGCCATAAGAGCGACACAACACGTGCAGAGCACTAGTCCCAAAACGTTCCCGTACTCTCCTCCCGATTCCGATCACTCCTCCATAGCCTAGGACGACGTGACTTTTTCACTGATTTGGATGCAATTGCTTTTGTCGCTACTAGCTTAGTTGTTTAACTTTCTTAACTCCTATAGTCCTCTTACATGTAAAGGTGAACTTATATAAACTAGTAAAATTTCCTTTAAATACTTTAGCTATCTCTACTAGTATTCTCTCTTATAAATCTAAAAATACCTTTACTTTCTACTAAGGTTAGAATTGTCCTAAGTATAGATTTATAGTATAATACTTACTAATTTTTATATAGCTTTAATAGTTATAGATTTAATTATAGAGAATTTCTAGCTTAAGTTATCTTTTTAAGATTATATTTTATATTATTAAGATTAATATTAAGTAGTACACTCTCTAGTAAAATTATACTACTATTTTTAACTAAGGACTAGCTTATAAGTAGTATTTAAATATAGTAATAAAAGATATAGTTTACTAAGAGATAATACTAAAAGTAAGATTATAATTATAATATCTATATTAACTCTAGAATAAGTATAGAATCTTCTTTTATATTTAGCTTTCTATATTACTATAGCTATAATAATAATATCTATATTATTAATAGTATCTTCTACTAAGTATACTAGAAATTCTATTATACTAAAATTATAGCTTGTTTCTTTTAATTTTTTTACTTAGTAATAATAATCTTAATAGAGATATATTATCTAGTAT
>Ga0160428_1001587_pt1 | contig 16609 bp, 15 predicted proteins | sample SolpanmetagenomM_FD_108198 | JGI IMG/M metagenome (GOLD analysis project Ga0160428, IMG submission 108198) | Solar panel surface microbial communities from Lawrence Berkeley National Laboratory, California, USA - M | ecosystem: Engineered > Built environment > Solar panel > Unclassified ... | reverse complement strand
CCGCAAGATCGGCCAGCCGAACAAGGAAGGCAACGAGGCGGTGTCGCACACCGTCAAGATCAAGGTGATCAAGAACAAGGTCGCCCCGCCGTTCAAGGAGGTCGAGCTGACCATCGGCTACGGCACCGGCTTCGACCAGTTGTCCGACCTGGTGGGGCTGGCGGCGGACTACGACATCGTCAAGAAGGCCGGCAGCTTCTACAGCTACGGCGAGGAGCGCATCGGGCAGGGCAAGGACAAGGCCATCGCCTACATCAAGGAGCGCCCCGCGATGGAAGAGGAGATCAGGGCGCGGGTGCTCGGGCAGATCAAGCAGAAGAACGAGCAGGTGGAAGCGGCCGTGCTGGCGACGGAACTCGAAACCGCCAACTGAGCCGCTGTTCCCGGTGCCGGGCGACTCCTTGTCGCCCGGCACTTTCCGTGCCTGCTGCTCTGCTCGGGTGACCCATGACGCCGCCGACCCCCCCGCCCGTGCCGCCGCCAGGACCACCGATGTCCTTCGGGGAAGCCTGGGCGGCCACGTCCTTTCGCCTCAAGGCCGGCTACGTCGCGGCGCTGAGTGCCTTTCTGCTGCTGTGTCTCACGCCCTTTCAAGGTGGAGAGCGACCTGAGCGCGACACTGGCCGAATCGAGATACACCCGAACGTGCCGGGTGATCGACGTTCTCGGCCGGCAGCAGCGCCGTTCCAGTGGCCGGCCTAACCAAAGGCGTTCCGCAAGCCCCTCCCTTCAGGGATGGGGTCAAGGAACGCACGGCCCACAGGGCCGTTTGAACGCTTTTTAAGCACCGCTGGAACGCTATGCTCTTTGCATGCCGCGCCCTGTTTCTCCGACGTTCACCTGTACCTTCCCGGTGCAGGTGAATGCAGGTGACGCCGCGGTGCTCGAACGGCGCTTCGAGCAGGCCCGGCTGCTCTACAACGCCTTGCTCCAGGAAGCCAGGAACCGCCTGGCCCAGTTGAAAGCCCATCCGTCGTACCTCTCGGCCATGGAAGCCAAGCGGGCCTGGCATGCTCAGGGCAAACGGATGGTCCGCGAGCTGGGCCCGGAAGAGAAGTGGCCGAGCAAACTGAAGGCCCAGCGGGCCAGGGATCTGAACACCATCGGTGGGCAGTTCGGGGAAGCCCGGTCCCTGTGTGCTTTCTCCGAGTACAGTCTGCACACCTTCGCGACCAACTTCAGGAAGCGTGCAAGTCACCTGGGACTGTTCGGTGAATCGCTGGACACGCACGTGGTCCAGAAGCTCGCCAGCCGGGCCTTCAAAGCGTGTGAAGGCGTCGTGACGCTGAAGCGGGGCGCGCCCCGCTTCAAGTCCTTCACTCAGCCGTTGGGGTCAGTCGAAGGCAAGTCCAACGAGGCCGGACTGATGTTCAAAGCTCAGGACGCCACCCTGCGCTGGAACGGCCTCAAGCTGAGCCTTCTGTACGACGAATCGGACGCCTACCATCTACAGGCCTTCGGGAGCCGCTGCAAGTATGTCCGGCTGCTCCGGAAGGTCATCAAGGGCAAGGTTCGCTGGTACGCTCAGCTTGTCCTGGAGGGTTCCACTCTCCAGAAACGTTCTGGGACGGTGGCCAGTGGTGCGGTGGTCGGACTGGACATCGGACCATCGAGTCTCGCGGCCGTCAGTGATGACACCGCGCTGCTCACACCGTTCTGCGCCGAGTTGAACCGGAATGATCGACACGTCCGGCGGCTTTCCCGCAGACTCGACCGTCAACGCCGGGCAGGCAACCCGGACAACTACACGCCAGACGGCCAGGTCAAACGGGGTGTCACCCTCACCTGGGTCAGCTCGAACGGCTATCGGCAGACCCGCTCAGCACTCGCTGAGCATGCACGGCGTCTGGCCGAGCACCGCAAGAGTCTGCATGGCCGACTCACCAACGACCTGCTGGAACTCGGCACGGTCTTCAGAACGGAGCAGCTGAGCATGAAGGCCTGGCAGAAGATCTTCGGACGCTCTGTCGGCAGGAATGCACCTGGGATGTTCCACACGTTGCTGAACCGCAAGGCTGAGAGAGCCGGCGGTCAACTGCAGTGGATCAATCCCTTCAGCACCGCGCTTTCCCAGCACTGCATCTGTGGTGCGAAGAAGAAGAAACCACTCTCTCAGCGTGTTCACGCCTGCAGGTGTGAAGCGGACGGGTTGCAGCGGGACCTGCTGAGTGCATATCTGGCGAGACATACGAATCTCAACACTGTGGATTGGAAGGATGTTCAGATGTCCTTTCCAGGGGTGGAAGCGCTCCTGAGACTGGCCCACCGGCAGGCGACTGCCGTTCAAACGACAAGTGGAAGACCACGGTCTTCTCACCTCTCACGGGGTCGGAGTCGTTCAGTCATACGCCTGGAGGGCTCGACCCTCCGCCTGCCGACCGAGGCCCACCCTGTGGGAGAGGTCAAGCAGACAGACGGAACCCCCCGCCTTTAGGCGTGGGGAGCTTCAGGGGTACACGGTGCTGTCCTACCCGTCGGCCGAGTGTGAAGGTCCGGCGACCGTGCGGGAGGTGGCGCTGCCCTGGCATGTCCGTGTCGACATCGGGCCGAGCGGTTCGGGAGCGACGCGGATCGTGTTCTCTCCGGTCGTTCCTCTGCAGGACGTCGTCGTGGACCTGTCGCTTCCACCCGCCCGGGGCAACCAGCCGTTCCGGACGACGGCGCGGGTCCGGCTGAATGCCTTCACCGGCAAGGCCAGCCGCGAGTGAGCAGGAACGGGAACCTGGGACGTTCCAGGTTCACACCCTCCCGAGCACCGGTGTACCGAAGGGCCGCCGAACGGTGACTGCGGTCCTGGCCGGCGCTTGGCGTCCTTCGCCCCGCACCTCGTACACCTTCATCAGCGAGAGGAACTGCTCGCCCTCCGGGTCGCCGTCCAGCAGGCGCCACAGCCTGGACACGGCCGGGGACGCTCGCAGGTCCTCCCGGGTGGCCGGGCGCCCGGAGATCACGCCGCGTGACGCCAGCAGCAACAGGGCGGTCTGGATCCCGGCCTGCCGCCGCCCGGTCCCGAACGGGCGCAGCAGCAGGGACGCCGCCGCGCGCCAGCCGGTCCGGTAGGGGTTCGGTGCACCCATCCGTTCCACCACGTCCCCCACAAACCAGGCCCGGTGAAGGTCCGTGCTCATCGCGTCCAGCACCTGTTCTTCGGCCGTGCTGAGTGAACCGTCGGGGTGCGGCGGGGTGGAACGTTGCGTCATGCCCCCAGCATACCCGCGTGCAGGGACGCTCCAGTCAAGGTCCGGCCCTCTGCCAGACGGCTTACTGTCACCTGCGCCATTGGGCGGTGTCGGTCATGCACACGCTGGACTAAGCTGTCTCTCAGAACAGCCACCGAAGAGGAGGTCCGCTGATGCCTGAGTTGTCCCTATCCGAACTGAACGATCTGTCCGACGATTCGCTCGCCGACCTTTCTCCCGCGCTCCGCGCCGGGCTGTAAACCAAGGTTCTTTTCCCCCTCTGCCAGACTGACGGAACCGGCATACGTGTCAGCCTCAGAAGCTGAATTCTGCGAGTTCGAATCTCGCGTCTGGCACCACCTGTTCCCGTAGCGCAGTGGTCAGCGCACCCCGTTGTCAGCGGGGAGGTCGTGGGTTCAAGCCCCACCGGGTCCGCCATTCCCAGCGGCACGTCCTTCACCTGGACGTGCCACTGCGTGTTGTTGGACCGGAAGAAGGCGTGCTCAGCCAGGTGGAGGCCCGCCGCCCGGTCACGATCAGGTCGGTCTCTCCCACCGGGACGATCTCCGAGGCGTGCACGCCGGGGTCCTGGCAGGTCCAGTGGCGGGCGTCGGCACTCCAGTGCACCTGCCGGTCGTCGCCCAGGTACACCAGCCCCCCGGCCAGGGTCGTGACCGTTCCCAGGTCGGCCGCGTCAGGGAGGTCCTGCAGGTCGGCCGGACACGCCACCGGCGCCACCCGGTTGCTGAACCGCACGAAGGGGCCGGCGGCAAGCGAGTGCAGGGCCACCGGCCGGTTCACGCCCGTCACGACCTGCGACCCATCCGGGGTGGTCACGGTGAAGACCGGCCGGCCGTCCTGGACCTCCTGGATCACGACGTGCCCCTGCTGGTCGAACGCCAGGACGCCGCGCCGGGCCAGCAGGGTGCTCAGGCCGCCCAGGCCGAGTCGGTGAAGGCCGCCCTGGTCACTGAAGGTGAGGTCTCCGTCGCCCTGCCTCCAGGCGGTCAGGTTCCGGGCCTCGGCCAGAACACGGCCCTGGTCCAGCGTTTTCATCCTGGTGACTGGAGGCGCGCCGTCCAGCACCACCAGGTGGCCCCCGACGACCGCCAGCGCGGTCGGCTGACGAAGGCCCAGTTCCGGGAAGCGGCGCAGTGGCGCGTCCGGCGTGATGCGGGTGAGCACCGGCGTCCCCCGCAGCGGACGGTCGAGGGTGAACAGGTGGCCGTCTAGGGCCACGAGCCCCTTGAATCCCAGCGGACTCTGGGCCGTGAAGGTCTGCAGCACCGTGACGACCCCGCTGCGGGTGGCCCGCGCCACCGCGTCGACGGTCCTGACATACAGGGTGGTTCCCTGGAGAAGGGCCCCTTCGACCAGACCGAGAGGGAAGGGAAGAAGGACCGCGTTCATCGCCGTTCGGCCCCGACCCCAGGCCCGACCGGCCGGTGACAGGTGGAGTTCAGCGGGCGTCGACCGGGCATGCCCCGAGTCTACCCGCGGGGGTCTGAAACTTCACGGACGGCCGTGGACCGGCCGGGGTACGCTCCTGTTCTGGGTTCGAGCGTGCCGGGGCGTCCTGGTTGGGGCCTGTTGTGGCGTGTCGGTGCTGCTCATCCAGGGTGACCCCTCGGGGTCATCTTTTTTTTGGGCTCAGCGCGGCTGATACCAGCGGTGCGGCAGGGCGTGCGGGTCAGTGGCAGGGTCGTCCGAGAGCAGGTCCGAGCGGTACAGGGCGCTCATGACGGCCGGGAAGTTGCCGTCCGCCGGGGCGCGGGTGCAGGCGAGCACGCCGGGCGTGGCGCTCAGCTTCGACGTGCCGGTCACGTCGCCGAGCTTCAGGAACTGGTGGTCGCCCGTGGGCTGGAAGCACGCCGGACTCAGCGGGACGCCCCGGGTGCCGATCAATGTGCGCTGCAGCGCCAGGAACTCCCGGTTCGCCGCCTGGAACTGTCTGCTGTCCGGGCGGGTGCGCGAGACGGAGAAGCCGAGCACCCGCAGGTCACGCGCGTCCAGCGACCGGCGGGTCAGGGCGATCAGCTCGCCGTTGCCGCCGACGTACACCCAGGTGCGGCCTTCCCGGAAGCTGAAGGTGCAGTGGTGTGATCGGCAGAAGGCGGTCTGGAGAAAGGCGTCCCTGGGCATCGGCGGCAGGGCCAACGCCTGAACGGACAGCAGGCCGGCGGCGAGCGCGAGGAGACGCCTCACGCGCCCGTCCAGGTGACCAGGCCGTCATCGGCGATGCTCACCGTGCCGCGCCGGTCCAGTTCACGGAGCGCCAGGTCGACCAGGGCGGGTTCGTGCGTGGCGGGCGTGCCGAGTCCGGCCCAGATCACCTCCACGGTCAGGTGCCTGAGCGGCACGGGACCCTGCGCCAGGGCGGCCTGGGTCAGCGGCAGCAGCCGGGCGATGTCCCGCTCGAAGGGCGTGGTCTGGGTGGAGTTCGGCATACCTTCATTCTAGGGGACCGGTCGGCCCTGACCGGCCAGTCCAGGTCCAGGTGGGGGCAGGGTTGGAACCGCCTCCCGTCCGGGCCGCGTCAGCCGGGCTGGGTCCAGTACGCGCGGACCTGCCGCCAGGCGTCGGCCTCGGCGAGCGCCCGGGTCTCGCCGTAGGACCACAGGCCACTGATCCAGCGCGAGGGGTGGAAGCTGACGTGACAGGTCTGCCCGTTCTCTCTGCGGTGCGCCTCGCTGAACATCAGCACGCCCTGACGCTCCCCGTCGAAGATCCAGTCGAGCAGGTCCTCGGCGCTGGGTCGGTGGTGACGCCCCTTCGCCCACTGGCGCTGTGCCCAGGCGGTCAGGCCCGGCAGGGTCGCCTCGAGGTCCACGGCCCAGTCGTCCAGGTTCTCGGCCAGCCCGAGGACGCGCCGCATCGACGCGCGGTGTTCCTGGTCGTCGTCCTCGTCGCCGGTCTCGCCGCCGAAGCGGTAGGCGTCCTCGTCGATGGCTTCTTGCACCGACAGGTCGAACGGCGGGGGCGGGGTCCACGAGACCGCTGGGACGGGAAGCGGCCGTGCCCGGCGTTCCGTCTCACCGAGCAGCGCGTGCGTCTCGGCGGCAGTGAGGGCCGGGTGGCCGAGCTGGGCCAGTTTCAGGTTCAGGGCCGGCCCCGCCGCCGGGGAACGCAGCAGCGGCGTTTCCGGCCGGGCGCTCAGGGTGTTCCAGTCGTGCAGGTTGTGCAGCCGGGCGAGCAGGTCGAGCGCCTGACCGTGTGCCAGGGCGCGGCCGAGCACCTTCAGGCCGAGGCGCAGGTCCCCGGCGCGCGCCTTGAGGGCCGTGACCAGGTCGTCGCCGGGACTGGGCCGTGCTGACTCTGGCGGTGCGGCATCTGGCGCAGGAACGGGTAGAGCGGGTGTGTGCCCTTCTGCCGGGTCCCGAAGTACATCCTCGGGGTGCTGGGTCACCCGGACCGGGGCGTGCCCGTTCGCCCGGCCGAGGCTGCCGAAGAGAGGTGAGGCGCCGTCCGTGTCCGGAATACGCATCAGTGGCTTCCCCATCTGCGGAGGAAGGCTCAGGGGCTTCCACCTCAGGGCGCCGATAACATAGAGCAGTCGTGTGTCTTCTGTCTGTTCGCCGTGTCGGTCCACGGGCGGGCGGTCCATCACACCTGCACTGGAGGAACTGGCGTCTTCCTGCTCTGCGGTCGTCTGGTCGGTCTGGTCGGTCATCTGGACTCCCTGAAGGAGGCCGGAGGCGTTCACCGGGGCGGGTCCGCGTTCCCCGGTCCGCTCCGGCCCGCGTTCGGGGAGGAGAGGCGTCTGGGTCTGTCCTGCGGCGACGTTCACCGGACCCTCTCGGGCGCGGACGGCGGGCCGTTGCCGGGCCTGGACGTCAGGATAGCAGGTGGGGGGCGGGCGCGGACGTTCCCTGGGTCCGGTTCAGCCTGCGCCCAGCACCTGGGCGCGAATCCAGTCGCGGACCCGCTCGGCGCTCAGGACGTGGTCGGTGTCGTTGCCCAGCGGAGCGATCAGGTCCTGGCGCAGTCGGCGGTAGAGCAGCAGGACCGCCGGGTGCACGCGCGTCCCGTCCCGCAGGGTGTCGTGGTCCTCGTCTTTTCTGGGGGCGTGCAGGTGCAGGGCAAGCACGTTGATGGCGAGGTCGCCGGGACCGGTGCCGGCGTAGCCGTAGTTGATGCCGGTGGGTGAAACGTGCCGCCGGAGTTTCAGCGTCCGGGGTTCCATCGTGACGGGGTCCTGCAGGAACATTCGGGTCGCCATGTGCAGCGCCGGGTCGGCGTCCGGGCGGGGCGGGGTGAGCAGCACGTCCGGGGCGCTGAGGTCTAAGGCTTCGAGGGTGCCGAGGTCCTGCATGGGTGTCTCCTTTGGCGGACGCGTCTGCGCCGGGTGTCCTGTGACGGACGTGGTGGTGCCGGATGGCCTGCGACTCCGGGAAGCAGGGTGGTCGCCGGGTGTCCGGCGACCACCCTGCATGTACCCGTGTTCACGGTGGCCGCCTGTTCGGTGCCTGTCCACGGCGGTGGAGGAGGCCCCCCCGATTGAGCGTATCAGGACCGGGACTTCTCGGCCTGGACGCGTGCACCACAGTCCCTGGTGTAGCCTGAGGCATGACCCTTCCCGAGTCCGAGGTCGAGCGTGCGGAGTCCCAGTCTGACGGTCCGGTGACCGGGCGCCTCGCCTCCCTGAGTCAGTTCCTGTCCGAGCGGTCAGAAGGTGTGGCGTCCGGTCACGCGCTCCGGGACATCCTGAGGGTACTGACGGGCGACGTGCCGCTGGCAGAGGTGGAGATGCCAGACGACCTGCGCGTCCGCGTGTCGCGCCGCCTGGGGTCGCCCTGCGTTTTGGTGCTGGACGGCCGTGAATTCGAGGTGCAGGTGATTCGTGATGATCCGGGCACGCCGGACCCGGCGCTGGACAGGGTGGAGGCGAGGTTCCTCCGGCGCTTCGGTGGCGTCCTGGCGGCCCTGGTGGCCGTTCAGGAAGTGGCGGTCTACCTGCGTCCACTGGCGGGGGGCCTCGGGCCGCAGGTGACCCTGTCGTCCTTGTGTTCAGTGGCGGAGCACCTGGAGATGATGCTGAACATGACCGTACCGCTGGAGGGGACCGTCAGCGAGTGGCCGGACGACGTGCCGTCGCAGCCGGATCCGGACGATCTGCCGGGCGGGTGAAGGTGAAAAAAGCGGACGCTTCGGCGCTGCGCGGCGACTTCCAGACGCCGCCGGCGCTGGCGAAGCGCGTGGCGGCACTGCTGCTGCGTCAGCAGGCGGACGGGCGAGGGGTATTCCGGAGCGTGCTGGAACCGACCTGCGGCACCGGGACGCTGCTGCTGGCCGCCCTGGAGGCGTTGCCGGGCGCGGTGCGGGGGCGCGGCCTGGAGATCAGCGCCGAGCACCTGGAGGTGGCCTCGGCGCGGTGCTGGCCGGTGCCGGTCGACCTGCTCCAGGGCGACGTGTTCGCCTCGGACTTCGTGCGCCTCACGGCGGACCTGCCGGGGCCGGTGCTGGTGCTCGGCAACCCGCCGTGGGTGACCAGTTCGGCCATCGGCCTGTGGCAGGGCGGTGACCGGGAAGAGGCCGGGCCCGGGCCGCTCTGGGGCGGTGACGCCCCCGGTGCGGTGCCCGACTCCTTCCGGCCGCGCCGGGAGAACACGGCGGCCCTGTCCGGCGTGTCGGCCCGCACCGGGGGCGGGAACTTCGACGTGTCCGAGGCGGTGACGCTGAAGGTGCTGCGGCGGCTGAGCGCGTCCGGTCACGGCGCGGCGCTGCTGCTCAAGCGGAGTGTGGCCGTCCGGACGCTCGCCCACGCCGAGCGGGAGCGCCTGGCCGTGCGCGACTTCGCCTGGTACGAGGTCGACGTTCGGCGGGAGATGGGGGTCTCGGTCGCGGCCGGACTGCTCTGCTTCCGGGGGTGCCGCCCGGGCGAGCGGTCGTACGACCTGACCGTGTACCCGGACCTGGAGGCGGTGACCGGCGTGGTCTCCCGGCTGCACGGCGGGCACCTGGTGGAACACGCCGACCTGTTCGCCTCCACGCAGCGCTACGCCCGGACCACGCCCGGGGCGACCGGCTGGCGGTCCGGACTCAAGCACGACGTGGCCCCGGTGCTGGAACTACACCTCGCCGGTGGCCGCGTCACCACGCCCGCCGGAGAGGTGCTCGACCTCGAACCGGACCGGCTGTACCCGCTGCTGAAAAGCACCGACCTCGCCGCCGGGCGCGTCACGCCCAGGCGGATGACGCTGGTGACCCAGTCGGCACCGGGCGAGCAGACCGACTGGATGCGCCTGGCGCTGCCGCGCACCTGGGCGTACCTGACGCGCCACGAGGCGGCGTTCGCGGCCAGGAAGAGCGCGGTGTACCGGGGCCAGCCGCGCTTCGCGCTGTTCGGCGTGGGGCCGTACGCCTTCTTGCCGTACAAGGTGGCCGTTTCGGGCCTGCACAAGCGGCTGCGCTTCACGCTGATCTCCCCGGTCGACGGCCGCGCCGTGATGGTCGACGACACCTGCGCCGCCCTGGGGTTCCAGGAGCGCGTGCCGGCCGTGATCTGCTGGGCCGCGCTGCACCTGCCGGCGGCGCACGCGTTCTTCGCGGCGAGGACCGACTGGCGTCAGAAGCGCCCGGTGACGATCGAACTGCTGGAGCGCTTCAGCCTGCCGGCGTTCGTGGGGTTCCACCTCACCGAGGTGCAGGCGAACGCGCAGGCCGCGGGCGTGTCGGCCACCGAATTCGCCCGCTGGTGGGCGGAGGTGAGTGCACCACCGAGACAACCGCCGCTGTGGGAGCACTGAACACGCCGGGAAGATCTTCCCACGAAGGTGGGTGGGCGCTTGCCGGCCGGGGCCGGGGTCGAACTCCGGCAGCGGCCCCCCGGCACGTTCATCTACGCGACTGGACTCCGGGTGCATTCCCACGGGTGTGGGCGGGGCGGGTCCTGTGTCCCTGATGGCCCAGCCGGAGCATACCCACCCGCAGGAGGAGAGGGGGTGGTCTGTCCGGGCCCCTTCCGGGGGCCGCTGTTCAGTGTATCAGGGCCTCCCGGCGCTCGAAGTGGGTGTCGATCAGGGTCCACCGGCCCTGGTGATGGCCGATGTTCTCCGGCTTGGCGTCGCGCACCCAGGCGCGGTCGCAGTCGGCGAGGAAGGCTTCGAGGTCCGCGTACGGGCCGGGCCGGGGGCGGCCGCGCTGCGTGACGTCTTCGAGCACCACCGGGGCGTACGGCTGGGTGACGGCGAGGCCGCGTGGGCTGAGGCCGGTCAGGGGCAGGATCAGCCGCTCGAGCGGCACGCCGCCGCGCGTGGCGGTGCGGGCATAGGCGCAGAAGGCCCAGTCGTCCTGGTTGACCTGCGGCTGGCCGATCTTCACCACCGTGCCGCAGGGCGTGAGGTGCGCTTCCCGGAACACGCCGAGGCCGATCACCCGGCAGCCGGCGGCCGTGAGGTGGGCGCTGAGCGTGTCCAGGGTGGTGTTGAGACCGGCCACGCCCCCGCGCCAGGCATCCTCCTGGGCGCCGATCAGGGCGGTGAGCCACTCGGCGGGACGCTCACCCTGCCAGGGCTGCGCGGAGAACGGCCGCCGGTCCACCGGAACCGGCCGTTGAGGGAAGGAGATCATGGCGCTTCCGGGCACGCCGGGGGCGGCCCCTCCCGGGCCACCCCCGGTGGTCCTTCCCACGGTGGTGGGCGGGGCCGGCGTGCTGACCTGTCGGTCATCGGCCGCGAAACCAGCGGTGCATGCCCACGGTGGTGGGCGCCTCCGGGCACTGGGAATCAGGCGCTGGGAATCAGAAGCTGGGGGTGCGCAGGACGTCCTGGTGGCCGTCCGGGTGGACGCGGCGGGTGAACAGGCTGGCGCTGCTGTCCGGGTCCGTGGCGTCGTCGGCAAACCAGGCGTCGGTGATCTGCGGCTGCCCGCTGCGCCTCGCCTCGTCCTGCAGGCCGGCGAGGCGGGCCGCCTCCTGCTGGCGGTCCCGGTCCCGGTCCTCCTGCGTGTCCTGGATGACCCTGACCTGCTCGTTGACCAGGTCGTTCCAGTCGGTCTCGGTGACCTGCACGGCCGTGTTGGTGCAGCCGAGGAACGCCCCGATGACCGGTGAGGCGTCCCAGACGCGCCGCAGGACCGGATTGCTGGGGTGCAGGTGCTCGAGCGGCAGGTACTCGCCGCCGACACCGAGCAGCACCCGCCCGGTGTTCAGGCCCCTGGCCTGGGCCTCGGCCGCGCTGAGGGCCACCGCCCACTGCAGGCTGGCGCCGTAGGCCGGCGCCACCTCGAGCGTCCGCACGCCGCGCGACCGGCGCAGCGCCGTCTGTTCGGCGTCCATCTGTGCGAGGCGCTCCGCACGCTCGCGGTTGAGCGTGCCGACCGCCCGGCCTTCCGGGGTGTCCTCCAGCACCCGGTGCTCCTCGGCCTCGAGCAGCCGCACCTGCTCGGCGCTCAGCACGACCGGGTGGCCGTCCTCGCCCGGCAGCGAGGCGCCGCACGCGCCGCTCAGCGCCTCTGGCCGTCCGCGGCGCGTGCGTGACTGGCCGTCCATGTTCGTGATGGTGTACCAGAAGAGCGTGCGGGCGTCGTGGTTGCAGGCGTCGTCGTAGGCCGCGCTGATCACGCGCACCCCGATCTGGACGTCCTCGCCCTGGGGCGTGAACAGCGTGAGCACGGCGGGAACGTCGGTTTCGGAACGGTGCAGCAGGGTGTAGGGCATGGGGGTCCTCGAACAGGAGAGAGAGGGCGGGAGGTTCACCGGCGTCAGAAGGACCGGGTGCAGTGGAGGGCGGGTCCGGAGCGCGGCCAGGCCGGGCAGGGACGCCAGCAGGCCGCGTGAGCCCCGGTCTGCTGAGCGTCCGGGGCTTGCGCTGATGGTCGATTGGGACAGGTCATCCCCACGGGGGTGGGCAGGCCGCACTGTGCGGATGCGGCGATCGATCAAGCTACGGTGTATCCCCACGGGTGTGGGAGAGACCTGGCATTCGCCATGCACCGCCAGCTGACATCCGGTGTATCCCCACGTGGGTGGGCAGGACAGGATACCCACTCGTACCGGCCAACCGACCATCGGTAGATCCCCACGGGGGTGGGCGGGACACTTCTTGAGCATGCCAGCGCCCTTCTTGGTCAGAACAGCGCCCATCAGGCGTTTGCTCGTTCCAGAACCACAGTGCCAAGGTGACCTCAGTGGGGTGGCTGTGCGGACCCCGTGATTTTAGTCGTGGGAGGAGCGAGGCCAGGTCCGTCAGGACTTACTTTATTCCTTCACCACAAGCCTGTCACTGCGGTCTTCGAGGTCGATCAGGCTGTACCAGGGTCGCTGCGGGTTCATTCGGTTCCTTTGTGCAGGGGCGAGGCAGGAGCGGGGGCCTTTAGAAGTGGTGCGGCAGGCCCGGGTCTCCGGACGTTTCGGTGTCCGGCGGCGCTGGCGTCGCCGGCAGGGGGGTGGCCGTTCGGTCGGCCGGGAGACGTTCCTGGTCCAGCACGTGCTGGCGCACCAGCCGGCTGAGGTCCGCGGCGTCCTGGGCGATTCGCCCGGTGCTGACCCGCCCGGCGAGCCAGGCGACCATGCCGAACACCAGCGCGAACGTCAGGCAGGTGGCGGTGACGACCAGCGCTCCGCCGAGGAGATTAAGCGTGTCCGGGTCGTTCGGGTTCAGGCGCAGTGGCAGCGGCAGGACGATTTCGGACCCGAGGTGGGTGAAGGCGGATGTCCAGGTGACCACCAGCAGGCCCAGGAGGATGAGCGGAATGGCGAGAGCGGCGCGGTCGAGGCCGAGCTGCCGGCGGTCGAGCAGAAATTCGCGTGTCGGGATGCGGCACCAGTCGGCGAGCGTGCCGGGCACCTCGCGCACGCCCGCCCGTCGCAGGTCGCCGCCGTCCGGCAGGCGGGGCCCGGCGAGGGTCAGGTGGTGCAGGTGCGAGACCACCTGGACGTCCAGGCCGGGAACACCGGGCGTCTTCCTGGAACGCCGGCGGGTGGGTGGCCTGGCACCGGCGGGCGGCCGCACGCTCTGCATCAGCCGAACCGGGATGCGCCACGTGGCGTGCAGCACCGCTCTCGGTGCCTGAAGTGGATTCCAGGTGTCCGCCCCGCTGCACGGCAGCGTCAGCAGCGGCTTGCCGGTGGCCGTGACGCAGAACGTGCCCTGCTGCAGGGCGTCCCACAGTTCCGGCGGCAGGTGGGCGCAACTGAGCTTCAGCTGCTGCGCGGCCTCGGCGCACCGCTGTGCGTCTCGCAGGAACGGGATTCCGAAGTTCTCCTGAGTCGCGGCGGGTTCGCTCTTCCTGGGGCGCTTCGCTTCGATCTGCGCCTCAGCGCTTCTCTGCACCTGCAGGGTGGCCTGGGCGTGCAGGTCGGTGAGTCTGGCCAGCGCGTCGCCCTGGGCGGGACCGTCTGGCCGGGCCGGGCTGATCTGTTGGGTCTTCATGGGTTCTCCTGGGAGGGGGTCGGGTCAGCCTCCATGATGGCACCTCGGTACCGGGGGCGTCCTGCGGGCCGGATGCGGGTGCCGTGCGCCTGGCGTGCCGCAGACCTGTCGGACATCTGGCCGATTCCCACGGTGGTGGGTGGTGAGGAAATCATCCGCTGTTCTGGGGTGCGGCCGGGGCATTCCCACGGGAGTGGGTCAGGACTCAGGCACGCCGTCACCGTTGGTCACGGTGGATTCCCACGGAGGTGGGTGGGACCGCCATCCACTGAGACAGCGCCTGAACATTGACGGTGTATTCCCACGGGTGTGGGCGGGACGTTCTGAAACGCTGAGGCTGATTAGGTGTAGACGGTGTATCCCCACGGGTGTGGGCGGGACGTTCTGAAACGCTGAGGCTGATTAGGTGTAGACGGTGTATCCCCACGGGTGTGGGCGGGACTCGGTGAGAGCGGGAGCGTCCTGCACAGGCGGGTAGCCGGGGTGCCCTGCGCCGCGGCGCGGTCGCCTGGGGGTGTTCAGCGGGTCAGGTCGGCGGGAGGACGGGAGTCGTGCCGGGGAAGGGCTCGTCGTAGGTGCCGTTCGCCTGGCACATGCGCAGGTAATCCTTGCCACTGATCTCGACCGCGCCGAGTTTCAGGGCCAGGGTGCGCTTGCTGGGTACCAGGTCGTAATGGCACAGGCAGCGGCGGGAGCGTTTCTGGAACCACGTCCGTTTCAGGCCCAGCCGGTCGGCCATGGCGTGCAGTTCCTCGAGCGAGTCCGACCAGAGGTGACACCACTGCCGTCCGTGTCGGCGGGCCTGCCGGGCGAGGGCGGTGTCACCCTGGGGAACGGCGTTGAACAGCGGGTCGACGTATACGGTCATGGAACTCCTGAGGAGCGCAGAGAGGCGGGCGGGACGGTTCAGATTTTGCTCCGGAGGTGGGCCGTACCTGACAGAGAACTTATCCTCGTGCACACCTCCAGGAGGAGAGGAAAGACGGAGAAGCTGCCGACAGCGTCGATCTCGGGGTCAGTGTATTCCCACGGGTGTGGTCGGGAGACGCTGTGCCTGCTGGAGCGAATTGATGCCACCGGTTCATCCCCACGGGTGTGGGCGGGGTTGTCCATACCTCGGTGAGATGGATGAGGGGCGCGGGGCATTCCCACGGGTGTGGGAGAGTCGAGTACGATGACCTGCTCACCGGGCGCCTGCACGGTTCATCCCCACGGATATGGGAGAGACCGGCGTATCTGGTCACGGAGCTGGGCCTGATACGGGTTATCCCCACGGGTGTGGGCGGGATCAAAAGCTCCTGCTTGCACGAGACCGCATCATCGGTTCATCCCCACGGGAGTGGGCGGGATATGTCGTCTGTAGGTCGCCTGATCGCCAGCAGCGGGCCATCACCACGGGTGTGGGTAGGTGTCAGTATGGGCGCTGTTCTGCCCAAGAAGAAGTCGCGGGTCTCCAGGGCCGACTGATGAAAAAGAGAGCACAAGAAGAAAATCTGGTTCATTCCCACGGGTGTGGGCGGAACTGTCTGGACCTCGGCGAGATGGATGAGCGGCGCGGTGCATCCCCACAGATGTGGGGGGGACCAGATATTTTGCGTTACAGCAGGATCGGTTCATCCCCACGGGTGTGGGCGGGACAGGCTCGGTGCCAGAGGGTGCCGGATGAATACTGCGGCATCCCCACGGGTGTGGGCACGACATTCCAGAAATACCGCGTCAAAGGGGTCTGAACGGTGTCGAAGGAGCGCCCACCAGAATGCTCCGGCGCTTGCTCGCTTCAGGGACACGGCATTGAGGTACCCTGAAGTGCGTTGAAATCCGGTTGTCATGCGCCGCGTCGTTCAGACAGTATTGAATGTATCAGGGTGCAGGGACGCCGTTCAATGCCGGGCCTGCACCTGGGACTGGAGGAACTGGAGCAGGCTGCCGGGGACGTGGCCGGCATGCCCCAGGCGGGTTTCAGCTTCGGCCTGCAGGGCCCAGGCGTCCCAGGTGATGGGTGAGGTGGCAGCTACCAGCAGGGGCGAGAGGGTGTCCAGCGCGTCCTGGGGGCGAGCGGCACTCAGCTGCATCCGGGCGAGGTCCAGGCGGGGTTGTTCGCTGTAGGGGCCGCTCAGGGCGAGCAGCGCCTGCTGGACGGGGATCAGGTCGGCGACCGGCGCACCGAGCCGTTCCTGTTCGTTTTTCAGGTCGTTCAGGGCCACGTAGGGCGCGTTCTGCCCGGTCTGCCGGGCGAGCGCCCAGGCGGTGTTCAGCCAGCGCACGGCTGTGCGGCTGGGGTTCGGCGCGTCCCGCTTCCGGGCGACGATGCTCAGGGCGTACGCGGCGGGCACGCAGCGGGGGTCGAGCGTCAGGGTGAGGTGAAACTCCCGCTCGGCGCGGGCGAGCCAGGCGGGGCGCTGCTGGGCGGAGCCGAGCGAGGCGTGCCGCAGCAGCAACGTGCCGAGTGCCAGGTGCACGGCCGGCTGCTGTGGCCACTGCCGAGCGAGGTGCTCGAGGCGTTTCAACGCGGCAGTGCCTTCGGGGCCGGACCGGGCCGTCGACGACAGGGTGAAGAGGGTGTCCAGGAGTGCGCGGTCCGGGGCAGGCGGGCTGAGGACCCCGCCTCTGGGCACAGGGACCTGGACCCGGACGGGCTGGTACGCCAGGGCCAGGGTGGTGCTGGCCGTGGTGACCCAGGTGCGCGTTGGCCAGGCCGGGCGGGCGACGGTGAACGGAGAGAGGAGGACCAGCAGCGAGAAGGCCATCAAGGTGGGATGGGGGCGTGGGTGAGACAGGCGGACCTCCGGGAGCTGGCGCATACCCACGGCAGTGGGAAGAACAGTGATGGGCTGTCGGTGATCGTTTGAACTGGCAATGAAGGTGGGTCTGTTCTTCGCTGAGGCGGCCTGTTCTGGTGTCTGGGAAGGATGATTCTGTGTGAATGATCGTTTGCGTTGGCAACGACGATCAGTTTTATCGTTTGAACTGGCAATGGACGTCGTTTTATCGTTTGCGGTGGCAACAGGTGGGCTCAGGGTGCGCCAGGAGCGTGATGTTCGCGTTTCAGGATTCAGCGTT
>Ga0160428_1001586_pt1 | contig 16619 bp, 14 predicted proteins | sample SolpanmetagenomM_FD_108198 | JGI IMG/M metagenome (GOLD analysis project Ga0160428, IMG submission 108198) | Solar panel surface microbial communities from Lawrence Berkeley National Laboratory, California, USA - M | ecosystem: Engineered > Built environment > Solar panel > Unclassified ... | reverse complement strand
ATGACCGATGTCGAACTGCAATCGCTGGCCGACACCATCAACGCATCGGGTGCCAACATTGTCTGGGTTGGGCTGGGTAGCCCCAAGCAGGAGCGCTTTGCCGCCCTCCTGTCCGAGCGGGTCAACGTCAACTTTCTGGTCACGGTCGGGGCTGCGTTCGACTTCCACACCGATCGGGTGGCGCAGGCTCCGCGCTGGATTCAGCGCCTGTCGATGGAGTGGTTTTTCCGGCTTATGATGGAGCCAAGACGGTTAGCCAGCCGGTATCTGCGTGTGGTGCCCCTGTTTATTCTGCTCAACCTGAAGGAAGCGCTGACGGGCCCCCGCTCGTCGCACGCTTAGTCGTTCAGGCAGGGCCACGATCCTGCATGCTTACCTGTTTTATATGCAAATGATCAGCGAAGAAGTCAATACTATCCACCAACCGGAAACCGATGCGTCTCAATCGGTCGTTAAACGATTTGTCGTCAACGTAGCCTCGCTGTTCAGCGTGCAGCTTGCCAATATGCTGCTGCCGCTGCTCACCGTGCCCTACGTGGTACGGATTATCGGCCCGGAGCGGCTGGGGCTTCTCAATTTTTCGCTGGCGTTCGTTGCCTATTTCAGTCTGGTTATCAACTACGGCTTTGACATGGCTGCGGTGCGCAACATCGCGGCCAACCGGAACGACAAAGTGGAGGTCAACCGGGTGTTCTGCGAAGTGCTGGCGGGTAAAATCCTGCTGTGGGTGCTGTCGACGATGCTGTTTGCCGGTATTCTGATCGCCATCCCCGAATTCCGGGCTCAGTGGGTGCTGCATACCTGTACGTACCTGACCTGTATCGGGGTGGTGCTGTTTCCGCTCTGGCTGTATCAGGGCATGGAAGATCTGAGCCGTGTGGCGCTGTTCAACCTGGTCGTCAAGGTACTGTTTTCGCTGTCGGTGTTCGTACTGATCCGTCGGCCGGGCGATTACATCTACCAGAATCTGTCGATGAGTGTGGCGCAGGTACTGGTCAGCGTCGTGGCGCTGATCGTGGCCATCCGGCGGTATAACCTGACGGTAAGCTGGCCGCTCTGGGCAAACCTCAAACAACGGTTTATCGACGACCGGACGCTGTTTTTCTCGTCGCTGACTATCACGCTCTACGCCGGTTCCAACGTGTTTCTGCTGGGGCTGCTGAGCAACGCCTACAACGTGGGTATCTTCTCGGCCGGTACGCGGCTGGAAAGCATCAGCCGGGCGTTTGCCGGTATTGCCCTGAACCAGGCGTTTTTCCCCATCGTCGCCAACGCCTTCGGGCGGAGCCGCGAGCAGGGGCTGCGGCTGGTTCGTACGACGTTTTTTCCCCTGGCCGCGTTTATGGGCGTTATTTCCATTGGTCTCTGGATTATCGCGCCGTTTTTCATCACGCTGTTTTACGGGGACGCGTTCCGCGATGCCATCACCATTCTGCGCATCGTTTCCCTGCTGCCGCTCGCCATCGGCATCAGCAATCTGCTGGGCCTGCACACGATGCTGAACCTGCGCATGGACAAAGCGTTTTTCGCCATTACGGCGATGGGTTCCGTTATCGGTCTGTCGCTGAACATGCTGCTGATCAAGACCTCCGGGCACATTGGAGCCGCTTGGGCGTGGGTGATCACGGAAGGCTGCATCACGGTGGCCATGTACATCTACCTGCGGTCGCAACAGATCGAAGTGGTTCAGCTTTCGGCACTGACCGAAGCCATTACCTTTACCAAAGATCGCCTGAGCATGCTGTCGAAACGACTCCCAGGCCGTCACTGATACCCGTTACCAACCCCGCACCATAAACAAACAACCACTCATGCAACCGATATACGACCTGCATCGCGCCCCAACCGGGCGACATTGATGCACTCTCAAGAGTTATGAAAACAATAGCAACGTTAATCGTTACCTACAACCGGCTCAGCGACCTGAAAGTGTGCGTGTCGTGCATTCGGGAGCAGACCCACCAGCCCAACGCCATTTATGTCATCAACAATGGCAGCAACGATGGTACCGACGAGTGGCTGGCCCAACAGTCGGACCTGACGGTCGTTACCCAGGCTAATCTGGGCGGAGCCGGTGGGTTTGCCACGGGGATTGAGCGGGCGTACAACGATGGTTACGACGAAATCTGGTGCATGGACGACGACTGTGTACCCACCCCCGACGCGCTGAAAAATCTGGTCGAGTCGCCCAACATCGGGCCGGGTATCAAGAACTGCGTGTCGATCAACGTAAAGAACCACGAGGAGCTGGCCTTCTTCGTTAGTCAGAACAACAAAACCTACCAGCGCGTGTCGGACATGGACGGCTACGACCTCATCTACGGGGTTGCGTCGCTCTTCAACGGTACGCTGATTAGTTCGGAAGTAATCAAGGCAATCGGCATCCCCGACAAGAAACTGTTTATCTGGGGCGACGAAGTGGAGTACATGACGCGGGCGATGAAAAACCATTTCCCCGTAGCCACCGTCCCGACCTCGCTGCTGTTCCACCCGCCTTCCGTCGACCGGGATGGCATCCCCTGGCCGGGCGCGTGGAAAAACTACTACCGGATTCGCAACGAACGGCGCGTGTTCCAGAACGCCCACGGCGACAAATACGGCTTTATCATGTTTATGTTCTGGTCGATGAAAGCCACGTTCAGCCAGCTGGCGACGAAGCGCAAAAACCGGTTCTACAACTTTCTGCTCTACGGCGAAGCGGCTGCCGACAGCCTGCTCAACAACTTCCGCAAGCGACCCAACACGATCTACACGCTGCGGCTGTATCAGTTCATGAACAAATAAGCCTTCCAATGAACGTACTGATTGCAACCTATCTGGCAACGAATTCGCCCTCGGGCGTGGTCACGTATACCCAAACGCTGACCCGCGACCTGATGGCCAATGGCGTTGGCGTGCAGGTAATCGATGCAGGCAGTACGCCCGTTGGCTGGCGGAAATTCCTCGGCCTGGCCAAACGCATCATGCGGCCGCTGGGCGGGATGTTCTCGGCGGCTTACGACGAGTTTGCGTATTTCACCGGGGTGTACCTAGCCGCGCGTCGGCTGAAGCATACCGGTATTGAGTTGATCCACGCGCAGGACCCCCGGTCGGGTGCAGCGGCCCGGCTGGCCCTTGGTTCGACTGTGCCGGTGGTGTTGACCTGCCACTTCAACGATGATCCGGTGAGTGAGCTGACCAGCGCCTTTTCGCTCGGGTCGGGCAGTAAGCGTGTCCTGACGAACTGGTACGTGTACCTGTTTTCGCACATCCGTCACTACGTGTTTGTCTCAAACTACGCGTACAGTACGTCGAAGCAGTTTCTGCCGCCGGGTATCGACAAGCGGATTCTGCGCAACTCGGTTCAGCTGACGTGCGCCCCCCGTCGGCACGATACCGGCACCGGTCACCTGACGATCAGCAATGTCGGCTACCTCGATGAGCGCAAGAACCAGCAACTGCTGCTGGCTATTGGTCGCGAACTGTTGCTGCGCGGCAGAACGGATTTCAGCATCTGGCTGATTGGCGATGGCCCGAAGCGAGCCGACTACGAAGCGCTGGCCGCTCAGTGGCAGCTTGCCGGCTACGTAACGTTCTACGGGCGGCAGTCGACCCCCTGGGAACTGGTCGCCCAAAGCGATCTATACGTGCATACGGCCCTCAACGACAACTGTCCCTACGCGCTGATCGAAGCGATGGCGGTCGGTGTGCCGGTTCTGGCCCTGCCCACGGGCGGTATTCCGGAGATGGTCCCCGACGGACTGGGCTTACTGGCCGGACAAACGGCACCGGAACTGGTGGATGAACTACTGCCTTATTTCGACGCCGACCAGCGGCAACGGGTGGCCGATCAGCAGGCGACCCACGCCGATCGGGTGTTCAACCACCAGCGTAACCTGAACGATTTACTTACGTATTACCAACAGCTAACCGGCAGCAACGGCACACCGGCTCCGGCTTCAATTCCTGCACTAGCATGATGATCTGGCTATTTCGCTTCGCGCTCTTCATGATCCTGTTCGGCCTGAGCCCGCTGACATACGGTGGCGACTCCCTACACCCGATACTCGACAAAGTAACGAGCAGCATGGCCCTCGTCGGGCTGATCTCGCTGGTTATCTGCTATTTCGACCTGCCCCGCTTTTACAAGTTCATGGCGTGGCCCATTTTTATCGGTGCGCTGCTGCTGTTGCTGGAATCGAAGTACGAATACGGCCAGTATGTCTACTCGTATTTCGTCATCAAACGATTTGTGTACTGCGCCCTGGCCATGACGGCTTACTACGCGGCCAAACGGGCGGGCACGATTCGGTTCGAGTACATCGGCTACCTGGTGCTGGTGCTGTTTTTCGTCAATCAGATTCTGCTGGGACAGATTTATACGTATTCGCTCTCGTCGGAAAGCCGTACCACAACGGCCCCCGAAGCCCTGTACCTGGTAATACCGTTCCTGTACTTTCTGGTGCAGTACTACAGGGAACACAAGCTGATTTCGCTGCTTTCGTCGCTGGCCGTTTTCCTGTTCATCGTTATCCTGCTGCACCGGTCGGTTATTTCAACGGCGGTCATTGCGGCTGGTATGGTTACGGGCCTGATGCTGATTAGTCAGTCGTCGGGCAAAGGATTTCCGGTGGGGCGTACGTTTATGTTTTTTATCGTGGTCGTCAGCCTGTCGACTCCGCTGGCGGGGATGCTCTCGGATAAAAAGTTCGACGCCTTCATGGAAAGCATCAACGGTATTCTGGACCCCAAAGAAGACAATACCGGCAGCTGGCGGCTGGAGCAGTCTGAGTTTTACATGTCTAAAGTACCCGAGCGGCCCATGCTGGGCTGGCGCTACGATGGCTACGACCGGGGTGAGGTGATGCGTCATGAAGACTTTCCCGAAAAAGGGACCATCATCCACTCGCAGTACGTCGATCAGCTGTACAACTACGGCGCGGTGGGGCTGGCGATGAACCTGCTGCTCATTCTGGGTACGCTGGTTGCCATTTACCGCCGGAAACAATCGTATTCGACCGAACAGCTGGTGCTGTTTGGCTTTATAGCGGGGGGGCTGATCTACGGCGTTTCCTACCAGCTTCCGGTTTACTACTGGGGCCTGGTCGGCATGGGTATGTTCTACGGCCTGCAACGGCCCGCCCCCCGGTTTACCATGCCGGAACTGCATGAAGACGAAGAAGAAAACGCGCTTCAGCCGGTCGATTAATCGCTTACCTACTTAACGTTCTCACAAGATTATGATTAGTGTCGTTATTCCCGTCCACAACCGACTCGACTATACCCGGCAATGCCTGAACTGCCTGATCGCGCAGACGTACCGTGATTTTCGGATCATCGTCGTTGATGACGGTTCGACGGATGGCACCGACCTCATGATCGAAACCGAATTTCCGGAGGTTGTACTCATCAAGGGCGACGGTAACCTATGGTGGACCGAAGCCACGAACGTCGGTATCCGCTACGCCATGAAACAGACCGACGGCGACGGGCCGCACTTTGTGCTGACGCTCAACGACGACACCATCGTGCAGCCGGATTACCTGCAATCGATGCTCGACGCCTACCAGACCCACAAGCCCTGCCTGATCGGGTCGGTCAGTGTCGACAGCGAGAACCCCGAACGGCTCGAATACGCCGGGTCAGCTTTTGAGTTGTACACCGCCGGGGGTCGTCATCTGGCCGAAGATTATCAGAACAGCTACTCGACGCTCATCAGCCGGGCGGATCACGTCGAATCGCAGTCGCTGCCGGGCCGGGGTACACTGATCCCGATGGAGGTGTTCGCCAAAGTCGGGTTGTTCAACGCCGAGAAATACGCCCACTACATGGCGGACATCGAGTTTTCGATCCGGGCCCGGAAAGCGGGGTACCGGCTGATCGTCGACGCTAAAAGCATCGTCTACGAAATTGTCCGGGCTACGGGTATTCAGGTTGAGAAGGATTTGACGATCAAGCAGTTTATCAACAGCTTTACCTCGATTAAGTCACCCACTAACCTGACCGTCCGGTACAACTTCGCGCTCGAACACTCCCGCACCAAGCACCTGTATTTCTGTTTCGACATTGGCCGGATCTGCGCCGGTTTTCTCCTGCGCAAACTTCGGACGAGCCGGGTCGGCTGAGTCGTGAGCGATCCGTTTTTTCATTATCCACATCTATCACCAGCGGTAACTCCGCTTTAGTCGACCGGTATGAAAACAGTTTTGATTTCGGCATATGCCTGCATTCCCGGGCAGGGTTCTGAAGAAGGAACGGGCTGGACGTATGCGTCCACGCTTAGCCAGCAGGGCTACCGGGTTCTCTGCCTGACTAAAAAAGACGGGCAGGCTATCATCGACCCGATTCTGGCGGATGGGCAGTTTCCCAATCTGACAGTCCACTACGTTCATGTACCCGACTGGGTCAACGCGTTTTGTAACAAGGGACTCACCGGGATGTATTTTCACTACATCTACTGGCAATGGGCAGCTTCGCAACTGGCCAAAACGCTGGATCAAACGGCGTCTATCGACCTGATTCACCACGTATCGTACGGCAGCATTCAGCTGGGCAGTTTCATGTACCGGCTCGGCAAACCGTTCGTCTTCGGCCCCGTTGGTGGCGGACAGCGGGCCCCCAAATCCATGAAACGGTATTTCGGCAAATTCTGGAACCGCGAATGGATGCGCGACGTGGTCGGCAAGGTGCTGGAATACGTCAACCCCGCTTATTTCCGGACGGTCCGGAAAGCCGATCAGCTGATCGTAACGAACCTCGATACGCTCAAGCTGGCCCGTACACTGCGGCCCACGGCTCCCGTCGAACGCATCTGGGACGCCAGTCTGAGCGCAACGTTTCTTCCCGCCGAACCCATTCAGCACATACCCGGTCCTACCCTCAAACTGCTCTGGGTAGGACGTCTACTGCCCCGAAAGGCGCTCGAACTGACCATTCAGGCGCTGGGTCAGGTCGATCCGTCGGTGCCTGTTACGCTGACCATCGTGGGTGGCAAAGGGGAGATGGTCGATCAGGTGCCGGGCTATCTGGACCGCTACAACGTACGCGACAAAGTCGACTGGGCCGGGCACGTCACGTTCCAGCAGGTTAAGGATTACTACGAACAGTCGGACGTCTTTTTCTTCACCAGCCTGCGCGACTCCTGCCCGCACCAGTTGCTGGAAGCCATGGGCTATTCGCTGCCGGTGGTGACGCTGCATCTGCACGGACAGGCCGAACTCGTCAACGACTCCACCGGCATCCGGGTGCCGGTCGACAATGAAGCGCAGGTTGTGGCCGATCTGGCGAAGGCCATCGAGTGGATGTATCACCATCCGGCTGAGCGGCTCGCGATGGGACAGGCGGGTTACGCGTTTGCGAAAACACAGCTTTGGGATACCAAAATCCGGTTGTTTACCGAACGGATCTACCCCTCCGTGCTGACCGAATCAGCGGCAATTCTTGCCGATTGATCGTGTTTCCGCCCTGTACAATACCATCCACACCAACTCGATCTGAACCGTACACTGCCCAACCCGATTTTGTCGGGAAGTAGTGTCGACGTAGGCCGTTTCCACACCTCTTCGAGCCAACGACCATGAAAAAAATTTTGATTTCAGCCTATGCCTGTATCCCCGACCGGGGTTCGGAAGAAGGTAACGGCTGGAACTACTCGTCGATCATCAGTCACCAGGGCTACAGGGTCTGGTGTATCACGCGAAACGTCGGACAGAAACAGATTGACGCGAAAATGACCAGTTGCCCGAATCCGAACCTGACGTTTGTGTACGTGACCGTTCCGCGCTGGATCGATGACGTGTACGACAAAGGGTTGTTCGGGCTGTATTTCCACTATATCTACTGGCAATGGGCAGCCGCGAAAGTAGCCCTGACGTTGCACAAAAAGCACGCCTTCGACCTGGTTCATCACGTGAGCTATACGAGCCTGCAGCTGGGCAGTTTTCTGTACCGGCTCAACTGTCCGTTCATCTACGGGCCGGTGGGTGGCGGGCAGGAAGCCCCCGGTGCATTCCGGCACTATTTCAAGCAATACTGGGTAAAAGAGCGGCTTCGTTCAGCCGTCAGCAAACTCATGCTACGCGTTAATCCGGGCTGTTATGAATCCGTACGTCGGGCCGACTATGTGCTGTCGTGGAATGAAGACACCACCCGAATGATCCACAAACTCGGCCGTCGGCATGGGGTCGACAAGGTGTTTGGCGGGATCGACAAGCACTTTATTCCGACCGAGCCGATGCACCGGCCCGCACGCCGGGTGCTGGAGTTGCTTTGGGTCGGTCGGCTGATGCCCCGAAAAGGGCTGGAACTGACGCTGCACGGTTTGAGCAAAGTCGACCCTGCCTGCCAGGTCCATTTCACCATCGTCGGCGACGGCGAAATGGGTCAGTACGTCAGCGAATACATCCGGCAGTATGGGCTGGAGAAGCGCGTAACCTGGGCAGGCAACGTGCCGTACACCGATTTGAAAGCGTATTACGCCAACGCCGACGTGTTCTACTTTACCAGCCTGCGCGACACCGGGCCGGGCCAACTGATGGAAGCCATGGGCTACACCCTGCCGGTGGTAACGCTGCACCTGCACGGACAGGCCGAACTCGTCAATGACTCGACCGGTATCCGGGTGCCGGTTACCGACCCCGAAACGGTGGCCATCCAGTTGGGCAAAGCCATCGAATGGATGTATTACAATGAAGACAAACGACTGGAGATGGGGCTCAACGCCTTTCGGTTTGCGCGCGAACAGTGCTGGGAGAAGAAAATAGCCCGGCTGCTGCGCACGTACTACGATCCCCTGCTCAACCCCGAACCTGTTGACGAAGCCGCTACGGCTCGTTATTAATTTATTCACGACAAGCCGACCTCGGTTATGCACATTGCCATTGCTGCGCCTATCGCTACTGCCGACCTGCTGGTCAGCCTCGATCCGACCGTCAGAAACGCCTTTCCCCAGGGACGGGCGGAAGCCCCGCTGATTAGCCACCTCATTCTGGAGCTGCTTCGGCAGGGACACCGGGTGCTGGCCATCACGACCGACCGGATGCTGGACGACGATCAGCCGCCGTTTGTATACGAGCAGGGCAATCTGACGTACGTGGTGGTGCCTAGCCGACAGCGTATTTTCCGGCCGAATGGTAAACGGCCCGGTCGCACGGCCGACTTCTTCCGGGTCGAGCGGAAGCACATCCTGACCGTACTCCGGCAGCATAAGCCCGACGTCGTTCACGCACACTGGACGTACGAGTTTGCAATGGCCGCGCTGGCCTACGACCCCGACGCGCTCATCACCGTACACGACAACGCCCGGCTGATTCTGAAGTACATCCCGACGCTGGAACGGCTATTTATGCTGGGCATGGCCCGGTACGTGTTTCGTAAAGGTCGCCGGTTTACGGCCGTTTCGCCCTACACCGCTCGGTCGGTTCAGCCCTGGACAGCCGCGCGCATACAGGTGGTGCCGAATCCGGTTATGACGCCCGTGCTTGGCGAGATCGTCAAACCAGCTTACCCGGTTGTGTCGATGGCAGCCAATGGTTGGGCCCTGCACAAGAATCTGGAAACGGCGTTGCTGGCCTTCAAACAGGTGCAGCAACGGCACCCTGATGCGGTGCTGTGGGGCTTCGGCACGGCGTTCGAGCCAGGCAAACAGGCCGACGATTTCTGCCGGACACACGCGATTCCGAACGTACATCTGCTGGGCCTGACACCCCACCAGACCATGTTGCAGGGCATTGCCCAGAGCAACCTGGTCGTGCATACGTCGCTGGAAGAATCGTTTGGTATGGTACCCGCCGAAGCGATGGCCTGCGGTGTGCCGGTGGTAGCCGGTGAGCATAGCGGGGCGGTGCCGTGGGTCGTCGGTGAGGGCGGTCTGCTGGTTGACGTAACCAATGCAACGGCCATTGCCGATGCTGTCGACCGACTGCTGACCGATCAGGCACTGGCGGAATCGCTGGCTCGAAAGGCCCGTACCAACGTAGCGAGCCGGTTCGATCTGAAGCACGTCACAGACCAGTATATGACCTTGTACGAGCAGTCGTCGGCGATCAGAGCGGTGCCGGCAACCGTCTAGTTTTACCCGGTCCGCCGTACCGGATGGCGTTCACTAATCTTAATACCAGTCTCTACAGTTACCCTCAGCAGTTTACCTTATTTCAGCGTTATTCAGGAAGCATTCAGGGCTGAGCAGATCAGCAATGGTAGGGTTAAATCAGGTGGTGCCGTTAGTTACGCAGCCCCGTTTACGCCTGCCTGCATTGGCTCACTCAGGCCATTGTCTTACGTACTCCATCTGAATATCCACTAACTACCCGTTTATATGAAGACCAGTTTCCACAGATTACCCGCACTGCTACTGCTGTTTTGCAGTCTGGCAGCCGCCATTCTCGCCTGTAAAGACACGGAGAACCCGACGCCGACGCCCACACCCGGCTCGACGGCCGTGACGATCGCCAGCATCGACCCGACTTCGGCACCCGTGGGCAGCACCATCGCTATTACGGGTACGAACTTCAGTTCTGACCCCGCCAGCAACACGATTACGATTGGGGGCGTACCGGCCACTGTGGTATCAGCCTCGCCAACGCGCCTGATCGTTACGGTGCCCGCCAGTGCCACGACCGGGCCGGTCAGTGTATCAGCCGGGGGGACGACAGCCCAGAGTTCGTCGACCCTGACCATAACCCTACAGCCGGTCAAGCCAACGGTTACGCTTCAGAATACCCTTTTCGGCAACCGGACGCTTAGCCGCGATACGGTGTACCTGCTTCGGGGTATCGTTTACGTACCGCAGACCTACACGCTGACGATTCCGGCGGGAACCGTACTTCGCGGAGCGGCCCCCGACGCCGACCCCGCCGGAACGAATATGCCCGGCTCACTGGTCATCGAACGGGGGGCGTTTATCAATGCCCGAGGTACGGCCGCACAACCAATCATTTTTACATCAGCCAAAGCAGCCGGCCAGCGTAACTACGGCGACTGGGGTGGTGTCGTGCTGATTGGCCGGTCGCCGGTGAACCGACCCGGCACAACGGCTAATCCACGCAACATCCGTGGTACGGTCGAAACCTACGGTGAACCAGCCAGCAACTCCGGCATCATGCAGTACGTACGGATCGAATACGCCGGGGCACCGATGGGCGGTAATACATCGGTACGGCTGGCGGGACTGTCGTTCTACGGCGTCGGCACGGGAACGACCATCGACCACGTGCAGGTGTCGTACAGTGCCGGTGATGGCTACGCCTGGTTTGGCGGTACGGTCAATGCAAAGAACCTGCTGGCCTACCGCACCACCGATGACGACTGGACGGTTGACTGGGGCTATACCGGCAACGTGCAGTTCGGTGCTTCCCTGCGCGACCCCAATGTATTCGACGCATCGGGTTCCAACGGGCTGGAAGTAGAAAACTACGAAACAGCGGCCACTGACGTTACACCCGTAGTCGCCATCAACGGACAGGCGCAAAACGTACCTGTATTTGCCAACATGAGTAGTTTCGCGTTTGGCACAACGCCAACAGCGAGCAACGCCCGTGCGGGTTATCAGTCGGGTGCCTATATCCGCCGGAACAGTGCCGTAGCGATTTACAACTCGCTGTTCTACGGCTATCCGGAAGGTGTTCGGGTGGAATCACTTACGGGGCCCAGCAGCCTGACCAGCGGTATCGTTGACCTGCGCGGGCTGGTGCTGGCCAACACACTCTTACCCGTCGTGGGGGGTGGCGTGGTCACTACGGATCAGGTGGCGCAATACTACCTGACTACCGGGCGCAACAACCAGGTGATTCAGTCGGGCAATCTGACGTCGCTGCTGCTCAACAGCAATAACTTCACGCTGACCTCGCCCAGCTTCCTGCCGCAGTCGGGTTCGCCCCTGTTGAGCGATGCCGTCAGCGGTAACCGCCTGAACAGCTTCTTTACGTCGGTCACCTACCGGGGTGCGTTTGGCACCGACAACTGGGCCGCTAACTGGACGAACTACAGTTCGCAAACGACTGATTACGACCGGTAGTGGTTTTTGAATTTATAGTTTGTAATTCGAGGTTTGTAGTTCCTCCGGCTGTATAGCCATGCGGTAGCAACCGCAGGAGGAACTACAAACCTCGAACTACAAACTATAACCTATCCCTTCATATCCTTTCCTGATCGGATCGTGACAGGTGCCCCATCGGCCAGGAAGACGCTGCTGGGCGGGCTGGTGAAAAAGGGAGCAAACTGAGAGCCGTAGAGCGTAGTAATGTCGCAGCGGACGTCGAAGCGACTGACGGGGTAAATCTGCCACCGGTCATGCACGACTTCAAATTCGGAGGTGTGTTTGTCGCCCCGCGCGGTGTAGCCCCAATAGTTTTCGGTGATAAACCACGGTTCGCTGCCGGGCGTTGCTTCGCTGCCCTCCCGACTGGCGTCGACATCGATGTAATTCCAGTCGTCGCCGACCTTCCACTCGTAGCGGACATGCTGCCTGTCGTTGTGAACCTGCCAGGTATGGCGCATCGGGCGGCTTTCGTAGGGTTCGCCGTAAAGCGTACGGGCTACCCAGACGATCGCCGGTTTCGGCACAATCTCTTTTACAAACACGACACCCCGCTGCCAGCCATTATCGGTCTTCCGCCGAACGTAAAACCGTAGATTGAACTCTTCAAATTCAGTGTGGAACGGGACCGGCACTTCACCCAGCATCCGTACCTTCTCGAAGTTAAACCCGACCAGACTGCCGAAGCAAACGCCGTTGTAGTCATCGAGTTCGGTACCGTGCGGCACCAGCGGCTGCAATACCGCCCGATCGATGGGATAATTGGCGAAAATCAGATTGCGCCAGTCGGCGGATAAGAAGGTAAATGCCATAACGTATAGAAATGAGGGTAAAAAAGGTCAGCTTCGCGGCTGACCTTTTTTGTTTGTTCAAGAATGATGATGAGCCCGCTTATCCCTCAGCCCCCTGAGCTATTAGTTGGGGAATCGTTTTTTGTCATCCCGAGCCTGCGAGAGATCTTCGGCAAAAGGCGGTTTTGTTTGCTTTTAGCGAAGATCCCTCGCAGGCTCGGGATGACAAAGTAGGCAATTTTATCACGGATTATACTTCACCAAACAACCATTTAGAGGGCTAGGAGTAACACAGCACGGCAGGATAAACCAGCTCCGCCCCGTACGATCCTTACGGAAACCGGGGAAACTTGCTGAAGTCGGGTTTGCGCTTTTCGAGGAAGGCGTCTTTCCCCTCCTTGGCTTCCTCCGACAGGTAGTAAAGCAGCGTGGCATCACCAGCCAGTTGCTGAATACCGGCCTGCCCGTCGAGTTCGGCGTTAAACGATGCTTTGAGCATACGCAGTGCAATCGGGCTTTTCTCCAGCATCTTCCGGCACCACGCTATCGTCGTTTCCTCCAGCTTGTCAAGCGGCACGACTTTGTTGACCAGCCCCATATCGAGTGCTTCCTGCGCATCGTACTGATCACAGAGAAACCAGATTTCGCGGGCTTTTTTCTGCCCCACAACCCGCGCCAGATACGAAGCCCCGAAACCACCGTCGAACGAGCCGACTTTCGGGCCGGTCTGGCCAAAGCGTGCGTTATCGGCGGCAATGCTCAGATCACAAACAACGTGCAGCACGTGACCGCCACCGATCGCGTAACCGGCTACCATCGCCACGACAGGCTTGGGAATCCGGCGAATCTGCATTTGCAGGTCGAGTACGTTCAGGCGCGGCACTTTGTCTTCACCCACGTAACCGCCGTGTCCCCGTATCGACTGATCGCCCCCGGAGCAGAACGCTTCGCCCCCCTCACCGGTCAGAATGACGACACCGACGCGCTCGTCCTGCCGGGCCAGCTCCATCGCTTCCGACATTTCCGTTACCGTCTGCGGGGTAAAGGCGTTGCGCTTGTGCGGCCGGTTGATGCTGATCTTGGCGATTCCGTCGTAATACGTAAACAGGATTTCCTGATATTCCTTAATTGTCTCCCAGGGGTAATTGCTTGTCATTTTTATAAAGGTCGAAAGAGTGAATGAGCGAAAGAGCGAACCGAACTACGGAGTACACTGCCGGACGGCCACTCTTTCATTCTTTCGCTCTTTCGCTCATTCAGTATATGAAACATCGTGATACTGCACGTCCCAGGTGTGATCGGCCATCATACGGACGGTCGCCAGGCAACGCTCGAAGGGGAAGATTCGCCCCCACTCGGTTGGCCCCACCATCGACAGCAGATCGGTACCATTTTTGCGCTGGTAAAAGTGATAGGTGTGCCCGACAACGGGCTCGAAACTCATCTGGGCCGCGTAGATGCGCTCCGAAATTTCGACCCGGTGCCGGATGGCGGTTGCCTGCTCGGCCAGTAGCTGCATTTGCCGGTACAACTGGCTAAGCTGCATGTCGGTCTGTTCGCGCATGGCGGCCACGGCCCGACCTGTTATCTTACCCTTGTCTTCGGGTCGGATCACTGCCCCGCCCGCCGTGTGTGCATACTCAAGCAAACCCGGCGATGCGGCCACCTTTTCCGGCGAGATTGGATTGACGACAACTTTGGCTTCTTCCATATGCATTGGCAAACCGCCCGATCAACGGCTTTGTTTCTTCGGCGGTTGTTGCTAAAAAAAAGCATCTTTACGATACCGTATCCGCTACTTCGACAAAAGTACGACAAACCGATGGAAACCCCCGCTACCACCCCTGCCACCCCGCGCCTGTCGCGCCAGTCGTTTTTTCACCTGCTGGGCGCAGCATTTACCACCCTGCTTTTCTCGGGCAATACGTCGGGCTGTTCCGGCACCGAAACCGCTCCCGACCCGCAACCCGACGTGCTGACGCTGAACCTGAGCGACAAGGCCAATCAGGCTCTGAGCATAAAGGGTGGCTATGTAGTCACGAACAACATCATAGTCGCTCGCACCAACGCCGATCAGTATGTCGCTGCTGGTGGCCGCTGCTCACACGATAACACGATTCTGGTATTTCGCCCCGCCGACAACCAGTTTTACTGCCCGCTCGACCTGTCGCGCTACAACCTCAGCGGCAAAGTCATCAGCGGCCCGGCAACCGTTCCACTGAAAACGTATGACGTCTCCGGCCCCAGCGCGGGAGTTCTTGTGATTCGATAGTTATAGAGTTGGCTAGTTATAGAGTTATAAGGTTGCTGGCGCGTCAGCCCATCCGGCGGCAGCAACTCTATAACTAGCCAACTTTACAACTCTACAACTTCATATGAAAGCCTTTATCGACGCCTGGCAGAGTGGGCAGGAGCGGTTTACTCTGCACACGTCCGGCTCGACGGGAACGCCGAAACCCATTGAGCTAACCCGGTCGCAGATGCGGGCCAGCGCCCACCTGACGGGGCAGACGCTGGGCCTGCAACCGGGCGATGCCGCGCTGGTGTGTCTGAATACCCGCTACATCGCCGGGATCATGATGCTGGTGCGCGGGCTGGAACTGGGCTTGCCCATGACCATCGTCGAACCCGTCAGCAACCCGTTGGCGCTGGCCGAAACCGAGGGCAAATCGTTTGCGTTTACCGCCCTCGTGCCGCTACAGCTGCAAACGATCCTGACCGAAACGCCGGAGAAAAAAGCGGTTCTGGACGGCATGAAAGCGATTCTGGTCGGGGGAGCCGCCACCAGTCCGGCCCTGGAAGCGCTGATTCAGTCCATCACCGCGCCCGTCTACGCCACCTATGGCATGACCGAAACGGTGTCACACATTGCCCTGCGTCGACTCAATGGCCCCGACGCGTCGGACGTTTTTACCGCGCTGACGGGCGTCGACCTCGGCACCGACGAACGGGGTTGTCTGCACATCACCTCGGCGGCTACCAACTTCGAGCGCATCCAGACCAACGACGTCGTCGACCTGATCGACCCGACGCATTTTCGGCTGCTGGGCCGGTCCGACAGCGTCATCAATAGCGGGGGCGTCAAGGTGCAGCCCGAAGCCATCGAACGACTGATTCAGTCGACGCTGGCCGGGGCCGGGCTGTCTCCGCGCCTGTTTATCGCCGGCCTTACCGACGACCGGCTGGGGCAGCGCGTGGTGCTGGTGCTGGAAAACTGTCCGCTGACCGATGTGCAGTGGACCACCAGTCAGCAGGTTGTACGCGACACGCTGGGTGCTTATTCCGTACCGAAAGCCTGGTATACCGTCGACGCCTTTACCGAAACAGCAACCGGCAAAATCGACCGGCGGGCAACAGTCGACCAAATCCGCTAATTTTACCGGGTCGATTATTACGCTATGTCATTTACCAGTCTTCGCATCCGGTTTCAAACCGCCCGGTCGCTGCCCGCGCCCTACGCTTATTTCTACACGCTCGAGCTACGTCCCGCGTTCAGCGATTTTTTACAGGTCGAGCTGTCGATCACCTACCCCGACCGCGACGATATTGACGACGATGAACTGATTGCGGAAGGCTTCACCCGCGACGACGATTTCTCGTGGTCGGGCCGGTTGTCGAAAGCGTGGTTACAGGCCGTGACAAAGCTGGCAAATCAAACAACGCTGCGGCCAGCCGACGAAGATAAGCTGGACGAAGACGACGACTTCTGGGAACTGAAAATCGCCCAGAATCCCGGCCCCGACCGGCAGGGCCGTCCGTCCGATAAAGGACAGGGCAGCACCGACGACTGGCAGTACCTGGTGCAGGAACTGACT
>Ga0160428_1001585_pt1 | contig 16630 bp, 18 predicted proteins | sample SolpanmetagenomM_FD_108198 | JGI IMG/M metagenome (GOLD analysis project Ga0160428, IMG submission 108198) | Solar panel surface microbial communities from Lawrence Berkeley National Laboratory, California, USA - M | ecosystem: Engineered > Built environment > Solar panel > Unclassified ... | reverse complement strand
GGATGCACCGCGCTCAGCCCGGCGTAATCGAGTCCATAGGCCGCGAGCCCGCCGAGCTTGAAGTTCTCGATCACCACGTCGCACCCGGCCGCCAACTCACGGACAAGGCGCTGGCCCTCGGGCTGGGTGAAATCGATGGTGACCGAGCGCTTGTTGCGGTTGGCGCAAAGGTAATAGGCCGCGTCTGGCCCGTCGCTGCCGTCGGCGTTCTTGACGTAGGGCGGTCCCCAGCCGCGCGTATCGTCGCCGGTGCCGGGTCGTTCGACCTTAATGACGTCGGCGCCATAATCGCCGAGCAACTGACCGGCCCAGGGTCCGGCGAGAACCCGGGACAGGTCAAGGACTCGAATGTGCGCGAGTGACCCTGCAGTGGAATTCGACATATTCGGACACTGGCGAAATTTCTGGACCCTGGGTAGTCCGTGCTTTGACCCCTGCGTCCGCGCAGGTATCCTAGGTAGATAGTCGTCAGGGAATTATTGATGCTGAACCGCCGCACTCTCCTCGGTGCCGCCGCCATAGGCCCGTTGCTCGGCACCGCCGCGTTCCGCCCGGCGGTCGCCGAAACGCCCAAGGACGTCATCGTCATGGCGTATCAGATCGACGACATCATCAGCATGGACCCGCAGGAAAGCTTCGAGTTCAGCGGCAACGAAGTCACCGGCAATATCTACGAGAAGCTGATCCATCCGGATCTGAAGGATCCGACCAAGATCCTGCCCAAGCTGGCCGAGAAGTGGGAAACGACGCCCGACGGGCTGACCACCACCTTCCACCTGGTCGCCGGCCGGAAGTTCGCCTCCGGCAATCCGGTCACCGCCGACGACGTCGTTTTCACCTTCACGCGCGCCGTTGCGCTGAACAAGGCGCCGGCGTTCATCATCACCCAGCTCGGCATCACCAAAGACAACGTCGCCGAACGCGTCACCGCGCCGGACCCGCAGACCGTGGTGATCAAGCTCACCGAGCAGTTCGCGCCGACCTTCCTGTTCTACTGCCTGTCCGCCAACGTCGGCGGCATCGTCGACAAGAAGACGGTCATGTCGCACGAGACGGCCGGCGACATGGGCAATGCTTGGCTCAAGACCAACAGCGCCGGGTCCGGCCCGTTCGCGCTGCGGTCATGGAAGGCGAGCGAGTCCGTCTCGCTGGACGCTAACCCGAACGCGATGCCGCTTCCCAAGGCGAAGCGCATGCTGATCCTGCACCGGCCGGATTCGAGCGCCCAGTTGTTGGCGTTGCAGAAGGGCGACGTCGACATCGCGCGTAACCTCAGCCCCGAGCAGATCAAGACGATCGAGACCAACGGGGACTACAGTCTCGTCAAGGGCACCAAGGCGTCCGTGCTGTATCTGGCCATGAACCAGAACCATCCGAATCTCTCCAAGCCGCAGGTGCGCCAGGCGATCAAGTGGGCGCTCGATTACAAGTCGATCGCCACCAACATCACGCCGAACATCTTCGTCGAGCAGCAGGCCTTCCTGCCCAAGGGGCTCCCTGGTTCGTTGACCGACAAGCCGTTCTCCAAAAATATCGACAAGGCCAAGGCGCTGATGAAGGAAGCCGGGCTGGAGAATGGCTTCGAGGTCACCCTCGATACCCAGAACGTCTCGCCCTATGCCGATATCGCGCAGGCACTGCAGGCCGATCTGGCTGCCATCGGCATCAAGGTGAACCTTCTGCCGGCCGAGTTCCGCCAGGTCATCACTAAGACCCGCGCCCGCAAGCACGAGCTGGCGCTGCTCCGCTGGGGCTCGGATTACATGGACCCCAACAGCAACGCCCAGACCTTCTGCGAGAACGTCGACAACGGTGAGGACGCCAAGGACCGCACGCTCGCCTGGCGCTCGTCGTGGCAGAACAAGGAACTGACCGACCGCGCCATCGCCGCCGTTCGCGAACAGGATGCCGACAAGCGCGTCCGCGCCTACGAGCGCCTGCAGGGCGACCTGCAGGAGGTCGGTCCGTTCGCGGTCCTGCTGCAGCAGGTCGAGATCGCCGCACTTCGCAAGGGCGTGACCGGGCTGGAGATCGGGCCGCTATCCGATAGCACCCGCTACGTGGACATCTCCAAGGCTTGAAGCGCTTCCGATCGCTCGCCGCTGCGGTGGCGAGCATCCCCATCACGCTGTTCGGCTTGGTGCTGATCACCTTCCTGATCGGTCGCGTCGTCCCGATCGATCCGGTGCTCGCCGTCGTCGGTGACCGCGCGCCGCAGGATGTGGTCGAGCGGACGCGGCACGAGATGGGGCTCGACCAGCCGCTACCGCAGCAATTCGCGCACTACGTCGTCGAACTGGCGCAGGGCAATCTCGGCCGCTCCGTGATGACCAGCAACAGCGTCACGACCGACATCGCGCGCTTCTTCCCTGCCACGCTCGAACTCTCCAGCGTCGCGTTGATCATTGCCACGCTGGTGGGCGTGCCGTTGGGCGTTTACGCGGCGGTGCGGCAGGGGAGCTGGGTCGATCAGATCATTCGTGTCGTCTGCCTTTCGGGTCATTCCATCCCGGTCTTCGTCCTGGCCCTGCTCGCGCTGTTGATCTTCTACGCCACGCTTGGCTGGGCACCCGGACCGGGGCGGCAGGACGTGCTGTACCAGGACATGGTGCCGCAGGTGACCGGCGTGCTGCTGATCGACGCGGCATTGGCGATGGATTGGGATGCGCTGCGCGACGCTGTGGCCCATCTCGCGCTGCCGGCCCTGGTATTGGCGGCGTTCAACATGGCCTACATCGCTCGTATGACCCGCGCCTTCATGCTCGACAGCCTGCGCGGCGAATACATCGTGACGGCGCGCGCCAAGGGCCTGTCGGCAACGACGATCATCTGGCGGCATGGCTTCGGCAATATCCTGGTCCGTCTGGTGACCGTGCTGGCGCTCACCTATGCCGGTCTGCTGGAAGGTGCCGTGCTGACCGAGACGATCTTCAGCTGGCCCGGTCTCGGCCAATATCTGACGGGTAGCCTGCTGAACGCCGACATGAACGCCGTGCTCGGCGCAACGCTGGTGGTGGGGCTGAGCTACGTGATCCTGAACCTGTTCGCGGATCTGATGTATCGCGTGCTCGACCCGAGGGTCCGTTGATGTCCGCCACCTCCCGCGACTGGCTCCTCACCGAAACGCCAGCATCCCGCCGCCAGGCGGCTTGGGGTAGGCGCTACCGGCTATGGCTACAGTTCCGCTCAAACCCGCTGGCGATGGCCGGGCTGATCGTCGCGTTGTTCCTGATCGTCGTTTCGCTCGCTGCCCCGTTGCTGACCAACCAGGACCCTGGCGCCCAGGATCTGGCGCACCGCCTCGCCAAGCCGTCGGCGCAGCACTGGCTCGGCACCGACGAACTCGGCCGGGATATCTACAGCCGCGTGCTGTTCGGCGGCCGGGTCACGCTGGGCATGGTGGTGGCCATCGTCATCCTCGTCGCGCCGTTCGGCCTGGCGATCGGCTGCATCGCCGGTTACGCCGGCGGCATCTGGGACCGCTTGCTGATGCGGATCACCGACGTTTTCCTCGCCTTTCCCCGCCTGGTCCTGGCGCTCGCCTTCGTTGCCGCGCTCCGACCCGGCGTTACCAGCGCCGTCGCTGCCATCGCGCTCACCGCCTGGCCACCTTACGCCCGGCTCGCGCGTGCCGAGACCCTGGGCCTCCGCGGCACCGACTTCGTGGCTGCCGTGCGCATCACCGGCGCATCCGGCGGGCGCATCATCCTGCGGCACATCGCCCCGCTCTGCCTGCCGAGCCTCATCGTCCGCGTGACGCTGGACATGAGCAGCATCATCCTCACCGTCGCAGGCCTGGGCTTCCTCGGCATGGGCGCGCAACCGCCGGCGCCAGAATGGGGCACCATGATCGCCACCGCCCGGCGCTTCATCCTCGAGCAATGGTGGGTTCCGACCATTCCCGGCATCGCCATCTTCCTCGCCAGCCTGGCGTTCAATCTCCTCGGCGACGGCTTGCGCGACGTGCTCGACCCGAAGCAGGGCGGCTGATGCCCATGCCGTCCACGCTTGTCGACATCCAGAACCTGCGCATCGCCTTCCCGACCCCATCCGGCCCGGTGCAGGCCATCCGCGGCGTTTCGATGACGCTCGGCCGCGAGAAGCTCGGCATCGTCGGCGAGAGCGGCTCGGGCAAATCGCTCACCGCGCGCTCGCTGCTCAAGCTGCTGCCGGGTCACGCGATCATTGAGGCGGACCGGCTTTCCTTCGACGGCATCGACGTTCGTGCCGCGTCGGAACGGCAAATGCGCAAGATTCGCGGTCGCCGTGCCGGGCTGATCCTGCAGGACCCGAAATACTCGCTCAACCCGGTGATGACCGCTGGCGACCAGATCGCCGAAGCCTGGCGCGCCCACAAGGGCGGCAGCCGCCGGGTCGCGCTGCAGGCGGCGACCGACCTGCTCGACCAAGTGCGCATCCGCGACCCGGCCCGCGTCGCCGCCAGCTATCCGCACGAGCTTTCCGGCGGCATGGGCCAGCGCGTGATGATCGCCACCATGCTGGCGCCCGACCCCGAGTTGCTCATCGCCGACGAACCCACCAGCGCGCTCGACGCCACCGTGCAGGCCGAGATCCTCCGCCTGATCGAGGACCTCGTCAGCCGCCGCGGCATGGGCTTGATGCTGATCAGCCACGATCTGCCGCTGGTCGGGCATTTCTGCGACCGCGTCGCCGTAATGTATGCCGGTCGTATTGTCGAGGAACTGCAAGCCGGCGAGCTGCAACGGGCGCAGCACCCCTACACGCGCGGGCTGCTTTCCTGCATGCCGTCGCTGACTCATCCAGCCGACCGGCTACCCGTGCTCACCCGTGATCCCGCTTGGTTACGCCCATGATCGACGTCGATGACCTCCGTATCCGGTTCGGCGCTAATGAAGTCGTTCGCGGCGTCTCTTTCACCGTGCCGGATGGCGGTAGCCTGGGCCTGGTCGGTGAAAGCGGCTCCGGCAAGAGCACCATCCTGCGCGCGGTGTCGGGCCTCAATCCGGACTGGTCCGGCCGCATGGCGATCGGCGGCACCGCCCTGACTAAGCGGCGCGGCCGCGACTTCTTCCGCCGGGTCCAGATGGTATTTCAGGATCCCTACGGGTCGCTGCATCCGCGGCAAACGGTGGATCGGGCGCTCAGCGAGCCCTTGATCGTGCATGGCCTGGGCGATCGCGACGCCCGCATCGCATGTGCCTTATCCGACGTCGCGCTTCCGGCCAGCGCACGGTTCCGGTTCCCACACCAGCTTTCGGGCGGCCAGCGTCAACGCGTGGCCATCGCTCGCGCCCTCATGTCGGAGCCGGACGTGCTCCTGCTCGACGAGCCCACGAGTGCGTTGGACGTTTCCGTACAGGCCGAGATTTTAAATTTGTTGAAGGATTTGCAGCAGCAAAGACGGCTGACGTTCATCCTGGTGAGCCATAATCTGGCCGTCACCGCCCATTTGTGCCCGACCATCGCCGTTATGCAGGCTGGTCGTATCGTCGAAACCGTGGGTGCAGAGGACCTCCGGGCCGGCCGGGTGCAAAACGCGCACACGGCCGAACTCCGGCGCCTCAGCGTAGAGTTAGAAAGCTAGGACTTCAGTTCCAGACCCGGTGCATCGAACGGCGATGTAGACTGCCCGTCCGACGGAACCTGCCCCGTCGGGGTCATCTGATCGACAGCATGAGGAAGGATCCGGGAAAGTTCGGACAGGATGGTGTCGTGCGGCATTCCGGTCTGCTGCGACCACTGATCAACCTGATCATGACCGAGAACCTGCCCGAGTTGGCCGGGCTCGATGGACTGGTTGCTGCCGCCACCAACCCAGGAACTCACGACATTGCCCAGGCCAGCCTGGTTCATCTTCTGCACCAAGCCGCCAACGCCCCCCTGGCTTTGCAGCACCGATCCGAGAATGGACCCTAGAGCACCTTGGTTAGGATTGTTCCCACCGAGAACGCTTCCGATGATGGTATCGAGCAGACCCATTGAACTCTCCTGTTACGTCTGACTAGAGGGTCGACCGACGGCCCACGATCGCGTGGTAGATCCACAACACGACAACGGCACCGACCACGGCCACAAACAGGCTGTAGAAGTTGAACCCAGTCGTGCCGGCAAAGCCGAAAGTGTTGAACAGAAAACCGCCGACGACCGAACCGATGATGCCGAGAATGAGATCGACGATGAACCCTTCGCCGGCCTTATTGACGATCTTGCTGGCAATGAAGCCAGCGACGACGCCCAGAATTACCCAGGCGATAATGCCCATTCCCATAACGCTCTCCGTTCACGTTGACACGAGAACGTTAACCGCAGCCTGCTGACTAGGTTCCGTGCTGCTTAGACATTGAACCGGAATAGCAACACGTCGCCGTCCTTGACGATGTAGTCGCGGCCTTCGACGCGCATCTTCCCCGCCTCCTTGGCGCCAGCCTCGCCATTGCCGGCGACGTAGTCGGCATAGCTGATCGTCTCGCAGGCAATGAAGCCGCGCTCGAAATCGTTGTGAATGACGGCGGCAGCCTGCGGCGCCTTGGTTCCGGCGGTGATGGTCCAGGCCCGCGTCTCCTTGGGACCGACGGTGAAGTATGTCGCCAGGCCCAGTAGCGCGTAACCAGCGCGAATGACCCGGTCGAGCCCGCTATCGTGCAGCCCGAGCCCATCGAGGAACTCGGCTCGCTCGTCTTGGACAAGTTGCGCCACTTCAGCCTCGATCGCCGCCGACACGATAACGGTGCCGGCACCCTCTGCCGCCGCCCGCTCCGCCACGCGGGCCGATTGCGCATTGCCCGTCGCCGCCGCGCTTTCCTCGACGTTGCAGACGTAGAGCACCGGCTTGCTGGTCATCAGCTGCAACTGCTTGGCCGCCTCAACCTGGTCCGCCAGAATCGCCGTGCGCGCCGGTAACCCGGCCTGCAGCGCGACCACAATCGGCTCCATCAGCGCCACCATCGCCTGCGCTTCACGGTCGTTGCCGCGCGCCTTTTTCTGCAACGCCGGCAGACGTCGCTCGAGACTGTCGAGATCGGCCAGCATCAGCTCGGTTTCCACCGTCTCGGCATCCCGCAACGGGTCGATGCTGCCCTCGACATGGGTAACGTCCGGGTCCTCGAAGCAGCGCAGCACGTGGATGATGGCGTCGACCTCGCGGATGTTGGCGAGGAACTGGTTGCCCAGGCCTTCACCCTTGGAGGCGCCCCGGACCAGCCCGGCGATATCGACGAACTCGAGGCTGGTCGGCACGATCTGCTTGGACTTGCCGATGCTCGCCAGCGTGTCGAGCCGCGGATCCGGCACCGCGACCCGGCCAACATTCGGCTCGATCGTGCAGAACGGATAGTTTGCCGCCTGCGCGGCGACGGTCGCCGTCAGCGCGTTGAAGAGTGTCGACTTGCCGACGTTCGGCAGACCGACGATGCCGCAATTGAAGCCCATCTATTTGGTTCCCAAGAGCATCCTTAGGATGCTCGTTTTCTCAGAAGCATGTTCGCGATGCTCGTCAGACCGAAGTCGCCAATGCGATCCGGCTCATGAATTCTTCCGGTTTCCCGCCGACCAACAACGGCGCCTCGTCGGCCACCGCGTCGAGCAGCTCGGCAAGCCAGCCCTGATCGACCTTGGCGAAGTCACCCAACACATGACCCGTCACGCGGTCTTTGTGCCCGGGGTGCCCGATACCGAGGCGGATGCGCCAGTAATCCGGCGTGTTGAGGCAGCGATCTATGCTGCGAAGGCCGTTATGTCCGGCGGCGCCGCCACCGAATTTGACCCGCACCTTGCCGGGGATCAGGTCCAGCTCGTCATGGAAGGCGGTGATCTCAGCCGGCGCGATCTTGAAGAACGACGTCGCCGCCTGCACGCTTTCGCCCGACGCGTTCATGTAGGTAAGCGGCTTGAGGGCGAGGATTTTGACCCCGCCGACGGTGCCTTCGGCGATCAGGCCCTTGAACCGCTGGCGCCACGGGCTGAACCCGTGGCGCTGCGCGATCCGGTCGACGGCCATGAAGCCGATGTTGTGACGCTGGCGCAGCATGCCGGGCTCGGGATTACCGAGCCCAACCCAGAGCAGCATCGGCCCAGCCTACTTACTTCTTGGGCTTGGCCGGCGCCTTGGTGCCACCCTTGGCCGGCGCGGCTGCGGCGGTCGCATCGGTTGCGACTTCTGCGGCCTTTACCGGCGGCGTGATGGTGGCCAGCGTCGTCTCTTCGGTAATGCTGACCGGCTGCACGCCATCGGTGCCCTTGAGGTCGGACCAGTGGATCGACGTGTTGATGTCGAGCTGGCTGATGTCGACCGTGAAGTACTCCGGCACCGTCTCCGGGTCTGCCAACACTTCAACCGCAGCGCGGACGACGTTCAGCAGGCCACCGCGCTTGATGCCGGGGGAGGTTGCCTCGCCCTCGAAATGCAGGCTCACGGCGATGCGGATCTTCTCGCCGGCGGCGAGCCGCTGGAAGTCGACATGGATCGGCTTATCCGTGACGGGGTGCAGCTGCACTTCGCGCATGAGCGCGCTCACGGTGGCACCACCGCCGACGCTGAGCTGGTAGGGGCGCGAACGCCAGCCGCCGCGATGCAGCTCGCGCATGATGATGCGCGGGTCGAGCTGGCAGATGGTCGGCGTCTCTTTGGCGCCGTAGATAACGGCGGGAACCATTCCCGCCCGACGAGTTGCGCGTGCCGCCCCCTTACCGGCTCGCTCGCGCGCCTCGGCCTCGATCGTTGTAACATTGGCCATGGGTTGCTCCTGAACACAAAAAGCGCCGGCCTCCAGGGGTGCCAGCGCGGTCGGTGCTGTAACCGAACGGCCCCAAAAGGGCAACCGGAAGTCATGTGGGGCTGCCCGGCGCCACCCGTAGAAAACGGGCGATCATGGGTCGCAAGGAGAAGACGATGAGGAAATATCTATTGATCGCCACGGGCGTCGCCATTCTGGCCGGCAGCGGCGCGGCAGTGGCGCAGGTGCCACCTGGTGGCGGACCCGGCGGTCCGGAAGAGCATCACGAGCGCTGGGGCATGATGCGGCATCGTCATGAGGGCGATGGTGCGGCGTTCTTTCGTTTCCGCCGCGGCGACGCCGAGATGGACATCAAGTGCCCGGCTATGGAGAACGTTCAAGCCTGCGTCGCCGCGGCGAGCACGCTGATGGACAAGGTCGCTAGCACACAGCAACAGAAGTCTCAGTAGGCCCTTACCGCAGGGCCGACAGACAAATCTGCTCGAAGCGCTTGGTGACCACCGGCCAACCAAATCGGCTGGTCACCAAGTCTCGTGCATCCGTCGATAGTCTCGTCTGTAACGCCGGGTCGGCCAGAATGCGGTCGAGGGCGGCGGCGAATGCCTCGGCCGTGTCGGCGGCGAGGTAATTTACCTCGGGCGTGACGTCGAGCCCTTCGACCCCCAGGGCGGTGGACACCACCGGGCAGCCCATGGCCATCGCCTCGAAGACCTTGATCCGCGTGCCGCTGCCGACGCGAAGCGGGATTGCGTAGACATGGCCGCTCTCGACGAACGGGCGGACATCATCGACAAAGCCGGTGAACGTCCAATCGAAGCCGCGCGCGGCTGCCGCCTCGGTCAGCCGCTCCGGCGGGTTTCGTCCGGCGATGATCGCGCGGACCTTGGGCCGTCGCTCCACGAGCTTCGGCCACACCTCATCCATGAGAAACTCGATGCCGTCGATGTTGGATCGCGAGTCCATCGACCCGGTGAATACCACCGTTCCACCCTGCGCCGGCGCTGCGGCCGGCGCGTTAAATGCGTAGAAGTCGGTATCGACCCCGGTCTCGATCGGTTCGACGCCGCTCAGCCCATACAGCGCCTCGAGCGCCCGCGCATCGCGCTCGGACACCGCGATCACCTTGTCGCAGCGGGCGATGGCTTCGCCTTCGAAACGGCGCATCTTGCGAGCCTGGTCCTGCCAGACCCGGCGCATCGGACCCTTTGTCACATCGGCATGGCGGGCGAAGATCTCCGCCTCAACGTTATGCGTGAAGATGATGGCCGGGATGTCGAGTTTGGGCGGCAACAGGATCGCTGCATGAGGAAAGTCGACCAGGATGGCATCGGCACCCTTGGCGAGTTCGGCCGCCACGACCGCCCGCCCGTGTGTGGAGTCGTCCGTTGCCACCGCGACCGGCACGGCGCCGGCGAGGGCAACGACCTTGCGCGGTGTCGACATCGTCGTCTCCGGCCAGGACACGAAGCGGTCGCACAAACGCGCTGTTTCCGCCGCCCAGCGATCGGCGTCCGGTGGTGCAGGGGATAGCAGCGTGATCTCGAACGCGCCGCCTTTCATGTGGCGAAGCGTGTTGGCGGTACGGATGCGGCCGCCCTGGTCGAGCGGAAACAGGAAGCGGGGCGAGAGAACCAGGAGCCGCTTGGGCATTACCAGCAGAGGCCCTGGTAGGTGATGCCCTTGTGGTCTCGTAGCTCGGCGATGCCGCCGAGATCGAGCACATGCTGACCGTCGAGCGCGGCGAGCAGGGCCGGCCGGTCCGGCTTGGCGACGTGCCCGACCACGACGAGCTTGGCCCCCACGAGTGCATCGGCGGGTTCGGCAGCGAGGAGGCGCTCGAGATGCGGGATCTCGCGCTCGATGTATGCCCGGTTGCTGCCGGTCAGTCGCGCGATCTGCACCGAACGGTCGAAGATGCTGACGTCGTAGCCCTTGCCGATCAGCTTTTCGGCCAGCACCACGAACGGGCTCTCGCGCAGATCGTCTGTACCCTGCTTAAACGCCAGGCCGAACAAAGCCACGCGTTGGCGACCATGCTTGGCGATGGCCTCAAACGTCCCTTCGATCAGCGCCTGGTTGCTCGGCATCACGCTCTTCAGGAACGGCGCCGGCACGTGCGCGTGGTCGGCAAGCGCCAACAGGCTCCGCATATCCTTCGGCAGGCACGACCCACCGAAGGCGAAGCCCGGCGTCAGGTAGGCCGACGAGATGTTCAGCACCCGATCTTCGCAGAACAACTTATAGGCCGCCCGCGCATCGACGCCGAGCGCGGCAAGAATGGCACCGCCCTCGTTGGCGAAGGCGAGCTTCACCGCATGATAGGCGTTGGCCAGCATCTTGACCGACTCCGCCACCTTGAACGGCGCGACATGAACGTCCCCGCTAACGCTGCGGTAGATCTCGCGAACGGACGCGGCATCGTCTCCCGGCGCAGCGCCGATCAACGTGTAGGGCGGCGCCCGGAAATCCTTGACCGAGCTGCCTTCGCGCAGGAACTCCGGATTGGAGTAGTAGCGAAATCCTTCACCGTGCCGCTTGCCCGAATGACGCTCCAGAGCAGGGATCACCCGGTCCTCGGCGGTGCCGGGAGGCACGGTGGAGCGCATGACCACGACATGCGTGCCCGGCTTGTCCCGCAGCGCGGTGCCGATGGTGGCGATCACCTCGTCGACGGCATGCAGGCTGACGCTGCCATCCGGCCCGCTCGGCGTCCCCACCGAGATGAACGACACGTCGGTGTCCCGTACGGCGCCGACGACATCCATCGTGGCGCGCAGCGTCCCGCGACCGACCGCATCGGCGATCAGGGTGTCGATCTCGTCCTCGACGATCGGTGACTGGCCACGGGCCAACATGGCGACCTTGTCGGCCGAGACGTCGACCCCGACCACGTCATGCCCGGCCGAAGCGAGACAGCCGCACGACACCGCACCGACGTAACCAATGCCAAAAACGGAAATTTTCATGGGCGCGTGCCAAACCTATCCCGAGCGTTTCAACCAGGCCCAGACGTTTGTGCCATACAAACGGAAACTTAAAGTTAAGGCACCGCGTCGGTCATGGGAACGAGTGACCACGAGTCATCATGAATATTTGGCTCGCAGAAAAATGGCGTGCCGTTGGCGAGCCGAACCCCTGGCTCGAGCCCCATGGCGGAGCGCAATGCCCGAAACACCGCGCCATGCGCGACGATCAGCACCGGTGACTCCAGCGTCAGCGCACGATTGACGGCTGCCACCGTCCGGGTCCGCAGATCGGCGAACGATTCGCCACCGGCCGGGGTGTATTTTTCCGCCACCCAATCGTTGAACCAGTCCGCCAGCATCGGCTGGGCCTCGTGATCGCCGAACGAGACCTCCTGCAATTCCGGATCGAACTGGATCGGCCGCCCGATCACCGCGGCGGCGGCCTCGGCCGTTGCCTTGGCGCGAACCAGCGGCGAGGCGACGATCGTCCGAATACCGCGATGGAACAGCAACTTGGCCGCGGCATCCGCCTGCGCCAGCCCGATCGCGTTGAGCGGGATGTCGGTCCGTCCCTGCGCCAGGTTCTGCGCGTTCCAGTCGGTCTGGCCATGACGCAAGTACCAGAATGCTTGCCGGGTCAGCTTCATGGTGGTGCTCCGATCAATCAAACAACGAGCTGACCGAGGTCTCGTCGGAGATGCGCTGCATCGCCTCGGCCAGGATCGGTGCAATCGTCAACACGCGGATCGTCGACGCGTCGCGCGCGCTGTCGGTCGGCATGATGCTGTCGGTCATCGTCAGGCTTGTGATGGACGAGGACTCGATCTTCGGCACCGCCTGACCCGAGAGCACGCCATGAGTGACGTAGATGTCGACCGACGATGCACCATGCGCCATCAGCGCATTGGCCGCGTTGACCAGGGTACCGCCGCTATCGACGATGTCGTCGATCAGGACGCAGGCCTTGCCGCGGACGTCGCCGATGACGTTCATCACTTCGGAAACGCCGGCCCGCTCGCGCCGCTTGTCGATGATCGCGAGGTCGACGTTCAGACGGGAGGCGATGGTGCGCGCCCGGGCCACACCGCCGACGTCGGGCGAGACGATCATCAGGTCGCGGTTACCCAGGCGGTCGTGGATGTCGCGGCTGAACAACGGTTCGGCGTAGAGATTGTCGACCGGGATGTCGAAGAAGCCTTGGATCTGCCCGGAGTGCAGGTCCATCGTCAGCACCCGGTTTGCGCCGGCTTCCGTGATGAGGTTGGCCACCAGCTTGGCGCTGATCGGGGTACGCGGGCCGACTTTACGGTCCTGCCTGGCATAGCCGAAATACGGGATCACGGCGGTGATGCGCCGGGCCGAAGCCCGACGCAAGGCGTCGAGAGTGATGAGCAATTCCATGAGGTTGTCGTTGGCGGGGAACGACGTGCTCTGGATGACGAAGACGTCCTCGCCGCGGACGTTTTCGTGGATCTCGACAAACACCTCGTTGTCGGAGAAACGGCGGATCGACGCGTTGGCCAGCGGAAGGCCGAGCACTTTGCCGACCGCCTCCGCCAGTGGGCGGTTGCTGTTGCAGGCAACGATCTTCATGGATGTAGTCTTCCTTAGTCGCTGCGCGGACTGGCTGGCCGGGGTGTAGCAACCCGGTCTGTCAATGTCACCCCAACGTCACTTTTTAGCGGTCGTCTCGGCACCGACGCGCGGGCCCGCCGCGTTGAACAGCACGTCCTTGATGCCGCCCGCCGCCTGATCGGCCGCCACCACTGCGACGTCGCCCCAATAATGATCGAGCGATCCGCCGGGAACCTCGTTCAACTGCACGACCCGGCCCCGCTCGCCGCGCGAATCGTCCACGATCCACTGAAGTTCCACCTTCAACTGCCCGCCTGAACCCGGCGCCGTCCGTATCTCCCCGCGCAAGCGGTAGTCGGCGCCCGTCGCCGTGTCCTGGACCGTGATGCCGTAATTGGCCAGCTTCAGCTTGATCTGCGCGCCTAGGCTGCTGTTGCCGTCGCCCGGCGCGCCGGTGATGCCGGCCACATAGACGCGTGCCGGCCGGTTCTGCAGGCTCGTCGGATCCGCATGCAGCCGGGCTGCCTGAATGCGGGTGAGCAGCGCGTCGATCCCGGGTGCCGCCTGGGCCGCGGCCGTCTGCAACACCGGGCCGTCGGCTGCGGCCCAGGCGGAGGCGGCCACGGGCGCTCCCTGGCTCGTGCCCTGTGACGTGCCGGTCGCGTCGAGCACGTCATAGGACGGGATAACGTCCTGCCCGCGCATGGTGGCGGACAGCAGGAGGCTCCAGTCGCCTTTCTGCGCCGGGCCAAATCTCGCGGGCAACGCGATGTCGGCCAGCGCGGTGGCTGTGGACTTTGCCCATAACTGGCTGCCGGCATCGGTCAGCAGCGATTGTGCCGGCGCCGGGACGGCCAGCCGGGCAGGGGGTGGCGCCGTGAGCAAGGCACCTTCCCGACCAGGATTGCCGAAGAATGGCTGCGGCAGCGCGCCGCAGCCAGCGAGCAGAAGAAGGATGACGAGCAGGAGGGCGCGCATGACGGGGCGGGCTATAGCACGATCGCCGCGTCTAGCGCGGCTTAAGCACGATCGCGCTGATCTGGTGGCCGATCGGCCCGCTTGCCTCGAGCGTGCGGCGGCGATGGCTGAAGAAGCGGTCCGGCTCGGCGGCAGTGTCGGCGTCGATCGTGTCGACGCTGGCCAGGCCGGCGAGACGCGCGGCGCAGTAGCCGGCGAGGTCGAACTGCCAGTGTTCGGGCCGTCCGTCGGCGAAGAAGCGGGCGTCGGCCGGGTCGCGGGCCAGGACGGCATCGCGGAGGTCGGCGCGGACTTCATAGCTCGGTTGCCGGATCGAGGGGCCGATGGCGGCAACGATCCGGGTCGCGCCCAGCGCCCGCATGGCGTCGACCGTCGCTTCCACCACCCCGGCCAGCGCGCCGCGCCAGCCCGCATGAACGGCGCCGATGACACCGGCCTCCGCGTCGGCCAGCAGCACGGGGGTGCAATCCGCGGTGATGACGCCCAGCGCGATGCCGGGCTGGGCGGTGACCAGCGCGTCGGCGCGGGGACCATGGCCCGCCGGCCATGGATCGGTGACGGTGGCCACGTCGATGCCGTGTACCTGGGTCGCGCCCAGCAGGTGCGTCGCCCCGAGCCAGTCGGCGACGGCGGCACGGTTGGCGGCGACATGGGCCGGGTCGTCGGCACTGGAAAGGCTGCAGTTGAGGCTGGCGAACGGCCCGAGGCTGACGCCGCCGCGCCGGGTGAAGAAGCCGTGGCGAACGGGGAGGGCTGGGCTTTGAAGGCTATCTGGCGTCATGTCATGTCTCGGCTGTGAACCCGGCCGGGATCGGCAGGCTGGAATGAGTCAGTGCCATCGCCTTAAATAGCCGGCCCATGTGGACCGGCTCGGACAGGCGATCGGCAGCGGCGAGCAGGGCGCCGGCGCGGGCAGGCTGCTGTTGTTGCGCCAGGCGATAGGAACGTTGATGCAGGCCGAGCCGGGCCAGGAAGATGCCTTGCGGGATCGGCCCATGCACGGCCGCGCCGCACGCTGCCGCCACGCCGGCAAGGGCGGCGAAGTCGACATGCGCGGTGAGGTCGGCCTTGCCGGGGGTGGCAAGCGGGTCGGCTGGGCGAGCGTTGCGGATCGCCTGCAGCGTATCACCGCCACCTTCCGCGGCGCCGTAGTCGAGGCAGATGGCCGCGCCGCCATCCGATGCGATGCGGGCGGCAATGGCGGCCATCATCGATTCGCCCACTTCGCTGGTCTCGCGCACGGTACCTTCCGGTGCTTCGTCGAGCAGTGGCGCACCGGGCCGTTCGACAAACCGGCCGCCACCGACCCAGCGCTCGGCCCAGCCTGTCCCGCGCCGGACGAACTGGCGGATGGGCAGCGCGTCAAAGAACTCGTTGGCCAGCAGGATCAGCGGTCCCGGCGGCAGCGAGGCCACGCCGTCGTGCCAGGTCGCAGCCAGGCGGTCTGCCTGAATGGCGCGCAGCCGCGGCGAGGTCTCCACCAGATGCAACGAGATGGCTGCCGCGAAATCCGGCGAGACGGCGCGGACCGTGCGCAGCGCATCCTGCATCAGCGTGCCGCGGCCGGGCCCGAGCTCGGTGAGGATCACCCGGGCCGGCCGGCCCATCGCCTCCCATTGAACCGCGGCCCAGGCACCCAGCAACTCGCCGAACACCTGGGAGATCTCGGGCGCCGTCGTGAAATCGCGAAACGGATCGTGCGTCGAGTAGTAGAGCGTGTTGCAACGCCCCATGAACGCGTCGAGCCGCTCCATACCGTGGCTAGCGAGCGGGTGCCGAACGGCGACGACCCGGCGGTGGGGCCGGCACGTAGGAAGGGTGCGGCTTGGCGCGGACGATCAGATACAGCCCGGCCAGGATCATCGGCACGCTCAGTACCTGGCCCATGGTGAGGCCCTCCCACAGGAAACCAAGAAATGCGTCGGGCTCGCGGAACATCTCGCCGATGATGCGGGCGCACCCGTAGCCGATCAGGAACACGCCGGTCAGCGTGCCGAAGCGGGCGCGGACGCCGGGTCGCTGGACGAGGATGAGCATGATGGTGAGCAGAACGAAGCCCTCCATGAACGCCTCGTACAGCTGGCTCGGATGCACCGGGACGGAGAGCGGTGTCGGCTGCATCGCCCAGGGCAGCCAATCCGGCGCCTCCCGGCCCCAGAGTTCGCCGTTGATGAAGTTGGCGATTCGCCCGATTCCGAGGCCCATCGGCACGATGGCTGCGATACGGTCGGAGAAGCCCAGCAGGGGGATGCCGTGTTTGCGGCAGAACAACACCAGGGCGATCGTCACGCCCAGCGCGCCACCATGGAAGCTCATGCCGCCTTGCCAGACCATCAGCGCATCGAGGGGATGCGCGAGATAATGGCTGGGCTGGTAGAATAAGATGTAGCCGAAGCG
>Ga0160428_1001583_pt1 | contig 16641 bp, 14 predicted proteins | sample SolpanmetagenomM_FD_108198 | JGI IMG/M metagenome (GOLD analysis project Ga0160428, IMG submission 108198) | Solar panel surface microbial communities from Lawrence Berkeley National Laboratory, California, USA - M | ecosystem: Engineered > Built environment > Solar panel > Unclassified ... | reverse complement strand
TCGGGGATGCTGACGTTGAATTCTTTTTCGAATTCCATAATCAGCTCCACGGTGTCGAGCGAATCGGCACCCAGGTCGTTGGTGAAGCTGGCTTCCGGAGTTACTTCCGAGGCTTCAACGCCCAGCTTGTCGATAATGATGGCTTTTACTTTTTCGGCGATTTCAGACATTGCAGTCGTGGTTAAAGAGAAACTTGCCTGCAAAGTAACGCTACTTTTCGCAACTGCCCCACGAATTGCCTCTGGCAAGGGCGTACAATATTTTGGCTTACCCCCCCCAACGCACTGCCAGCGCCCCGCCGAAAGCCGTAGCTTTGCACTTCGCCGCTCCCGCATGAAAACCCTGACTTTAGAGGCTGAGTACGACTGTGACTTTGCGCTGTACGGCCTGGTTTCCAGTACGCGTGACTATACGCTGGCCTGGAGCCTCAACCGCTACCTGCGCCTGCGTCTGGTGCGCCAGCCCGACTTTGTGCTCAATTTGGTGCAGCAGGGCGCCTTGGCGTTCAGCTACTATCTCTACACCACGGAAGTGCTTACCTTGCGCCTCATGCGCAATCGGGCAGCCCTACCCTCCGTGTTAGCCAAACCTTTTTTGGCTCCCGATATCCGAGAGTATGACTACCTGCTGCAAGTGCAAGGCGGGGCCGACGAGTTGGCAGGCACGGAACTCCTCGATCGCCTCACGGCCCTACCTACTGTGCAGTATGCCAGCGAGTTTGACCCTAATGAATTAAAATACAAAGAAAATCTGATTTTTTAACCTTCCTTGCTGCTGCTGAGGGTGACGCCTTGGTGTGCGATACTACTTTTTACTTTCACGTATTTCCAGCGGCGCACCTCCTACTTACTAGCTAGGTACGGTACCCGCCGGATGATTCCGAAAAACCATGCAACCGACTACTGCTTCGTTTAACAAAACCAAAATTGTGGCCACTGTGGGCCCGGCTTCCAACACCTACGAGAGCCTCGGTATGCTCATCCGGGAGGGAGTCGATGTATTCCGCCTCAATTTTTCGCACGGAGCCCACGAGGAGCACCTATCGGTTATCAATACCGTGCGGCGCCTCAATAAGGACATGCGTACCAACGTGGGCCTGCTACAAGACTTGCAGGGCCCTAAAATTCGCCTGGGTGAGGTAGAAGGGGGCGGCGTGGAGATTAAGCGTGGTGACAAAATCAAGCTGGTGTGCGGCGAAAAAGAAATTAGCACCGCAACTCGTCTAAGCACGATTTACCTGGGTCTGGCTCGCGATGTGAAGCCCGGCGACCAGATTCTTATCGACGATGGCAAGATTGAACTGAAGGTACTTGCTACAGACCGCGACAAGGAAGTAGATGTGGAAGTGATATACGGTGGCTTGGTGAAGCCCCGCAAGGGCATCAATCTGCCCGATTCCGAAGTGTCGGCACCAAGCATGACGGAGAAGGACATCGAGGACCTGCAGTTTGGCTTGGCCAACGATGTAGACTGGATAGCCCTGAGCTTTGCCCGCAAAGCCGATGACATTCGCTTCATCAAAAACCTGATTGCGGAAGCTGGTAAAACGACTCGCGTAGTAGCGAAAATTGAGACCCCCGACGGCCTGCGCAACATCGACGAGATTATTGCTCTCACCGATGCTGTAATGGTGGCCCGTGGCGACCTCGGCGTAGAAGTGAAGATGGAAGAGGTGCCGATGGCCCAGAAGATGATTATTGAGAAGTGCAACCGGGCTGGCAAGCCTGTTATCGTGGCCACCCAGATGATGGAAAGCATGATAACGGCCCCGCGCCCCACCCGCGCCGAAACCAGCGACGTGGCAAACGCCGTGCTCGATGGTGCCGATGCCGTAATGCTCTCGGCTGAGACCGCCGTAGGCGCCTACCCCGCCGAAGTTATCCGCTCGATGGTGGGCACTATCCTGAGTGTGGAAACCCGCAGCCCCAAGATGTTCAACAAGTGGTGGCCCATCGATGCAACGGCTTCTACTTTCATGGTTGATAGTATTCTGTCGGCCTCATGCCACTTGGCCAAGAACACGGCGGCCACTGCCCTCACCGGCGTGACGCATGAGGGCTACACGGCTTTCCAACTGGCCAAGTACCGCCCCAAGGCTAACATTTTTATCTTCACCGACAATCGCCCGCTGCTCACAGTGTTGAGCCTCGTGTGGGGCGTGCGTTCCTTCTACTACGACCGCCTGAACAGCACCGATAACACCATTTCCGATATTCGCAATGTGCTCATCACCACTGGCCACATTAAAGAAGGAGAGGTATTCATCAACACGGGCACCATGCCTATTGCTGAGCGCGGCCGGGCCAACATGGTGAAAGTAAGCGTAGCCTAAGTCCTGTATCCGCAGAGCGAATAGCTAGGTGAATTAAAGCTATAAGCACGAAAAAGGCCACTCTGCAGAGTGGCCTTTTTCGTGCTTATAGCTTTAATTCAAGTGATAGTTCTAGTGGATAGTGTGGTTCGAAGTGTCTAGCCTTCATTGCGGCACGTTGCTGCTGCTGAGTGGGGTAGGGTAGCCCAATAGCGCATTATGGTGCCAGCTACTGCTTGCGGTTGCGATGCTGCCAACCAGGCTAGGCATCGGTCTAGTAGGAGCGAATGCAATGCAGAAAGCCCCGTCAAAACTGACGGGGCTTTCTGGTAAGGAGCGCGGGACCGAACGATGGGGCGGCAGAGTTCGGTCCCGCTAAACTCGTCTCGCGCTAAAGCGCGTTAACGAGTTTTGTCAGCTTGCTTTTGTTGTTAGCAGCTTTATTCTTGTGGATGATGTTCTTCTTAGCCAAACGGTCCAACATCGACGTTACCTTTTTCAGCAGCTCTTGAGCAGCTGATTTGTCGGTGGTGTCGCGCAGCTTCTTGATAGCCGTACGGGTAGACTTGTGCTGGTAGCGGTTTAGTACACGCTTCGCTTCGTTGCTGCGGATGCGCTTAATAGCCGACTTATGATTTGCCATGACAAAAAAGAAATTCTATAACAAGACAGCCAGGCGGCTGTGATTTTCGCGTTTGGGAGGGCAAAGGTAGAAAGTAAATTCGACAATTCCCAAGGCAGAGTTGATAAAATTTATGATTGCGTACCAATAAGATGCCTGAATTTTGCTAGAGAACCTGAGTCTTGCGAACCAAAAACTTCGCATCAAATCAATTAGTGCGATACTTTGCTACCCCCTTTTGGTTAGTAAAAAAGTATTTCTCGTTTCGTATACATGCCTTTGCTTTCTGCTTCTGCCTACCGTCCGACTGCGTTATTAGCCAATGGACATCTACAAACTATTGCGGCTAGCATCTTGCGGCGCGTGCCTGAGGTGCATTACCAGCGCGAGCGGTTGGAATTACCTGACGGCGATTTTGTGGACCTTGACTGGTCTTTAGCCGGACCCACACCGGCGGCTCGGCTTGGCATTATTTCGCATGGGCTAGAGGGCGATAGCGGCCGGCCCTATGTGCGTGGCATGGCACGGGCGCTCAATCGGGCGGGCTTCGATGCGCTGGCCTGGAACTACCGCGGCTGTGGCGGCGAAACCAACCGTCTGCTGCGCGCCTACCACCTCGGCGATACGGACGATTTGGCCGCCGTAATAGCCCAGGCGGTGGACGTCAAGAAATACCCGGAAATCTTCCTTACTGGCTTTTCGGCGGGCGGCAACGTCACGCTTAAGTATCTGGGAGAGCACGCGGCGCGGGTGCCGCAGCAAGTGCGGCGGGCGGCCGCTTTTTCGGTGCCCACCGACCTCAAGGCCAGCTCGCATCACATCAGCCGCTGGCAAAACCGAATCTACTTGCGGCGCTTTATGGCCTCGCTGCGCGCCAAAATGAGGGTGAAAGCCGCGCACCTGCCTGGCCAACTCGACCTGGCGCAGCTGGATGAATTGCGCGATTTCCCTCAGTTCGACAACCAATATACGGCGCCGCTGCACGGCTTTGCGTCGGCTGATGCGTACTATGAGCAGGCTGCGTCGGGGCGCTACTTGGCGGGCATTCGGGTGCCTACGCTGCTGGTTAACGCGTTGAATGACCCCTTTTTGCCACCTAGCTGCTTTCCCCGTGCGGAGGCTGCAGCCAGCTCTTCTTTCTACCTCGAAACGCCGGCTGAAGGCGGCCACGTGGGCTTCAACGAAAACGGCCCGGCAGGCTCGTATTATTCCGAGCGCCGGGCCGTTGATTTTTTTACCCGCCCCGAACCGGGGTAGGGCAGTCATTTACGTGTTATTTGCCAGTTTGCGCAGGCGAAGTAGCCTCAATAGCCGAGAAGGTTTCTAGGATGTTGTACGTGTGCGAGGCACCCTGGGGAACCAAGTACGAAGCGCCAGGCTCTAAAGCAATTACCTGGCCTTCAAGGTGTAGCTCGGCGCGGCCCTTGAGGACGTAGCCTACGGTTTCATAAGGCTTATTGCTGAGGGGCTTGGGATCGCCGGGCTCCTCATTTTCCCAAAGGCGCAGCGAGAGGTGTTGGCCGGCGGCGAGGTGCTTAGCACCATCGGCGCTCGGGGTGATGGAGTTGGCGTTGACGTTGGCAGTAGACATGGGTAGAACTTGGTAAAAAAGGTGCCCATTAAGTGGGCAAAAAATGGGGGTAGGGGGATGCCGACAGCCACAAGCTGCACGGTGGGGTAGCTGCCCTGCTTAACGGTGGGGCTGGCCCGGCGGTTGTGCCGTGGCTAGCCCAAAACCTTCGGCCCGCTCACCCGGTTAAAAAGCCCTAGCCGCGCAGATGCTACCCAGCGTCGAGCGTGTTTTCACTTACTTACATGATTCTGCCGTGTCTGCCGCCGCCATCGAAACGTTTGCCGAGCAATTGGCACGGGCACATGCGGCCGTGCCCACTGCCCTCCCCGGCCCCGCCTTTTGTGCGCTAGCCGAGCAAGTACTTGCCGTGCTCTTTCCCGAGCGAGCCGCTAAGCCGCTGCTGGGCACCGACGCCATTGCCGCCACGCTTTACCACCTGCAAGCCGAGCTAGGTGAGTTGCTGGCTGAGGTGCCTGACCTCCCTACCCCCGCCGCCGCCCTCGCTGCCGACCTGTTCAACGGCTTGCCCAACCTACGCAGTGCCTTGCTCCGCGATGCTGAAGCAACCCTGGCGGCCGACCCCGCCGCCCAAAATGTGACGGAGATACTTAGCACGTATCCAGGTTTTTATGCTACGGCTTTACACCGGCTGGCCCACGCTTTGCACCAACGCGGGGTGCCCCGCCTACCGCGCCTGCTGAGCGAGTATGCCCACCAGCGCACGGGCATCGACATTCACCCTGGCGCGCGCATTGGCCCGGCTTTCTGCATCGACCACGGCACGGGCATCGTTATCGGTGAAACAGCTGAGATAGGCGCCCATGTACAAATCTACCAAGGTGTTACGCTGGGCGCGCTGAGTGTGACCAAAACTTTGCAAGGCCTTAAGCGCCACCCTACCATCGAGGACCACGTGGTTATTTATGCCAACGCCACCATCCTGGGGGGTAGCACTGTCATTGGCACGCGCAGCATCATCGGCGGCAACGTGTGGCTGACCGAGAGCGTACCCTCGCACTCACGGGTGTACCACCGGGCGCAGTTGCACATGGCTCGCCAAGACGACCCCGCCGGCGAGCTCATGTTCTCCATTTAATCATTGCTTGCTACAAATTACTTCTTAATTGCTAAGTATTTAATTAACAGATAGCAAGTAATTTTACTAATCAACACCCCACCCCATGAAAGCTAATTCCATCCTTGACGCTATCGGCAATACGCCGCTGGTCAAGCTTCATAAATTATTTGCCGCCGAGCGCCCCGATGTAGAGGTGTGGATAAAGCTGGAACGCCAAAACCCTGGTGGTTCCATCAAAGACCGCATTGCGTTGCGCATGATTGAGCAGGCCGAAAAAGACGGTATTCTCACTAAAGACAGCCTCATTGTGGAGCCTACCTCGGGCAACACGGGAGTAGGGCTGGCGCTGGTAGCTGCTGTGAAGGGCTACAAAATCACGCTCGTCATGCCCGAAAGCATGAGCATCGAGCGCCGCCGCCTGATGTCGGCCTACGGTGCCAACCTGGAGCTGACGCCCCGCGAAGGCGGCATGAAGGCGGCTATCGCCAAGGCTCAGGAAATCGTGGACAGCACGCCCGGCGCCTGGATGCCCATGCAGTTTTCCAACCCAGCCAACATTCAGGCGCACATCGACATTACGGCGCAGGAAATCTTGGCCGACGCGCCCGAAGGGGGCTTCGATATGCACATTACGGGTGTGGGTACGGGCGGCCACATCACGGGTGTGACGCAGGTGCTCAAGCCGATTTTTCCGCACATGCAAACCTTTGCCGTCGAGCCTGAGCTGTCGCCCGTTATCAGCGGCGGCGCACCAGGGCCGCACCCCATCCAGGGCATTGGCGCCGGATTTATTCCAGAAAACCTGCACCGCGACGTGCTCGATGGCGTCATTCAAGTAACCCGCGACGAGGCCTTTGAAATGACCCGCCGCGCCGCCCGCGAAGAAGGCATCTTGTGCGGCATCTCGACGGGCGCCTCGCTGGCGGCCGTGGCCAAGAAGCTGGCCGATGTGCCCCAGGGTGGCAAAGTGTTGACTTTCTGCTACGATACGGGCGAGCGCTATCTTTCGGTCGAAGGCTTATTTGTATAAGCATAAGCGCGGGTAGCGCGAGCGAGCCCTACCCCCTCTAAAAGCGCTGGTACCAGTTAAGCTGGGCCGGCGCTTTTTTGGTTTGCTACGTAGGGCATGACATGGAAAAGACCGAAACTCCAGCCGACCGCTTCTGGCGCTGGCTACTGCCGGTGGCCGTAGCCGGCTGCTTGTACGTCAACTATTTATACAATGCCCACCCGCCGGCTGGGGCGCTCAGCAACGGGGCCATGTCGGCGCGGCACCCCACGCTGCTTACGCCGGCAGGCTACGCGTTCAGCATTTGGGGCGTCATTTTTACCGGGCTGGTAGCGTACACGGGCTGGCAATTGCTACCCGCGCAACGGGCGGCACCCCTACCGCGCCAGCTCAACTCGCTGCTAACCCGCGCCGTGCTCATGACCACGGCCTGGACGCTTGTTTTTAGCTACGAGCTCATTGGGTCCAGCCTCACCGTGATGCTGCTCATTCTGCTGCTGCTAGCCCAGGCCTACGGCCGGGCGCGGCGGCTGGTGCTAGCCGACGCCACGCCTGCCTGGCCGGTGTGGTTCCTGAGCCTGTATCTGGGCTGGATAATGCTGGCTACGGTGCTCAATTTCATCTTTGGGCTGCGCGATGGCTATGGGGCGCACGGGTTGGTATGGTCAGCGAAAACCAGCTTGCTGGGCTGCTACGCGCTGGTGGTGGTGGCCGCTGGCCTGGGCGTGGCGCTGGCCTGGCACTTTCGCGATGCGCTGCTGCCGCTGCCCATTGCTTGGGGACTGGTGGTCACCTGGCAGGCCCAGCGCGCCACCGAGCCCGGCCTGGCCCTCACGGCGCTGGGCGCGGCCGTGGCCCTGCTGGTGGGCGCGGCGCTGGCAGGCTGGCAGCGCCGCCGCGCGCCCGGCCGCGTATTCTTAGCCCAGTAGGAGGGGGTAGGGCTTGCCTGCGCGCCGTACTTTTGCCCTGGCCCATAGGGGGCCGGTTTCTCTTTTATAAGTCTTTCGTCTGATGCGTCAAAATTTTGTTGCCGGCAACTGGAAAATGAATCTCACCCTGCCCGAAGCGCAGGCCCTGACCACCGAAATCGTGCAGGAGCTGCGCGAGGAGCAGCCCAGCCAGCGGCCGCAGGTGGTTATTTGCCCGCCATTTCCGCTGCTCATGGGCGTGGGCCAACTACTAGGCGAAGGCGATAATCCAGCCCTCGGTGCCCAAAATTTTCACCAGAAAGACAGCGGTGCCTATACCGGCGAGGTGTCGGCCAAGCAGCTGCAGTCAGTAGGCTGCGCCTACGTTATCCTGGGCCACTACGAGCGCCGCCAGCACTTCCGCGAAGACGATAGCCTGCTAGCCGAGAAGCTGAAAACAGCGCTTACGGCTGGCCTGAAACCGATTTTCTGCGTGGGCGAAAGCCTTGAAACCCGCGAAGCCGACGAAACTTTCGACTTTATCGGCCAGCAGCTGGCCGCCGGCCTGTTTCACCTTAGCCCGGAAGAGTTTGGAAAAGTAGTGATTGCCTACGAGCCTATTTGGGCCATTGGCACGGGCCGCACGGCCAGCACCCAGCAGGCGCAAGAAGTGCACGCCTTCATTCGGGCGCAAGTAGCGGCGGCCTACGACGAAGCCACGGCGGCCAACACCACGATTTTGTACGGCGGCTCGTGCAACGCGCAGAACGCCCGCGAGCTCTTCTCCCAGCCCGACGTAGATGGCGGCCTCATTGGGGGCGCTTCGCTAAAAGCAGCCGATTTCGTGGCCATTATCAAGTCTTTCTAAGCTAGCTAGCCTGGCCGGGGAGGTAGGTATATTTTGGGCCGAATTATTGCCCGAACCGGGTAGAATAGTCAATAACCCGTTTCACGTTCACGCGCCTCCTCAGCCATGCTTTCTTTTCTACTCTCGCTGCTGCTCTTCATTTCTTCGCCGCTCGCGGGGGGGGTAGGGCCGGCGGTGCACCCGGCAGGCTCGGTCGAGCCATGCAAAATCTATGGCTCGGTGTACCTCGAAATGGACCCGCGCCGGGCCAACTCATGTTTTGCCGTGGTGTACGTGGAGCCCGAGCAGGCCTTTGCCGATGTGCTGGTTTTCAACGAAACCAACAAGCTCTTCGCCGACAAAGCCGGCCTGTGGTGCCCGGCCGAAAACCGCGAGTTTGCCGATTACACGCTGTTCGTGACCACCGACCGCAGCCGGGCCGACTTTGCCATTCACTACACCAAGGTTCGCGCTTTTGCGGGCTGTAAGCAGTAAGAAAACGCATTGGTTTTTGCGAGCGCACCGTTGTGGCGTGCGGCAAAAACCAACGCGTACGCTGCGCTCTTAAATTTTAAGTTTCTAAAATGGATTTTGTTGAATTGACCGTGCAGGCCCCACGGGAGCTGGCCGATATGCTAGTAGCCGAACTGGGCGAAGTAGGTTTTGATACGTTTGAAGACAACGACGCGGGTTTTTGCGCCTACACCACGGAAGATGTGTTTGACCGCGACGCAGTGACTGAAATCATGAGCCGCTACGAGGGCATTGGCGAGCTGGCGTTTTCGGACCGCGTGATAACGCGCCAGAACTGGAACAGCGAGTGGGAGAAAAATTTTCAGCCCCTCATCATTGCCGAGCGCGTGTCGGTGCGAGCGCCGTTTCACCCCGAGCCGGCAGGCGTCGAGTACGACATCGAGATAATGCCGCGCATGTCGTTTGGCACCGGCCACCACGAAACGACGGCTCTGATGATTGAAAACCAGCTCGACATTGACCACCACGGCAAACGCGTGCTGGATATGGGCTGCGGCACCGGCATCTTGGCCATTATGGCCGAAAAGCTGGGTGCCCGCCAAGTACTGGCCGTGGATGTAGAGCCTTGGACCGTAGAAAATGCCCGCGACAACGCCGCCGAAAACCACTGCCGCACCATCGAGTGCCGCCTGGGCGGCGCCGAAACGTTGGCCGATGAGGCGCCTTTCGACCTTATTCTGGCGAACATCAACCGCAATGTGCTGCTCGAAGACATGCACGCCTACGCCCGGCTGCTACCCAGCGGGAACCCAATTTTATTCAGTGGGTTTTACGAGGAAGATTTAGCCAAAATTACGGCTGAAGCCACCCGTCAGGGTCTCCAATATGTGCGCCATCGGAGCTTGCGTAGCTGGGTTTCAGCAATTTTTACGAAATTGTAGCCGCCTTAGCTTCGCTAGGGCTTTTACGCCAGTTTGATCTGGTTATAGTCCTATTATATGAAGTGTTTAGCTAAGCTACTATTCTGTTTATCGTTACCCTTATCGCCCATCTGGGCCCAAACTGCTAAGCCCGCTGCGCCGCCTGCCGATGGCCGCGTGGCGGGCGAGGTGCGCCCGGCCCAATTGGTAGTGGGCCGCTACACGGGTCACCTCTCGCCCGACCCGGCTCAGTTCATTATCGACGCGCGTACAATGCTGCTGGCTACCAACAATGCCGGGGCCAAGCTACTGGGCGACCAGCTGCGCCAGCTGTGGGGCAGCAACCAGCTCACGGCTAGCCAGCAGACGACCATCGCGGCGCTGTCGCAGAAGATGCTGGACAAAAAGCTGCGCCCGCTGCCGCACCTCACGGCTTTTTTTAGCGCTTTGGTGAACGGCAAGACCAAGGCTAGCCTCAGCGACAAGCAGCTGGACCAATACCTCGACGCGCTGGGGCAGGCGGTGGATAAAGACCCGGCCGCCGATGTAGAAAAGTACCTGATGACTACCGCACGGGTGCTCGGCGGTGGCTACGTTTACCGCTCGGGCTTTAATGCGCTGCGGGCCACGGGTGGGCAGCTGTCGTTTGCCTACAAGGTCGCGGCGGCGCCCGACCCCAACGCCTCGTTCGACACGCCCGCCGCGCCTAAGCCTGCTGCCCTACCCCCCGCTGCGCCGGCAAAACCCGCCGCGGTTGCGGCCAAGCCAGCTCCCAAGCCCAAGCCAGTAGCCAAGAAAAAGCGCGCCAGCGACGGCTGGGACACCGGCGACATGTGGAGCGGCGGCAACAAAGCCGCCAAAAACGACGGCTGGAGTACCGCCAACGATGGCTGGGGCCCGCCTGTAGGCAGCACCAAGAAAAAAGCCGCCAACGACGGCTGGGGCGCACCCGCCGACGATGGTTGGGGCACGCCGGTGAAGAAAAAAGCTCCTGCTAAAGCCGTGGCGAAAGCGCCAGTGAAGGCGGTGCCCAAGCCAGTGGCTGCCGCCCCGGCCCCTACCCCCGCCGCTAACCCCAACGATTTTGACCAGGTCAACCAGCCATTTGTGCCCTCGGCCGCGGCGGCCTACGACGCCTACTACCCGCCAGCCGTGAGCGGCCCGGTTATCGAGCTAAAGGATGCCGATCTGGTGATGCGCACCAACGGCGACTCGATCGTGCTGCACAAGGTGAGCGGCGTGGTGGCGCCGGGCAGCAGCCGCCTGGTAGCCACCGGTGGCCAGGTGGCCTGGACCATTAAGGGCAACCCGGTGTCGGCGGAGTTGGCGGGCTTCGATTTTGATCTAAGTAAGCCCGAGTTTACGGCCCAGCCCGTAACGCTGACTTATGCCTCGCTGCTCGAAGCGCCGGTGAAGGGCGCGCTCAGCTACAAGAGCGTGCGCCGCAAGCCGGGTGCCACCGAAAGCAGCTACCCGCGCTTTATCTCGCTGACCAACAACGCGCGGCTGAAAAACGTGGGCACGGGCATCACCTACCAAGGCGGTGTGTCGATTGCGGGCAGCCAGGTGCTGTCGGCGGCGCTCGATGGCTCGATGGCGCACCTCACCGTGCGGCAGGATAACAAGCTGCGCTTCCGGTCGGCCTCACGCAATTTTGTGCTCGGCGACTCGGTTATTACGGCGGGCCGGGCGGCGGTAGCGCTCTACGAAAGCACTGGCGACTCGATTACCCACCCCGGCGTGGAGCTGAAGTACCTGAAGGGCAAGGAGCAGCTGAAGCTGCTGTATGAACAGGGCCTGTACCGCAATGCGCCGTACTCCGACTCGTACCACCAAGTCGATATCCGGGCCCAAATGCTGGTCTGGAACCTGCGCGAGCCTCAGATGGACTTCAGCATCATCACGTCGCCTACCCAGGTGTCAGCCGATTTTGAGAGTAAGAATTTCTTTTCTAACGTTCGCTACCAGCAGCTTAAGAGCATCAACCACCTGCACCCGCTGCAAATGCTGCTGGGCTATAGCATCGAGCACGGCCACGGCGACGTGCTGAACGTGCACGACGTGGCCGTGGCCACCGGCACCAATGAGGCCAACCTGCGCTCGGCCATCAGCGGCCTTGCCCGCGAGGGCTACGTTGACATCAACCAGCAAACCGGCGAGGTGATATTGCTGCGCAAAGCCCGGCACTATGTGGGCGCGGCGCGCGATAAAAAAGACTACGACCACATCGATATCAAGTCGGTGACGGGCTCGGGCCGGAGCGCTACCCTCAACTTGGCCAGCAACCAGCTGCTGCTGCGCGGGGTAAGGCAGTTTAGCTTTTCGGACGATTCGGCGGCCGTGTTTGTGCAGCCCGACAGCGGCGTGGTGCGCCTAGAGCGCAACCGCGACCTCAAGTTTAGTGGGCGCGTGAAAACGTCTATCTACAGCTTTAAGGGCCGCAACTTTAAGTTCGACTACGACGGGTACTTCGTCGATATGCCCCGCATCGACTCGCTCAGCATTCGCAACAAGAAGAAGAAAGCCTCTAACAAAACCAACGCTGTGGCAGCCGAAGAAAACCTGCCCAGCGAGTTTGTGCTCACCAACAAAGGCAGCTACCAGAGCGGGCGCTTGTACTTAAACGACCCCAAAAACCGCTCGGGTCGCAAGAAGATGCCTAAGTACCCGTCGTTCACCTCGACCTCGGGCGCCTACGTGTACTTCAACAAGCCCGACATGCTGGGCGGCGCCTACGACACCACCACGTACTTCGACGTGCCGCCATTCAGCTTCGATTCAATGGGGATTGGGCGCTCGCGCGGCACGTTTGTGGGCGTGTTTCACAGCCGGGCCCTACCCCCCATCAAAACGGCCATGAGCACCCAAGAAGATGGCTCGATGGGCTTTGAGCACATTGTGCCGGCGGCGGGCTACCCGCTGTTTGGTGGCAAAGGTCGGCTCTCGGGCGGGGCCAAGGTGAAGCTGAATACGAAGGGCCTGCAGTCAAACGGCACCATTACCTACCTGGGCGCCACCATGCAGAGCGACCGCTTTGTGATGTACGGCGACTCGGTGACGGGCGAGGCCAAGATGGGCGCCATCGCGGCCGGTCCCCATACGCCCAAGGTGGTGCTGCCCCCCGGCTACTTCATCAACTGGCAGGCACGCGCCGACTCGTTGTACATGCGCACGCCGCCGAGTGGCGCGGTGGCCAAGGTCTACGCCGACCATACTTTTAAGGGCGAGCTGCTGCTGACGCCCAAAACCTTGGGCGGCGCTGGCCGCCTCGACGGTCCGCAGAGCTACGTGCGCTCGGATAACTTGACGTTTAAGAACGACTCGTACGCGGGTCAGAAGGCGCTGCTGAGCGTGAAGTCGGCCCAAGCTGGCAAGCCCGCTCTCATCGCCAACGACGTAAGCCTGAATTACGACCTCAAAAACGGCGCGGCCGATTTTAAGCGTGAGGAAGGCAGCAAGGCTACCATCGACCTGCCCTACACCGAATTCCGCACCTCGCTGGGCAGCGGGCGCTGGGATTTCAAAAAGAAGCGGGTGCTGCTGCGCGCGGGCGCCGACTCGACACGCTCCACGTTTAGCTCGACGCTCGCGGCTCAGCACGGGCTGAAATTCCGGGCTTCGCGGGCCACTTATGACCTTACCAAGTACCAGCTGCAGATTAAGGGTGTGCCCTACATAGCCGCGGCCGACGCCTGGGTAATTCCGGACTCGGGCCGCGTGACGATAGCCGGCGGCGGTAAGCTGCAGGCGTTTCACCACGCTAAGGTGGTGCTCGACTCGTTGGGCCGGTACCACAAGCTAGTGGATGGCAATATCACCGTGACCGCGCGCGATGCCTTCGGCGGCGATGCTAAGTACATGTCGCGCACGGCCACCGGCGACTCGGTAGCCCTCAAGTTTGTCGATTTTAAGTCTGATTCAGCCGCGCTGCTGGCTTCGGCCGGCGGGCGCAGTCGCTTTGGCCTGCGCCGCAAGGCCACTACGGGTGCTGCATCAAGCCTGGCCACCACGGCTACTGCCAATGTGGAAACCAACCAGAAGTTTCAGGTGGCGCCGCGCATCGGGTTCCGGGGCGGCATCAACCTGAACTCGCGCCGGCGCGGGCTGCTGTTCGACGGCCAGGTGCAGCTGCAATTTGGCAAGGTGCGCGACGCGGCCACCGCCGAATGGTTTGCGGTGCGCGACAGTATCGACCCCAAAAACATCGACCTAGACCTGCGTGCGCTCAAAACAGCGGACGACTTGCCCCTGGCCACGGGCCTGTTTTTGTCGGATACCGACAATAAAATCTATCCGCTCTACGCCGGCTCCAAAACCAGCACCGCCGACGTGTCGTTGCTCGAGGTGGCCGGGCGGCTGCACTACGACCCCAAGCTCGGCGACTACACCATCACAGACCACGACCTGAGTGACGCCAACAAGTACCAAGGCGCGCTGCTCAGCTACAACGAAACCACTAACCAAGTGGCCTTCCGGGGGCCGATGAGCTTCATTACCAATACCAAAAACTACAGCATTGCGGCCAGCGGGGTGGGTAGGGGCAACCCCGACAGCGCCCGCTACCAAGTGCGCAGCTTGCTGGGCGTGGATGCCAACCTGCCCGCGAAAGCCCTGGAGCTAATGGCCTCTACCCTGGCCAAAGTCACCAAAAACTCGCCCGAAGCCCTCGATGGTTCTACAGAGGAACTCTACAACGTGGCGCAGTTTGCGGGTGATAAGGGGGCGGAAGCCTTCAGCAACCGCCGGCCGGGCGTGGCCGCGCCGGCCCTAGCCAGCGTGTCGCCTAAGCTGCTGCACACCCTAGTGCTCAGCAAAGTGGACCTGCGCTGGAGCCCCAAGCAAAAAGCTTGGTACTCAGTAGGCAAGCTGGGTCTGGGCGGGGTAGGCAAGCAGGGCCTCAACGCGCTGGTGGATGGCCGCGTCGAAATCAAACGAGAGAATTCGACCGACGTGGTGGAGATATACCTGGAGGCCGAGCCTCAGACCTGGTACTACCTGCGTTACGCCAACAACGTGCTGATGGCCAAGTCGTCGAGCGAAGAGTTTGACGGCGAAGTGACAGCCAAGCAACGCGGTAGCATTGAAACAGCGACTGACTTCGGCGTTTTCTTGGGCGAATTTGAGGACGTAGACCGGTTTCGCTCGCATTTTGAGCGCGACTATCTGGGCAAATCCGGTAAGCTAGCCGCCCGCCCCGCCGCTCCCGCCAAGCCTGAGGAAGACAGCTTTACCACTGAGAAAGGCAAAAAGTCGAAGAAAACGGCCAAGCCCGACCCCTTTGCCGACGGCTCGAATGCTGGTGCTGAGCCCGCGCCGGAGCCCGCCAAGAAGGCGAAAAAGAAGAAGGACAATGACCCCTTCGGCGATGGCACCATCGAGCCGGCCCCGGCCGAGCCTGTGAAGAAAGCCAAGGAAAAGGCGCCCGCCGCCGACCTCACCGCGACCCCTGCCGAGGAGCCGGATAAGAAAGCCAAAAAGGAGAAGGCCAAAGCTGCCGAACCCGATCCTAGCACTGAGCCCGGCGCAGAGCCGGATAAGAAGGCCAAGAAAAAGAAGAAGAAAACCGAAGAAGACCCTTTCGGCGACTCGTAGCCAGCAGCCCCGGACGACCTCCGGGGCTGCTTACTTTTGCGCCATGTTCCTCCTCCTTCTGGCGCTGCTTGCGGCCTATCTGCTCGGTTCTATTCCCACGGCGCTGTGGGTGGGCCGCGCGTTTTTCAACCTGGCCGATATCCGGGAGCATGGCTCCGGCAACGCGGGCGCCACCAACACCTTTCGGGTGCTGGGCAAAAAAGCCGGCACGTTCGTGCTTTTGTTCGATGCCTTTAAGGGCTTTGTGGCGGCGTATTTCCTGCCCAATTTCTTGCTGAGCCAGGGCGTTATCGGGCCCGAAAATCTCTTCTATTACCGCCTGGCCTGCGGCGTGCTGGCGGTGGTGGGGCACATTTACCCAGTCTTTGCGCAGTTTAGGGGGGGTAAGGGCGTGGCCACTATTTTGGGGATGATGCTAGCCATTGCGCCGTCTACGGTGGGCGTGGCGCTACTGGTGTTTCTGGCGGTGCTGGGCACTACGCGCTACGTGTCGCTGAGCAGCATGACGGCCGGCGTGGCCTTTGCCGTGCTTCAGCTCCTACCCCCCTTCCGGCCCGCCAATTCACTGCAAGTCTGGTTTGGCTTTGTACTGGCGGCCATGCTCATTTACACCCACCGGGCCAACATTGGCCGCCTGCGCGCCGGCACCGAAAGCCGCGTGCCGCTGTGGGGCAAGAAATAGCGCCGCCCATGCCTACCCCCTTCCCTCAACTCGAAACCCCGCGCCTGCGGCTGCGCGCCTTTGCCCCGGCCGATGTGCCGCACCTCGTAGCCTTGGCCGGTAACTATGAAGTAGCGAAAAACACGCTCAATATTCCGCATCCCTACCGCGAGGAGGACGCGCGGCACTGGGTCCAAATCACCCAGGAAAATCACCAGCAGCAAACGGGCTACGCCTTTGCCCTGGAACTGCGGGCCACCGGCGAGTTTATCGGCGGCATCGGCCTCACGCTGGAGCCCCGCTTCGACCGGGCCGAAGTGGGCTATTGGCTGGGCCAGCCGTACTGGGGCCAGGGGCTGGCGAGCGAGGCCTTGGGCACGTTGCTGTGCTTCGGTTTTGAAGAGCTTAAGCTCCATAAAATCTACGCCACGCATATTGCCAGCAACCTGGCTTCGGGCCGTGTGATGCTGAAAAACGGGATGGTGAAGGAGGGCGAGCTGGTGCAGCACACCAAGCGCGACGACCACTACCACGACCTGTGGCAGTACCGACTCACCCGCGCCGAATACGCTGCTCTCTCCCAGTTTTAGCCGGCCCATGGGGGGTAGGGTGCGCCAAGTGCCGCCCCGAAAAATAGACAAGCTAC
>Ga0160428_1001581_pt1 | contig 16657 bp, 21 predicted proteins | sample SolpanmetagenomM_FD_108198 | JGI IMG/M metagenome (GOLD analysis project Ga0160428, IMG submission 108198) | Solar panel surface microbial communities from Lawrence Berkeley National Laboratory, California, USA - M | ecosystem: Engineered > Built environment > Solar panel > Unclassified ... | reverse complement strand
GATCATCGACGTCATCCGCAGCTACGCGCCGGGCTTCATCTTCACCACCAGCCTGTCGCCCGTCCTGGTTTCCGGTGCGCTGGCGAGCGTGCGGCATCTGAAGGCATCTAGCGTCGAGCGTGATGGACAGCAGGCTGCCGCGCGGATGCTGAAGGGGCTATTCGCCGAGGCCGGGTTGCCGGTCATGGATTCGACCACGCATATCGTTCCGCTGATGGTCGGCGATCCGGTCAAGGCGAAGAAGATCAGCGATATCCTGCTGGCCGAATATGGCGTGTACGTTCAGCCGATCAATTATCCGACCGTTCCACGCGGCACCGAACGCCTGCGCTTCACGCCTGGCCCGGCGCATGACGAGGCGATGATGCGGGATTTGACCGGGGCATTGGTCGAGATCTGGAGCCGGCTGGAACTGCGCAAGGCGGCGTGATCGTGCCGATTCGGAATCCCGAAGACTGGACGCTTGCGCAGGGTAAGGCCGGCGGAAACGGTACGATCATCCGGGCCCTTGCGCGCGTGCCGCTGGCCGAACAGCGCGCGGCGCGCACGGTGCTCGTCTCGATCACATGGGCCTATGACGGCGAGGCGACCGGGGGCATGCCGCCTCGCGCGGTGTACGACCGGATCGAAGGGTTCGAGAGCGTGTTGTTCGGCGCCCTGGACGAGGGCGACTGGGCGACCGAGGCTGCGGCAATCACCGGAAACGGCGCGCGGCAGTGGCGCTTCTACACGGCCGACGCCGAGGTTTTCATTGCACGGTTCACAGCGGCCCTGACCGGCGAGACGATCTACCCGATCGAACTCGAAGCCGTCGACGATCCCGAATGGCAAGGCTTGCGCGACGTCCAACCGAAGGCGTGAGCGCTTTAAAGCCAGGCGATCGCCAAGGTCATGCCGCCGAGCCCGATCGACAGGGGAAGACGTAACGTGATCCACCAGGCGGGCGCCACGTTCATCCGGCGGAGTTTCCAGTCGACGACCAGCGACGCGATGAGTGCAATGCCGAGCAATACGAGCGACGGCCCGGGCCACTGCTCGCCGACCATCCAGGGATAGGCGCTGGCGAAAGCGACGAGCGAGGGCGTGACGGCGGCAATCCATAGCCATCCCGGTATCGTTTCGGTCGACGCCGCAGCCAGACCCCACCACATCCCGCCAAGAAAGCTCAAGATCAGCGCAGCGTACGCGAAGGCACAGGCCAAAGCGACGAACCGTGCGTCCGGGTTTCCGCCGACCAGCGCGAAGACGGCAAGAAGCTGTGGAAGCAGGCCGGCCAAGCCGAGCCATAACGGCCAGGATGGCGGGCGGGAAAGTGTCTCATGATCGGGCATCGTATTGCCCAACGCCGCATCATTCGTGACGGGTGCACGTCACTTCGCGGATTTACCAGCCCGGTACAGCAATGTGATCGCGACACGGCGGTTGCGTGGGTCCGATGGGTTCGTGGTGATCAACGGCTCGCGATCGGCGACGCCTTCGATCCGCTCGAAACGTTTTTCCGGCAGGCCGCCGGCGAGTAGTCGACGGCGTGTCGCTTCGGCCCGACTGGATGACAGGATCCAGTTGTTCATCGCCATAGGGTCGCCGTACGGCAGACTGTCGGTGTGGCCGCGGATCATGATGGGATTGTCCATATCGCGGATCGACGTCGCGATCATGCCGATCAGCGCAGAGGCCTGCCGATCGAGTTGCGTCGTACCGAGCGCGAACATCGAATAGTCGGCGTCGTCGACCAGATCGATCCGCATCCCCTCTTGCGTCTGGACGAAGCGCACGTGTTTGCCGAGCTTTGCCATGCCGGCACTGGCCGACATCGAGGCCTCGACGCGGCGACGCGTCCGTTCGAAGTTCTTCTGGTCTTCGGCGCCCATTTTGCCCTGGTTCTTGAGGCTCCCCTTCTGCCCCGTCCCGACATTGTTGCCCCCGGTCGAGTCGGCCGGAATGGTCATCGAGCGCGTGCCGGTCTGCGCGGCCTTATGGGGATAATTTTCCTTATCCAGGATCGAGGCGCCGCCGAACAGGCCGTTGGAGCCCGCGCTGTTCTGCTTCAGCTCGATCAGCGTCGGGGAGAAATAATCGGCCAGCGCCTTGCGCTGCTTTTCGTTGGTCGCGCCAAGCAGCCACATAAGCAGGAAGAATGCCATCATCGCGGTGACGAAATCGGCATAGGCGACTTTCCAGGCGCCGCCATGATGGCCACCATGCCCCTCGATATAGATCTTCTTGTAGATGATCTTCGGCGGTTGGTTGTTCCCGTGCGGAGCGCGCGCAGCCATCGTCTACCGGCCCCGCAAGCCGTCGAACACTTCGGCGAAGCCGGGCTGGTTGTTGTGGGCGATGCCCGACCGCGCGGCTTCGATCACCAAAGGTTGCGGATGACCGTGGAGCGACGCGATGATGATCTGCTTGACGACGTGATAGATGGCACCATCGGCATCCAGCACCTGCTTCAGCCGGTTGGCGAGCGGCGCGACGATACCATAAGCGAGCAATACGCCCATGAACGTGCCGACCAGCGCGGAGCCGATCATCGCACCCAGGATCGCGGGCGGCTTGTCGATCGATCCCATCGTCTTCACGACGCCGAGGACGGCCGCGACGATGCCCAAAGCGGGCAAGGCGTCCGCCAGCGATGCGATCGTGCCGTGTGGCCCTTCCGCCTCGTGGTGATGCGTCTTGATCATGTTGTCCATGACGTCTTCCACCGCATGCACGTCGAGCGTGCCCGAAGACACGACGACCAGCCGCAGCGTGTCGGCGATCAGGTTGGTCAACGCATGATCCGCGAGCAAGCGGGGATATTCGGAGAAGACCGCGGAGGATTTCGGATCTTCGACATGCGGCTCGAGCGCGATCGGACCTTCGGTCCGGAGCATTTTCATCAGTTTGCTGACGAGGAAGATGACGTCGAGATAATCCTGCTTCTTGTATTTCGGTCCTTTGAAGACCTTGGCCAGCCCGCCGCCGAGCGCCTTGATCTCTTTCATCGAGTTGCCGATGATCAACGCGCCGACCGCGGCACCGCCGATGATCAACATTTCGTGCGGAATTGCTTCCATCACCGGGCCGAGCGCGCCGCCGGTGATCGCGAACCCGCCAAAGATCATGACGAGCAGAACGACAAGGCCGATAACGACGAACATGTGAGTGCGTATTCCCCCGGGCTCGGGCCAGATCGGCCGCCGTCCTGATCGTTAACCGAATATCGTAGCCAACCAGTTAACCAGACACGCTTTTTTGCTTAAGGCGGGTTAGGTTTCCGCCACCGTGATTCAGTTCAGGTAATTGAACAACGACAGCGAAGAAAGCTTGGAGAAGCTGGCTTGCGTGGCGGACAATACCGTCATCGTCTTCTGCAATTCCGTGATGGCGGCTGCGGTGTCGGTGTCCTCGAGCCTCGATCGATCCGCCTCTCGCGTCGTCGCGACGTCGGTCAAACGGGCCGTTTCCAGATCCAGCCGCGCGGCACGGGCGCCGACCGATCCCCGCGCCGAGCCGATCTGCGTCAACGCCGTCTTGAGGCTGTCTCCGGCCTCGGCTGCTGCCGCGCCCGCGCCCGCGCTCGTATCGCTCGCCAACGCCGCGGCGAATTTCGAGATGATCGCGAACACGTCGCTGGCCCCGGATGCGGTGGAAATGTTGCCGAAGACCCGCTTCGCGCTGTCGGTCCCGAATACGGTGACCCCGTCGCCGACCGGGATCGCGGATGGCTCGCCGATATCGGTGAAGGCGACGCTTCCGTCCCGGGACTGCACCACGGCCGTATCGCCCGAGGCACCGCCGAACAGCGGCTGGCCGCGAACGTCCTTCGTATTGGCGAGGCCGACCAGATCCTGCACGATCGCAGTCAATTGCTCCCCGATCACCCGGCGGTTCTCCACGCTTAGCGTCCCGTTGCTTGCCTGAACGGCAAGTTCGGCGGCTTTCTGGAGCTGGCTCTCGACCGAACCCAAGGTCGAATCCGACTGTGCGAGCAGCGACTGGGCGACCTTGATGTTCGCACCATAAGCGCGATCGTTCGCGCTGGCGCGCTTGATCACCGCCAGCTTCTGGAAAGCGACCGGGTCCTCGGATGCCGTACTGAACCGCTTGTCGGTCGAAATCTGGGTCTGCAGCTTGTCGGCCTTGGCCGTCAACTGCTGCATCAGCGTGGAGGACCGGTCGTAAAGCTGGCTGGTGCTGATCTGCATGATAGGCGGCCTATTGGATAGTGAGGATCGACTGGAAGGTTTCGCGGGCGACCTGCACAACGCGGGCCGATGCCTGATAGGCTTGCTGGAACCGCATCAGATCCACGGCTTCGTCGTCGAGATTGACGCCGCTGACCGAGTCACGCGATGTCACGGCGTTGCTACGGATCGCGTCCTGGGCTTCGGCGACCGACTTGCGGGCCGACAAGGCGGCTGCGTTGCCTGAAACCAAAGCCGTCGTATTTGCTTCGAACTTGCCGGCCGTACGCGCGGATTCGAACCCCGACAAATTTCCGTTATTCCGCACGCCGCCACCGGGAGTCGCGGCGGCGATGCCGCGCGGATCGGTAAGAACGGTGCGGATGTCGGTCGGGGTGGTGCCGACCGCGAAGATCGGTGTCCCCGCCGTCGCGTCGAGCGTTTCGCCCTGACCCTGCACGTAATTTATTATAGCGACGAACCTGGTAGCGATCGTGTTCAGCGTATCCCGTGTTGCCGCGACCCGCGCCGCACCCTCGACGACACCGGCAAGCACGCCACCGTTCGGCGTGAGCCCTGCAGTGGCGCCTGCGCGGTGCAGCGAGAATGAAACCGAATTCGCTTCGCCGCGCGCGTACGTCACATATCCCGAGTCGTTGCCCGCGACGAACACGGGTCCGCTGCCGCCGCCCAGCCTGACGGTAGCGCGTCCAAGATCGTCGGTGACGACGTTGATGTCGCTGATGGCACTCATCTGTTCGAGCAATTGATCGCGCTGGTCGGCGAGTTGCGCGGCGGCGGCGGTATTCGGCTGTACTTTGGCGATCGCCTGATTGACCTTGGCCAGCGAAGTGCCGAACCCGTTCAGCGTCGTGACGGCATCCTGCGCCGTGGCATCGATATCCTGATCGATCGCAGTCAGGCCCTTGCCCGTCGCGCTGAACGAGCTGGCGACCGACGTGGCGGATTCGAGCATCGCCTGGCGCGGCGTCGTTGCGGTCGGATCGGCCGCGATCGTTTTTGCGGCATTGAAGAAGCTGGTCAGCCGATCGTTCAATTGGTTGCCGCTCAGCGTCGTTTCGATCCTGTCCATCCAGCCGATCGCAGTTTGCGAGCGGGCGAGATCGGCGCCGGCCGTCCGCACATCGGCACTGCGGAACATGTCGCTCGCGCGCCGTACGCCGGTCAGCAGCGCTCCGTTGACGTCGTTCGCCGTGCGTGCGGTGGAGGATCCGCCAGTCGAGACGATCTCGTTGATCGTCGAGGTGCGGCGCGTGTAGCCGGGGGTCGAGGCGTTGGCGATGTTCTCCGAAACGGTGGTCAGCGCGCTTTGATACGCGCGGACGCCGCTGGCGCCGATGCCCAGCAGATCGCTCACGACGCCGGGCTTTCGGCGGTATCGGTCGAAGCGCCGACGTCGGCCGAGGGCTGCGCGGCTTGTGCCTTGGCGAGGAAATCGACCATCGCCTTGCCGATTCCGAGCGGCGCCGAATCGGCCATGGACTGCGCGACCTTCTGGTCCTGCATCTCGCGAAACGTATCGAGGCCCTTGCTCTCGAACAATTCGCTCGAGAGATGAGCCGATCGCATCGATTTCATCATCATGCCGACGAACACCGCCTCGAACTGCTTGCCGGCCTTTTCGAGGTTGGCGCGGCTGCCGAGGCGGCTGGTGTCGGTGCCGATACCGGATGTTGGCGAAAGTGCCGCAGGGGGGGGTAGGGAGGTCATAGCACGATCAACTCCGCTTTCAGCGCGCCGGCTTCCTTAAGTGCCTCTAATATCGCCACAAGATCGGCAGGCGAGGCGCCGATCGCGTTGACCGCCTTGACCACGTCGGCCAATTTCGGCCCGCCCTCGATCAGGAACATCGGGCGCTTTTCCTCATCCACCGCGACGCCGCTCTTCTGCTCACGGGCCGTCTGCCCCTGGCTGAGCGGTGCGGGCTGGACGACGCGTTCTTGCTCGTCGATCCGAACGGTAAGCTTGCCGTGCGTAACCGCGGCGGCGCTGACGCGGACCGCGCTGTTGATCACGACGGTACCGGTGCGCGCATTGACGATCACCTTGGCCGAGGGTTCGGCCGAGGCGGCATCGAGGTTCTCGATCTGGCTCATCAGCGTGGCGCGCACGTCGCCGCCCTGCGGCGCGCGAACCGAGACGGACACCGCATCGGTCGCCTCCGCGATACCGGCGCCGAATCGTGCATTGATCGCCGAGGCGACGTTCTGCGCGGTGGTGAAATCCGCCCGGGCGAGATTGAAGGTGAGGTTGGGGCTCGTCTCGAACCCGGTCTGGACCGCGCGTTCGACTGTCGCACCTTCGGGGATGCGGCCGGTGGAGGGCACGTTGACGACGATGCTGGAGCCATCCTTGCCCTCGGCGCCGAGCCCGCCGACGGCAAGGTTGCCCTGCGCCATCGCATAGATCTGCCCGTCCGCCCCGAGCAGCGGCATCAGGATCAGGCTGCCGCCACGCAGCGACTTGGCCTTGCCCATCGATGCGACGGTGATGTCGAGCCGCTGGCCCGGCTTGGCGAACGCCGGCAGATCGGCGGTGACCAGCACGACCGCGGCATTCTTCATCCCGGGATTGGCGCTGGCGGGCAATTGCAGCCCGAAGCGCGACGCCACCGCCTTGAGCGACTGGACGGTATATTCGAGATTGTCGTCTCCGGTACCGGGGAGTCCGACGACCACGCCGTAGCCGGTCAATTGGTTCGACCGGATGCCCTGGAACCCGCCGAGATCCTTGATGCGATCGGCAGAGGCGGGGGTGGCGAGAAGCATGCCGAGCAGGGCGAGCAATCCTCCGACCGTACGCGCCGAGCCTGTCGAAGCCCGTGCCCGGGACACGCCCTTCGACAAGCTCAGGGCGAACGGGGTGAGTTTCGGGATCAAAGCGAAGATCATCAGCGCGCGCATCAGAACGGACTCACCACGGCGAAGAAGCGGCTTAGCCAGCCCTGGCGGCTGGCGCGGGCGACGTCGCCCTTGCCGGTATAGGCGATCTGCGCATCGGCGACTCGGGTCGACAGGACACGGTTTTCGGCATCGATATCCGCGGTGCGGATCAGGCCCTTGATCTGGACGAATTCGTCGCCGCGGTTGAGCGTCACGCGCTTCTGGCCCTGGACCAGCATCGTGCCGTTAGGAAAAACCTTGGCGACGGTGACGCTGACTTCACCCGACAGCGTGTTGGACTGATCGGCCGAGCCGGTGCCGGCGAAGTTGCGCTTCCCGCTGGCGCTGACGTCGCTCGGATTGAACAGCTTGGACGCGAGGCCGGTGGTCGGCGGGGTGATGCCGAAGCTGCCCCCCGAATCGAGTTTGGTGCCGGCGGACTTGGAGGCCGCGGTGCGCTCGACCAGGACGATCGTCAGCGGGTCGCCGATGCGGCGTGCGCGCGAGCCTTCGTACAAGGCGGCATAACCGTCGTTGATCTGGAAGATCGATCCCGTTGCGACCGCCGGCGGCGGCGCAACCGGCTGCGGCAGCGACGCTGAAAAGTCGACCGGAGCCGTCTTCCTGCCGAACAGGCGAGCGTCGGCCGGAGCCGTGGCGGATGCGATGAGAATCGCGGAGATGATGATCTGTTTCATGGCGTTAACCATCATCAGATATTTTGGTTAACATATTTCAACATGTCGTCGGTGGCGGAGATCATTTTCGAATTCACCTCGTACGCACGCTGTGTTTCGATCATATCGACCAGTTCCTCGACGACGTTGACGTTCGACGCCTCGAGCATGCCCTGACGGATGCCGCCGCGGCCATCCAGCCCGGCCGTGCCCAAGTTCGCCGCGCCGCTTGCGGCGGTTTCGGTCAGATAATTGTCACCGCCTTGCAGCAGTCCCTGCGAATTCGGGAAGCTGGCGACCTGGATCTGGCCGAGCTCGCTGGGCGTCGACTGGCCCGGGATCGTCGCGGAAACGGTGCCGTCGGTGCCGATCGTGATCGCCGTCGCGCCTTGCGGCACGGAGATGCCCGGGTTCACCTGATAGCCTTCCGAGGTGACCAACAGGCCCTCGGGCGAGCGCGAGAAGTTACCAGCGCGGGTATAGCCGAGCGTACCGCCGGGCATCTGCACCTGAAAATATCCGTCGCCGTCGAGTGCGAGATCGAGCGAGTTGCCCGTCGTCTGCATCGAACCCTGCGTATCGATCCGCGCGGTGCCCTGAATCCGCACGCCGGTGCCGAGATTGAGGCCTGTGGCATATTTGGTTTCCGACGTGCTCGGCGCGCCGGGCGCGGTCACCGTCTGGTACGCCAGCGTCTCGAACGCGGCGCGGTCCTTCTTATACCCCGTCGTGTTGACGTTCGCGAGGTTGTTCGAAATCACTCGCATCCGCATGTCCTGGGCGTCCAGGCCGGTACGGGCGATGTGCATTGCTGCGCTGCTCATGGTCTTGCTCCGAATTTCGGGTCGTTGTCTGTCGAACTCCCCTCCCTTCCAGGGTGGGGAGCAGTATAGAGGAGCATCACGACGGCAGGCGCATCAGGGAGGCGCCGCTTTCGTCCATCGTCTTGGCTTCCTTCATCAGGTTCGCCTGTACTTCGTACGCACGCTGGTTTTCGATCATATCGACCAGCGCCTGCGTCATGTTGACGTTGGATCCTTCCAGCGCGCCGCCGGTGACCTTGGCCTCCATATCCTCGGGCAGCACGCCGCCGCCCTTGACGTGGAGGAGGTTGTCGAGCCCCTTCACCGTCTGCGATCCCTTGGTGCTGACCAGCTTGAGCTTGTCGATGATTTGCGGGTTCTTGGCGTCGCCACCGATCGGGATGATGCTGATCGTACCGTCGCCCGAAATCGTCATCGACTGATAGGGCGGGATGGTGATCGGTCCGCCCGACCCCATTACCGGGAAGCCGTCGCCGGTCTGCAGCACGCCGGTTTCGCTGACCGACAGGTCGCCGCGCCGGGTATAGGCTTCGTTGCCGTCCGATCCCTGGACCGACAGCCAGCTGTCGCCGCCCATCGCCACGTCGAGCGGCCGGCCGGTCTGCTGGACGGCGCCCTGCCGGCGATCCGCGTCGATCACCTCTTCGGACGAGGGCGTGCGGGCGGCGAAGCCCGCGCCCTTGATCTCGATCCGGTCGAACACGACGCGATCGGCACGGAAGCCGGTGGTCGACGCGTTCGCCATGTTGTTCGCGATCGAGGCCTGCGACGCCATATGCGCCTTCAGCCCCGATGCCGCGGTATAGATCAGCTTGTCCATTCAGGAACCCCCGGCCGTCAGATCGATCAGCTGCGCATGTTGAAGATGGTCTGCGAAATCTGGTTCGCGGTATCGAGCGCCTTGGCATTCGCCTGGAAGTTGCGCTGCGCCGCTATCAGGTTGACCAGTTCCTCGGTGACGTCGACGTTCGACCCCTCGATCGTACCGGAATTGAGCGAACCGTACCCATTGTCGTTGGCGCTGCCGAGCAGGGCCTGACCCGAAATGCCGCTGGACGACCAGTAGCTGTTGCCGTTCTGGCGCAAGCCGGCCGGATTGGTGAAATTGGCCAATGCGACCTTGCCGAGCGCGATCGTGTCGCCGTTCGAGAAGCTGGCGGTGACGATGCCGGACTTGTCGACGGTGACTCCGGAAAGCTCGCCGACGGCGGTGCCGTCCTGGCTGCGTCCGGCAACCGAGAAGGCACTGGCCTTGCGCGTCGTACCGGCGAGATCGAGGCCGATCGTCTGTGCCGCCGCACCGGTGGCGGGGAGGAAGCTGTCATAGGCGATCGGCGCGGCGGGGCCCGTGAGCGTGCCATTGGTGTCGAAGGTCAGCGTGGTCGGCGCGGACGAGCCGCCGACGGTCAGCGGCTGATTGCCGACATAGGAGCGCACGGACCAGCTATTGTCCGCCTCGTGACGGAAATAGTTGGTCATCGTCATTGCCTTGCCGGCTGAGTCGTAGACCGTCGTGGTGGTCGCGTTATTGTAGGTCGAGGCGTTGAGCGGATCGAACGTCCCGGTCGGGACCTTGGCCGTGGTCTGCAAATTGACGCCGAGCGACACGCCGGTCGTCGCCTTGGGCGAACCGCTGGTGCTGGGCAGGCGCAGGTTGGTCAGCCCGTCGGTACCGGTCGCGGTGACGTTGCCGTCGGCATCGACCGGATAGACCTGCAGCGCGCTGCCCTGGTCGTCGACGACGTTGTGCGTGGTCGGATCGACGTGGAAGCTGCCGTTGCGGGTATAGGCGATCGCCGAGCTGAGCCCGTTGGTCTTGACCGCGAAGAAGCCGTCGCCGCTGATCGCGAGATCGAGCGAGGAGCCGGTCGTCTTCAGGCTGCCTTCGGAGAATTGCTGCGTGTTGCCCTTCATCACCGTACCCGATCCGACCAGCTTGCGCGGATCGGTCTGGAGATTGGAGGCGATGACGTCGGCGAAGTTGGTGCGGCTCTTCTTGAAGCCGTCGGTGCCGACGTTGGCGAGATTGTGCGAGATGGTCGACATCTCGGTCTGTGCTGCCTGAAGGCCGCTGAGCGAAGTATAAAAGGACATGGTAAAACTCCTGGTTGAGCGATTCAGCCGATCTGACGGACGGCGGTGATGGGGACCTGACCGATACCGGGCAGGGTGAGGACGGGAGCGCCGGAGCTTGGCATCGTGACGGATGCGACAGGCGCCCAGACGAGCGAGCGGCTGGGCACTTCGGCGCCGTCCGTGCCGGCGTTGACGATGATATTGAACGGGCCGTTGCCCGCCTCCGCGCCATCTTCGGTCTTGCCGTCCCAGTCATATTCGACCGCGCCCTTGGTGTGTGCGCCGAGCTGGATCGTCTTGAGCACCTGGCCATCGGCGGACTGGATCGAGACGTTGACCTGGCTGGCATCGTCGTCGAGTTCGATCGCACCGGCGATCCCGCCGGCGGTGCGGCCATAAGCGGTGGTGCCTTCGGTCAGCACGGTGCGGCCGACGAACGACAGCGCGTCGCTCTGGCTGGTCCCGGCGAGCTTGTCGGAGATCGCCTTCAGCGTGGAGTTCATCTCGCTGATGCCGGCAACGGACGAGAATTGCGCCATCTGTGCGACCATCTGCGTATTGTCGACGGGAGCGAACGGATCCTGGTTCTTCAGCTGCGCGGTCATCAGCTTGAGGAAGTCGGCCTGGCCGAGCGTCGAGGATTTCGTCGTCGCGCCATTTGCCGCCGTACTGGACGGTTTGGCGATGCCGAGATTGGCCAGGGTGGTGTCGAAGCTCATGATTATCGGCCCATCTTGAGGGTATCGAGGATCAGCGACATGGCCGTCTGCATCACCTCGACATTGTTCTGATAGCTGCGCGCCGTCTCCATCATGTCGACCAGCTCGCGGGTTTCATCGACGGCGTTTTCCCAGACGTTGCCGTCCTTGTCGGCCATCGGATGCGACGGATCGTAGCGCTTGGTCGGGCTGTTGCCGGCGGTGACGACGCTCTCGACATTGACCGTGGCGAGGCCGGTGGCCTTGTCGTATTCGGTCCGGAACACCGGCTTCATCGTGCGGTAGGCGGCGGCTTCGCTGGAGGCGATACCGCCGGCATTGGCGAGGTTGGACGCGGTGGTGTTCATCCGCAGCAGCTGCGCGGACATCGCCTTGCCGGCCACCTGGAAGATCGTCAGCGGATCGGCCATGGCTTATTCCCCTCTCAGCGCGCGGGTGAGCGTGTTGATGCGGCCGTTCAGGAACGACAAAGTCGTCTGATATTGGACGGCGTTCTCGGCGAAGGCGGTCTGTTCGGCGGACAGCTCGACGGTGTTGCCGTCCATCGAAGGCGTCATCGGATTGCGGTAGCGGACCGCGCCGCTGAGGTTCAGCGCGCCGGTGCCCGTAGCGGAGAGCCCCCCCGGGCCCTCCGCCGCGTGCAGCGCCGCCTGGAAATCCAGGTCCTTCGCCTTGAAGCCCGGTGTGGAGGCGTTCGCGATATTCGACGCGAGCAGGCCCATGCGCTGCGAACGCACTTGCAGCGCGGCGCCATGAACTCCGAAAAGACTGTTCTCGTCCACCTTGGTCGGTCTCCGCACGTCAGTGTGCGCCGGGAGATAAGCAATGGCCGTGCCAGTTTGATTTTGCCTCGGGCGACGGCGCGGTGCGCGGCAGGCGGCAGGGTCGGGCGGCAATGTCTTGCCGGGAAGTTTGCCGGGTCTTGCCGGGACCCGGCAGTCTTTCATGGCGGTTGCGGGATGCGGCGCGCGCGCGGGAGAAACTGGCCCGTCTCTTGCTATGAACCGGACGATGACTTTCGATCTCGCTTCCACGCTCGCGCCGTTCCTCGATCCGGTCGCTGCCGGCATCGTCGCCGGCGGAACCGCCGTCGCGGTGATGCTGCGCACGCCGTTCCGCGATCTTGCCGGCGGCGTCACCGCGCTGGCCCGCGTGCCGCGCCGGCGCTTCGATGCGGGCGCGTTGCTCGATCAGATCGCGGCGTTGGGCCGGATCGCCCGGCGCCACGGCGTGATGGCGCTCGATCGTTCGGTGATCGCCGACGCCGATGTCGCCGCCGCGGTGGCCGCAATCGTCGACGGGCGCGCGCCGGACGAGGTCGCGGCGATATTGCAGGACGCGCGGCGCGTGCGGATCGAACGACAGATCTCGGCCGTCGAGATGTGGACCGGGGCAGCCGATGTCGCGCCGGCAATGGGCATGATCGGCACGTTGATCGGGCTGGTCGCGATGTTCACACGGATGACCGATCCGAACGCGATCGGCGCGGCGATGGCGGTGGCATTGCTCGCCACCTTGTATGGCGCGATCATCGCCAACCTGATCTGCACGCCGATCGCGGTGCGGCTCCGGCGGCAGGTGCGGGCCGAGGCGGTCGAGCGCGCGCGGCTGGAAGCGCCGCTGGTCGCGCTCGCCACCCGCGAGCGCCCGCGCGCTGCCGGCCTGAGCCACGCCGCATGACGCTCGACGATCCTCCCGAGGATGCGCCCGGCCGTCCGGCGTGGCTGATGACGCTGGCCGATCTCGCCTTGCTGCTGGTCGGGTTCTTCGTGTTCATCCAGGCATCGCAGCATCTCGATCAGAAAGCACTGGCGAAAGGCATTCGCGAGGGCTTCGGCGCCGATGCGGTGGTGGAGGATCCGATGCCGGTCGCCGCCGCCGCGATGCTCGATTTCGCACCCGGATCCGCCGTTCTGCCCTCGTCCCCGTCCGGACTGGTCGCCTGGGCGCGCGAGGCGACGCGCGATCCCCGCGTCAGGTTGCGGATCAGCGGCGCAAGCGACGGGTCGGCGCGAGACGTGGATGTTGCGACGGGCAGCAGCGCCGTACTCGCCGCGGACCGCGCCCGCGCGATCGCCGCCGAACTCGCCCGTGCGCATGCCGTGCCGCACGGACGCATGACCATCGTCACCGCGAGTGGCGGCAAGGGGCGTTCCGTCATCGTCACTTTGGGCTTTGCCGGCCCCGGCCCGGGCGAGCGGCCATGATCTGCCGCCCGCCCGCCAATCCCTGCCGCTCTGGAGAGTCGAACATGTACCGCCTGCTGATCCCCGCTTTGCTTTGCGCCACCCCGGCCGTCGCCGCGCCCGCGTTTCAGGACATAGCGGCGCTGGACCGCGCGGTCGCGGGCTTTACCGGCCACGGTGTGGGGAGTCAGGGCGGCGCGCGCAGCGGAGTCGATGCGCGGCTGAAGCTGGCGCAATGCCCGACACTCGCCATGTCGTGGCGCTCCGACGCGCATGATGCGGTAGTGGTCAGCTGCACCGGGCCGGAATGGCGCATCTTCGTGCCGGTATTGTTCACCCCGTCCGAGACGAAGCGTCCGGTCCAAGGCGGCATGCCGTCCGCGCCGATCAGAACGGAACCCGTGATCAAACGCGGCGATCCCGTGACGATCGCCGCCGGATCGCCGGGCTTCTCGATCACGCGCGAAGGAGTCGCATTGGGCGACGCGGCGCCCGGCGCGCGCTTCATGGTCAAGGTCGAGGATGCGAAGGGGCCGGTCCAGGCGGTCGCCCTGCAAAGCGGTCGCGCCACGCTGCCGGGCTGGAGCGAATAAATCGTGCTAAAGCTTTCCGACGCGCTGCCGTTTATCCCTGTGTGGCATGACCCGGAAAGGGGCGAACATGGTGGATCCTCTCGGCGTAAAGCCGGTACAGACGGCGGTACTGACGCAGGTACCGACTGGCGAGCGCGGTGCGCCTGTCGCACGGCTTGCGTCGGCGACCGCTGGAAACGACGCGGAACAACCGGCGAACGCGGGGCAGTCGGCGATCGCCAGCACCGCGAAGGAATTCGCCGCATCGCCGCCGGTCGACGTCGATCGGATCGCGAAGATCCGAAAGGCGATCGCGGACGGCAATTTCCCGATTTACCCGTCGACCATCGCCGATCGGCTGATCGCGTCGAAATACGATTGGTTGCGCAATGACGCCCAGCAATAGCGCCAACACCGGCGGCGATGGCCGGCGCGACGCGCTGGTCCGCGTGATCGAAACGTTGCATCAGGAGATTGCGGCGCTGAAGGCGAACGACATCGTCGCACTGGAACGCGCAACGCAAGCCAAGCTGCACGGCATCGAAGCCGTCGCCGCGCTCGGCACCGGCCCGGCCGGCCCGGAATTGCGCGAACTCGCGGACGAAGCCAATCGCCTCAACGAAACCTGCCGTATCTACGTGAACCTGATGGCGGCAAATGTTCGCCGCCGCCTGCAAACCTTGACCGGCGATGCCGGGCAGGGCGGCGCGATGTACCGCGCGACCGGGGCGATGCGCGCCTACGCCTGACGGTTTCCGGCGGGGCGGCTGCTTTGGCCGCACGCTCGACCGCTGACACGGCACCACCTCTGAAACTGGCACACTCCTTGCTGATGTCGACCCAACAAGGTCAATCAGCCGAGGATCGATGAGCTTCAACCCCTTTGCCGTCACTGCAGCCAGCACAGGCGCTTCGGCGCGGTCGGCGATCGCGCTGGCCAGCCAGAAGACGGGCGTCGATTTCTCCTATCTGATGGGGCAGGCGCAGTTGGAAAGCGGCATGCGCAGCGATGCCAAGGCGGGAACGTCGAGCGCGTCCGGTCTGTACCAGTTCATCGACCAAAGCTGGCTGCGCGTGATGAAGCAGCACGGTGCAGAGCATGGCATGGCTTGGGCGTCGGACGCGATCTCGACGACGGGCGGCGGGCGAATGACCGTGAGCGATCCCGCGACGCGCCGCGCGATCATGTCGCTGCGCAACGATCCGCAGGCCGCGTCGCTGATGGCCGCCGAACATGCATCCGATAACAAGCAGGCGCTGGAAGGATCGCTCGGCCGCGACGCGACCGGCACCGATCTGTACATGGCGCACTTTCTCGGACTTGGCGGCGCGAAGTCGTTTCTCAAGACCATGGCAAGCAATCCGGATCGCGCCGCCGCCGGCCTGTTCCCGGCCGCGGCGCGCGCCAACCGCAGCGTGTTCTACACTTCCGGCGGGCAACCCCGCTCGCTGAGCGAGGTCTATGACCGTTTCGCGGCGAAGCTGGACAAGGGCGCGGGCGTCGCCACCGGTACCGCCAGCGGATTGTTCGACCAGGCCGGCGTGACGATGGCGGCGCTGGGAACGTCCGCGACGCTGGAGATCGACGGATCGACCGTCATTCCCGGCAACGGCGAAGATAGCGGCGCGCAGAGCGCCGGCGCCTGGGCGAAAGCAACGCTCGACCAGTTCAGCGGCAGCAAGTCCGAGCGGCAGATGGCGAGCCTGATCCGGCCGACGCCGGCCAATGCGAAGCTCGCTTACATGATGCTCGCGACGATGGGGGCGTAAGAGATGGCCGCCGCCGCACTCAAGCAAGGCCGCATCCTGCCGCTGCTCCGATCGTCCGCTCTGCCGCTGGCGACGTTGCTGCTGGTCGTGCTGATGGTCGTGCCGATCCCGACCCCGGTGCTCGACATCTTCTTCATCATGAACATCGCGATCAGCCTCGCGGTGCTGATGGTCGCGCTGAACGCGCAGAAGCCACTCGATTTCTCCGCCTTCCCGACCGTGTTGCTGTTCGCCACCTTGTTCCGACTCGGCCTGAACGTCGCCTCGACGCGCGTCGTGCTCGGCCATGGCCACCAGGGCGAGGCGGCGGCCGGCCATGTCATCGAGGCGTTCGGCACATTCGTGATCGGCGGCGACTATATCGTCGGCCTGTTCGTGTTCGCGATCCTCGTGATCATCAACATGATCGTGGTGACCAAGGGCGCGGGCCGCGTCTCGGAAGTGTCCGCGCGCTTCACGCTAGATGCGTTGCCGGGCAAACAGATGGCGATCGATGCCGATCTCAATGCCGGGCTGATTACGCCCGACGAGGCCAAGGCGCGCCGGGTCGAGGTTTCGACCGAGGCCGATTTCTACGGTTCGATGGACGGGTCGTCCAAGTTCGTGAAGGGGGATGCGGTCGCCGGCCTGCTGATCCTGTTCGCCAACATCGCCGGCGGACTGATCCTCGGGCCGGTCAGCCACGGCCTGTCGATCAGCGAAGCCGCACACACCTATGTTCTGCTCGCGATCGGCGACGCGCTGGTCGCGCAGATCCCGTC
>Ga0160428_1001580_pt1 | contig 16683 bp, 17 predicted proteins | sample SolpanmetagenomM_FD_108198 | JGI IMG/M metagenome (GOLD analysis project Ga0160428, IMG submission 108198) | Solar panel surface microbial communities from Lawrence Berkeley National Laboratory, California, USA - M | ecosystem: Engineered > Built environment > Solar panel > Unclassified ... | reverse complement strand
TTGGCGCAGAAGTTGAGCACGTCGCCCGCCTCCTGGGTGTCGATTTCGGCGCCCTGGGGCGAGGTAATCACGCGCTCTTTCTTGTAGAGGCCCGCGTCTTTTATTTCCTGAAGTTGCTGCTGAAGGTCAGCCTGGAGAGTGCCGTACATGGGTGGTGGGGAGGGATAACGTTAGAACAAAGTTGCGGAATTTAATTCGTCACCGGGCAGCCAGCCACCGAATTTGCGCACTGCTTGGCGCGGTACGTCCGGCAGTAGCTCTTCGGGCCCTAGCATCGAATACATCAAACAAGTCAGCAGCAATTCGGTGCCATCGCGCAACGTAAAAATCTGATAGTTGTAGAGAGCCCGGGTGTTGGTGTTATAGCCGGTGATGCCCACCACGTCGGCCAGGGCAAAGGTTACCAACACGCCGTCATTGCGATATTCGGCCCGCTGCTCCTGAGTGTAAACGGTCAGCGTGGCGTGCCGGTCGTGGCGCCAGTAGGTGCTATACTGTCGTAGAAAACCAAAGCTCAGGCCCAGACTGATAAGCGTCAGCCCGCCAGCGCTCAGCCCAGCCAGCAGGCTGATGGTGGGTCTAGTAACTATCACGCCCGCCAGCACCAGCATCCCACCCAGAAAAACGAGCAGTGGCACCAGCATCGGCAGCGTGCGCCAGGCCCGCGCCTCAAACCGCACCACGGGCTGCCCGAGCTGCTGGCTGTCGCGGTACAGGGCGTAGGGCATCCCTAGCGAAAGTGAGCAGAATAGGAGCGCGAGGAATAAAACCACAGCCATAATCCAAAGCTACTTGAGCCGGCCCGGCGAAAAATACCTCACCCGTTGCTAGCCATCATCGCTACTCAATGGCGTCGAGCGCCGCCTTGGTTACCTGCGCGAGCGGGCGCTGCCCTAGCTGCTTGGCAGTGTACACGTTAGCCGGAATAACCTTGTCTGGGTCGCGGCGGTCGGTAGCTACCCGCCCGTACTTATGCAGCACAAGCTGGCCCGACGCCGGCACGTAGTGGAACGTGATATATTCCTGGATAAAGGACCAGCCGCCGCAGGTTTGCTGCTCGATGGTGAAGTAGTCGCCTTTCGCCACAATCCGCTCGAAGCCTTCGCTGGGGCAGGAAGAGTTTTCGTCGGCCAGCCGGATAAGCTGCTCATTACGAGCGATAACCGTGCCGCTAGAATTCTTAATCACCAGGGTGTGGCCCGCTACGGTAGCTTGCAGTCCGTGGCCCAAGGCGTAGCGCACGGCGGGGCTGGGGGCCACCGGGGTACCCGCCCACAAACTCAGGAGCAGCAAAGAAAGAGGCATGGGGAGGGCGGTTAGGAGGGAGTCAATTTACTGATTAAAAGTACCATTGCGTTTTACTTTTGCGCCTGCGTTTTGCTGAAAAACGCCTGCACGCCCGCCCGGCCGCTAGCCATGAGCTGCTGCTTCTGGGTGCTCGAAATCCGCTTGATTTTTGGGCTGAAGCCCAGAAAATTGATGCTGATGGTGCGCTGCCAGTCGGCGGGCGCCACGGGGTTGAGGTTTTCGAGGGCCACGGTGTAAAGGGCGCCCACATAGGAGGTGAAATCGGTGATGGCGTAGGGGGCAAGCTGCTGGCGGCCGGTGGCGGTGGTGTCGCAGGCAATCTGGTCGGCGCGGTCGAGGCGCAGGCCCAGGGTTTCAGGGTTGAAGACGTTGCCGCGGGCGTCGGGGCTAGCGGTGGCGGCTAGGGTGCCGGGCAAGTAGCGTGGCTTGTCGAAGAGGTCGATGGGGTAGTTGGCCAGCAGGCCGCCATCCACGAGCACCTGCACGGGCTGGCCGGGCGCGGGCGGGCCGGTGATGACATTATTCTGGCCATCGAGCAGCACGGCGCGGAAGTAGAGCGGGATGCTCATGCTGATGCGCACGGCATCGGCCACGCGCATGGTGGGGTTGGTTTCGTGGCTGAACACCTGGGTGCGCTGGGTGGTGAGGTTGGTGCCGGTGGTGTAGAGGTCGCGGTAGCGGCCGGGCTGGGCCAGAGCTAGCGCGTGCAGCTCGGCTAGGGTGAGGTTGGGTTGCTGGGTTTTGCGGGCCACCAGCTCGCTGAGGTACGCGCTGAATTCGTCGCCGCGGTACCAGCCGTACTGCTTCACCAGGCGGTGCGTGCCGCCGAAGAAGATGAAGCGGCCGTCATTCAGCCGCTGCACGGGCGTGGCGTTCACCACGTCGATAATCTCCTGGGCCGAGTAGCCCACGGCCAGCAGCGCCGCCTGAATGGCGCCCGCCGAGGTGCCGCCCACCCGCTGGAGGCTAGCCAGCACGCCCCGGCTTTCCAGCTCCTGCAAGGCGCCGCCGTAGGCAATGCCCCGGATGCCGCCGCCCTCCAGCACGAGGTTGCGGTAGGGCGCGGGGCTGGCCGGCGCCTGGGCGCCGGCCGGAAAAGCAGGACCCAGCAGGACCGCCAGGACACTAAGCAGCAGGGAAAAGCGGGTAAGCATTGGCTAAAGATACCGGCTGGGCCGGTGGGCGTTGCGCCCTGCCCCAAACCCCGGCCCTGACCCTGGCCGTATCTTTGCGGTCTGCCCTTCCTACCCCTCCCTCACCCCGACCCGCCTGCCCCATGCAAACCTCGCCCGGCGACCCCGCCACCCCTCGCACACCCGGTAACGTCCTCGTCATCGGGGCCTGCGGCCAGCTCGGCCTGGAGCTTACGGCCGCCCTGCGCCAGCGCTACGCCCCCGAGGCGGTGGTAGCCGCCGACGTGCGCCCACCCCAGGACCCGGCGGCCCTGGCCGGCGGCCCCTTCGAGCTGCTCGACGTGCTCGACCGGCCTCGCCTGGAGGCCCTGGTGCAGCAGTACCGGCCGGTGCAGATTTATCACCTGGCGGCCCTGCTGTCGGCCACGGCCGAGAAGAACCCGCAGTTTGCCTGGAAGCTCAATATGGACGGCCTGCTCAACGTGCTGAGCCTGGCCGTGGAGTATAAGGTGCCGCAGGTGTACTGGCCCAGCTCCATCGCCGTGTTCGGGCCCGATACGCCCCGCGAACACACCCCGCAGCTCACCCTCATGAACCCGAATACGGTGTACGGCATCAGCAAGCTGGCCGGCGAGCAGTGGTGCGAGTGGTACCACCGCCACCACGGCCTCGACGTGCGCAGCCTGCGCTACCCCGGCCTCATCGGCTACAAAAGCCTGCCCGGCGGCGGCACCACCGACTACGCCGTGGACATCTACCACAAAGCCGTGGCCGGTCAGGACTTCGAGTGCTTTCTCAAGGAGGATACCTACCTGCCCATGATGTACATGCCCGACGCCCTCCAGGCCACGCTCGACCTCATGCACGCCCCCGCCGCCAGCATCAAGGTGCGCACCAGCTACAACCTGGGGGCCATGAGCTTCTCGCCCCGCGAGATTACGGCCGCCATCCAGCAGGAGCTGCCCGGCTTCCATGTCACGTACCAGCCCGATGGCCGCCAGGCCATTGCCGACTCGTGGCCCGCCAGCATCGACGACACCGCCGCCCGCCAGGACTGGGGCTGGGCGCCCGCCTACGACCTGGGCCGTATGACCCACGACATGCTGGCCCACCTGCGCGAGCCGGTGCCGGCCTAGGCGCCCCGGCCTGGCCCGCCACCTCGCCTGGGTGACTGCCCCGGCCAACGTAAAACTTAAAAAGGGGCTCCTTTTGACTGCTTCGGCTGGGCCGAAGGGTCAAAAGGAGCCCCTTTGGCGGCCCAGGGCTGGCCCTTACCCTTTAAAGGGACTCCTTCTAGTGCTCTGGTCCCGGTCTGGCTCCCGCAGGGAGTTCCTTTTGAGGCCGGGGCCGGGACTGGAGGGGCAAAAGGAACTCCTTTTGGCGGTCTGGGCCAGCCGGGGGCGAAAAAAGGAACATTTGGGGGCGGTAAAGTGCAAATCAGATGGTAGAGGTAGGCAAGGCGGGCAGGTTGGCATCGGCAGGCTCCCCCTGCATCTGGGGAAAGGGAAAGTAAGCGTAGGCGCGCTCGGGCTGGGCAAAGTGCTGGTGCAGCAGGCCCGCGTAGGCGCGGTAGAGGCCGGTGCACACGGTTTGCTCCTCGGCATCGACGGCGGCGGCGGCCTCGCGGGTGTCGGCTACGTGGGTAGTGCGGCTGGTGAGGGCGCGGGCCAGCGCCTGGTACTGGGCATCGGCCTCGGCGGCGCTCACCCGCGTTTGGGCCCCGTAGGTGTCGCTGATGGCATCGAGGTAGTACTTGGCGCGGGCCAGCAGGTTGGTGTAGTCGGCGCGGTAAAGGGCATCCATGCCCCCCGGAAAAATGGCGAGCCGCTCGGGCTGCGCGCGGTCAGGAAAAGCCGGAAATACCCGGGTCGTGTTGGTGAGCTTGGCCCAGGCCAGGAAGGTTTTAACGGCCGTGCGCAGGGTGGCGGCGCTGGCCGACTTGCCCTGCGGGCCGCGCTGCTCGTGGGCGGTGCGCAGGCGCTCCACGAGGGGCGCCAGGTAGGCTACCTCGTCGGCGTGGGCGGGGGCATCGCGGCGCAGGTTGGCCAGCGTGGCGTCGGCAAAGGCCAGAAACTCGTCGTCGTTGAGGGCCGCGCACAGCGGCACGAAGAAGTTTTGAAAGTAGGTAGCGTGCGTCATTCGAGTAAGAAAGAAAAGGAGTATGCAACAAAATGAATTGCTGCGGCAAGATAGCCGTCCTTTCGCATTTGCCTACTCCCCCGGCAGCGGCCGGGCCTTTGCTCCGGCTGCCGGCGCGGCGCCCGCCGGCTAGCGGGCCAGCAGCTGCAAGCGGCGCAGCTCAAACTGGCCTTCCTTGGCCGAAACCGGGCGCAGGGTGGGCGCGCCGCCGCCGGCCGGCACCACGCATTCGAGGTAAGTGGGCTGGCTGAAATCGGGCACCCACTCGCGGCAGGCTCCGGGGGTGGTGCCGAGCTGGGCGCACAGGCGCAGGGCCTGGCGGCGGTCGCGCCAGGTGAGGGCCAGGTAGTGGCGGGCGGGCAGCTCGCGCGTGGGTTGGCCGTTGGCGCTGAGCTGCACCACCTGGTCTTTGGCCGCGCCGGGGCGGCGGTACACGTACACGGCCGCCGAGTCGGGGCCGGCCTCGAAGCCGGGGGCGCCGGGCTGGCCGGGCTCGTGGGCGGGCACCACGCGGCCGGTGGCCAGGTGCACCTCGTAGGGGTCGAAGGGCTGGGCGCTGTTGACGGCCCCCGCGATGGCCGCCCCCACCAGGCCGCCCGCCACGCTGCCCGCCGCCAGGCGGCCGGCGGCCTGGGCATCGAACATGGGCGGGCCCAGGAAGGTGTAGCTGCGGCCATCGGCGGCGGGCAGCAGCTTGTAGAAGTGGCCCCGGTAGGCGATGAGACTCTCGGTGCCGTCGCTGAGGCCCCACACGCTGCCGGGGGCCACGGGCCGGGCCGGGTGCGAGGGGTCGGTGTAGAGGTAGCTGACCTGCACCTCGTCGGTGCCGGCCCAGCGCTTGCCCTCGTGAGCCACGTGCGTCACGGTAAACGGGTAGCCCGGCTCGGTGGGTGCATTATCCCGAAACTCCTGCGCGCTGCGGTAAAAGCCCCGCCGGGGCGCCCCGGCCGCCTGGATGGCAAAGCGCCGGGCCGTGGCCCCGCCCCGGCCGGCCAGCACGTCGGCCCGGCTCAGGGTTTCGGGGGTGGCCGGGGCGGCGGGCGGCACGGCGGCCAGCGCCCGCAGCGCCTGCTGCACTACCAGGGCCACGTTGGCGGGGTGAAACTTGGTTACGTCGAGGCCCCCGCGCCGGGTGGTTTCGCCCACGGCCAGCACCACCCGAAACGTGCTGTCGGGCTGGGGCTCCAGAAAGTCGGCCACCAGCTCGGCCTCGGCGTGTTCGGAGCTGGTGCGCAGGTCTTCGGCCAGCGCCAGCGCGAACACGCGCATGACCACCGGCCGCGCCCCCGCGCCCGCCGGCAGCTGCGCCCGCACAAACTGAAGCAGCTCAGGGGCCAGCGGCTGGCTGAAATCGGCCGAGGTCAACTGGTTGTCGAGGCCCCGGCGCACGGCCCCGAGGCGGCTGCGGTCGGCGCGCAGGTCGAGCACGCGCACCACCTGCCAGGGGCCGGCCGGCACATCCAGCTTCTCGCCTTGCAGGCTAAAGCGGTAGGGCTCGGCCTGGGCGTGGGCGGTGAGCGCGGCCAGCCCCAGGCCAGCGGCCAGCAGGCCGGAAAAAAGCAAGCGGTTCATGCGCCAAAGCTAGGGCGCCGGCGCTTCACTCAGCCCTCATAAAAGGAGAAAAAAGGGCCTCTGGCCGGCGCCTAGTGGCCGCTTCCCAGCCGGCGCGGCCAGCCTAGCAGCCGCGAGGTAAGCAGCGGCACCCCAAACGTGGCAATGGTGAGCACGGTGAGGCCCGCATCGGCGGCCTCGCTTTCCAGAAACGCGCTCAGCGGGTGGCCCGGCGCAAAGTGCTCCAGCAGCGAGAGCAGCAACTTGAGCCCCAGGATGCCGATGACCACGAAGGCCGCCGTTTCGAGAAACGGGTACTTGCCCATGAGCCCCACAAACGCCTGCGCCACCAGCCGCATGGCCAGAATGCCGATAAACACGCCCACGCAAACAAGGATGAGGTTGTTGCTGAAAGCCACCACCGCAAACACGTTGTCGATGGAGAAAGCCACGTCCATCAGCTCAATCACGGCCACGGTGGCCCAGAAGGGCCCCAGCAGCCCGATGGTGCTGCGGTAGAGCCAGCTCTTGCGCTTGTCGGGTGCGTCGTCATCGGCAGGCTTGGTGGCCCGGAAGTAGTTGAAGGTGAGGTAGAGCAGGTAGAGCCCGCCCAGGGGCTTCAAAAACCAGAACCCGACCAGGTAGGAGGCAAAAACCAGGCATAGGCCCCGAAACAGGTAGGCCCCGAAAATGCCGTAGCGCAGGGCCTGCTTGCGCTGGGCGGCGGGCAGGTCGCCGACCAGCGTGGCCAGCACGGCGGCATTGTCTACCGAGAGCAGGCTTTCGATGATGATGAGGTTGCCCACCACTGCCAGCGAGGGCAGCGGGTGGTCAATAATGTCTTGCAGCTGAGCGAACATGAACCAGAATATGGGCGCCCCGGTGGGCGCGCGGCAGTGGCCGGTAGCCCCGGCCCGCAGTAGTAACCCCAAAACTGCGATAAAATCCCGGCATCTGCCCCACGGGCCGGGCGGCTTACTGCGCCGGCGGGCGGCGTTTTGGTGGGGGCCGCCGGCCGCCGGGCGGGCGCCAGGGGGTTCGGCCCCGCGGCCGCGCTGGCCCCGGCACGAGATTTTCGTGCATTTTTCGGGCAAAAAACCGGGCGAAAAACCGGCGGCCCCGTATCTCTCCCAGTTCCTCCGAAGTAGTGGCGCGCCTGCCTTCGCGGCGGGCCGGCCGTTTAGCAGCTAAGTACATGGCGCATTATAAGCTTTCCGACATCCTTTCGCTGGTCAAGGCCACGGCCACCGAGTTCAGCAACAACAACGCGTTTCGGCACGCGGCGGCGTTGTCGTACTACACTATTTTTTCGCTGCCGCCGCTGCTGCTCATCGTCATCACCACGGCCAGCGCCGTGTATGGGGGTGAGGCGCTTACGGGCCAGATTTACGGGCAGATAAAGGGCCTGGTGGGGGCCGACGCGGCGGCGTTCTTGCAGGAAAGCATTGCCAAATTTACCCTTCAGCAAAAGGGAGCGCTGGCCACGGCTATTGGCCTGAGCACGCTCATTTTTGCGGCTACCACCTTTTTCGTGACGTTGCAGGAAAGCATCAACGACATCTGGAACCTGAAGGTGAAAACGCGCGGCATCGGCGTGGGGCAGTACCTGCGCCAGCGGGTGCTCTCGTTCGGGCTCATCCTGAGCGTGGCGCTGCTGCTGCTTACTTCGTTTGTCGTCAGCGCGTTGCTGAGCGTGCTCACCGGTTACTTGCAGCGCCTGCTGCCCGATATCGGCCTCATTGCCATCCGGCTGGTCGATGTCACCTTGTCGCTGGTCGTGACGACGCTACTCTTCGGCATGATTTACCGCTTCCTGCCCGATGCCATCATCCGCTGGCGCGACGTGGGCATTGGGGCCTTCATTACGGCGGTGCTCTTTATCCTGGGTAAGTACTTGATTTCCTTTTACATTTCTAAGGCCGACCCGGGCTCGGCGTTTGGGGCGGCGGGCTCGGCCATTGTGCTGCTGGTCTGGATTTACTATTCCTCGCTCATCATTTTCTTCGGGGCCGAGTTCACCCAGGAGTTTGCCGACGCCTACGGCCAGAAGGTGCAGCCCCGTTCCTACGCCGTGCGCGTGGAGCTACGCGAGGTGCCCGTGGGTGAGTCGGAGAGTGAGAAGGCCACTGGCCGCCCCCCCAGCACCGGCAGTTGGCGCGGCTAGCCGGAGCCTGAGGCAGCCCGGCATATTCCTGCGCCCGCTCGGAGCGCGGGCATAGGTAGGCGTCACCACCTACCCGGCGAGTAGCCAGCGTCGCAGAAGTGCGCGCTAAAGCCGCGCCGGTAAAGTCAGATGGCAAGCGTTGGGAGTATTCGTAAAAATCTGATGTAGAGATTTTTGAGAAAAAGAAAGTAGCTTAGCGAGGTGCAGGCTGGCGCCCGTTGCGCGGCAAAATAGCCTTGCAACCAGCGGCGGCGATGGCGGCATCTTTGTCGCGGCGGCCAGCTACTTCATGGTTGCCTCATTTTCATGCGTTTTCCGCTACTCATTGGCAGCCTTTTACTAGCCCTGCCGGCACGGGCGCAGCAGCCCGCGCTGCCGGGGGCGCCGCAGCCGCCGGCGCCGCAGTCCGCTCCTCCGCGCACGGCCGAGCTGCCGGCGGCCACCGTCACGGGCCACCCCGGGGAAGTTATCGGCCAAACGTACAGCCTTGAAACAGTGGGCGGTATTCAGTTTACGGGTATCCTGCGGGCCGCTACCGAGGAGGCGCTCACCGTCGAAACCCGGGAGCTGGGGGTCGTCACGGTGCAGCGCACCAACCTGCGGCAGCTTACCAGCCAGACGCCCGAGCAGGCGCGGCGCGGCTTCGACTACGTGGGCAACAGCACGCATATGTTCTTGGCGCCCACGGCCCGCAACCTGCACCAGGGCGAGGCCGAAGCGCAGGTTATCAATATCTTCCTGAGTAGTGTCAATTATGGTATAACCGACAATATTTCAGTGGGTTTGCTGGTGCCGGTTATTCCGTTTGTGGGCATTCCGGCCCTGGCCATCACGCCCAAGGTGAGCGCGCCGCTCACCGATAAGCTGCGGGTGGGCGTGGGCGTGCTCTACGGCTTTACCACGGGCGTCTTCGGGAGCCGCACCGAGAGCGCGGGCCTAGGCTACGGCCTAGCCACCTACGGCACGGCTGATACCAACCTCACGCTGGGGCTGGGCTATGGCTTTGCCGGCGGCGATATCGGGCGCTCGCCGGTGGCGGTGGTGGGCGCCAATGTGCGGCTGTCGCGCCTGTTTACGTTCGTCAACGAAACCTACCTGGCCAATTTCGACGGCAGCGGCGGGTTTGGGGGGCTGGCCGGCCTGCGCTACGCCACGCCGCGCTTTAGCGGCAGCCTGGGCGCGCTCTACTACACCTCGCGCTACGACAGCGGCCTGTACCCAGCCTACCTCGACGTGGCATTCCGCTTTGGTAAAATCAAGCTGCGCTAGGCTAGCGGCGCTGGCCAGCTAACTTCTGGCGCCTGTATCTTGACCGCATGAAACACTTTTTCTTTTGCCTTGGCCTAGGCGCGCTGGCTTTTATTAACCCAGCCCGGGCCACTACTACCCCCGCCGATACGGTGGCGGGCCATGCACATTTAGTACGTAAGCTGAGCCAGGCATTGTGCACTAAGCTCAGCGCCGACCACACAACTAGTTTTGCGGCCCTCACTTCGGCGCAGGCCATGCAACTGACCCAGCAGCTTTTTACCGAAGCCATGCAGCACGATAGCGTGGCCGTAATGGCCATGATGGAGAAAGGCGTGCAACAAAACCTGCCGCCGCAGCAGGTGGGTCAATTGCTGGGCAAAGATGTAGTTATCTCGCTCGGGCAAAACTGTCCGGCCTCGCTGCCACTCATCACCCGGCTTGTGCAAACCGAGCAGGGTCAACAAACCCTGGCGGCCCAGCAGGCAGCGGCCATGAGCGCCACCGAAAAAAAAGTGTTGCAGCCCGTTGCGGCGGCCCTGTGCTCGCAGCTATCCCTCAGCACTACCAAAGTGCCCTTCGCTAAGCTGTCGTCTGCGCAACAGCAGCGGGTATTCGGCGCAGCCATGCAGCAAGCCTTCAAACAAAATACCCCGCAGTTGCGCAAGTACTATGGTGACGCTCAGCTAGATAAAAAGCTGCGCAGTGGCGAGATAGATAACAAGGTTGGCTTGCTCACCGCCTCGCAGGGCGATTGCGCGCAGTATATGCTGCTGTTAAAAACAGCTAAGCCAGCCCAGCATTAGCGCCGCTAGGCTGCCTCGGCCTTTTCCTTATTAGCCAGTTGGCCGCAGGCGGCGTCGATGTCCTTGCCCCGGCTGCGGCGGATATTGGTTTGCACGCCGCGGTCGGCCAGGTACTTGTGGAAGGCCGTGATTTTGTCGGCCTCCGCGTTCTGGTAGGCCGCGTTCTCGATGGGGTTGTACTCGATGAGGTTAATCTTGCAGGGCAGCCACTTGCTGATGGTGTAGAGCTCGGCCGCATCTTCCAGGCCATCGTTAAAGTTCTCGAACACAATGTATTCGTAGGTTACTTTGCGGCCGGTTTTCTCGTGGTAGTATTGCAGCGCCTCCTTAAGGGCGGCAAGCGAGTTGGCCTCGTTGATGGGCATAATCTCGTTGCGCTTCACGTCGTTGGGGGCGTGCAGGCTCAGGGCGAGGTTGGCTTTTACATCGTCATCGGCCAGCTTCTTTATCATCTTGGCGATGCCGGCCGTGCTGATGGTGATGCGGCGCGGGGCCATGTTGAGGCCGTCGGGGGCGGTGATGCGGCGCACGCTTTCCACCACGTTGGCGTAGTTGAGCAGCGGCTCGCCCATGCCCATGTACACGATGTTGGTGAGCGGCGTGCCGTACTGGGCCTCGCACTGCTCCCGAATGCGCACTACCTGGTCGTAAATCTCGGCCGCGTCGAGGTTGCGCTTGCGGTCCATGTAGCCGGTGGCGCAAAACTTACATGTGAGCGAGCAGCCCACCTGCGACGAGATGCAGGCCGTCATGCGCGTGTCATGCGGGATGAGCACGCCCTCCACGATATTGCCGTCGTGCAGCCGGAAGGCCGACTTGATGGTGCCATCGTTCGAGAGCTGCTGGTTTTGCACGGCCACGCCGTTTATGACGAAGTGCCTAGCCAGCAACTCGCGGGTGCTCAGCGAGATGTTGTTCATTTCCTCAAACGAGCCGGCCGTGTTTTTCCACAGCCACTCCGTCACCTGCTTGGCGCGGAACGGCTTTTCACCGTGCTCCACCATAAACGCCTTGAGGTCGTCGGGCGAGGTTTTGCGGATGTCGCGTTTAGCGGGGGCGAGTTCGAGTTCCAGTAACATAGGGCAAAGATACAAACAGCTAGAACGTTGGGTTCCCGGCATTTTGGAGAACTTTCGCAGGGCTCGGCGTATTTTGCAGAAGCTACTCCTTTGCTTTGCTGATGAGCCACCAACAGATTATCGACGAAACCAGCCAGCTGCTGGCTGAGCTACCCGAGGCGCAGGCGGCCGAGGTGCTGGACTTTGCGGCTTTTCTGCGCCAGCGCCAGCAGGCCCGCGTGGCGGCCGAGGAGACCTTGTTGCTGCGGCAGATTGCGCAGCATTTGGAAGGAGCCGAGGCGTTTGCCTTTCTGCACGACGAAGCCGAGGACGTGTATTCGCTGGCCGACGTGAAATTTCGCTACGACGCCCCGCCCGCCGATGCAGCCGAGTAAGGGCGATATTGTGCTGCTCGACTTTCCGTTTTCAGACCTGAGCGGGCAGAAAGTGCGCCCGGCCCTGGTGCTGGTGGTGCACCGCGCCGAGGTTACGGTCGCGTTCATTTCCTCGCAGGTAAGCAAGGCGGAGCCCGACGACCTGGTGCTGCCGCCCACGGCCCATACGGGGCTTATCAAGCCGTCCTTTCTGCGGCTGTCCAAAGTGGCCACGCTCGACCGACATCAGATTAAGCATGGTTTGGGCCGGCTGGCGGCGGCTGAACTCACGCAGGTGAATGCCCGGATGCGCCAAGTTTATCAGCTTTGAGCAGTTAGCCCGGCTTGAATAAAATTCCGGCAAAAACGGCTTCACTCAGCCAATCCTCATTTTTCGCCGCCTACCTTCGCCACCATAAACTTTAGGGGTGCTTTGCTACGGCAAGGCTGAGACAATACCCTCCGAACCTGAACCAGGTAATGCTGGCGAAGGGAAAAGTACTGGACCGCTTTGCGGCTGCCTTATGGGCTAGCCGTAGCTGGCGCCGCCTAGTGTTTATGGCTTTCTCTTGTCCCAACTATTCCTAGTTGCATGGTTTGCTACGTAAACAATTCGGCCCACGAAGCCACTGAAAACCAGCCGCTCGGCGACCTTTTGGTGGAGCTGGGCCAGGCCCAGACGCGCGGCCTCGCCGTGGCCGTCAACGACGCCGTGGTGCCCCGCGCCGAGTGGGCTACCCACGCCGTGCAGCCCCACGACCGCATCCTGCTTATTCGCGCTACCCAGGGGGGCTAGGCGCAAGCCAGCCTCTTTTCTACCCCATCCCCTCAGATGAAGAAAAAAGACCAAGCCCCCCAGCAAACGCTGGTGGAGCGCCAGCCGCTCACCGGCTCGCGCAAGATTTATGTGCCGGGCCAGCTTTACCCCCACATTCGGGTGGCGATGCGCGAAATCGCGCTGGCTGACACCGAGCGCAAGTTTGATTTCGGTTTCCCCTCGGAGCAGAACCCGCCCGTGACGGTCTACGACACCAGCGGCCCCTATACCGACCCGGCCGTCGAAATCGACCTCAAAAAAGGCCTGCCCCGCCTGCGCCAAAGCTGGATTCTGGAGCGTGGCGACGTGGAGCAGCTAGCCGGCACTACCTCGGATTACGGCCAACAGCGCGCCGCCGATAACAGCCTGAACCACTTGCGCTTCGAGCACATTGCCGCACCGCTGCGCGCCAAGCCGGGCGCCAACGTGAGCCAGATGCACTACGCCAAGCAGGGCATCATCACGCCCGAGATGGAGTACATCGCCATCCGCGAAAACCAGCGCTTCGACGAGCTGCCCGCCGATGACCCGCTGCGCACGCAGCACCGCGGCCACAGCTTCGGGGCCAACACGCCGGAGGGCCACATCACGGCCGAGTTTGTGCGCCAGGAAGTGGCGGCCGGCCGGGCCGTTATCCCCAGCAACATCAATCATCCCGAGAGCGAGCCGATGATTATCGGGCGCAATTTTCTGGTGAAAATCAACACCAATATCGGCAACTCGGCCGTGACTTCCTCCATTGAGGAAGAGGTAGATAAGGCTGTATGGAGCTGCCGCTGGGGCGGCGATACGCTCATGGACCTCAGCACGGGTAAAAACATCCACGAAACCCGTGAGTGGATTATCCGCAACTGCCCCGTGCCGGTGGGTACGGTGCCCATCTACCAGGCCCTGGAGAAGGTGAACGGCAAGGCCGAAGACCTGACCTGGGAGTTGTTCCGCGACACGCTCATTGAGCAGGCTGAGCAGGGCGTAGACTACTTCACCATCCACGCGGGCGTGCTGCTATGCTACGTGCCCCTGACCGCCAAGCGCGTAACCGGCATCGTGTCGCGCGGCGGCTCGATTATGGCCAAGTGGTGCCTGGCGCACCACAAGGAAAGCTTCCTCTACACGCACTTCGAGGAGATTTGCGAGATTATGAAGGCTTACGACGTGGCCTTCTCGCTGGGCGACGGCCTGCGCCCCGGCTCCATCGCCGATGCCAACGACGAGGCGCAATTTGCCGAGCTCGAAACCCTGGGCGAGCTGACCAAAATTGCCTGGGCCCACGACGTGCAGGTGATGATAGAGGGCCCCGGCCACGTGCCCATGCACCTCATTAAGGAGAACATGGACAAGCAGTTGAAGGAGTGCCACGAAGCACCGTTCTACACGCTAGGGCCGCTGACGACGGACATCGCGCCGGGCTACGACCATATCACGTCGGCCATCGGCGCGGCCATGATTGGCTGGTTTGGCACGGCCATGCTCTGCTACGTAACGCCCAAGGAGCACCTCGGCCTGCCCAACAAGCAGGACGTGAAAGACGGCGTAATCGCCTACAAGATAGCCGCCCACGCCGCCGACCTCGCCAAGGGCCACCCCGGCGCGCAGTACCGCGACAACGCCCTGAGCAAGGCCCGCTTCGAGTTCCGTTGGGAAGACCAGTTCAACCTCAGCCTAGACCCCGACACCGCCCGCGAATACCACGACGAAACCCTGCCCGCCGAAGGCGCCAAGGTGGCGCACTTCTGCTCGATGTGCGGCCCGCATTTCTGTTCCATGAAAATCACGCAGGAGGTGCGCGACTACGCCGCCGGCCAGGAAAAGACGGCCGCGCAGATTTTGACGGAGGGTATGCGCGAGAAGTCACAGGAATTTATAGAGCGCGGCAGCGAGATTTATCTGTAAATCTGACGTTTAAACTCGTTGTCATTGCGAGCACCGCGAAGCAATCGCCCCAGAACGAAGCCCAAACGACTCGTTCCGGGGCGATTGCCGCGCTCCACTGCATTGCGCTCGCAATGACAGATAATAAAAAAGCTATGCCCATATTCCGCCCCTACGCCCTCACCATTGCCGGCTTCGACCCGAGCGCCGGGGCCGGCGTGTTGGCCGACGTGAAAACGCTGGAAGCGAGCGGCGTGTATGGGCTGGCTGCCTGCACCGCCCTCACGGTGCAAAGTGACGCAGTTTTTGAGCGCGTGAACTGGGTGGGGCTAGCGGATATTCAGGACCAAATAAAGGTCTTGCTAGCCCGGTTTTCGATTGATGTTATTAAGATTGGCCTTATCGAAAGCCTGCCCGTTTTACAAGCGCTAATCGGCTGGTTGAAAGCGCAAAATCCCGCCGTGCGCATCGTTTGGGACCCGGTGCTGAAGGCCACGGCCGGCTACGAGTTTCACCAGCGGCCCGATGCCGGGCTGCTCGAAGCCATTTGCCGCGAGCTGGCGCTCATTACCCCCAACCGGCCTGAGGCGCTGCGCCTGCTGCCCGCCGCCAGCCCCGAAGCCGCCGCCGAAGCCCTGGCCGCCTGGTGCCCGGTGCTGCTGAAGGGCGGCCACGCCGAGGGCGACTTTGCCACCGACGTGCTGCTGACGCCCGAGGCCCGCCACACCCTGGCCAGCCCCCGCCTGCCGCACGGCGAGAAGCACGGCAGCGGCTGCGTGCTGTCGGCGGCCATCCTGGCCCGGCTGGCGCTGGGCGATGCCCTGCCCGAAGCCTGCTGGCAGGGCAAGGCTTACACAGCCGCCTTCCTAGGCAGCAACGACACTTTGCTGGGGTATCACTACGGAAATCAACGCCATGAAAATCAGTAATCTGCACTACATCACTACCAACGCCCAGGCGGCTGAGCTGGCTTGCCGGGGCGGCGTACGCTGGGTGCAGCTGCGGGTCAAGAACCTGCCCGCTGCCGAGTGGAAGCAGCGTGCCCTCGACGTGCAGGTAGTCTGCCGCTACCACGGCGCCACCTTCATCCTCAACGACAACCCGGCGCTGGCCCTCGAAATCGGCGCCGATGGCGTGCACCTGGGTAAGCAGGATATGCCGCCCGCCGAGGCGCGGGCCCTGCTGGGGCCGCAGTTCACCATTGGCGGCACCGCCAACACGTTTGCCGACATTGAAAAGCTGATGGCAGCGGGCGTCGATTACATCGGACTGGGGCCGTTTCGCTTCACCACCACTAAGGAAAAGCTGAGTCCGATACTGGGCTTGGCGGGCTACGCCGACATCCTGGCGCAGTGCCGGGCGGCGGGCTTCACGACGCCGATTGTGGGCATCGGAGGCGTGGCGCTGGCCGATGTGGCGGCCTTGTTCGCCACCGGTTTGCACGGCGTGGCCGTGTCGGGGGCCATTGGGGGCGCGGCCAGCCCCGCGGCGGCAACCCAGTTTTTTATGAAAGAATTATCTGACGCTCAGTCAATAGCAAGCTTATGAAAACCCAACCGCTGGTAATTGCCGGCCGCACGTTCACCTCGCGGCTGTTCACGGGCACGGGTAAGTTCAGCTCGTCGGCCCTGATGGAAGAAGCGCTGCTGGCCTCCGGCTCGGAGCTGGTGACGGTAGCCCTCAAGCGGGTAGACGTGGCCGATGCCGACGACGATATTCTGCGCCACCTCGCGCACCCGCAGTTCAGCCTGCTGCCCAATACTTCGGGCGTGCGCACGGCCAAGGAAGCCATTTTTGCCGCCCAGCTGGCCCGCGAGGCGCTCGAAACCAACTGGCTCAAGCTCGAAATTCACCCCGACCCCAAGTACCTGCTACCCGACCCCATCGAAACCCTCAAAGCCGCCGAGGAGCTGGTGAAGCTGGGCTTCGTGGTGCTGCCCTATATCCACGCCGACCCGGTGCTTTGCAAGCGCCTCGAAGAAGTGGGCGTAGCCGCCGTGATGCCGCTAGGCTCACCCATCGGTTCCAATAAAGGCCTGCTGACCAAAGAGTTTCTGGAAATAATAATCGGCCAGAGTAAGGTGCCGGTCGTGGTCGATGCGGGTATCGGCGCGCCCTCGCACGCGGCGGCGGCGCTGGAAATGGGCGCCGATGCGGTGCTCGTAAACACGGCCATTGCCGTGGCCGGGCAGCCGGTGGCGATGGCGCACGCC